>WBZP01001132.1_pt1 | contig 33921 bp, 25 predicted proteins | sample 5204301 | NCBI WGS metagenome assembly WBZP01 (sample SAMN12412401, study PRJNA552823) | activated sludge metagenome | isolation source: activated sludge from nitrification reactor of wastewater treatment plant... | place: USA: Pennsylvania | collected 2017 | reverse complement strand
ATTAAACGACATCAAAGAGGGAAAAGTTATAATAGTGGTTGATGACGAAGATCGCGAGAATGAGGGAGATTTTATTTGTGCTGCTTCGTGTATAACCCCTGAAATAATCAATTTCATGGCTACGAACGGCAGAGGTTTGATTTGCACTCCCATTGAAGAGCGAAGAGCCAGGGAATTAGAACTGGATTTGATGGTAAGGGATAATACTGCCATGCACCACACGGCTTTCACGGTGAGTATAGATCTTTTGGGCTATGGATGTACAACCGGTATTTCGGCTTATGACAGAGCTACGGGTATTAAAGCAATTACGAACCCGGAAATAGTGGCAAAGGATTTTGCGAGACCCGGCCATATTTTTCCATTGGTTGCCAAACAAGGCGGGGTATTGAGAAGAACCGGTCATACGGAAGCAGCTGTTGACCTGGCAAGATTGGCAGGCTTTTATCCGGCCGGTGTACTGGTGGAGATTCTCAATGAAGATGGTACCATGGCAAGACTTCCGCAGTTGATTCAGGTCGCCAAAAAGTTTGACTTAAAAATAATAAGCATCAAAGATTTGGTAGCTTATAGAATGAAGACCGAAACCCTGGTTCAAAAGGAAATGCAGACTACAATTGAAACCCAGTTTGGTACTTTTAAAGTGACAGCCTATAAACAACTCACCAATGGAGACATACACATTGCACTGCATATGGGTGAAATTGATCCCACCTTCCCTACGCTTGTGAGGGTTCATTCCAATGCTGAAACCGGAGATATATTGGGAATGCTATTTGATGGCTATGCTGAAACTTTGAGTAAATCTCTGAAGATGATTGCCGCTGTACAAAATGGTGTGTTGCTCTACATGCGGCATGGCGAAAAGAATGAAGAATTGATGGATAAACTCAGGCTGTTGGATACCAATCCATACAACAATCCATTGCCATCAGAAGAGCAAAGAGACTTTGGTGTAGGGGCGCAAATCCTGAGAGACTTAGGTGTACAAAAAATAAGGTTAATTTCCAATCACCCCAAGAAGAGAGTGGGGTTGATTGGTTACGGACTTGAAATAACAGAAAACGTATTTTTAGATTAATTTTACAAACCAACAAATTACCATGAATCTTTTTATACTTCAGGCCGGAGGAAGCTCAATGACATCTTTGCTCATGATGGGTGTATTGTTTGTCATTATGTATTTTTTCTTCCTTAGACCCCAGATTAAACGACAAAAAGAACAGAACCTTTTCCAAACTGGATTAAAGAAAGGAGATGAAGTTGTGACGGCAAGTGGCATCATCGGGCAAATAACAAAAGTTGATGAGCATGAGATCACGCTTCAGGTTGACCCTAAAACCTTTCTAAGATTTACAAAAGGCGCTATAAGCAAAGAGATGACAGATGCTTTTTCAAAGCTGCCAAAGAGCAATCAGGCCTAAATGAGGGAAGCGTATTGTTTTGTATAGAGCAATGCGCTTTTTAATTAAAGAACTTCCAGATAGTAGACATCGGTTTCATTGCGGTGAATGCCACGGGCTTCAAAAGCTCCTCCTTCACTTTCGCAAACTTCTATGAAATCGAATACCGTACATGATTTTGGCAGGCCTGAAAAAATTAAGGTAAAATGATATCTTTCTCCCGGAAAGATAGGCATCCAATTGGGATATAGGCAGATGTTTTCCATGTGAACCAGTTCGCTTCTGTGATCGGAATGCTGATCAAACAGATAGGTTGTTGGCCAAATCCTTATGTTCATAAAACTGTGAACCGGTGCATTGTACAAAATATGCAATACTACCTGACCCATCTCTTCTGTATCAGAGCAGAGTTCCGCTAATAACGAGGGATCGATTTGAATCGTTGGCTCTGTGAGGATGTGTAAACTCATGCCGGGTCAAATTTCTGATATATATCGGGTCTCCTTTCTTTTGTCCGGAGTATTGACATTTCTGTTCTCCACTCATCAATTTTGGCATCATTGCCACTGAGCAGCACATCTGGCACTTTATGGCCCTTGAATTCTGCCGGACGTGTATAAATGGGTGGTGCCAACAAATTATCCTGAAATGAATCTAACAGGGCAGAAGCCTCATCATTGAGTACACCGGGGATCAGACGACCAATAGCATCTGTGATTACTGCCGCAGCCAACTCTCCACCGGACAATACATAATCTCCAATAGAAATTTCTTTGGTTACATGTATTTGTCGGATTCTGTCATCAATGCCCTTATAATGACCACAGATGATAATGATGTTTTCTTGCAGGGATAGCTGATTGGCAATGGCTTGCGTAAAAGTTGTACCATCCGGAGTTGTGTAAATTACATCGTCGTAATTTCTTTGCGATTTCAGTTCACAAATCAAGGCATCCAGGGGTTCACACATCATTACCATGCCTGCACCACCTCCATATTGATAATCGTCAATTTGCCTTTTTTTGCCCAGACCGTATGATCTCAGATCATGTACTTCCACAAATAACAAGCCCCTTTCCTCAGCCCGTTTTAATATTGAATGAGAAAAGGGACTCGCCAAAAGTTCCGGTACGGCCGATATAATGTCGATCCGCATGGAGTGTATTTATTCGTTGATACCCAGTAATTCAACTTCGAAAATAAGTGCGGCGTAAGGTGGAATAGAACCTCCGGCTCCTCTTTCTCCATATGCCATATTGTAAGGGAGGTAAATTCTCCATTTATCTCCTACACTCATCAATTGCAGGGCTTCCTGCCATCCTTTAATTACCTGTCCTAAGCCAAAACTAATCGGTTCACCCCTCTGAACGCTGGAATCAAATACCTTTCCGTCAATCAGGGTGCCGTGATAATGTGTTTTCACTTTATCTGTAAGTTTTGGTTTGGGTCCTCCCGCAGGGCCGGATGCCAATACTTCATATTGTATACCATTAGGAAGGCTTATAACCCCTGGTTTTTTTGCATTGGCCGCCAAAAAATCAGTGCCTGCTTTTGCCATCATATCTGCTTTGAATTTATTGATTATACTTTTTGCAGCTGTAATGTCCATGGTGCTATTGCCGGCCATGTACTCATCGATTGCTTTGATAAGGAGATTCCTATCAAATTTTTCCATTCCTGATTTTTTCAAATCATCTGCCACGGTTACCCCCATGGCATATACCATTTTACTGTTGTCGTCCATCATATTTTGTGCAAGTGCAACGGATGCAAAAAAAAGAAAAGTGGCAGCCAAAAAACTGTCTAATTTCATGAATTTCATTTTTATTTTAGAATTTAACCATAGAATGCTCATTATGAACATTCAAGCCGCAAATATGATGTTTTTAAGTGATATATATTCGCTTTTAAAGGTTAAAATTATAATAATGTCCTACTTTTGGTCTGACATGCGACCAATGGCACAGCTTACAAATGATTTCGCCTGGTGCAGAAGATTATTATTGCCAATTTCAGGATATCCCAAAGCTGCCAGTTTTTCAACAAGTACTTCTCTGCTGGTTTCGGCATCTATGTGTAAGGAAGTCTTATTCTCTTCTATTTCAACGGAATGTACACCTTGAAGTTTATGAATTGACTGCCTTATGGTATTCATGCAGCCTCCACATTTGATGTTTTCTACTTCTATATGATGAACCATGGAGTTTTTATTTTCACAACGCTTTAATTCACGTATTGGTTCACATTGGTCCAGGATCCGCCATTGACCACATTGTTGAACCCGTTTTGCTCCAGGATTGCTTTTGCCATGCTGCTTCGGTTGCCACTGCGACAAAACACAACAATTGGATCTTTTCCTTTAAATTTGGAGAGGTTGGAGGAAAGGGTGTCCAAAGGTATATTGACTGAGCCCTTGACATGTCCAGAGGCAAATTCTGCTTTGCTTCTCACATCTACCAGGTAAGCACCTGCTTTAATAATGGCATCCAAATCAACTGAAGGACTGCCGCTAAAAAGTTTCTTTAAAAATCCGAACATTTTTTTTGTTGCAAAGATAGGCTCCATCAACAGGGATTAAAGTGACCCAGGTTACATTTACAATGATTTTACAACGCGTTTTCAAATCAATAACATTTTAATAAGCAGGAGGCAATCGAAATGTGACTACTTTTGGGCATGATTTTCAAAAAACCCTCTGTAGTTATCGTTCAGGAAAGAAATCGCTCACAAAGCAGGCAGGAGGAGAAAGCCAATGTAATCACCCATGCTTTTGGATTGCTGTTCTGCGTTTGCGCAACTCCATTCGCCCTTTGGAAGTCCTATCAGCCGGGAAATATGAAGTATTTCTATGCAACCATTGTGTTTGGAATGGGTATGCTGCTGGTCTATTTCTTTTCATCAACTTACCATTATGTAAAGTCTCCCAAAGCCAAGGCTGTGATGCGAAAATTGGATCATATAAGTATCTATTTTTTAATTGCGGGAACCTATACACCACTGATGATTCGCTATCTGCCCCATGAAACGGCCATGGTTTTTTTAATGGCAATGTGGATTATCGTTGCGCTGGGTGTTTTGTATAAAATCTTCTTTTTTGACCGTTGGGAGTGGTTATCCGTTCTCAGCTATGTTGCACTCGGATGGATGTTGCTATTGGTAATCAAGCCTTTATGGCAATCCATGCCCGTGCCGGTCATCACCTGGATCGTGGTAGGGGGGATGTCATATATGGCCGGGGTTTATTTTTATCTGAAAGACCATAAATTGTATTACCACTCAGTTTGGCATTTGCTTGTTCTTTGTGGTACTGTATTTCATTTTGTGTCAGTCTTTTTGTCATTTTAATCAATAACAATTACCTCACAACGGTAACGTCCCCCGTGTAGGAAAATACATTTCCGTCCCATCTTACTTTTATGTAATAAACAAAGACCCCCGGGACTACAGGACTGCCATTAAAGCTGCCGTCCCATCCTTCATGCTTTTGAATATCTTCATTGCTAGAATGAAATACTAGATTACCCCACCTGTCGTAAATTCTAAAATCCATTACATACAAATTTTCGATTATTGGGATTTTAAAATTGGACTGACTATTAATATTAGGGTCTATTATATTGGGAAGTATTAAATTGTACGCTTTCCTGCACTCTTCTTCAGATTTTTTAACAAAGGGTTGCACCACAATGCTGTCACATCCATTGTTGTTGGTCAGGTAATAAAATATTGAATCATCTTCGATGGAATCACAGGTAAAAATGGCAGGTAACAAGGTGATGTCTCTTTTGTAAAAATGCCGAAAATACACAATGGAATCACAGCCATATTGATTTTTCAACCTTAGTTGAGTAGAAACCGTATCCTGTATCAGACAAACAGTATCATAACTAGAAGTGTAATCCGGGGATCTGGCAATCCATTGTACATTAACAATGGAATCACAGCCCCATTGGTTTGAAAATGAAAGCAAAAATGTTGAGTCGGCGTCTATATCACACTTGTTTTCCCTGATAAAAACAGTGTCGTTTCCGATCCACATTATATTTTCGTATATTATTGAGTCGCAACCCGATTGATTTACCAAATGATGGGTGAATGTGCCGGCATCGCTCTCCCTACAGGAAAATTTTTCTATGTGGGTAGTATCACTTTTAAGTAAGGTGATTTCCATGATTACGACCGAATCACAGCCATAGATATTGCTCAAAGTAGTTTTAAATATACCTGTTTCACTTTTTAAACACGATGTTCGGGAAAGGTAAGTGGTATCCGGAGGCACATAATAAACGGTTACTCTTGTAAAGGAATCGCAGCCGGAGGCGTTAATAAAAGTTGAATCAAAAACGCCCGCTTCCATTGATTGGCAAGTATGGGCGGTGAGGTAAGTTGTGTCGGGAAGAGCCAAGGTAACCCAAATTTTATTTATGGAATCACAACCGGAGACAGATAGCGTGTTTTGAATAAATATGCCTGTTTCCGCGGGATTGCAAGTCAATCTTGTAATTTGTATGGTATCCTGTGGCTGGTATATTTTTTTATAAATGACTAAGGAGTCGCATCCAAATTGAGATTGCAGGTATAGAGTGTCTTCACCTGTATTCGATTGAAGACATGTAAATTCGACCAAGACTAAGGTATCTGTATTAACCCAAATTATCTCCTCAATAACCAATGAGTCGCATCCTTGCAGGTTTTGATAAGTATTGGTGAATATGCCCGATTCAGCGGCGATACAAGTATATTTTTGAATTGTGGTAGTGTCGGATAATCGGAGCATAGTGGTTTCCACCACGGTGCTGTCACAGCCATATTGATTTGACAAGACGTGTACATTTGTACCCACATCAGTCGGGAAACAAGTGAACAAAGTAATAGCCGTGGTGTCAGCAGCAATAAATTGTTTTTCTATAACTACCATCGAATCGCATCCTGCCTGGCTTGTGAGATGATACACAATTGTTGCCGTATCTTGTACAGAGCAGGTAGTTTGTTGGATGTGGGTTGTCAAATTGTTTTGATACAACTTTGTCTCAATTACAATGGAATCACATCCTGCTGAATTGAATAAAACCGATTGAAAGGTGCCTGCTTCTGAAAGAACACAGGTGGTCGAATTAACCAGAGTAGTGTCGGGTAAAAGTAAGATAATTTCTTTTTTGTTAATGAGCGGACATCCTTCCTGACTGGTAGTCAAAACGTAGGATATTCCTGCTTCCGCTGCATCACATGTATAGTCAAGGGTAACCAAAGTATCTTTATCAATCCGCTTCAAGAATGAGTAAACAAGACTATCGCAGCCGGATTTATTTTTCAGATTTTGGACAAGCGTGTCATTGGTGGAATACCATTGATTGGCAAATAAAATGCTGTCACCTTCACAAAATGTATAGGTAAAACGGGAAGTATCTCTGGAAACCACCTTAATTGGGTAGGATGACAGCTCTGACAATGCACATTGGGTTTCTTCTGAAGCGATATTGATGATATTTATCTGCTGATTTTGATTGACTTTTATTTTAAAGTGGTGACCCGAAGTGATACTTGAATAGCTCCATGTGCTGCCAGTCGAAGATTGTAAAACAATATCAAAGGGTAGCAACAATTGGGAGTTGATTTTGATGACAACGCTGTCACCTGAACAAACGAATGCAGGAATCTCTAAATTTGTCACTTTAGAAGGTAAAAAATCTATTTCAACTTCATCAACCCCAGGACATTTGTCCGGGTGAGTAACGGTTACGGAGTAAACACCAGGTTCTGTCACAAAAGTAAAGGAAGTAGATTCTCCTGTATTCCACTGGTAACTGGCTCCGGGATAAAAAGCATCCAGCAAATATGTGATTCCCTGACAAAGCGTGGTATCCGGACCTAAATCAACATTAAGTTTTGTCAAATCCTGAACTTCCAGGTAGGCGAAGGCATCATTGGAAGAGGTACCTGTAATGGTTATGCCTGTTACTTTGATTTTTCTCTGGCCGGGGCTGAGTGGGTCGGCATCATTGTAATATAAAATAGACTTTAATGCGTTTTCAAATGAGGTAATTGTGGCGTTGCCCGTATTAGTAAGTGTAATGGTTTGAGATCCTGAACCAGAGACATTGATGGATGCAACATTGCCCTCAAATTTGAGGTATTCCGATAAACCATCCAGTATGCCATCTTCCAAAGTAATCGTTATGGATAATATTTTAACATCTGAAGTTATTTTGACATCCTGATCGCATATCGGAATGCCATCTGATGTATTGCAATTGTATACAGGACCATTAAAATCATATTCATCAGCACCACTGCTATTGTCGTCATCCAGGTCAATAATGAAGGGGCATTGGGTTGCCGGATCAAATTCTGCCAAACTCGCAAAATCAAACATATATTGGCCAGGACTGCAAATTAATGTCTCCTCCTGTGTATCCGGGTTGATTTGAAAAAACTGACCATCCAGATCAGACCCCAACAATGAATTACAATATCCTGGAAGTACAGTGAGTGCGGGATAAATGCCGCAATGAAAAACAAAAGAACTTCCCAATGGGTTCCCAATGTTGATTATAAATAAGCCATCATCAGAGACACAGTAGAGTTGATCATTAAAAAACACTAGATCGCCTCCTGACCAAAAATTTAATGGACCCAAATTGGAGGAGGTAGAGGTTGTGGGATCTAATTCTATTAAACTATGTGGCAATGGACTCTGACTTACCCCATATAAGACGTTATCGGGAGAACAAACCAATCCATTTATATTAAATACATTGGTTGGAAACAAAGGTGTACAAAGTCCATTGGTTGGATCAATGGTATACAGATATCCGGCACCCTGAGCATATAAGACACCATCGGGACAAATTGCCAGGTTATGAAAAAGAATAGGCAAGCCAGTGGCTATGTCTATCAAAGGGCCTACTGTCGAAACGGAACATTGGCCGTTGACAATGGTAACTTCAGTTAGGTAGCCAACTCCTGAACCTCCCGTAATTCCATAGATAGTTTGACTTTTAATATTTCCTGGTTTAAATGCCAGAAATAGGAATAAAATGAAAGTGATTTGGTTCCATATAAAGGATCTCTTTTTCAATAAGATTGTATCTTTGTTTGGCTAAAGAAATCAAATATAATATAAAAAAACGATATTTAGCTGTTTTGTAACATTATCTTATGAAGTCGGTGAATTCCGACTTTCAATACATGGTGTTCTTAAAGATAAGTTATATTGTCCGGGTGTGAGTCAACAGAAAACCCATTAGTAAATCTATGGAAGCAGAAGTTCAAGAATAATCTGTCTTAAAAAACCATTCAATTCTATGGATAGTAACGCCAGAGCTTAACCTAAAATACTATTGAACAATTAACTTGAATACTTTTTCATGGTTGATTTTGATAAGATAAAGCCCTTTCAATAAATGACTTACATCAATACTCCTGATTTGATCGCTATGATAGTGATCCAATTGCTGTCCGGCAACGTTCAACACAGATATGTCATATACTTCGCCCCTAAAAAAAAGTACATCTCTGGTCGGGTTGGGAAACACAAGAATCTGATTTTCATTGCCATTTTCATTTATGGCGGCTGGTAACTCCGTAATTCCGGCTCTGTGGGTTGCCAATACACCCCTCATGATATTTACCTGACCACGTGTAAAGCTGTTTTGACAGGTTTCCTGGGAATAGTCCATGTAGTTTTCAATCATATCGGGTAGATCTCCCGGAACAGCCTGATCGCAGGTGTTTTGCGCAGCATTGCAGTCAAACTCACTTTGCATGCCCTGACTAGGGGTATCGTCAACACCATCGGAGCCGCTGCAATCCGGACCAAAGATTCCGGCATCTCCAGAAATATGTCGTAAGCCCAGATAATGTCCAACTTCATGCACACACGTCCTTCCTCTCATCGGAATATTTCCTATTCCTTTCACTTCGAAATTTCCAATACCAATGGCTTTATAGTGTAAAACCACACCATCCAGATTTTTGCTTTGTGCGGATGAGCCCTCCGGCCAGTTGTCCAAATTATCAGGAGGATATGCATAGCCCAGGATAGGACTTTCTTGTCCAAAAAATACAAGGGGTTTTATGTTACAAATCCAGATATTCAAAAAATGATCAGGATCTACGGCATCACTTCCTCCCTTGCTGGTCTCTTTAACGTGGTCAGGCAACGATGATAGGGTTGGCTGGAATACCGCGTTGGTTTGAACCCGCTTGATTTGAGTTAAGTTAAAGTGAATATTGGGATTACCGGCCACGGGTTTAAATTCATCTCGCAAGTTTACTGTATCCGCGTTTAGCCTGGAATAGTTGTCGTTGAGGATTTTCATTTGTTCCTGGATTTTTGCATCAGAAAGGTTCTCCTCTGCATTCTTATAAACAACATGTATGACAACATTAACCTCAATCTTATCTTCTCTGACCGAAATATTATTCTTGCCCAGAAATTCCAATTGCCTGTACAAAGATTCTTTGAAACCCGGATTTTTTTCTTCTTTTAGGTTCAACACGTGGTCATAGAGACATGGCTGATAAACCTGGCTAAAAGCCCATTTTGGCAGTACAAGACACATAAGGAGGAAAAGGACACGAAGCATGGTAAAAGTCGTTTGACAAATAAAAAATGGATCCTATTAGTTCTCAGTATACCTGAAAATAGTTTTACAAAGAACATATATGAATATTGAAATTACAATAAATCTCTAGAACTGTTTTCTAAATCCATTGAATTGTAGAAAAAAACTGCGAAAATGTCTTTTCTGCTTACAAATACTGATACATCAAAGTAAATAGTACTCTGATATGAGTCTTGGTTTGGACAGAATTTTCAATAAGAAGGGTAAAATCTATAGTAAAAAACAGCGCCGGACATACCAGGCCCGGCGCTGTTTTTCATTAATTTCCAGGGGCAACTTTTCCGAAATTGGTGAGTTTGCCACTTAAGTTTAAAGTACCTTTCAGGGTTCCATTGTTGATGATATCTCCGGATATAGGGGTAGTAGCCATAAAAATTTCTCCCTCCATTATGTGAATGGTAATATCGGGGTCATTCATGGGCGGAATACAACCATACAACCAATTATCAGCTAGATTAGGGTTGGTGGGATCAACAGTGCTTGCCCCAATGAACATAAAATCAGGATATGGACATCCTACTTCTGCACCTACCACAAAAGTAAAGGGTATTTCTCCACAACTATTACTCTGAATCGTGATGGTAGCATCTTTGGCTCCTGATAAAGCAGACGCAAAGTTAACGGTTAGCGTAGTCTGCTGTCCAGGCAACAAGTTGGTGGTCGGCAATGGCACTAACACAAATTCAGGATCATCAGAACTAATGCTTGCAATCGACAAAGGAATACTGCCATTGTTTACTAAGGTATACTTTCTTGTGATGGATACGTTAGGCAAGACCAACCCCATCAATGTACTATCAATCAATGATGGGTTTGTATCACCATTTCCTATTTCAGTCATATTGCCAAAAATATCGAGATCTGGGTGCTGGACATTTACAATGAAATTCACTGGAACAGCACTGTTTGTTCCATCCGTGCCGGTTAGCAAAACATTTGTGATGCCATAGTTGAAACTCAAAATTCCACTTGAGGTGCCATCGGCTATATTGTTTCCACTACCAGTGGTGGCTCCGGTCAGTACATAAGACCATGTAGCACTTGTGCAGTTGTCGCTGATAGGATCTGATATTTCAAAGTCTGCTGTACATACGCTGCCCATCGTGCTGAAAGTTTGATTTCCGGGATTCGTAAGTGTTGGAGCCTGGTTGTCATTGACATTTACCGTAAAGGTTTGCGAAATAGCCTGATTTCCTGCTGCATCTATTGCTGTTAGTAATACGGTGGTTGCGCCTTTGTTGAAAGATAAGGTGCCACTTCCTGTGCCATCATTGATGCCGGAAACAAGAGCTGTGGTAGCGCCTGAAAGTTCATACGACCAGGTTGCACCGGTGCAATTGTCTGAAACAGGATCTGCGATGGTATAATTGGCGGCACAGGTATTGGGTATGACATTAAATACTTGATTGCCAGGATTGGTGAGTACAGGCAATTGGTTGTCGACTACTGTAATTACCTGAATACATGAATTCGTATTACCGCTGCCATCCGTAACTGTCCAGGTCACATTGTTCGTTCCCTTGGTGTAAGTAGAAGGAACGTTATTGGCTACCGCTAATGTTCCTACGTATCCGTTTGTGAAATTTTTCAGGCAACCATTATTGAGGGTAAAATTGTTTAAAAGCGCGTTACTGGAGCCTCCAGCAGGAGCCAGGTCTAGAGCGTGGGTAATTGATGTGTTGTCTCCACACGCTACACCTTGATTGAATGGGAAATAAACTTGCAAACCCGGCTCAGTTCCGGTTAATTGTGAATTCATTTGTGCCAGAATTTGAGCCGGAGATTTGGCAATGTTCCAGATACGCAATTCATCATAAATGGCGTTTGCGTCCGGATCTCCGGTGCCCCAATTGCTTCTTCCAATGTAATTGAGGTTTCTGACAACATTCGCAGGGGTAGGAAATGTTCCGCTTCCACTCGCTATGCCATTGATATAAATGGTGCCTGTGCCACCTGAAAAAGTAGCCGCAACATGAGACCATTGGTTCAGCGGCAATTGGCTGGAGGCAGCTATCTGGGTGCCTTCTATATATAAACCAGGCTGACCTGTAGTACTAAAAGAATAGGCCAAAAGTACGTTATTGGATCCTGCACCGTTTCCAAAATCTATAATTCTCGACCAATTGGAATAAGCCCTTGGATAAACCCAGCACTCAATCGTGAATGCACCATTGAAATACACGCCTGATGGAAGGGTTGCATAATTGGGTGTACCATTGAAATCAAGTCCATTTCCAAAAGCACTGCTGCAATTATCAGAAACGGTTGGTGCAAGGAGTGTGGTAGTGCCCGTGCATTGTCCTGGGTTGGTGTTGATGGTGATGGCTGCCGGGCAAGTTATGGAGGGTATTTCCGTATCATTAACCAAAATGTTAAAAGTACAGGCAGGTGCACCGCAAACATTCGTTGCTGTGATCGATACTTGAGTTGTACCCTTGTTGAAACTTGATCCAGTACCGGTTCCAGTTCCACTGCCTGTTGTGGCACCTGTAAATGTATAAGTGTATGCCGGTGCAGGATTTCCTGAACTAACGGCTGAGTAACTTACAACAGCACTGCAATTGCCAAGATCGGTAATCGTGTTTATATTGATAGGGCATGAGGTAAATACAGGAGCCACACAAGTGCCTGTACCCTGGATATTCACATTGTAATCACTTTCGTCGCAGTCGTCGTTTTGGATGCGCATTACAGCCGATCTTAAACCTACATTACCTGGTTGGAATTTAACAACAAAAGTTGTGCTGGCATTCGGAGCTAAAACGGCCGCAGGTGCTGTCATTACAGAAAAATCGGATGAATGAGTTCCCGTAAATGTAACCCCGCTTATATTTAAAGTAAGGTTACCCGTATTTGTAATCGTGTAAGTTACCGTTTTCATGGTGATCACACCACCAAAATCAGTGCTGTCTGCTACGGATGGTGAGGTGTCACCATCTGATATGGAGAGCGAAGGAGTGCCACCCTTCAGGTCTATTTCCGGTGCCGGTGAATAGGATGAAGATACTTCTGTTATACCCGATCCTGTTGTATAGTTACTGGTAGTACCACTCAAAGCAAACATAGATAAAGTGCCGTTTTGTAATACAGCATTGGCTACATCCGGAACATTGGTAAGCGATGTATTGTTGGCTCCCACAAAACCCTGGTTAAATTTCCAGTACACTTCCAGACAAGCGCTCATGCTGGATAACTCAGTGTTATAAGAAGCTGATATTTGGGCGTCAGAGCGTTGCTCATTCCAGAGCCTTACCTCATCCATGCTTCCTGAAAATGGGTAGCCTTTAGGGGTATTGCCGGCTACCAATGCGCCTGTAACAGGGCTGCCTGAAAATCCTGTAAATGTTGGATTGGGCGTAGGTAAGCCGTTTTTATATGCTCTGAAAGTATTGACACCATCATAGGTGATGGCAAAATGTTCCCATACATTTCCGGAAGTACTCACCGTTGCACCTGTATTATAATCTCCTACAAAATCCTTTCGCAATACAAAATTCCCACTGGAAAACAACACCAAATAAGGATTTACACCAATAGGAAAACAAAAACCGGATTCGTTTTTAGCCCAGAATTCAAGGGTGAATGGTTTCGCTCCCATGACTGAAACTGCCGGAGAGGATACACTTTCTCCCCCGACAAAATGTATCGCCTTTGCTGCGGAAGCATTGGCCTGAACCACAAAACTATAGGAGGGTTCATCGCAATCTGTGCTGTTGATTACAAGGGTTGATGTTTGATTGCCTGCTGTTGCTGGATTGTAAGTTATAGTAAAGGTAGAAGAGCCACTTGCTATGACGCTGCCCGGAATATTGCTAATGGCGAAAGCAGGATTGCTTGAAGTAATGCTTGTAATGGTGAGAACGTCCGTACCCGTATTTTGGATGGTAAAGTTTCGACTAAAGGTGCCATTAAAATCTGTATGGTCGGTAGTCGAAGGGGTAGTATCCCCATTGTTTATGGTCGCTAAAGGGCTTCCTCCTTGCACATTGATTTCGGGAGCGACAATTGAGACCGGGCAAATTGTGCCGGTGACGACACCACCAGGGGCAGTCCAGTTGGAGCTTGCACCGTTGAGGGTAAAGTTTTGCAGGGTGCCATGGTTGGCTCCACTCGTTGCATCCGTAAGTGTAGTTACACCACTGTTGTTTTCATTGGCAAAACCATGATTAAATTTGTAGTAAGCTACTAATCCGCTTTCTGAGCCCATCAATTCACAATTTCTCAGCTGTTTGATTTCTTCGCATGACCGGGCGGTATTCCAGATACGAAGGTTATCTACTTCGCCTTTGAACCAATTGGATAGATTGGCTCTGGATCCAATGTACAAGGGATCTGTGTTGGCAGTTGTACCTGTTGTCAGATCCGGAGCTGTACTGCTGAGCACACCATCAACATAGAGATAGATCGTCGCACCATTTTTAACAAAGGCAATGTGATGCCATGTATTATCATTAAGTGCAATGGCAGAAGTTACCACAGATGCTGTACTGCTATTCCATCGAGCTGCATAAACTTTTCCATTGTTACCGGCTCCGGCGGTATGGTTAAAATAACGAATAACATAAGGATATGCACCACCGGAACCTACCTTTTCAAGAATTGAATTGTCAATGGCGCCTGTATTAGGCTGGTTGGATGAAGGGATTTTAACATGTAGAGATATCGTGAAATTATCATTGGTGTTGAAGTTGATGCATGATGAATGCGGAATCACTACATTATCATTTACGCCATCAAAATGAAGCGCCGCACCGGGTGTCGCCCCTTTGCCTTGGATAACAAATTGATAGGCTGCTTCGTCACAATCGGTGCTGTTGATGGTGATCGTACTTGTTTGCGTACCTGCAGCTAAAGGTGAAAATGTTATGGTAATTTCAGCAGAACCATTCGAAAGAATATTGCTTGGTACACCTGTCACTGCAAACAGGTTGTTTGAACTGCTTATGCTACTGATGGTCAATGTGCTGGTGCCTGTATTTTGAATGGTAAATGTTTTTGAAAGATTTCCATTGACGGCAACCATGCCAAAATCGGTATTGTCGGAAACAGAGGGTGTTATATCACCATTGGCTATAGTTAGCAAAGGTGACCCGCCTTGCACATTGATCTCAGCAATGCTTACGGGTGAACAATTGGTGCCTACACCAACCTGGCCCGGTGCAATCCAGTTGGAGGATAAGCCGGTAAGCGCAAAACTTTGAAGGGTACCATTATTGCTGCCTGTTGCACTTATCAATGTGGTTACAGTGCTGTTGTTTTCATTGAAATAACCCTGATTGCATTTAAAGTAAGCAACCAGACCACTCTCATTACCTGCCAACTCGCAATTCCGCAATTGATTGATTTCGTCACAACTTCGTGCGGTAGTCCAGATTCTGATATCATCGAGTGAGCCTTTGAAAAATCTTTTGGTTCCATAGGAGCCATCGTTGTTGTGTTTGCCGATTTGCATCACACTATTTGTGGCGCCATTGCCTACGTTAAAGTCATCTACTATACTGCCATTGACATAGGTTTTGATGTTGGTAGTTGTATAAACAACCGCTACATGGTACCAGGTACCGGGTATGAAACTATAAGTAATGTAGCGGAAACCATTGTGGTATTCCAGCGATATCCCGGAAGAAGTAGAGGTTACATTCACACCAAAGCCCCGACCATATGAGCCGGGTTGATCTGTACTGAATATATTGTTTGGGAACTGGTTAAAAGTGGTACCGTCAGTCCTCAACTCAGGTCTTACCCATGCTTCCAGCGTAGTTTGTGTTTGTGTTGCTATAAATGCTGTAGAAAAGGACACATTGTCATCTGTCCCATCGAAATTAAGAGCTTGTGCCAGAATAACGCCTTTTCCGGTAACTGCAAAATTATATTCGCCTTCATCGCAATCATCGCTATAGATGGTGATAGTGCCATTTTCTATGCCTATTGCTAAAGGTTCGAAGGTTACTGTAAAGCTGGCTGTGCTGTTGGCAGCAACTGAAGCAGGGATGCCACTAATGCTAAACCTGGTATTCGAAGACGCAATAGCATTGATGGTGAGGACTGTATTACCGCTATTCTGGATGATAAAATTTCTGGACAAATTGCCTCCGACTATTACATTTTCAAAATCAGTGTAATCATTAACGGACGGACTGTTATCATCGTCATTGATGGGATTTCCGTTGCCTGTGAGGTCAATTTCCACACCCGGTATAGCCAAATTACCTGACACGCAACCTGGTATAGAAGCAGCTAATGGAGCTGATGTTATATTGGAACCTACCAAAGGATTGTTGCAACCACCCGGACCGGAAGATGAGCCCCACCAATTGTTGGAAGCATCAATGGCCTGGCTTGGACTGGTGGCGTTGTTGATGGCCGTTGTATTCAGCCAAATGGCATTGTTGTTTACAGCCCTTGTACCGGCTGCATTTCCTCCAAAAACAAGCCCCGTTGTGTTGTTCTTTATATTATTGCAGGTGATATTGCACAAAGGGGAAGTACCGCCACCTCCAATAGAGATGCCTGTGGTACGATTGATGAGTTGACAGTTGGTGATAAGTAAGTTGCTGCAAGAATTTGACGAAATACCGGTTCCGGATTTGCCACTTAATGTTCTTGTAAGGTCCACCGTAGAGATGGTGATGTTGCTGCTATTGTTAACTTCAATAGATGAACTGAGATTGCCAAAGATGGAACCATTGGGAACCTGTATATGAGTGCCGGGAACAGAACCATCTGAGATAATTCGATTCGACATGTTATTAAGATAAACTCCGGTTGTTGGTGTACCACTAAATGTATTGTTATTGACAGCGAGTGTACCTGTGACGTTACTGAAATACAGTGCGTAATTACCAATAGCACTCAAAGTATTTCCGGTTGCTGTGACATTACTGCAACCTTGAAAAACAAGGCCGAGATTCCGGTTTGAAAAAATGCAGTTGGTCAATGAAACCGTTGCTACATTGTTTATCTCGAGGAAACTGCCGGTACCACTGGTCTTGCCAAAATCGAGGTCTGTTATGGTGATGTTGGATCCACCTTCAACTTTAATGGTTGTGTTAAACTCCTTAAATTGACTACCAATCTGTATATCTCCCGAAGTAGCACTGATGGTTTTGTTTGTAAGCTGTCCTGCAAACATACCTGCAGTGGTAGTACCTCCAAAAGTATTACCTGAAATATTGAGGGTGCCTGTGTTACCATCCATGTAAAGCGCATACCCACTGGTAGTGGCTGAATTTGTAAAATCGTTTCCTGTAATTGTCAAATTGCTATTGCTACTCAGTATGGCACCGTAAGCCCTATTGGTTAGAATATTGTTGGTAATGGTCAAAGTATTAACGCCTGAAGCCGAAATACCGGTTCCATTTTCTGTTGTTTTACCCAGGTCTAATCCGGTAATAGTGATATTGGATCCACCATTGATGGTAATGGGACTGTTAAACTCTTTTAACTGATTTCCAACCTGAATGTGGCCACTGCTCGCACTGATTGTAATTCCATTTAGGACATTGCCATAAATGGCCTGGGTTGTTGAGCCGGCAAAAGTATTTCCTGTCGCTGATAAGGTACCAGTCAATGAATTCAAATACAAGGCATATCCACCAGAAACCCCCGAATCAGTAAAATCATTACCAGATATGGAAACATTGGAGCAATTGCTAATGATGATCCCATAAGTTCTGTTTGTCAGCATATTATTGGAGACAGTAATGTTTGTAACGCCAGAAATATTTATAGCACTCCCACCGGCTGCCGTTTTCGCAAAGTTTCCTCCTGTAAGGGTGATGTTGCTGCCTCCTTGTACATTAATAGGATTCGCTATTTCCTTCAATTGATTGCCAAATTGAAACTCTCCCACAGTTGAGCCAAGGGTAAGACCATTTCCGTTGATCAGGTTGATGCCATTTGTGGTAATTCCCCCATATGTGTTTCCTGTAGCATCGAGGGTTCCTGCGCAAGAATTCAAATAAAGTGCATAGCCACCGGAAACGCCTGAGTCTGTAAGGTTATTATTGGTTGCTACCACATTGGAGCAACTTGTAAACAACAGTCCATAATTTCTGTTGGTAACGGTACAATTGGTGACACTAATGCCGTTAACGCCGCTGAAATTTACCTGTGCGCCTCCAATGACAGTTCTGCCAAAATCTATGTTTGATACAGTAATATTGGATCCATTTGCGACCTCCAGTGGGAAATATAGTTCCTTCAGTTGGCTACCAACCTGGATATCACCGGATGTTGCCCCTATGGATAGGTTGGTTGATGAAATCAGTTTGATGCCATTGGTTGCCCCCACAAATGTATTTCCGGAAATCGCAGCACTAGCGGTAATGCCTGAAAGGTGCAGCACCCAACCACCCGAAAAGCCTGAATTGGTAAAATCGTTGTCAGATATATTTATTATTGGGCTGGAATTGGTTATTACACCGTATTGCCTATTGTTGATTTTGCTGTTGGTGAGCGTAAAACTGGACGACAGATTTACTGAGAAAGCAAACCCTCCGGCAACCCCTGATTTACTTATATCCAGGGCCTTGAAAACAAATGGAGCATTCGCATTTAATATGAAAACGTTGTTGGACCAGTTTCCTCCTATGGCGATCAGCGGTGTACCACTGTATCCCGGCTGGGTGCTGCCATCAATGGTAAGTCCTTCGGTTAGGGTAGGGAGATCTGAAAGCAAATCTATGGAATGAGCTCCGCCTCCCCCGATGTTAAATTCAATTACATCATTTCCGGCATTGGCATTGGCATCCAGTATCGCCTGACGCAGTGACCCTGATCCGGAATCATTGGTATTCATCACTGTATAGGTGGTCATCATTGCCTCTTTATCACTATGTTTATGCTTCGATGCAGCCTTGCTGGCTGGTGTGAGCATCATGATGAATGACAAAATGAGAATGCTGTAGGTTATGTATTTCATATTTTTAAATATTACAAGTTTATAAGTTTCTAGTTGTTTTTAATCGTTTCTATCCTTTCTTCAATGCGTTCAATTTTGCCCTGATAGTATTTCAGGATACACACGGCTACCAATATATGGATCAGGAAGATCCAAAGCCAGATACTTGAGTGGTTTGTCTTAGTTAAAATCTTTGCTGCGGTTCCCATGTCCATTAAATTTTTATTCATTTACAGGTTTCCAAAAATGTCTTTTGCATCCGTTTTTTGCAAACCAAACGGCCTTACAAAATCTCTACAAATTGTTAATGCCTATAAATCAAAATGTTGCATTTGTTGAATTGAGCATGAAAACGATTCAATTGGATGAAAATTGGAAGTCGTTTTTTCGGCTGAATGGCGAGTCGCGTCAATCCGGATGTCTGTATCACCCTACTTTTATGGTGTTTATTTGAGACTGGAATAAGGTCGAGGCAGAGAAAAAAATTACATTTTATGTTTCGGGTTAAGCATGGTTTCAGGCCTTTCAGATGCATTTAAACCCAAAAGCATAGAATTTAGAAATGGTATAATGGTTAAAAAAAAATGATAAGTTACGCTCACAATGGAGCTAAAATTGAAGCAAATCCTACAACCATGACATTAGCTTAGCGAACCATATTTTTTTCGAAGCCTGTATTTTGTCTGGTAAATCGCTTGCTTGCTGATGCCCAGGTTATTGGCCATTGCCTCCTGGCTAAAATTTAATTTTTCCAGTACCAATAGTCTGATTTCAGCCGGGGTTATGTCTTCGTATTCTTTTTTGAGACTGGAGATGTAGTCAGGATAAACTTTCTCAAATATGAGTTTAAATTCATGCCAATCCTCATCCTTAAGAATGCTATACGAACTCAGTTTTTCCAGGTAGTTGTTTTTTTCGGCCTCATCAGAAATTTGAATCATTTCTCTTCTCATTTCATCCAGAATATTGGATTTTTCTATCAGGTTTTTTGATAAGACATCCAACTCTCGTTGCGCATTTTCCAGCTCTTTTTCCTTTATTTTTTTCTTTGACCTCATGGTATTGTACAAAGAAAAAAATAGTGCTCCACTTAACAGTAATAATAGGAGGCTTGCATTTCTGATCCAGGTATTAAGCTGTTTCTCTTTTAGGGTTAGTGACAGTTCTGCTTTAAGCTGATTAAGTTTATTTTGGTTTTTTAAGTTTTCTTGTGTTTTAAAATCATTTTTTCGACTGAGAGAATCTTGTATCGGTTTTAAAAGTTTTTGCAGTTCTACCACTTTTTTCCAATCTCCATTCTGCTCGGCTAACTTGATTTCATGTTCAAATAAAGGAATCTGTTTAAAATAGGATGCTGAACGGTTAGTAAAAAGACTAAGGAGGGCCTGGGCTCTTTTCAATAATGGTTTGGCTTCTTCGTATTTATGAAGTTTGATCTTGATGCCAATCAACACGATCAGTGCGTCCAATTCGGCCTGAGACCCCAGCTCATATTCACTTGGCTGTCCTCCAATAATTTGATATCCTTCTTGTGCTAAATGCTCGCTTTCTTTGGTTTGTCCTATTTCCAGTTTCATCGAGGCCATGTCTATCTTCACCAAACCTTCCCAAAGTTTGTAATATTGGAAATCAGTATGACCTACCTCTTGGATGTGGTTCATCAATTTTTGAGCATATTCAAGTCCCTTTTGATATTCACCCCGCCTTTGATAAATGCTTTGTATTGCATTTAAGATGATAACCGTAATGTTCTTATGAGTAGTTAATTCATCCAGGTGTTTTTCGGCTTCCAATAAATAGACCAGGGCTTGATCGTATTCTTCCAGGTTTAAAAAGAATTGTCCATTGTGGTATAGTAATCTTGATATTTGGAATGGTTTGAATTTTTCCATTCCCAGCTGCTGCATTTTTTGAAATTCCTCGATAAGATATAGGTAGCATTTTTCCATTTTACCTTTCTTCTTTTGGAACTGAAAATGCTCGTTGTAGTGCTGAAAAACCAGCAATTCTGGTTGCGCATTGTACTTTTGTGCTTCCTTTATACAGGCAACGTATAGGGCTTCTTCCTGCCCTTCGGTCAATTGCAAATTTGATCTCACATTGAGTTTTCTATACAAAAGCCACACCTTACAAAGGCCATCATTCTGCTCCTCGCATACCTTCAGATAGGCATCAAAATTTTTGATATAGAATAAGGAATCTTTTACTGACCATTTTCGGTCTGTAATGGTTTGCAACAATGTTAAACGTTCTTTTTTTTCCATTTGGCTGAATGCTTCCAGCGAAATGGATTCCAATCCATGATCATTTTTGCTCCCACCGGTAGATTGGCTATTAAGCAAAAAAAACATACTACTCAAGAAGATCAACAAGGCAACTCTTACCATAAATGGGTTAGTTGAATTTAAATACCACATATTCGATAAACCATCTGGAAGACCAGCTAAAATGATTTACGATTGCCAAAATAAGAATTTGTTATTAAACTTATCCAGGCTTTGCATTAATTAATCGTAATTATATGTTGACAAAACCGGGCTTTGCTTTATAAAAGAGGAAAGGCCAATGATAAACCTCTGAAGCAATAAAGCATGTGCGCTGTTGCTTTACAAAAGTTTGTCAATTGACCTTTTCTATCTAGCGATGGTATCTTTCTATGAACCGCACATCAGACAGCCATCTTCCATGGTGCATGTCCATCCTTCCGGTATCTCTTCGACTTTTACGTCCATCACTTCCTGCTCAACAGAGGGTGCCATGGCTTCTGCTTTTGCCTGAATCCTTTGGTGCTCGGTATTTAGGGTAAATTTGATAGGATCTACCGCTGCCTTACTTCTCAGGTAATACATACCGGTTTTTAAGCCTTTTTCCCACGAATAAAAGTGCATGGAACTCATCTTGCCATAATTGGCATTTTCCACAAAGAGATTCAAACTTTGGCTTTGGCAGATAAACGCGCCCCGATCAGCAGCCATGTTGATTATGGCTTTCTGACTGATTTCGTATGCGGTTTTATACAATTCTTTAAGATCCTCCGGCATACCCTGGATGTGCTGGATAGAACCATTGCTTGCCATCAGCATTTGTTTGAGTTCCTCGCACCACAGGCCACGATCCACCAAATCCTGCAGGAGGTGCTTATTCACCACGATGAATTCTCCGCTTAGGGTTCTTCTGGTATAAAGGTTGCTGGTGTAAGGTTCAAAACACTCGTTGTTGCCCAGGATCTGGGACGTGCTCGCTGTGGGCATTGGGGCCAACAGCAGGGAGTTGCGAATGCCTTTTTCTTTGATTCTGTTTTTAAGACCATCCCAGTCGTACCTTGTAGAAGGCGTAACACCCCACATATCAAACTGGAGGATGCCCTGGCTGGCCGGTGAGCCGGGAAAAGTAGTGTACGCACCCTCAACTTCCGCAATGTTGCAGGACTCTGTTAATGAGGCGTGGTAAATGGTTTCAAAAATATCTTTGTTGAGTTGTGCTGCCTCTTCGCTATCGAAAGGTAAGCGCATCATCATAAATGCATCCGCCAATCCTTGGACACCGATACCTATAGGTCTGTGACGCATATTAGAGTTGCGTGCCTCTTCAATTGGATAATAATTGATGTCAATTACCTTATTAAGGTTTTTGGTAACCACCCTGGTGATTTCGTGAAGTTTGTCGAAATCAAATGTTTTGTTGGTCGTATCAACAAACCTTGGCAGGGCAATGGAAGCCAGGTTGCACACCGCCACCTCATCAGCACTGGTGTATTCCATAATTTCCGTGCACAAGTTGCTGGATTTGATGGTACCCAGGTTTTTTTGGTTTGATTTTTTATTGGCAGCATCTTTGTACAAGATGTAGGGAGTACCTGTCTCAATCTGTGAATCCAGAATGGCAAACCACAATTCCTGTGCTTTAACGGTTTGACGTGCCCTGCCTTCCTTTTCATATTTAGTATACAAGGCTTCGAATTCATCGCCATAAACTTCAGGCAGGCCGGGTGCTTCGTTTGGACAGAAAAGCGACCATACACCATCATCTTTCACTCTTTTCATGAACAGATCTGGTATCCAAAGCGCATAAAACAAGTCTCTGGCCCGCATTTCCTCTTTACCGTGATTTTTCTTCAGGTCAAGGAATTCCACAATATCGGCGTGCCATGGCTCCAGATAGATGGCAAATGCACCCTTTCTTTTACCACCACCCTGGTCTACGTATCGGGCAGTGTCGTTGTAAACTTTCAGCATCGGGATGATACCATTGCTGGTGCCTCCGGTGCCTTTGATGTAAGAACCCTGAGCTCTGATGTTATGGATAGAAAGGCCAATTCCGCCGGCGCTTTGAGAAATCTTGGCACAGCGGCTCAGCGTTTCAAAAATGCCTGAAATGCTGTCTTCTGTCATGGTGAGCAGAAAACAGGAACTCAGCTGTGGTTTAGGGGTACCGGCATTGAAAAGGGTAGGAGTGGCATGGATAAACCATTTTTCACTCATAAGATTGTAAGTCTCAATGGCACTGGTAAGATCTATGCCGTGGATACCAATGGCGGCACGCATCAACATATGCTGTGGTCTTTCCACTACCTGACCGTGCGTTCTCAGCAAGTAACTTCGCTCAAGGGTTTTGAATCCAAAGTAATCGAAATTGTAATCACGGTCGTAGATGATGGCACTGTCAAGCACCTCTTCGTATTGTCTTACTACGGCGATGGTCTCATCGCTGATGAGTCCGGCTTTCTGACCGGTTTTTGGGTCGATATAGTTGTATAACTTCTCCATGGTACGGGAGAAGGATTTATCTGTGTTCTTGTGTAAGTTACTAACAGCAATTCTGGCAGCGAGAATGGCATAGTCAGGGTGTTTGATGGCCATAGCCGCAGCTGTTTCTGCAGCCAGGTTGTCTAATTCAGTGGTAGCTACGCCATTGTACAGTCCCTGGATTACTTTTTTGGCAATTTCCAGCGGCTCGACAAATCGTTCATTGAGACCATAGCAAAGTTTGCGAATTCTGGCTGTTACTTTGTCAAAACTTACGGCTTCCAGCTTACCGCTTCTTTTTAATACTTGCATGGGTTAAATCAATAAAAGGGTTATAAAATGTAGTTTTCGCCTAGTCGAATAGGCTGGAATTAAAAATCTTCATCTAAAGAGAAAACCTGTTTTGCTTTCTCCGCCATTACTCCTGCTTTTTGATAATCGCCTACGCGCTTCTCAAAGAAGTTGGTTTTTCCCTGAATGGAAATCATATCCATCCACGGAAAAGGATTTTCAACGTTGTAAATTTTACCGGCTCCCAATGCGCTGAGCAAGCGATCGGCTACGAATTCAATGTATTTACACATTTCATCCGCATTCATACCGAGCAAGGCAACAGGAATGGCATCTACCACAAATTCTTTTTCAATTTCCACTGCATCCGAAATAATCTGACGTACCTGTTCGGCAGGGAGTTTATTTACAATGTGTTCATTGTACAAGAGACAGGCAAAGTCGCAGTGCAGTCCTTCGTCGCGGCTGATCAATTCGTTGCTGAAAGTCAGTCCGGGCATCAATCCTCTTTTCTTCAGCCAGAAGATGGAGCAAAAGGACCCTGAAAAGAAAATTCCTTCAACGGCGGCAAACGCGATGAGTCTCTCCTGAAAATTGCCCTGTGAAATCCATCTGAGAGCCCAATCGGCTTTTTTCTTTACACAGGGTACATTGTCAATCGCGTGGAAGAGGTAATCCTTTTCTTTTGGATCTTTGATGTAAGTGTCGATGAGGAGAGAATAGGTCTCAGAATGAATGTTTTCCATCATAATTTGGAAACCATAGAAGAATTTGGCCTCAGTATATTGAACTTCTCTGACCATGTTTTCTGCCAGATTTTCGTTTACGATACCATCGCTGGCAGCAAAAAAGGCAAGAACGTGTTTTATAAAATGGCGCTCATCATCGTTGAGCTTGGTATCCCAATCTGACAAATCCTGCACAAGATCAATCTCTTCTGCTGTCCAAAAGCTGGCTTCAGATATTTTGTAAAATTTCCAAATATCGTTGTGTTGTATTGGAAAAAGAACAAAACGGTTGGGATTGTCTTTTAACAGGGGTTCATTAAGGATACTCATTAGTCTTTATGTTATATGTTCATTACAGTTGTTCCAATGTTCATAACTAAAAAAGATATATATGTCTTTTTTAGGGACGACAAAAATATAAAAGCTCATTTTCAGAGACTATAATATTCAAATAAAAATGATATAATTTTTATTTGAATACGTACGGTTTTGGTTACTAGTTGTTTGGAATGTGTTATCGAGAACAGATCAGCAGCAAACGATGGATGTGTATCCGTCTCAATTGGTAGCACAAATTAAAAGTTTTTTTAATGGCTACTCTGCATTTCCTTTTCCAAAGTTTTCCACATTGTGTGGATAAAAAATGTAATAGGCACAATTTCAATATATTAATGAAATTTGGAATATGTGAAACCATCTCAAAAAAACAGTTTTTGACCATTTTTAATGTATGCTATTGAATATCAATGTGATACATATTTTGATTTGAAATAAACCAAATTTAGACCAACATATTAAGAAAATACATATTAAAAATTTTAAAATATATGGTTTTCCACATTTTTTATTAAATATTTGTTAAGTCGGTAACTGAATCAGCACGATCTTTTTTGGAAAAGCAGCGCTCTTGCTGGTAAATGACTCTGATTAAAATCTCTGCCTGGTTCTAAAAAACCAGATCAGCCCATAGCCCAGCAGGAGAGAGATAACAATGATCATGGGAAAGGCCCACCTGCTGTCTTGAAAAGGCAGATAGGAAAGGTTCATGCCATAAAAAGAAGCCACCAAGGTTGGAACCATCAGGATGATGGTTATCAAGGTAAGTCTGTGGATGAAGATATTCATATTGTTGCTGACAATCGATGCATATGCCTCCATGGTACCACTGAGGATGTTGGTATAAACATTAGACATGCCCAAAGCTTGTCCGTTGTCAATGATTATGTCTTCAAACAAGTCAGCGTGTATTTCCTGATCGTTGAGTTTCAACAGATCGGTTCTTTTTATTTTCAATTTCAACAGTTCGTTGGCATTCAGGCTATTCACAAAATACACAAGACTTTTTTCAATCCTTAGCAACTGCTGAAGTTCCTCATTTCTCGAAGAGTTGTACAAGACCTGTTCGATCAGATTTCTTTTGAGGTTGAGTTTTTTTAGACACTCCAGAAATCGGTATACGTTTTGCTCGAATATCTGGAGCACAAACATTCTAACATCATTGGGATCAAAATTTTTAACCTTATCTTCCATAAATTTCTCCAGGATTGGATTTTCTCTGGATGTGATGGTTACGATTTTGTCGTCCGCCAGAATGATGCCAATAGGAATGGTAAGATAGATGGCTTCATTTTCTTTATCATCGTCGTTCAACACCGGGGAAGAAATCAGAATGAGGGTAGTTTCCTCATCTTTTTCATAACGGGATCTCTCGTCAACGTCAAGTGAATCTGTTAAAAAATCAAGGGGTATGCTCAATGCATCCGCCACTCTATCCAGTTCTCCATGTTCAAATGGCGGATAGAGATTGACCCACACTGCATCTTTGGGTTCCGTGAGCTCCGTCAGCTCTCCGTTGTCTTTCCTGAAGCAATAAATCATCTTCCGAATTCATCTAAGTTGAGCAGTTGATTAAATGTCTGCAAAAATAGCGAAAATCTTTGATAAGCCATACCCAACAGTGTCTTGCAGGTGATCCTATCGCGAATTTCTTTCAGGAAATTAATAACCTGAAAAAATGACGTCCCTCCAATCTGAGAAGTTATGGCTTAGAAAGAGCATATTTTGAGTAAATATCCGTGGAATAGGTCAAAAAAAGTGGTTAATTGATCATAATCATGGACAATCAACGATAATTAGCATTATTTTTGCGCGTTTTTCAGATATGGCAAAAGTATATTTAACAAGAGTAGAAAGGTTCAATGCGGCTCACAAGCTTTGGGTCAAGGAATGGACAGAAGATGAAAACGTGAATATGTTTGGTAAGTGTGCCAATAAAAACTGGCACGGGCACAACTATTCTTTACACGTAACCGTGAGGGGCACCCCCGATCCTGTTAAAGGCTTTATCATTGACGCAAAAAAATTATCCATCATCATCAAAGATCGGGTAATTGAGGATCTGGATCACAGCAACCTCAATCTGGATGTGGCATGGATTCCTGAGGGGATGCAGCCTACCACAGAAAATTTGACCGTTTTGATTTGGCAGCGTCTTGAACCATTTATCACGGAAGGCCGTTTACATTGCGTAAAACTCATAGAGACGGAGACCATTTACGCAGAATATTATGGCGAATAAAAAATACCAAAAAACAGAAGCTTTTGATCCTGCTACCAAGCAGGCTCTGATTGAGAGTTATGCGTCTATTCTTCACACTGTCGGAGAAGACGTGAGTAGGGAAGGGCTTGAAAAAACGCCTGAAAGAGCTGCCAAAGCCATGCAGTTTTTAACGCAAGGCTATGAACTCGACGCTTCTGAGATCATTAAGTCAGCTATGTTTAAGGAGGATTACAGTGAAATGGTCATTGTAAAAGACATCGAGTTGTACTCTATGTGTGAGCACCACATGCTGCCATTTTATGGCAAAGTGCATATTGCTTACATCCCCAATGGATATGTTGTGGGATTGAGTAAATTACCCAGAGTAGTGGATGTTTATTCCAGAAGATTGCAGGTTCAGGAAAGACTGACAGATCAGATTTTGAATGCCATTCAGCAAAACCTCAATCCGTTGGGTGTGGCGGTAGTCATAGAAGCTGCCCATATGTGCATGATGATGAGGGGTGTTCAAAAACAAAATTCAATGACTACTACCTCAGCATTTACCGGAGAATTCAGGAAGGCGGAAACAAGAAGTGAATTTCTAAGTCTGATAGGCAAAAAAAGTTAAAGGTCGCCTGTATAAAAAAAGCCCAATGATGGGCTCTTCAAACTTAAAAATCAAAAATCAAAATCAAATTAATCTGCTCCGTCATTGATAGCAATATCAAATACATATTCTGCTACCTTTTTTCCTGCAGTCAGCCCCGCTTCGCAATCAAAACGATAATGGATGCCACCATATATTCTCGAATTGCTTGCTTCCAGGGCCCATTGGGTGCACAGTGCTTGTTTCTCCGGAAAAAATTTGGAAAGTAAGTCTGCCGCAGCCCCCGAAAATGTTGAGTGACCTGAAGTATAACTTGGAAAATTGGGGGTTCCTAAAATGGTTTTGAATCCCGGTACTGCCTGAATCGGTCTTGGATAATGATAATAGTATTTAGCATCCCAGCAAGCGATGCCGGCATCCATAATGGCCATATTGAGATAAGCCAATACCCGGGCAGAGCGCAAAGGGTTAAGTTTCTTCTCCGTGATGAAATCACATGCCAGCCTGTTCCAGTGTCCGGGTGGTGTATAGGTACTCGTGCCGTCAGACCAAAAATTGGCAATTCTCCTTTGTTCGGCGGTAAGGTTTTTTCGAACATCTTCGAGTTCATCAACAGCATCTTTGAATGCTGCTGACCCGAGGGCAGGGGGCGGCACAGGTCGCACCAATTTGACATCACTGATGGACCACATTTTTAAGTTGCCATAAGCGGGTGTAATGCCTACCGGTCTTTCAGGAATTTCCTGATTCACCCATTGCCAGCCGAACCTGTTTAAGGCTTCAGTTTTAATGGAATCAGAAACAGGCCTTGGGGTTTGCGCCTTTTTCATTCCATCGGTGGCGGCTCTTTTCATGACCTCAGCAGCTACTTTGGTACCAAGATCGGTACCGGCTACCACATCACTATTTACATGCAATCCGGTGTAGATGAGGCTTTGCAGGTGTTCGTCGGCTTTGGCCTTTATGTAATCTTTTTCAAGAGGAAACATCGAAGTCAATATGGATTGAGCAATGGCTGTTGCAGTAGCACCCTGTGAAGGATAAGACGGCATGAGGGTATTGCCATAATAAGGTTCGATCGCTGAAGATGATGCAGAAGGGGCACCACGATTGAATTGTTTGTTGAGTTGCCAGCATTCGATCAAGCCGTCAAACATAGCCACCTGGAGGTAGGCCAACATCCTGCAAGTATAGGGAGGATGTGCAAATGGAAATTTTGGATATGATGAAGGATTATTGATGTCAGGTAAATTATAAACCCCGTTGGCGTCCGGTGCAGGCGCCAGATTGTATTTGGCTGCCAGATCACGGGCAATTTCATTCCATCTCAACACAGGATTGGAAGTCCAGTAGTCGGCTATTTTTCTTTGATCTGCGGTCATTTTCTGAACCTGGTCAACGGTCAATAACAGTTCTGCTTTGTAACTATCAGATGAAGTGGATTCAGGAATAGCAATGCCAAAATCTTTATCCGGACTTACCACTACTTGCTTCCATGAACCGCCATCTTCATCGGCATCGGTCCATTCATAGCTTTCAAATGAAACAAAAGTGGACACATCTTCATTACAGGACAGGGCAGTAATGAAAAATAGCGCCAAAAGAGTTGTTGTGTATTTTGTTATCTTCATGATATTGAATGCCTTTTGCTTATATAGAAAAACGATACATTACCCCCCCGCTGTAAACGGTGGAGATGCCCGCATTGCGGCCTTTGACCAGTTGAAGGTAACCCAACTGAATACCCAGTTTTGGGAAAAACTTTGGATAATATTGAATTAAACCGGACAAGGTAGAAGCGTCCATGCCGGTGCCCGGGAAAGGCATTTCATATTTTCTGATATCCGCCCCCCCTATGGCATTGATTTTCATAAAGGTGGCCTCTATTCTTAGATTGCCTTCCAAAAATCTGGCACCCAAGGTTGTTGCCATTTGCCATTGGTCCGGAACATTTACTTTATCTGAGTAGTAGGCACCATCTGTGAAGTAATAAGTTCTTTCCAATTGACACATACCTCTCATATGGTAGGAAGCCCATGATCTGAGGAAAATGCCGGAATTTTTATGGGTGAATTCCACCATGGCGCGGTTTGCCCATTCTTTGCAATTGGCACCCAGTGAAATTGGCCCTAATTCAGTATTATAGTTGGAAACCGGTGTTGATCCAAAAGACATGGCAAAAACATTGATGCCAACACCTTTGTCCAATAATTTGATTTTATACTTGAGACCTGCTGCTAAATCCTGAAATCCCGATGCAGTTGCGAGGGTGCCTTGAGAAGCGGCGGCATGTGCAAATGGAAGCATGGAAATAAAAGTAAGATTGGATGTAACGCCATATACAGCTGCAGCTACTCCGGTCTGCCGGGTTAATGTGCCAATGTTTCCATTGATGCGTTTCAAATCGGCTTCATAGTATGTGTCCCAGGAGTCGTGCATATACATGGCAGCGAGACAAACTTCTCTTTTACCCATTATTTCAGCATCTGTAAAAGTTTGTGCAGTGCCCCAAAAGGTTGAGAGGATAAAGAATAATAAAAATAAAGTCCTCATTTGTTAGCTTGTTGAAGTCGTAAAACAAGCATAAAAGTTAAAATTCCAAAAATCAGGAATAATATTTATATACATATTTATTTGTATAATGTATAAATAGTTTATAAACTATATTATATAAAGAATAAGTTTTATTTGCAATAATAATTCCGTTAAATCGGAACTAATTGATTTACTTTGTGATGTAATTTTTGTTCCGAAAAAATGGAAAAACGGCTGGCAAAGAATCTTCATTTTTTAAGAAAATACCATGGGTATACGCTAGTGGAATTGGCCCGCCTGATGCAGATCAGTAAAAGTGCTTTGTCAGACTATGAAAACGCAAAATCGCCTCCTTCCTTTGAGTTGATATATCAGTACTGTATTCGCTTTAATGTGGATTTGGCTGTTATCGGATCAGAATTGCTGGAAGAAGAAAAATTCAGAGCAGGAAAATACCAAAGGTCAAGGGTGAACCCAATCGATCTGCTGATCATGAATCAAAAGCAGGCTTTACTGCAACAAAAACTGGAAAGCATGGACGTGCAACTTACGCTTTTGAATCAGTTGCTGGAGAGCAAAGAATCGGAAAACAAAACGCTTAAATTGCAAATTGAACTGCTCAGTCCGTAAATTATTAGAAATGTTTAGGCGCCGGCATCCAACCGATCTGCATCCAAAACCTGAGCTTCATAATCCTCTGTTTTCCAAGAGCTTTTTAGTGCTTCAATGGCTGCGCTTGTTTCTTCCATGGTTTCTTCTTTACCTGCCAGGCCATTGAGCTTGTTCAATATTAAAGTTTGCAACTTCATCAGAACGGCAAGGGTATGTTGGTTTTCGACGATGCGTTTTTGATTGTTGATGATGTTCACCTGGTTTTTAACAATCACTTCCTGGTTGCGGATAATATTGCCTTGGTTGCCTATGACAGTGGCATCTCCGCTTGACTTCACTTTTTGATTCTCGATCAGAATATTTATGGTTTCAAACATTTGAATCTGAAGATTCCTCAGGTGTTCATTGGCCTGTGCCAGTTCTTTGAGTTGCTCTTGAATGTCTGCCATCTATATTGGATTTCAGGGTAATGATACAAAGATTTATGGTTTCGAGGTGGTTATTGTTCTCATTTTATTACCAGAGCGTCTTTGTGATAATAAGTTTTATTTAATTTGCCTCAAATTTAATTCGTTGTCGGCTAATAGCAGAGCTCTAAAAATACCCTGGGTGTATGTTGGTTATGTCTTTATCGTTTTGGTAAGCTGGGCTTTCTTCATGTACCAGCGTGACATGGTAGCTCTTTTTGCAGGACAATGGCAGGTAATGACCACCATGGTTTTCGGCGCGTTTATAGCCGGTTCAAGCCCTGAAGGAAGTGCTTCTATTGCCTATCCTGTATTTACGCTGCTCTTAAAAATCACTCCGGATGATGCCCGAAACTTTGCCTTTGCTATCCAGAGCATTGGTATGACTGCCGCCTCCATTTTTATATTAAACAGAAAAACCAAATTGGAGTGGAACTACATTAAGTACATTACCGTCTTTGGACTGCCGGGACTTTTGTGTGGAACTTATCTTTTGCTACCGCATGTCATACCCTCAACTGCAAAGCTCATTTTTGTTTCTCTTTGGTTCGGATTTGGCCTTGTCCTATGGCATCAGAATAGATCATCAGATGTCTTGAGACTTGACTACCTGCCTGCATTAAAAACAGGTGATAAACTGCTGTTGGCTGCATTTGGATTTGCGGGTGGTCTGATATCTGCCTTATTTGGCACCGGAATTAATATTCTCAGTTATTGTTTTATGGTTAGTTATTATCGGATAAGCGAAAAGGTGGCGACCCCTTCGTCCGTTTTAATTATGACGGTAGAAACCATTTTTGGCTTTATGTTGCACGCCCTGCTTCTCAACGACTTTTCCGACAGATCCAGGGACATGTGGCTGGCATGTATTCCCCTGGTCGTGTTTTTCGCCCCTTTGGGTGCTTTCATTATTCAATACTTGCCCAGACGAAGAGTAGCTCAGTTTCTGTCTGCCATCCTGATGGTGCAATACGTTGGAGCAATGGTGGTGCTTAAGCCGGAAATCCCATGGATATTGTTTTCAGCTGTCCTTATAGTTTCATCCATAGTTTTATTTGTTTGGTTGGGCAAAATGGCTCAAAGGCAAAAGATGGTGGAATAATCACTTATTTTTAAGTGCTTCATTCAGCATTTTAAAATCAAGTTTCCCGTTATTGGCATCCAGGTGCCCGGCTACAGCAACGGCTGTACGCAACCTGATTTCAGAAGATTTGGCTTTGTTAATCAGGTAAATAAGATTTCTTTGTTTGCCCGGGGTAAGCTTTTCAAAGTGGTTGGCAAAAACCAAATCTTCTTCCAGCAAAGCTTCAAGTTCTTCACCCAGCGGCATGCCGTATCTGGAATTGTCAGGTGCTAACATCACGTGTACGTTGTCGCCGGGTTTGATTTTTAATTTCTTTACATTGTTTTTGTTCATCAGGATAAAGAAACTTTGGTTCCCTCCAGGCATTAAGGCACAATGAAGCTGCAGAGATTGATTGACTTCGCACAGCAAACGCTGTATGGCTCTTTCTTTATAAAAGGAGGCAATTTCATGCGGCACGGGGATAAAGGCTCCCCATAGAGGAGAGTCCATCAACAATAGAGAGCTTTCAAACGAAACTACACCGTCTTCTGCCATTGGTTTTTCATTTTTGCCCATCTTCTTACAACCGCTTAATTGAGAACCAAAGATATCACACTAAAACCCTATATTTGGCGTTTGTTAAGGGAAATAATATGAGATGAAAAGGATTATACTCTCCTTATTTGTTTTGGTTTTCTCGGGCTCTTTCCTGCTGGCCCAGATCAAGTTTGTCAACGAGTTTTTGAACGTTGGGGTGGGGGCAAGAGCACATGGCATGTTTGGTAGTGTTGTTGCCAGCACGCACGATGCTACTTCTGCCTATTGGAATACGGCTGCCTTGACCCAAATCACCGCTCCTTTATCCATATCTGCCATGCATGCCAATTGGTTCGGTGGGATTGCAAACTATGACTATTTTACCATAGCCAAAAGGTTTAATAATGACAACAACTCGTATGGAGCATTGAGTTTTATCCGTATGGGAGTAGACAATATTCCCAATACACTCAATATTGTTAACCCCGACGGCAGTATTGATTTCGATAAAGTAACCGAATTCAGCGCAGCAGACTATGCTTTTCTTCTTTCTTATGCCAGAAATGTAGGCAATGGAGAAAAGCTTTCGGTTGGCGGTAATCTGAAAATAATCAGAAGGGTTATTGGCACTTTTGGCGGTGCCTGGGGCTTTGGTGCTGACTTTTCAGTTTTGTATAAAGCAGGCGACCATTTGAGAATAGGTGGAACCGTAAGGGATATTACCACTACATTCAACACCTGGTCTTTTAATCTTACCAATGAAGAAAAAGAGGTGTTTCAAAAGACAGGTAATGAAGTACCCGTATCTTCATCAGAAACTACCTTGCCAAGGTTGATTGCCGGTGTTTCATACGACGGT
>WBZP01001130.1_pt1 | contig 33950 bp, 31 predicted proteins | sample 5204301 | NCBI WGS metagenome assembly WBZP01 (sample SAMN12412401, study PRJNA552823) | activated sludge metagenome | isolation source: activated sludge from nitrification reactor of wastewater treatment plant... | place: USA: Pennsylvania | collected 2017 | reverse complement strand
GAGAAAATTCAACGAACCAGGGGCCAAGGAAGATCGCATTCGCTGGAACAAGGCAGGCACGCGCAAGTGGCTGACCGTCTACACGGTCATGGAGTACCACCCCGAGGCCAGAGCCAAAGCGAGCGAGTCCGAAGAGAAACCGAAGGCCACCAAAGCCAAGCCGAAGAAACCGAAGGCCACCAAAGCCAAGTCGAAGGCCAAGCCAAAGACACCGAAGGCCACCAAAGCCAAGTCCAGCAAGGCCAAGTCCTAGCATTGCCGGGCGCGCAGCTACTCCCAGTCGGGCTTTTCGCCGTCTCCATACGCCAGCCAGGCCCGTGGAACGCTGAGTGACCTTGCGAGCTTTTCGACGGTATCGCCTCGCGGCTGCGTCAGTCCCTTCTCGATCTGATTGATCGTCGAAGTTCCGACACCGGCACTCTCGGCAAGCTGGGTCATGGTCAAGCCCCGCTTATCCCGAGCGGTCTTCAGTCGTAGGCCGACTGACAGTGCGGCCAGTCTCCCCGTCTCCAATTTCATGCGCAGGATCTAACATACAACGCGCACGCGAACTGAATTGCTTTAAAACGCAACAATCATAGGCGTCGTGTGGTGACACATCTGCGCCGATTCATCGTCAGTGTTGTCGAGTGACTATTTTCCGTCTCGTTGTCGTCAGGAACGCTATTTCCTTGATTTTTGCTTTTTAAAGCAATACGCTTTAAAGCAAATCAGAGGAGAACTGCGATGCGCAGCGACGAAAAACAGTCCTCAAAGAAGCCAAGAATCCACCTGGCGACCGTCGATGGTTCGACGGTTTGCCGTCGACAGGTGCCCGCCTCGCTAGTGGGTCAGTACACGGAGAGTCTCGTCACTACCGCTTCGCGTGTGCTGATACGGCGTGCGGTCTACATCAATTCAAAACTCGTAAAGCGCAATGAGCGTTGCTCTGTGTGCTTTCGCAGGCACGAAAGGATACTGTAATGACTAAGCTACCTACGATGGAGATCAGTATCAGGCTTCTGTTTTCCCCGTGTGAGTCAGGATTACAGTATCAAGTAACAAGTCAGTGCTCAACAAAGATAAATGACGGCGAGGAAATCAAGGGGAAATCTGGCCCATTGCGCGATTTCCTGTCGGTAGATGCTGTCAAGTCGTGTGCACAGAGCAACATTGATATATGGATAAAAGGCAATACGCACAGTGTGTACTGCTGTGATGTATCTAATGGGCTACGTATGTTTAACACGGTGCTTCGACGAGCGAAGAGAGGTGAGCAATGAACGCCATAAATGAAGTATACAGCGCAACACGCAGCAGCCTAAAACGCAAGCTCTCACGCAAAAGAGCAGAATCGAATGATGCGACACAATCCGACGAACCACAAGAGGTGCCGAAGGTTTTAGGCCCGTACGCAAACAAAGACAGGTGGCGGCTCGTCGTCAAGAGTGGCAACAAGCGCAAGTCGCTGGTATTCGATACAATTGAGCAAGCTGAGACGGCCAAAGGCAACCTACTTGCCAGCTTCGACCACTCGGCAAAACTGACCGTGGGTGATTTGCTGGCGCAGTTTATCGAGTATAAACGACAGCGTGGTTGTGTAGATCGCTCGTTGCTTCATGTGAAGCACACGATCATGCGCATCTTTCCCAAGCTCGACAAACCTGCCCATATGTCACCAGAGAAGGCCGAAGCGGCTTATCTGCTGACTGTTGATAAGTATGCCGTGGCATCGCATGCAATCTCGCTGAGAACTGTTAAGGCGATGTATCGCTTTGCGGTAAAAAAGAAGCTTGTCGCCAAGAATCCTTTTGATGATGTACAGTCAATCGGCAGAGCGAACAAAGGGAAGCTACAACTTCGGACCGATGAAGCAAAGCGGCTAACCGACTATCTGACAGAGCGGGCAGCGCTTGGCGAGTGGCGAGCGCTGGCGCTGCTTACGCAGTTGTTTCTCGGCTTGCGCAGTAGCGAAGTGCTCAAGCTCAGGAAGCGCGATCTCGACTGCGACGCAAGCGTGATTGTAGTGGATGGAACCAAGACGAAGAACGCTAAGCGCCGTCTTGCGCTCGATGCGCCGATCGTGAAGGAACTACTGCGCAGGCGTGCCAACGGACTGAAGCCGGAAGCGTTGCTTTTCTCCCTCAATGGCTCGACGGTTCTTTCTGCGACGTGTCTGCACAAGGCGCTGACCACGTATTGCCAGCAAGCCGACTTGCCGATCGTCTGTCCCCACTCTCTGCGCGGTCTGCACTCCTCGCTTGCGGTACAGGCAGGGGCAAGCTCGAGCTACGTGGCGCGGGCGCTGGGGCATGGATCGGACGAAGTGACCAAGCGCCATTACATCAGCGAAAGCGCACTCGATGGAGCCCGCAGCGCTCGCGTCTGTGAAACGCTGCGAGGAACGCTAGACGACCTGATCGCGACCCTCCTAGCGCTCTCTACAGCGCAGCGTGATCAAGTCTGCTCTGCCATCGGCTACCGTCTCTGACCTACCTACACCCTCCCGTTCCCCAAGCGTTTCCGCGATTTTTGAAAACAAAATTTCTCGTCAGAGAAATTACTTAAATAGTCCCCGGTGAACAATTTTCTTTGCGTGTGCCGCAGCCAATCCCGAGGCCACCTGCCGGATCATCTTCATCGCACGCTGGGGATCGGTGCGACCACTCTTGTTCATTCGCTGGCGGAGCGTCTCTCCCTCCAGGTACTCCATTACGATGTAGGGCGAGCCGTCCTCCGCGCTGCCAAAGTCATAGACCGTAACAACGCTCGGGTGGTTGATGATGTTGACGGCGCGGGCTTCGTTAAAGAAGCGCTGGACAAACTCTGCGTCTTGCTGGAAGTCCTTGCTCAGGACTTTGATTGCTGCGCGTCGTTCGATCTGGGGATTCATTGCTTCGTATACCGAGCCCATTCCACCGCTGCCGATCAAACGAACGATCTTGTACGGGCCAATCTGTCTATCCACAAACGACTCCTTTGCTGCGATCACTTCGTCGGTGATGCAGCGACTGGAAGCGGAGTCCTCTCCGTATTCCCAGTGTGCCCAACATTCAGCGAATCTCTCGACTCCACTGGATCTGGAGCTACAGTCCCCCGTGGTGATGGGATCTGCGTCCGCTTGGGCGAAATCCGGTTGGTGGTGGCTCCGCGTTAGGAAGAGTAGAGGGCACCACAGTCTCTATAATCTTCGGGGCTACTATCGAGCCTGCTGGTGGTGGTTCCACGGTGGGAAGCGCTGACGGCACCACAAGCACTGGGCTGCGAATCGACTTTGCTAGGGCTGTGTCCTTGATGGGACTGGCCTTCACTGCCACTACCTTGTCTACGTTTGGCAGCAACATGTCTGGGGGCTGACTGGTCGCCACGACCGGCTTGGATGGCTTCTTAAGCGAGAGGGAAAATGTCACAATCCCAATGGCTAGCACCGCGCCACCAGCGGCCACGAGCGCGATTCCTGGCGTCCGTGTCTGATAGACCTGCTCACACTCCAGCGCAGGGGCAATGGGATCTTGCGTACAGCGACCATTGATTCCCCAAAGCCCCGCGCCAGCACCGATGGCCCCCAGTCCAAGCAAGCCGGTCGTGACCCCGAAGGGGCGAAGCCAGCGCGGCAGTGGTTTCTCTTGCTGTACGTATAGGAGCTTGGTCTTCTCGACTACTTTCGGAGTGTGCTCAGCGATCTCTTTTTCTCGCGCCTCCGCAACCAGGCTGTCGATGGATAGCGAGGTCTCTTTGGGCATGTTGAGATCGACGTGGCGGTACAGCTCAAAGTAGACTCGGGCCGAACTCCATAGTTCCATCCGGCGGTACGCCTGCGCGATGTTAAAGAGCAAGGGAGGCAGCGGCTGAATCGCGTACGCAGCCTGCAATGCAGGAATCGCTGCTGCGAAGTCTCCCGCCGCGTACGATTTCCCCGCTTGGGCGTACTGGAGCTTGAACCGCTGTACGCGGTTCTCTTCGGACTCTTCCTCTTGGGCCCGGCATGGAGACCCTTGGAGGAGGACACCGATGGTAACTCCGGCGAGAAGTTGAGAAGTCCAGCTCATGCTATTTCCATAAATCGACCTGGATCTTGTTGCTTGCCCCCGCTGACTTGCCTGGCTTGTGCGCGCCTTTGCCAGACTTGCCGCCCTTGCCATGCCGACCACTAGCAGCGGGATCACCGACTTCTGGTGTGGTGGGAATCGGACTAGATCCCGTTGAAGGCGTTGATCCGTTGGCGGTCCCAGCATCAGGAACGAATGCGACGGGAGTGGGTTGCTGGACAGCGGTGGTTACTACTTTGGGCGGGACAACTGGTTGTCGGCTGCGAAGGGTGAACAGGACTACCATCACCGCGATAACGAAAGTTGCCGAGAGGATGATTGGAAGCAGACTTCCCTTTTTGGTGGTGCCAGCGCGAACCAGCTCGCCGCGCTCTGTGTTGCGAGTGGTGCCTGTAAACTGTGCTCGAATGATTCCGGATGTAGTCCCAACCTCTTCGCCATCTATGGTGTGGGCACGACTGCTCGCGACACTGGGACGATCTTGCGCGGCACCATCTTGCAAGCCGGTGCCAGGAATTCCTTCTAACTCAGCGACCAGTTCCGCCATGGTAGGCCGCGTCGCTGGCTGCTTGGCCAGCAGTCTATGAACCAGCTCGTCGAGCTTGTCCGGAATCACCGGCACGCGTTGCTTGAGGCGAGGTGGATCGGCAAACATCTGAAGCGCGAACAGTTCTCCCGCAGATTCCGAAGTGAATGGCGGCTCTCCGTAGAGCATTTCGTACAAGATGATCCCAAGGGAATAGACGTCGGTCTTTTCATCGGGAGGAGCTGAGGCACGGCATTGTTCCGGCGACATGTACATCGGCGTACCGATCAGCGTTCCTGTGCGAGTCGCCGCGTTGGAAGAGTCCTTCGCACCACCATCCGGAAGCATCTTGGCGATGCCAAAATCGAGGATCTTCGCGCGCACCCTCGCAACGGACGAAGGCTCGGGAATCAGCATGATGTTCTCTGGCTTGAGATCCCGGTGGATGATTCGTTTGCCGTGAGCAACGGCTAGACCGGCCGCCATCTGCTTGAGCAGTGCGAGTGCACTGCCGCCGAAGAACTTCTTCTCCTGTGCTTGGCGAAGCGACTCTCCTTCTACGTACTCCATGATGATAAAGGCTTCGCCATCGGGGCTTTTGCCGTGCTCAAGGATCTTTACCAGGGATTCATGCTCAAGCATGCTCGTTGCCCTGGCCTCGGTGAAGAAGCGCGAAACTGCATCGGCACGACTGCTTAATTCTGGCAGCAGAACTTTTACTGCGGCGCGAATCCCTGACTCCACATGTTTGGCTTCATAGACCGCTCCCATTCCGCCCTGCGCGATTTTGCGGACGATGCGGTATTGGCTCAAGGTGCGACCGAGCATCGGATCCTGTTGACTGTTTGTCGCTTCGACGCTGTCCACCGCGTTCCTCGTCTCTGCTGAGCACCGATCCATCGGCACTCGACGCCCCTCTTTGTAGAGCAAGCACGGTGCCAGCGTATGGGCTCAAGGCGGATAGACCAATGCGTGCACCACGAGACTGTGGTGAGATGTAAAGCTGGTCCGTGAACCATCCTGTGCGCAGACTCTTGCGTGCGCACAGAGAGCGCCCATTGTGCGCACAATGATGTGTGATGTTATCTCGCACCCTGGTCGGGTCAGAGTGTGCCGTGGCAAGATATCGCACGGCACCGTGCCGCATCGTGCCGCACCGTGCCGCGCATTGAACGATTTCAGCCGAGAGGGAATGCTTCGTCGGCTACTGAGAATCACCGTTCGGCATAACGGTTGCTTTGGTACAAATAGATGCGTCAGCACGGGCGCGCTATGACTGTGAAACAACTCTCTCCTTCTGCCATAACCAGCCCGGAACTAGAGGTGGCTACCCGGGATCGGCAGCGCACAGAATGTCTGGCGCTGGTCCTGGTCTGGTCGGCGCGTGAACCACATCGCGTTGGAGAAGCAGCGCTCCTGCATCCCGACCATTCGATGTACATCCTGGGTCGCGCTCCTTCCTTCACGGGTGAGGAACTGAACTCAACCAACTCCGATGGATTCTCAAGTGATCCGGGCTCCCACATTACGCCGAATGGCGATGCACTGCCTGAACTGGGGATGCAGGGGGAGCCTGTGACTTTCTTCCGGCAGCGCCCCGAAGGCACGCGTGACGCTGGAACTGCAATGCGCGGCTCCTCTCAACTACTAGGTGAGTGTCTTTCGCGGCGGCAACTGGCGATCTCGGTAGATAAAGAATCTTTGCTTGTGCGTAATATTGGGCGCTGCCGGCTTTCTGTGAATGGTCAGGTGGTGCGGGAAGCGATGGTGCGTCCGGGGGATACGATCTATTTGCGCCACCAGCTCCTGCTGTACTGTACCCACAGACCACTCAACATTCCGGCTCTCAAGGCCTACCCACTTGATCGAGTACCTGCGTTCGGGGAGCCCGACCGTGATGGCATGATCGGAGAGAGTCCGACCATGTGGAAACTGCGCGATCGCGTCGCAGCCAGCGCTCGCACCAGCTATCACGTCCTGGTTGTGGGAGAAAGCGGTAGTGGAAAGGAACTGGCAGCGCAGGCCGTGCACCATCTGTCCTCTCGCTCGCAACGCAAGCTGATTGCTGACAACATCGCCGCGATTCCGCCCAGCTTGGCAGCCGCTCTGCTGTTTGGCAACAAGAAGAACTTTCCGAATCCGGGCATGGAAGAGCGGGTTGGGTTGCTGGGTTCCGCCCATGGTTCATCGCTCTTTCTCGATGAGATTGGTGATATGCCGGAGGAGGTCCAACCGATGTTTCTGCGTGTCACAGAGCGCAACGGCGAGTACTTCCGACTGGGGGAAGAGAACAAGCTACAGCACTCTGACTTTCGCTTGATCGGCGCGACCAACCGACCGGAAAAGATGCGCTATGAACTGAAGCGTCGGTTTCAGCGAGAGATTCGGGTTCCTGGCGTGAATCATCGCAAAGAAGACATTCCTCTGCTCATCCGTCACCTGTTGAAAGTCCAAGCAGACACCGATGATCTCGATGCTTCACGCTTCATCGTGGATGGATATCCAAAGGTGCATCCCGTGTTGATCGAACAATTGATCCATCACACGTACCACACCAACGTCTCGGAGATCATGTTTCTGCTAGGACAAGCGATGGCGGAAAGCGATCATGATGTGATCATGCCACTCGGTGCGAGCATTCGACCTGACAGTAATACTCGCTCGGCTCGCAGTGAATCGACTCGCCGCTCCGCTCCGCGACCCCTACCATCAGTCGAGGAAGTCAAACGCGCCTTGTCTGTCCACAAAGGACACATCACCAGGACGGCCAACGCGCTCAACATTTCACGCGATCAGCTCAATCGCCTGATTCGCCGCGAAGGACTTACCGTCCTGTCGCAAAAATCTGCTCGTTAGGAGCCGCTCAACTACGGCTGCGTAGTAACACGCATCAAACCGCACGCTACCAGCGCGGGTTCCCTGCTCCGATCACGTTGTCGGGGTCATCCCACTCAAGGAATTTGGTATTGAAGTCGTGAAGGCTCATGGGCATGTACTGACCTCTCCACGGATCGTGGAAGGCGAGCCTGGTACTACTGGACACCGCCACCAGCAGCACAAAGTGTCGGGCCCCCTTGCTGATGAGCGGACCGTATGCAAACAGATGTTGCGCGAGTTCTAGGGCTGTCCACTGCTTGGCATGTCGAGGAGTCAGTGAGTGTGGCGGCAGCCCGACCTCCCGCAGGCGAGCGATGACGTTATCGGTCGTCAGGCCAGTGAGGGCCCCACGTGGGTTCTTCCTGAGATCGGTCCGAAAGCCCGAGAGGTTCTTATATCCGAACACCATGTTCAGGCAGGCATCGCCGCACAGGTTGATGTGGGTCTGTTGCTCGAACGGCACAGCGAGGCCATAGCATGCTCTGTCTGGACGGAGGTTGGGAACAAAGGGAGCCGAGACCTCTCCCGTGCTGCTGGCGCTGAAGTCCTTGTCCGAGAATCCAAATAGTTTGGCGAGTGGTCCCTTGAGCTTCATCGATCCTCCCTAATCCCCAAAACAGGGGATCATCCGTTTCCCATCGCGAAAGTTGCCCCGTCGTACAAAACCCACTACCTTGCTTATTGATCCAGGTATCCAGGGAATCCACAGAAATTGCTTCTTACGATCTGCTGATGATTCAGTGGCTTGCCTTGGCTTCAGGTTCGTCCCCGGTCTGACCGATTCCGAGTCATATGCGCCAGTTCTTGTTCGTTATGAAGTGATAAACTAGTGCCGCAATGAATTTCTTGTCTGGTAATGATGTGTCGGTGCTGTCCCATCCTGCGTTAAACATAAATTGTATTACGTCGGATAGTGGGTACGCCGTTCCTTCCGTCAGCACTTCAAGCTGCTTTGCAAGGTTGAGTCTTTCTGCCTGTTTTAGTGTTTCATTGCCAGCAAAGGACCGAAATTTACCCATGTGTCCATGCTTGATCAACCTGAGCTTTGGGTAATTTGTCACGGCGGCAGTCCCGTGTCGAGTTATCGGCGGTCTGAATGTATATTCAAAGCTGGTGTCACCAACTTCTTGCTCGCAAGGGATATTGATCAGCGTTCCTTCCCAAACATGATGAAAGTATTCTTTTTGTGAAAGCTTTTTGACGCCATGGCAGGGATCCAATGTCAGGGTTTCCACAGGGACTGAATATAAAGAGAGTACATTGTGTAGACCGACAGCGGCCGCTCCGCCACGGCTATGTCCAATGATCTTAACTGTACCTCCATTCCTTCTATAATGTGCGAAGGCGCAGAGTGCACCAACTGCGATTCGCAGTTTAATTCCGGCGGCATACTTACCATCCTCATGTCGCTGGTTATTGCACAGGTTGTTGATTGTGATTTGCTCTTGACCTGAGGCTAAACCTGCCAACGCAATCGTAATCTCGCCTGCGGCTTGATTGATCGCGTTTATGAGGCCGGGATCTGCGCCGGGCTTCATGACAATGATGTGTGTGATGGGGCCAAACAGTGAATTCAAGAAGGCAGTCGCATGCCTACGTAGTTCGTACGCATCGCTGCTGGCCACACCAGGGAGTACCAGGACATCGTGCCCGTGAGCTTCCAGGATATCAGCAAGCCATGGCATCCAATTTTCGGCTTTCTTATCGTCATCTCCTGTTCCGTGAATAAAGATGAACATAGCCATTGAGTTGTCCTCACCTATCGTTGAGTTGTAGTCGGCTGCTGGAAGACTGTCTGACATGTCGTGACAGTCTCCCGATCGAAAGCGGGCAGCGAATCAGCCGCTTTGGGGCAAGTGGCATGCCAGCGGTATCGCTGATGGCACCACTGAGGATGCAGCCTAGTTTTCTGCGATGCGATCTGAGGGAAGAGTGGTCTATCCGGCTTGTGCGCACGGCGTGCGCAAGTCGGGCGCTCAGTGAGCAGCCACCAGATCGGTAACACTCCGCCCTGGACTTTCCGCTGCCATCGACGATTCGGTCACGGTTCAGGCAATCACTTCCCTCGCCATGGCACAAAGACCACGTTGGTCTTCCTGTCCACGTACTGTAAGAGGTTCCCTTCGATGGAGTCCGGCTCATCTGAACTCATGGGAGTTCCGACACGGAGAGTCGCTGGGCGCGCAGCGTGCGCACAATGCGCGCCCAATCGCATGAGCCTGTGCGCCCAGGATCCCAGCCCGAGCAGACCCGATCTCACTGAGGGGTTTCCAGAGTCCCACGGAATCTGACGGTGGTATGGGCGACTGGCTCCTGGCCAGTCTGCCGGGACGCCAAGGCCTTGGCGCGCATCCTGCAAACCTGATCGATGCTGCGACGTCCTGTCGGTCGGCCCTATCGGCTTCCAACAGTTGAGCGCGGCGGGAACTCAACCGAGGAGAGACCGATGAAGAGCAGGCTGTGGGCGCTTTTGCTCCTTTTGCCGGGTTGTGAGTTGTTTGTGACCGACAACCCAACCAACTGCGTGCGAGTGTCCAATCTCTGTAGCGCGGCGGAATACTGCGACACGGAGACTCAGCGCTGCCAGACGCTCGATTGTAGGGTGAATACGACCCTGTGCACGGCAACGGAGTATTGCAGCTTGGCCACCAATCGCTGCATTCCCAAAGATTGCGTGGTAGAGCCCAGTCTCTGCGCCCCGGATCAGCAGTGCAATTCAGTAAGTCGTCTTTGCGAGACGCTGGCGTTTGTCCTGGGTCAACCCGACGAGGTCACCTGCCTCGCGCAAGCCTACGGAATGAACCGTCCAGAGATGGTGCGGCTGCTGCCAGACCCCGTCGATTCGACCAAGGCCCGACTCCTGGTCGCCGATAGCCTGAATCGGCGCGTTCTGGTCTGGAACTCCATCCCGACCACCAATCGACCGGCGGATGTGGTGTTTGGTGCCCCCGATGTGAATACGCGTTTGTTAAGCGGTCCCTACGGTGGTGTCAACGAGACCAGCATTGGGAGTGCCTGGGGCGTGTCGAGCGATGGCATCCGGATGGCGGTGTCAGAGTCGGCTCTCAATCGGGTGCTCTTGTGGAACACGATTCCGACGCAGATGCCCAAGCGTGGACCGATTCCGGCCAACCGCGTGTGGGGTCAAAATAGCTTTCTGACCAGCGTGGCGGACAACGGCTCAGCGGACCCCTATCCTCTTGGGATCCGCGCCTCCAAGGTCTTCTTGGATCGCACCCCCAGCACCGAGTTTTACCTCAGTGACTCGCAGAACAACCGCGTGCTGGTCTTCAAGGATGCGCCGGGTGGACCCTCGGTGGCACCGTCATTTGTCATCGGTCAAGCGGCCTTCAACACGGTCACGCCGGCCTGCAGCGCGACCGGACTGTATGCTCCGCGTGACGTGACCCGCGATACCAGCTTCCTGTGGGTGAACGATACGTACTGTCACCGCGTGCTCGGCTATCCGCTCCCGATTGCTGGAAATGCCCCGGCAGCGACGGTGGTGATTGGTCAGGGAGGGAACCTAACCTCTGGGACTCCCAACTTGGGAGGACTGGCAGCCCCCGGCCTTCTGTATCCAACCAGCGTCGCGGCATCCAAGAATCCACGCCTGCTGTTTGTCGCAGACGGCAGCAATCACCGCGTGCTGCGCTTTTCCCTGGCCACTTCGCTGACTGTTCCGGATCTGGTGCTCGGCCAGCCGAACCTATCGAGTGGGCTTCCCAATCGCGGCGGGGTTCCCGGTCTAAGTACCCTCGCCAACCCAGCAGGAGTCGATACCGATGGTATCCACTTGGCGGTCTCGGACTTTGCGAACAATCGGGTGCTGCTCTGGAATACGATTCCTACCAGCAATGGGCAGCCCGCCGATGTGGTACTTGGACAGCCCGACCCAGTGAGCAACAGTGCGAACACCCTACCAACCAAAGGACCGCTCCAGTTCCGAACGCCACGGAACGCGGTCAGCGACGGTACCAGGCTGTTTGTGAGCGATTCCGGGAATCACCGCGTGCTGATTTGGAACAGCTTCCCGCGCAATGGTCGAACAGCCCCAGATCTGGTGCTCGGTCAGGCCGACATGATGGGAGACAAGCCCAATGGGGGGAGCGCTCTGTCTGCCGCTGGCATGAGCAGTCCCTATGGAATCACTGTTGAAAACGGACGACTCGCTGTGGTGGACCAGGGGAACCATCGAGTACTCATCTGGAATCAGATTCCTGTCCAAAGCAACCAGCCTGCCGATCTCTGTATCGGGCAGGTGAGCTGCACCAGCAATACCCCTGGAACCTCGGCAACGACACTCCGCAATCCAACCGGATGTCAGATGGCCCAGGGCACCCTGTACGTGTCCGATGCCGGCAATCACCGGGTTCTGGTTTTCCCTGACCCATCGACGCAAAATGCCGCAGCGATGCTTGCCCTGGGCCAGCCCAACCTCAGCACCGGTTCGGTCAATACTGGTGGCCAATCGGCAAGTACCTTGGCAACACCATTCAACGTCAAGGTTGATTCCGGACGCGTCTTTGTGGTGGATACCGGTAACCATCGCGTGCTCATCTGGAACGCGCTGCCCATCGTGAGTGGCCAGCCTGCCGATGTCGTCGTAGGACAGCTCGACTTCGGCAATTCCTATCCGCGCCCCGATCGCAACCTACTGGAGACTCCCGCCGATGTCGCGATCACTGGCCACCATCTATACGTCAGCAGCCACGCGCAAGCTCGCGTGCTCTATTGGTCGCAGATTCCCACCGAAAATGGTGCCCCCGCCGATCGCGTGCTGGGACAGCCAGACTTTGTGACTTCGCGAGTGAACAATCCCGATGTTCCCGCGCTGGAGCGAGTCAATTATCCATTGGGTCTGACCACACACGGCACCCAGCTACTGGTGACCGACGTTGGCTATGACCGGCTCCTGCTCCGCCCGTTGTTTGAGTAGGGTCCGGACCACCTCAACATGATGCCTTATCGCGCTCCCGGTCCATCCACGCCACCACATAAGAATACTTGTAGGGTATTCTTTACCCCTGATTGCCTAGACAGTTCGGATACTGATCTTCGGCAGAAGACGGTGAGGCCACAGAACTTCCCGCGACCTCTCAGTCGGCAATGGGAAGTTCCTCAAAATTTCTCGATGGCCATCACATTGGCCGGCTTGATGTCTCGATGAATGAGGTTGTGATGATGAGCTTCCGCGAGGGCTTGAGTCAGTTGGATGGCGATATCGAGCGCTCGGGCAGGCGGTAGCGGTGCTTCCTTTTCGATGATCTCTGCCAGCTCGATTCCTTCGACCAGTTCCATGATCAGGAAGGGCGTTTCCCCTTCGACTCCGAAGTCGAGAGTCTGTGCGATTCCTGGATGATGAAGTTTGTTCGCTAGGCTGGCTTCCCGTTGAAAGCGTTCGTGTGCCTTGGGTGAGTGAAACGCGGCGGGCTGGAGTGTCTTGATGGCAACAGGGGTGCTGCTTTGTTCATCGATGCCTCGGTAGACGACGCCCATCGCGCCTTCTCCCAGCATGGTACCTACGCGATAGCGTCCTTTGAGCAGACCACTTGCCACCCCGAGAGGCGCGCCGAGCGGCTTTTCTACGCTGACCACAGCGACATCATAGCAAAACAGCGCCCCAAAGTGCCCCCTCGATGAGGCACTGGGCAGCGGGTTTGGCTAAGGGCTTGAACTGACGAGAGGATTTGCGGCTACGGCCCGGAGCGGCTCAGGTGAGGCGACCCGGAGCGGCTCAGGTGAGGCGACCCGGTGTGTCTCTACAAGGCTCCGGTTCAGGTCGGGTTACCAAGGGACGGAGAGTCGAGCTGCTGAAGGAGTGACACAACCCGTTCTGCTGCCTCTGCGGCCAAGGTTACGGTGGTGTCGATGCGCAGCTCGGGCGATTCCGGTCGCTCATATGGCGAGTCAATCCCGGTCAGGTTCTTAAGCTGATTGGCGCGGGCCTTTTTGTATAGACCTTTGGGGTCTCTTCGCTCTGCTTCGGCCAGTGGCGTGTCGATGAATATTTCGAGGAATTCGCCGGGTGCAAACAGCTTTCGCGCCATCGCCCGTTCCGCACAGAACGGAGAGATAAAGGCAACGAGCACGATCAGACCCGCATCTACCATCAGCCGCGACACCTCAGCGATGCGGCGGATGTTTTCGACTCGATCCGCGTCCGTGAAGCCCAGGTCTTTGTTCAGCCCATGCCGGACATTATCGCCATCCAGCAGATAGGTATGTCGACCCAGCGAATGGAGCCGCTTTTCGACGAGGTTTGCGATCGTAGACTTGCCCGCGCCCGATAGCCCAGTGAACCACAGTACACGTGGCGTCTGTCCTTTGAGTGCTGCTCGCGATGCCTTGCTCACATCCAGCGCTTGCCAGTGGATGTTGTCCGATCGTCGGAGTGGGTGGTGAATCAATCCAGCCCCAACGGTGTTGTTGGTCATCCGATCGATCAGGATGAAGCCGCCGGTCTCGCGATTGTCTTTGTAAGAATCGAACGCCAACGCTCGATCGAATCCCAGGTTGCAGACTCCGATCTCATTCAGAGCCAGCGTGCGCGCCGCCAGGTGTTCGAGCGTGTTGACCTGTACCTTGTACTTAAGCAAGGTGATGCTCGCAGTCACAGTCTGCGTTCCGATCTTACACAGATAGGGGCGTCCAGGCAGTAGCGGTTCCTCGTGCATCCAAATGAGTGCCGCTTGAATCTGGTCGGCAGTGCAGGGCGGTGAGTCTGCGGAGACCATCATATCGCCCCGGCTCACATCGAGTTCCTCGGTCAGGGTCACCGTCACGGACTGCCCCGCCATCGCCTGTTCTAGTTCGCCGTCAAAGGTGACGATTTCTTTGACTTGACCGATGATTCCCTTGGGCATCACCCGGACTCTGTCCCCACGCGAAATGCGGCCACTGGCGATGTAGCCGCAGAACCCCCGGAAGTCCTGATTCGGCCTGCTGACCCACTGCACCGGCATCCGAAATGGCAGAGCGGACAGCGACTCTTGCACATCCACCGTTTCTAGGTATTCCAACAGGGATGGACCCAGATAATAGGGAGTATTTGGACTCTTTTCGATGACGTTGTCTCCCTTGAGCGCCGAGATCGGAATCGGCAGCACATCGGTGAGACCGATCTGTTCCGCAAAGGCGAGGTAGTCTTTCACGATCGACTGGAAAATCTCGGCAGAAAAACTGACCGCATCCATCTTGTTGACCGCGAGCACTACCTTGCGAATGCCGAGCAGAGACACCAGATAGCTGTGACGACGCGTCTGGGTCAGGACTCCTTTTCGGGCATCAATCAGCAGAATCGCCAGCTCGGAATTGGAGGCAGCGGTGACCATGTTGCGCGTGTACTGCTCATGCCCCGGTGTATCGGCCACAATAAACTTGCGCAGATCGGTCGAAAAGAATCGGTAGGCAACGTCAATCGTGATTCCTTGCTCGCGTTCCGCTGCCAAGCCATCGACCAGTAGAGACAGATCCAGCTCGCCTGGGGGGACGTTTCGCTTGCGCGACTCCGCTTCGAGCGCCGCCAGTTGATCCGAAAAGATGAGCTTCGATTCGTACAGCAACCGACCGATGAGAGAACTCTTGCCGTCATCGACGCTGCCACAGGTCATAAAGCGTAACAGCCCCTTGTGCTGGTGGGCGGTCAAGTACGCTTCGATGTTGCCCGCAATGAGGGAAGACTTGTGGGACATTAGAAGTATCCCTCTTGCTTCTTTTTTTCCATGGACGCCGATTGATCGTGATCAATGGCGCGCCCTTGTCGTTCGGAAGTGGTGGTCAGCAGCATCTCTTGAATGATCGCGGGCAGCGTATCGGCCTCACTTTCGATCGCGCCGGTCAGCGGATAGCAGCCGAGTGTGCGGAAACGGACTTTCCTTTCCATCGGGACTTCTCCGGGTCGGAGTGGCATCCGCTCGTCGTCAACCATGATGAGCAGTCCATCGCGCTCGACCACCTTACGCACCGCCGAATAATACAGAGGCACAATCGGAATCTGTTCCAGATAGATGTACTGCCAGACATCCAGCTCGGTCCAGTTCGACAGCGGAAAGACCCGAATGCTCTCCTTTTTGTGCTTACGGGTGTTGTAAAGTCGCCACAGTTCGGGGCGCTGCTGCTTGGGATCCCAGCGATGCTCTGCCGAACGAAAGGAAAAGATTCGCTCCTTGGCGCGAGACTTCTCCTCATCGCGACGGGCTCCGCCCAGGGCCGCATCAAACCCGTACAGATCCAGCGCTTGCCGGAGCGCCTGCGTCTTCATGACATCGGTGTGAACCGCAGAGCCATGAGTAAACGGACCGACTCCGGAGGCGATTCCTTCCTGGTTCACATAGACAATCAGCTTGAGACCGTCCTGTGCGACCACTTGATCGCGAAACGCAATCATGTCGCGGAACTTCCAGGTGGTGTCGACGTGCAGCAGCGGGAACGGCAGTTTGCTCGGGAAAAAGGCCTTCTTGGCCAAGTGGAGCATCACCGCGCTGTCTTTCCCAATGGAATAGAGCATCACCGGGTGTTCACACTCCGCGACAACCTCGCGAAGGATGTGTATGCTCTCTGCTTCGAGCTTCTGAAGATGCGTGAGTTTCATGAATTCTCCGAATTGGCTGGATTCTGAATCAGTTCAATACGGCTGTGTAAAAGGTATCTATCATGGCTGCCGGTGACGCTGTTGTGAGAAAGGGAACCTAGGATGTTCGAAGAGGAGCTGCAGACCGCAACCGCGATCGCCCGTGAAGCGGGACGGATTTTGTTGGGAATCTACGCGACAGACTTTGGCGTCGACTACAAGGGCCAGGGTACAAGCGATCCGGTGACGGAGGCCGACCGGCGGGCCAATTCGCTGATCGTTCGGCGACTGCGTGCGGCGTTTCCGGAGGACGGAATCGTGGCCGAAGAGAGCGAGGATCACGGAGCGGCGCTGACCAAACGGCGTATCTGGTACGTCGATCCGCTCGACGGTACCAAAGAGTTCATTGCCAAGAACGGAGAGTTCGCGGTGATGATCGGACTTGCGGTGGATGGGGGCGCGCAGCTTGGGGTGGTGTATCAGCCAAGCGCGGACAAGCTCTACACCGGAATTGTTGGTCAGGGCGCACAACTTGTGCAGGGCGGTCAGACCCAGTCATTGCGCGTGAGCGAATGTTCTTCTACGAGCGACCTGCGGCTGGTTGTCTCGCGCTCTCACCGTCCGAAGAGCACGACCGAGCTGATGCAAAAGCTTGGGATTACCCAAGAAACGGTGAGCGGTTCTGTCGGTTTGAAAGTGGGTCAGATTGCTGAGCAGCGTGCCGATTTGTATGTACATGTGTCGGACAAAGCAAGCCTGTGGGATGCTTGCGGTCCCGAGGCCATTTTGCGTGCGGCAGGCGGACGCTTTACCGATCTGAGTGGCCAGCCATTTCGCTATGGCACAAGTGAACTGCGGACCCGACGGGGAATCCTGTGCTGTAATGGCTCCGCCTTTGACGCGGTGTTGCCCGTCGTGTGTGAAATCGGCCTGCGAGAGGGTCTGCTTGACTCAGCTTGCTGATGATCAATGAGATCCGTCACGCAAGAGCGGCGTGGAGGTGCGCCTGGGAACACTCGATCAGATTGTAGGCCACTGGTGTCCAAGATTGGCCATTCCCGGCTCGCCCAAGCTGGGTCAGAATCTGAGCATGCCGCTGTTCTACAACCACATTGATTCGCCCCTCAGCGAAGCCGTTCGTATCCTCGTCCGTTCCGGTCTGTTTAAGCTGACGATTGTCCTTGTTGGCTTTGCACTGTTGCTCTTGCCCGCAGCCAAGCGGTATCGCATTTACCGACTGCCGTTTGGACAGAATCAGCTCCGCCGTGAGATTCTGCCCGCGCTGATGATGGTGTGCCTAGACACGGTGCTCATCGTCGGATTCCGGCTCTTGTTTCTGCACCGGATGGTGCCAGCGAGTCTGTCGAGCGTCTTGATTACCTTCGTCTGGATGGCTGGGATGTACGAGGTCTGGTTCTATGTGACCCATCGCCTACTCCATCATCCCAAGCTCTACTTTTTGCATGCCCAGCATCACGTGGCCCATGTCACCGAGCCGCTGACTTCGCTGTCCTTTTCGATCATTGAACGACTGATTTTGATCGGAGGAGCGCTCGGACTGCTGCTGCTGGGATCATTCTTTCTTCCGATTACCCAAGCAGGAGGGGCGCTGTTTATCCTCTTTAACTACACGTTCAACGTCTACGGGCACAGCAACGTGGAGTGGATGCCGGAGTGGTTTGTGCGTTCGCCGCTCGGGCGAGTCTTTTTCACCGCAACCTTTCATGCGATGCATCACGCTCGCTACGGTGGCCACTACGGACTGTTTACGGTGCTGCTCGACCGTGCCTTTGGATCCACATTTCCTGATTATCCGCAGGTGCATGCCCGCGCTCGGCAAGGCTTGGGACTCACGCGGCTCGGGGAAAAAGTAACGTCGGACGTAGCGACGAACGGGGCTGTCTAACAGAGTCGATTTGGGAGTCGACTAAGGGCGAGCGGACATGGCCGTGGTGTAGATTCGGAAGCTCTTGGGAGTCCCTGAAACGGTCGAGATCTGAACGTCAAACGGGCACTCGTCCCCAGCGGGGAGCATCTGTTGTCCCGCAAAGGCTTCATGCATGCCGACAATGCTGCGATCTTCTCCAAGCAGGAGCGCCACAATTCGCCCATGCTGAACAGAGACCTTGTCGGTGTTGCGGATCATGCCGGAGAGTCGATAGCCGCCAAATTGTCCCGGTCCAAGCTTGGGTGACTCGACGGAGAGCTGGAATCGCTGTGGGGTTCCGTACGACATCGCCTTCGGTACAATCTGATACGTGATTGAGTCGTATTTCGGGGCGTGTTGGATGAGGATTTTGACGGGAAACTCTTCTTTGGGAAGCAGGTTCGGAATCGCGGAAAATCCGAAACCCACGGCCAGCTTGCGATGCGAAGCATCCCACAGAGTGGCTTCCACGCGGGGATGATCGATCGGTGCTTCACCGGTGTTTTTGACGAGACCGACCAGGTACAGGTTGCCGATCCGATCGGGGAGCGCCACTGCATCGCCAAACTCGGCACGGATCACCTTGGGGGGTTCGATCGCTGCGGCTCCATATTCCTCTGGTGGTTTGGCAATCGGGGCTGGGGTGCTGCCCAAGCCATGGGTGATGCCGAGCCGGCGATTGAGGCTCGCCGCCACATCGCGCTGAATCATGCGGCGGCGCAGCTCGTCCCGACGACGTTCGTCTCGCTTGACGCGCAGCGCGGCGATCCCGATGACCGCCGCCACCATCAGCAGAGTCACGAGCACCTTCTGTCCACTGGTCAGCGGCGGACGGGGACGAAAGCCGGTACTCGGCCGATAGCCGGTCGGTTTGGGCGGCGGGGCGATCGGCGCGGCAAGATGAAGGTTCGACTTGCAATGATTACAGCGATATTCCCCGTCGGACAGTCGAGTCAAATCGGTGCTGGCACAGTGTTCACAGCGCAGGATGTTCACGACGTTTCCCCTCGGTGGCTGACCCATGCTGACGAGCCGTCCCATGGGCAGCAAGAACGGAACCAGTGTACCAACCGCTGCCGGTCCATGGCCCGAAAATCAAAGCGCCCCCTCGGTGACCGCGGCGCGATTCGAACGCGCGACCTACTGTTTAGGAAACAGTTGCTCTATCCAACTGAGCTACGCAGTCAAAAGTACAGGGCAGCCTATACCACGGCTGTCCTGTGCTTCGCTAGCCTCTTCCGCAGAGAGATTACTTGCGACGCATCGCCAGGTAATAGACCAATCCGGCCCCGGCAAACCCGACGAACCAGGCAAAGTCGTACAGTCCCTTGAGCGCGGGGAACAGGAGTCCTCCCCAAGCGAGCCCACAGCCGACGACGGTTGCTGCGACCGCCGCTGGATTCCAGCCGTGACTGTAACGATAGCTGCCATCGGGAATGTACAAGTCGTAGAGCTTGAGGTTCCTCTTCCGAATCACCCAGTAGTCGACAACCATGATGGCGGCAATGGCTCCGAGCCCGCCGGAATACAGCACCAGCCAGCCGACGAGATAGGCGTGGGAATCCTCGGTAAGCTTCCACGGCATAAACAGGATGCCAACGATGCCGGTGATGAGAGCACCGCGCCGAAAGTTGATGTGCTTGGGCCAAGCATTGGCAAAGTCGTTGGCGGGAGAGACGACGTTGGCAGCGATGTTGACCGCGAGCGTGGCGATGACCAGCGTGAGCGCAGAGAGTCCCACCCACACCGGATCTTTGAGCTCCGCGATGAGTAGTTCGGGTTTCCAGATGGCTTTGCCAAACACCACCGAGGTGGCCGAGGTGATGATCACCGCCATCGCCGAAAAGCCAAACATCGTCGTGGGTAGTGCCACCGCTTGGCCAATCATCTGGGCGCGCTGCGATTTTCCGTAGCGCGTAAAGTCCGGCATGTTGAGCGACAGCGTGGCCCAGAATCCAACCATTCCGGTCAGCGCAATCGGGAATATTTTCCAGAACTGCGCATCGGACAGAGTCGCCGGGCGATCGATGATGGGTCCGAATCCGTTGGCCTTCTTCACCGCCCAAACGAGCAGCACTCCGGCCATCACCAGCACGAACGGCGCGGCGAAGTTTTCCAGCTTTCGTACCAGCTCCATGCCACGGAAGATCACAAAGATGTTGAGTCCCCAGAACAGCAGGAATGCCAGCCACTGCGTCGGCAAATAGCCGCCGATCGGCGCACTCCCAAGCAGATGTGGCCAGCCATGGAACACCGATCCAAAGAAGGTATGAAGCACCGAGCCGCCAATCCAGGCGTTGATGCCGAACCAGCCGCAGGCGACAAGTGCTCGCATCAGCGCGGGCAGATTGGCTCCATAGGAACCGTAGCTTGCGCGCAGTAGCACTGGGAAGGGAATGCCGTAGCGGGTGCCGGGATGGCTGTTGAGCAGAATCGGAACCAGCACGATCAGGTTGCCAAGCAAGATCGTAAACAGTGCCTGTCCCCACGACATCCCGGAGTCGATGAGTCCCGACGCCAGCATGTACGTAGGAATGCAGTGCGCCATCGAGATCCACAGCGCGGCATAGTTATAGGTGGTCCACTTGCGCTCGGCGATCGGAACCGGCGCCAGGTCGGGATTGTATAGGGGGCTATCGGTCAAGACCTGGAGGTTTTCCTCGTCTAATTCGATACGCCCATCGGAGTGGTGGATCTCGGCCATCTTGCGTCTCTCCTACTACCTCCTAAGGAGGTGGAGCGTTCACTAGGAGGTGGAGGCTTCGTGAAGTCCTACGTCGAGATGCGCAATCGCTTCATCGATCTGGGACTCACTGACCAACATGGGCGGCGCGATGCGCAGGGTGTTGCCGTAGAGGCCTCCCTTGCCAATCAGGAAGCGGCGCTTGCGGAGCGTTTCGATGATGTGGTTGGCGCGTTTGGGGGCGGGTTCCTTGGTCTTGCGATCCTCGACCAGTTCAATGCCCTGCATCAGGCCCATACCCCGGACATCGCCGATGAGTGGGTACTTTTCCTGAAGAGCAAGGAGTCCTTGGCGCAGCCGGTTACCGAGTCGAGCAGCGCGCTCCGGAATGTTCTCACGGTCCATGACATGAATCGTCGCCAGCGCAGCCACCGACGACACGGGATTGCCACCATAGGTTGAAATGGTCAGTCCCTTAAACGCTGCGGCAATCTCGGGCGTGGTGATGGTGGCTCCCATCGGCATTCCCGAAGCAATTCCCTTGGCGTAGGTCATGATGTCAGGCTGGACGCCCCAGTGCTCGATGCCGTTCCAGTACGTTCCGGTGCGACCAAAGCCGGTCTGGACTTCATCGCAGATGAACAGTGCGCCAGCCTTGCGGATCGGCTCCAGAACTTTTTGGAAGTACTCCTTTGGCGGGGTGATAAATCCACCGACTCCCAAGATCGGCTCAGCGATAAACGCTGCGGGATGTCCAGTGGTGGTTGTCGCCAAGACTTCCTTGACGTCATCCGCGCAGCGGACATCGCAGGAGGGATAGGAAAGACCGAACGGACAGCGGTAACAGTACGGTGCGGGCATCAGGCTGATGCCGGGCATCACCGGCGCAATCGGTCGCCACGAAGAGTGCCCCATGGCGCTAATGGCGTACATTCCGCGACCGGAATAGCTGTGGCGGAGCGCAATGATTTCTTGGCGTCCGGTGTACAGCTTGGCGAGCAGGATCGCCGTCTCATCGGCTTCACTGCCAGAGTTCGTGAAGAACGACTGCTGAAGCTTTCCGGGGGCAAGCTGTGCAAGCTGCTGGGCCAGCCTGACGATCCACTCATTCTGATACAGCGTGGAGGTGTGCCCAAGGAGGCCAAGCTGCTCACGGACTGCTGCGACCACCTCTGGATGACAGTGGCCTAGGCTCACAGTCAGAATCCCGCCGAAGAAGTCGAGGTACTGGACTCCCTCGGCATCGGTCACAAACATCCCCTCACCCTTTTGGAGCACCAGCGACTCCGCATAGTAGTGGAACGTAGACGGCATGATGTACTCGCGGTGCAGCTTGCGAACGGTCGCCGAGTCCATGTTGCTAAGGACCGTGAGGTGCTTTTTGCCGTCTGTGCCCGTTGCTACGGGGCCGTGGTGGTGCTGGCTCATGATGCTTGCTCCTTAAAAGTGCGAACAGGGAAAGGGCGGACAGTAACAAGGAAGCACCGCGAGCGGAAGTAGTCGCTGTGGCAGGTTTTTTTGTGGTCTTTTAAGCGGCCGAGCGAGGTGCCCTTGCATGCGGCGCAAGAAGATGCATTGATGACGCGATAGGTCATGGCCGACAAGCTGTCTCGTCGCGAGCTGTTTTCGATATTTCGTCGTTCGGTGGACTCTGCGGTTCGTCCCAAAGGTCCGCCACCACCCCTGCGTCCACCGGGGGCAACCACCGAGCTCAAGCTGGCCGACACCTGTATGCGCTGCGGGCGCTGTGAGGCGATTTGTCCGCGTCAAGCGATCAGGCCGCTGTCTGCGGAGTATGGCGATGCGCACGGCACTCCGCACATCGTGGCTCGGGACGCGCCGTGCGTGCTGTGTGAGGGGCTGCTGTGCTCTACCGTTTGTCCGAGCGGTGCGCTCACTCCGGTGCGGCGAGCGACCGAAGTGCAGATGGGGATTGCGGTCATTGACGCGACGCGTTGTCTGCCCTATCGCGGGGACAAGTGTTCGGTGTGTTTGGACCGCTGTCCGATTCAGGGCGCGCTGCGGCTGGATGACAAAGGTCGGCCCCAGGTCCACGATACCTGTACGGGTTGCGGCATCTGCGAATACTACTGTCCGACCGAGCGGACCGCGATCACAGTACGTCCGTGGAGCGCACGAAAGTGAAGCAGCCCAGCCCGCTGGCAATGGTGGTTCGTCCGGCCCACGCCGGGGATCGGATGGGATTGCGGGATCTGGCGCACGCGCTGGCGCACGGACCGCTTCTGTCTCGCTATGGAGCGGATCCATCGCGACTGGGCGACGAGCTGTGTACGTTGGCCGATTCCGACCGCAGCAGCGAGACACTCCTTATCGCGGTCGAGCCAGGTTCCGCATCGACCGCCATCTGTGGAGTGGCGCGCTTTTCACACAGTGGAATGTTCGGTAGCTTTGGGGGCTACTTGAAACTCATCGCGGTGGCGGATTCTCAGCAGGGCAAGGGAGTCGGTAGCTTGCTGCTCGCACAGGTGGAACAAACCGTCGCAGCGCACAGCCGCGATCTGTTCCTGCTCGCTTCACACTTCAATGATGCAGCACATCGCTTTTACGATCGCCACGGCTACCGCGAGATCGGACAACTGCCGGACTACGTACGACCCGAGATCACCGAGCTGATTTTCTGGAAGCGCCTTCGCCATCGGTGACTCTTCACAAGGCGCGCTGGCCACTACATCCGCTGCGGCGTGGTGCCCTGCACCTGGGCCATGTTGAAGACGTTGCACTGACCCCAGCCACACGAGGTCTTGTAGGTCGCTTGCTTGTTACAGCCGCGCACTCCGAAGGTGTCATTCTTGACGCCCATCATGTCGCCATCGTTGGACAGCTTGGTGAGCTGAAGCTGGGCGCGGTCGCACTGCAACTCAAACGCCGCTTGCGTGAGGACTTTTTCTTCGACTTCACTGAGCTTCGCCGGACCACCTGCGGCATCGGGCTTGGCCGACGATGCACAGCCAAACGCAGTACCAACCACTAGAGCCATTGCAAGGAATCGCTTCATGACAGTCTCCTAAAAACGGGTGTGAACAAACGCGGCGCACTATACAAAAACGGGCGGTGACGCTGTCAACTCCTGAAGCAGGGTTGCGGCCTAAGACTGATCACAAAGTCGGGGAAGCTTGCTAACGTGTTGATTTCGAGGAGTGAATGTTCATGGACGAAAAAGGAAACCGAGGATCGGTTCCGCCCGAGCCTGTCCCAAGTTCTGAGCGCTCAAACCGAGGCGCAGTGGATGTGCGTAAGGAAGGCGAGATTGTAGGATCGGACGGCGCGGAGGACTCCCGCTGGATCAGTTGGTCAACCGGAGTTCCGCTGGCCGTCGTGGCGGTGATGGCCATTGTGCTGGGCAAGCTGGAACCGAAGGCGCTGCGGCTCGACGCCGATGCGATTACCCATGCCACGTCCTTTTTGGCGGTGGCAGTGATGATTTCGCTGTTTATGGAGCGTGCGCTGGAAGTCTTTGTCGGCGTGTGGCGCAACCCGAACCTGGTTCACTACGAAGCCGAGCTGGAGCGGATTGGCCAGCAGCTCCAAGAGTCGGGGCTTACCCAAGCGGCTGCGGAATCACTGCGCAGCAAGCAACACTGGTTCACGGTGCGACGGCTTCACTACAAACTGGGTACTCAGAAACGGGCGCTGTGGGCGAGCTTTGTGGCCGGGCTCCTGATTAGCCTGGCGGGACTGCGCTGCTTGGCAGGACTCGTACAGCTCCAACCAACTGATGGGACCGTGATCGAACCGTTCCAGAAGTTTCTGTTTCACTTTGTGGACGTACTACTGACCGGCGGACTCATCGCAGGGGGAAGCGAAGGCCTGCATAAGATCGCGCAGGTGTATGCCACCATGATCGATACGACCAACAAGCGACTGCGCGACGGAGCGACCTCGACCGCGACGACCTCTGCAACGGTCACTCCCTCTGCTTCGCCCTCTGTTCCTGCGGCGCAGCCCTAGACCGCGACTCCTTGCGCTATCCAGCAATCAGGGTGTTGTCGATGCGCGTCGCGTCGTGGGTGTGGTAGGCCCCGAGAGCGTCTAGGAAGTCATCCGCTCCGACGGGCATCGGCTTCCCTTTGTATTTCTTCTGGAGCTTCTCCCACGACGCTTTGTGGGTTTCATTGATGTACTTCACGTCGAGCTCAGCCCCTTTGCTGAGCCAGATCGAGACTTGCTCTCGCCACTGCTTGTTCATCCGCTCGACGTCCTTCTTCATCTCGTCAGGCTTGGCCTTCAAGTCCGTGTCGCAGCGGTCGCCGGTGAGTTGTTCCATGGCGAAGGCGTTGCCAGGGTCTGCCGGTGCCCAGGACTCGGCCCGACCGAGGTGGATGTGGCTTGGCTGGCGGAGGTTCGCAATCATGAACGTGGTGCAACCGAAGCACGAGGCCAGCTTAATCGTCTTGCCAACGGCGAGCTCGATCACTTTTGCCTTGGCGATGGAGTTGTAGTGCGCTGCCACGTACATCGCCTGGATCATGCCGTGGACGTACCCGCAGGTACCAGCGCCCTTGGCCTCCCTGTGCATTGCGGCGTCCTTGACTGGAAGCGCCGTGCCGTGCTTGCGCCCCTTGACCTGGTACTCGAACGTGGAGCCCCAGTACTTGATCTTGTTATCCAGAAGAACCATGCCCGTGTAAGCGCCTGGCCCGGTGTACTGCTTCTTCAGCATGCCACCCTCGGTAAAGTCCAAAAACGTATCGGTATTGATGACGGTCTTGAGCCCACCAGTGATGTACTTCCCGGGTGTGTGATCCGGTGCCTTGACCGACTTCACATCGGTGTGCTTCGGGTTGAGCGACCTGAGTGCGGTGTTCACCCTGGCCATGGTCTTTTCGAGAGCCGGCAGCTTGTCCTTGGCTTCGGTTGGGTCGACGCTGATCTGGAGTCCCTTTCCTGACTGCCAAGCGAGACCGAGAAATACCGCAGTGACGATACAGTCCGAATCTGCTTCCACGTTATCAGTAAGAATTCCCTTCACGTTTTCCTCCAATTTGGGCAATTTAATGGGCGATTGGTATTGTATTCGTAAATTCATTTTTAAATCAAGGGATAGGCTTGTATCGGCATTCGCCCGGCCAGGCACCGATGCGTTGACCCATCGACGCAGTCGCTGGCCGATCAATCGCCTTGCCTTGACGGTGGTTCGTGAGAACCGTGGATGAACTACCAAAGAACAGCTAACCCCTTGTTTATTAACGGATAAAAGAATATCTCATTGAGATGTTATGCTATCACTCACGCGAGTATCTAAGTGAAATCGTTCCAAAATGTGAACCGTACCAAACATGCGCAAAGCGAGACAGGCGATCGGTCCCCGCGATTCCGTGTATCATCCGGCCTCAGCGGGTGATACAGCGAGGAAACTCCCATCGTGTCCGAACTCACTCATTCCAATCCCCCTCCAAGTCCGAGCAAAGAAGAACAGAATCGCCGGGATCTGCGTGGGCTGCGGCTCTCTGCAATCTTGTACGCGGTGACATTTGTGGCCAAGCTCGGGGTGTATTTTGCGACCTCGGTGATGGCCCTGCTCGCCGAAGCGATGCACACGCTGAGCGATGTGATCGTGGTCGGCTTTCTGCTGCTCGCGGTGCGCTGGTCGAGCGATGCTCCCGACGAAGAACATATGTTCGGACACGAACGCGGACAGAGTGTGGCAGCCCTGGTGGCGGCGACTCTGTTCGTGTCGTTTACCAGCATCCGGCTATATGAGGAATCCATTCCGCGTCTTTTAGGATTCGGACATTCCTACACGCCTCCGCAGCGCTTCGATCTGGCGATCGGAGTCCTGGTCGGTTCGATGCTGGTCGCCGCGCTGCCACTCATCCAGATGATGTTTCATAAGCCGAGCGGAGCTGCGGCCAAGGCCCAGTTTTTGGAACTCCTAAACGATGAGCTATCGCTTGTGGCGGCGCTTGTGGGAACGCTCCTGACGCGCTGGGGGTATCCTCTGGCCGATCCCGCAGCGACGGCACTTGTGGCGACCGTGATTGCTTGGAACGGCATCGGTCTGTTTCGCGAAAACTTCGACATGGTGGTGGGTCGCTCGCCCGGTCCAGAGGTGCTGGCCAAGATTGCGCAGGTGGCCGCAGCGGTCGATGGCGTGATCGATGCACACGATCTGCGCGCTGAGCGGTACGGACATGGCATGGTCCGCTGCGAGCTGCACATCACGATTCCGCGTGGCACTCCGATTGAAGAGGCGCACCGCTTGGATCAGGAGGTTCGCAATCGCGTGCTCCAGATTGACGGAGTCCGGCAGTGCCATGTCCACATCGATGCTTCCGTCGATGCTTAATCGAAGTAGCTGGCACGCTGCGTTTGCTCGTGATCGGTTATTCTGCTTGTGGAGGTAGGATGGGATGAAAGCAAGTTCAGCGGACGGAGAGCACAACTGGGTTGATATCGGTTCGGTCGAGGAGCTAAGCAAGACTCCGGTGCAGCAGGTCATGGTTGGGGGCACCCGTGTCGCGTTGAGCTTTCGCGATGGTGTCTTTGGCGCGATCAGTGGTGCTTGCAATCACGCCGGGGGACCGCTCGGCAAGGGCGCTCTCGATGGCGACTATGTGGTCTGTCCGTGGCATCAGTGGAAGTTCCATCGCGTCGAAGGGCAGGGCGAGCGCGGCTTCGAGGAAGATGTCGTCCCGGCCTATCACGTCCGAGTGCGCGAGGGTCGGGTCGAGGTGAACGGCAAGCCGCACAAAAAACGTGCCAAAAAGCCGCACGAACCGCATCCGCTGTCGCGGAAGGTGGATCGCGAGCCGGGGCGGGTGCGGGTGGTTGGAATCTCTACGACCGCGATGCAAGCGGATCATCCGCGCTTTTCGACCTCGGATGCGCTGCTCGATACCGCAATGGAGCACGCCGACAAGCTGGGTTACGAGACGCGACTGATTCGCCTGCGTGAGCTGTCTTTCCGTCACTGCGAGGGCTTTTATTCCAAGGCTGCTCGCGCCTGCACCTGGCCGTGTTCGATCACCCAGATGGATCCAAACGATCAGCTCGATCGAGTCTACGAAGCGTTGGTCCACTGGGGTGACGTGTTTCTGGTGTCCACGCCGATACGCTGGGGCGCACCGAGCAGTCTGTACTTCAAGATGGTCGAGCGCATGAACTGCATCCAAAACCAGATCACGATCGCGGGGAAGGTGCTTTTACAAAACAAAGTGGTGGGCGCGATCATTACAGGTGGTCAGGACAACGTGCAGGCCGTCGCCGGGCAGATGCTCGGATTTTTCGGTGAGCTGGGCTGTCAGTTTCCGCAGTTCCCGTACATTGCGCACTCGCGGGGCTGGAGCGCCGAAGACATGGAGCGCAACATCGACTACGTAAAGGCCAGTGAAGAGCTGCACGCCGCCTCGCGAGAGCTGGTCGATCGCAGCGTGAATTTGGCCGAGCGGCTACTTGCCACGACGCCCGCGCCGGTTCCGAGGGCAGGCCGCAAAGGCCGCGCACTCCCGGTGCTTCAGGATAAGTAAGGACTCCTCCTCACCGGCGGCCGAGACCCTGTTTCACCAGCACACCGCACCGCTTCGGCTTTGGGAACACCTGCATGAAAATTCTAATCGTGGAAGATGAGGAGCGGATGGCGCGGCTGCTGCGTCGCGGTCTGCAAGAGGAAGGGCACTCGGTCGACCTGTGTGGAACGGCGGATGCGGCGGCGGACCAAGCGCTCGATATCTCCTACGATGTGATCCTGCTCGATTGGATGCTGCCCGACCAAGATGGGGTGACGCTGTTGCGCGGCTGGCGACAACGTGGGCTGCGGACCCCGGTGATGATGCTGACGGCGAGGGGGACCACCGGCGAAAAAGTGACCGGACTGCGAGCCGGGGCCGATGACTTTATGGCCAAGCCGTTCGATTTCGAAGAGCTGCTGGCGCGGATTGAAGCGCTGCATCGGCGCGGCGGGTCACATCAGCAGACGGCGCAGCTTGGCTCGCTGACGCTCGATGCCAGGCGGCGGGTGCTGCAAGGTCCGATGGGAGAGACCCCTCTCACAGCGCGCGAGTTTGAGCTGTTATCCGAGCTGAGCGGTCATCGCGGAGAGGTTCTGACGCGGTCGCGGCTGCTCAGCACGGTGTGGGGCACCGACTTCGAAGGCAGTCCCAATGTCGTTGATGTCTATGTCGGTTACCTGCGCGCCAAGATCGATCAGCTCGCTGGTGGCGGCGTGTCGCTTCAGACGGTGCGCGGCATCGGCTATCGTCTGGTGGCCGACAGTGGCGCGGAAGGAGCCCGCAAGTGAAGCTGGCGACGCGAATGTGGCTGCTCGGTGCGGCGGTGCCTGCGCTCGGCGTGCTCCTCGGTGTGATCGTCGCCGGCGGCTGGTTTCGGCATCACCTGGAAGCGGCCGTCGATCGGGCTCTTTTGGCGCAAGCTGCCGTCGAAAGTGTCAGTCTCTTCGACGGACCAGGTGGGCGCGTACATTTGCACATGGCGACCTCACCACTGGTCGATAGCGTGCGGCTGTTTGCTCCGACGGGCGATCTGTTTGGCCCCGATGGCCGTTTGGTGATGAGCTATCCCCCGCGAGCGGACGTGGGTTCTCCGTCGCAAGAGCTGCTCTATCCCGGTGTGGCTGGACCGTCGCCTCGTTTGACGACGCAGGCGGGTGGCGATGGGGGGCGGTTTCGGGTGCTACTCGTCACGGTGGCGGCACCTCGTGGAGGCCTGTACACGCTCAGGCTCTCGGCATCACTCGCACAGCTCGACGGCTCGGCCAAAGCGTTTTATCTGACGACGCTGAGCTTGGCGATGCTGTTTGGGGTGTTTCTGTTTGCCCTGCAAGCGGTTCAGGCGCGACGGCTGAAGGCACGGTTGCGACGGCTCAGCGAACACATTGCGGCGCTGCGAGAAGGTCAGGTTGAGCACAGCCTCGCCGACGATGCGAGCCGAGACGAGATCGGTGAGCTAAACCACGTGCTGCGGGAAACCACCGCCAAGCTGCGGGGGGCGCGGGCCGGTCAAGAGCGCCTGCTCGCCGATGCCGCTCATGAGCTACGGACACCGCTTGGGCTGATGCGGACCAGCCTTGATTTGGCACTGCGTCGGCCTCGACCCATCGACGAGCTGCGGGCAACCCTCGACGAGGTTCGACGCGAGGTGGTGCGGCTCGGTGCGCTTTGTCAGCGGCTGCTCGACCGCTCAGCGATGAGTCAAGCTGAGTGGGATCGCAGCCCGGTGAACCTGGGAACGCTGGCCGAGGAAGCGGCCCAAGCTGCCCGAGCTGAAGCCGAGACCCGTGGCGTGCTGATCGAGATTGCTGCCCGCGAAGAAGTCTTGGTGAGTGCCCATGCCCCAGCGCTCCGGCAGGCGCTCGACAACCTGCTGAGTAACGCGCTGCGTTATGCGCCACGCGGGAGCACCATTCACGTCGAAATCGAGCACGAAGCAGACCAGGTTCGGCTGGCCGTGCGCGATGAAGGGCCTGGGGTTCCCGAGGGGCTGCGAGCGCACATCTTTTCACCGTTTCGTTGTGACCGACCCGCAGGTCAGATGCAGCCCGATGGTCATGGCCATGGACTGGGGCTCAACATCACCCAGGAGATCGCGGCGCGGCATGCCGGGCGGCTGTTTTTGGATGATCGAAACCACCACGGGGCCCGTTTCGTGATCGAGCTGCCGACGGGGTGATGCAAAATTAAGAAGGCTCTTAGAGAGTCCTCATGCAGCCTGCTGCGACCTCGGTTAGCTGTATGGCATGCGGTTTGTCCATGTACGCGGTTTGGCAGCTTGGCTGTGGGCTTGCCTGTGGGCCTCGTCGGTGTTTGCGCATCCGGCTGAGCAGTCGATCACGTTTGCCGAGACGCTCAAACGCTGTGAGGCGGCACCGACGGTCCGTGCGGTGGAGGCAGCACTCAAAGTCAAGCGGGGCTTTCACCAACAACTCGGATCGCTCGTCCACAACCCGCAGATCACCGTTCAGGCAGGCTATCGGAACGACACGGGCGGGCAGGGAGCTGATGTCCAGGTGTCGATCCAGCAGGGCTTGAACCTGGCCGGGTATGCCAAAGCGCGACGTCGCAGCGCCGAGTTAGAAGAGGCGACGCTGGCGGCAGAGTGGAAGGCGACCCTGCTGGCGGAGCAGCTCGGGGCGGCGCGGCTGTGGAGCGAGCTATGGGGGGCCGAGCAGGCCGAAGAAAACGTCAACGAAGAGGTCGACCTGGCACGGCAAACGCTGCTCCGGACCGAGCGACTGTTCCAAGGCGGGGCGGCCACGCAGGTCGATGTGGCCACCGCACGAACCTATCTGGCCGAGGTGCAAGGGCGGCGGCTGGCGGCCGAAGGGGAGGTGGTCGAGCTGGGCCTACAACTGTCGCGCTGGCTGGGGGTGGGTGGAGCGCTGCATGCCAGTGGTCAGCCAGAGGATCCTCGGCTGCCGGTGCTCAGCGACACGCTGCTCACCGAGGCACTGCGCAAGCTCGCTGCGCTGCCGGATCCCTCGATGCGTCGTCTGGCCGAACAGAGCGAGCGGGCACGGGCCGAGGAGACGGTGGCTCAGCGTGGCACCCAGCTCTACGTCGGGGCGATGTGGCTGCGGGAACCGACCGCGCCCTGGGCTGCCTTTGGCACGCTGACGTTGAGTCTCCCGGCGTTCGAGCGTGGGCAGCGGGAGCGGGCCGATCAGCTCGCAGCGGCCGCACGGCTCGGGGTTCAGACGGAAGCGGCGGTGAGCGGAGCCCAAGCCGACCTACGGCAGGCGCTGCACGATGTCAGCCACTTTGGCGAGCTTGGCAAGCTCATCACCGAGACGCTGTTGCCGTCCTCGGCCCGTGAGGTGGCGCTGCGGGAACGGCTGCTAGCGGCTGGGGATGGCACCATCTTGGAGGTCTTGATGGCTCGTCGTGCCTACGTCGCAGCCCGGACACAATCGGCTCGGGTGCGAGCCAACCTGATTGGCAGCCGTCAGCGGTTGGCCTTGTATCTGACGGCACTCGGACTTTTTGACGCGGAGAGTGGACGATGAACGGCTATTTGGTTGGCGCTTCGACGCTCGTTTGGCTGGCTCTAGGTGGTTGTACTCGCAGCGAAGCCCCGACGGCGACTGTCCCTGTCACCGCGAGTGACACTTCGGTGTCACCAGTGAGTGGCACTTCGGTGTCACAAGTGAGTAACACTTCGGTGTCACCAGCGAGCACTGCGGGGCCCCGTCCTGCCACCTCCGTGGCCGCTCCGGTCGAGTTCCGTTCGCTGGCGTGGGCGCAGGTTGAAGTGGCGAGTGGTGCGCTGCTGGTTGAGGTTCCTGCGCAGGTGGTGGGTTCGGCTCAGAATCGCGCCGAGGTGATGCCAGCGTTCCGGGCCCAAGTGATCCAGGTGAATGTCGAGCCCGGGCAGGTCGTGGCAGCGGGAGATCCGCTGGTCGTGGTGCGAATGCCCGAGGTGTTGCGGGCCGCCGGGGCCTACATTTCCGCTGGGCTGCGACTGGCGGCGCACACCCAGCGCCGAGAACAGCTCAACAGCTTGCGTGGGGAAGGGCTGGCGCGGCTGTCCGATCTGGCCGAGGTGGCGGCAGCGCTGGCCGAAGCGGGGGCGGCGCAGCGCGAGGCCCAAGCGGTGCTGCAAGCTGCCGGTCTATCGGTCGGAGAGGCGCACTCGCTCAGCGAGGGCTCGGGACGGGTTACCTTGCGCAGCCCGATTGCTGGTGTGGTGACCCACGTCTCGGCAGCGCTGGGGCAGCTTGTCGAGCCGGGGACGCCACCGCTGTTACGAATTGCAGGTACCGGCCCAACCCGTATCGAGGCCCGCTTGCCCCCGGCGGGCGCGGCCAAGCTCCGCTATGAGCTGCTGCTATCCGACGGCAGGATCTGGCCACTCGGTTTGATCTCACGGGCCCCGGTGATCGATCCTCGCGACGGCATGACGCTGGCCTGGCTGCAATCTGCTAGCGCCGAGCCACTGCTGCCGGGTCAGAGTGGTCGGCTGCGTGTCCTTGTCGATGCCTCGCCGGGTGAGCCAGCGCCACTGTTGCTGGTGCCGGGACGAGCGCTGCGACTGGGCGATGGCAAAGTTACCGTGTTGAGACAGCGCAGTGGGGTGTCGAAGACCATTGCTGTGCAGGTGTGGGCGAGTGCCGCTGGGCAGTCTCTGCTGCGGGCGGTGGAGCCTGCCGAGCTGCTGCGCAGCGATCGGGTGGCGGTCGACCCCAGCCTCACAGATGGCAGCGCTGTGGGAGGTCGACCATGAGTAGCTCTCGTCCGGCTCGATTGGTCCATGCCTCGGTGACGCACCGACGGATGGTGATGGCGTTGGTGCTGGTGCTGGTGGTGATTGCTGCGTTTACGGCAGTGCGACTCAAGCTGGATGCACTACCCGACGTCACCAACAATCAGGTGCTGGTGCTGACCCCCGCGCCCGGGCTGTCTCCCGAGGAGATCGAGCGACTGGTGACGCGACCGATTGAGACGGCGCTCGGTGGGATGCCGCGACTGGTCGAGCTGCGCAGCATCTCACGCTATGGAATCTCGGCAGTGACGGCGGTGTTTGACGACGACTCGCCACCGCTGGCGGCCCGGCAGATCACGCAGGAACGACTGGCGACGGTGGTGTTACCGCCTGGGGTCGAGACGCCATCGCTTGGGCCGCTGACCGGCGGACTCGGCGAAGTGTTTCATTTTTCGATTACCTCGTCGAAGCGCACGCTGTCCGAGTTACTCGAACTGGCGTCTTTGCGGATCGCGCCGAGGCTGCGGCTTACTCCCGGCATCGTCGAGGTCAACACTTGGGGTGGTAGTGAGCGACGACTCGAAGTCCGGGCCGATCCGCTGCGGTTGGCGGCGCGTGGGCTGTCGCTGAGCCGGCTGGAACAAGGTCTACGCGATAGCATCGGAGCGACGGCGGGGGCCAGTGTTCCGTCGGGCTCGGGACAGGCTCTGCTGCGGGCGGTGTTTCGTCCCTATCGTCCCGAGGAGCTGGCTGCGCTGCTACTGCCCGACTCGGCACGGGCGACACCCACGGATGCGGTCCCACAGCGACTGCTGGTTGGCGACTTGGCGACGGTGACGGAGGGCGAGGCACCACGACTCGGGGCAGCCACGCAGGACGGTGAAGGCGAGGTGGTCTATCTGATGGCGCAGATGCTGCGCGGCGAAAATGCGCTCGAGGTGCTACGCGGCATCCATGTGCGCATGAAAGAGCTATCGTCGACGCTGCCCCCCGATGTCAAAGTCCAGGTTATCTACGATCGCAGCGTGCTGGTTTCTGCCACCTTGCGTACCGTCGGGAAAAACCTGCTGGAAGGTGGACTTTTGGTCGCGGCGGTGCTGCTGCTGACGCTGGGGAGTTGGCGGGCCGGGCTGCTCGTCGCGCTGGTGATTCCACTGTCGATG
>WBZP01001129.1_pt1 | contig 33952 bp, 27 predicted proteins | sample 5204301 | NCBI WGS metagenome assembly WBZP01 (sample SAMN12412401, study PRJNA552823) | activated sludge metagenome | isolation source: activated sludge from nitrification reactor of wastewater treatment plant... | place: USA: Pennsylvania | collected 2017 | reverse complement strand
TGCCGAGCAACTGGTCGGGATCGGCACTGTCCTGCGGACCGCGGCTGATGCCGATGGTGGCCGTGAGGTGAAAGACCATGCCGTCGATGGTCATCGCTTCGGACAGCGCGGCCAGCAGCTTGCGCGCAACGAAATCGATCGCTTCGGCCGAGGGCAACTCGGCGAGCACCACCACGAACTCGTCCCCACCCCAGCGGCCGACGGTGTCCGAGCCGCGGCAGGCGGCCGTCAGCCGCTCGGCCACCGCGCACAGCACGCGATCTCCGGTCGGGTGGCCGAAGCTGTCGTTGATGCGCTTGAAGTCGTCGAGATCGACGAACATCACGCCGACCGACGTGTCGTTGCGCTGGGCGCCTGCGATGCACTGCTCGATCCGGTCGCGCACCAGGAGACGGTTGGGCAGGTTGGTCATCGCGTCGTGAGTGGCCTGGTGATGCAGCCGCTCGCTGGCGGCAACCGTTTCGCTGATGTCGCTGAGCGCCAGAACCGCCCCTTCGACTTTGCGCTCGGCCCCGAATATCGGCCCGACCGACACCCGTACTACCCGTCCGCCCGCGCCGCCCAGCCTGACCGGCTCGCTGATCTCGATCGTGCTACGCTGGCTGAAACAGCGTTCTAGCCCGTCCTGCACCGCTTGGCCGTCGGCGCCGGAAGCGTTCAGCACGGCGCAGATGGACTGGCCGCGCAGCATCGGCGCACTGCCACCGAGCAGCGATTCGCAGACCGGGTTGGCGAAATCGATGCGGCCGTCGCGGTCTACCGCCGCGACGCCGTCGGCCACCGCGGCGAGCGTGACTTCCGCGCGACGCCGGGTGAGCAGCAGGTCGGACCAGGTGAGACGGAAGCGCGCCCCTGCCCACAGCAGGTAACCGGCGGCCAGCGCCAGCGTCGCCCCCACCGGCGGATACCAGTACCCGCCCAGCAGTAACAGCGCCAGGCTCAGCAGCAGCGGAAGGCCGGTCACCAGCACTTCGATCCCCGGCACCAGGCGCCGATACCGGCGATGAGCAAGGGTGCCGATGGCCACCGCAATCAGTGTCAGCAGGGCGATCGTCAGGCGATCGAGGGGTGTGAACAGCGCGCCGGTGCGCAACGCCTCGAAGGCGCGGGCATGGTATTCGACGGCCGGCATGAGCGCGCCATGCTGCACGGCGGTGGTGGCGAAGCCGCTGTCGATGCCGGCGGCAGTGACGCCGACAAACACCGCCCGGTTCGCCAGACGCGCCGCGAGCGCCGGATCGTTAAGTACATCGGCATAGGACAGGCGCTCGAGCGGCAGCGTCGGGTCGAGACGCAGCAGCACCTCGTGGTCGCGCCACCAGATCCGGTCGTCGACCGGCGCCGCAGGCGCATCGTTGCGCAGCCCGGGCAATGAGGTCGCGGTACGCGGCTGCGCCACGTCGGCTACCGCCTGCGCCAGCGCCGGCCAATGCGCGGTGCCGGCTTCCGCGGTCAGGTAGGACCGCCGCAGCAGGCCGTCGGGATCGATTTCGACATCGACATGACCGAGCGCCGCCGCCGCGTTCGACAACGTTGGGGCCGGCAGCGCCGCGCGCAACCCGGCGCCGTTACCGTCGGCTACCGGCGCAACCGACAGCACCACGCGTCCGCTGCGCGCCATCGCGGCGGCAAACGCGGAATCGCCGCCCATATTCAGCGCATCGGGCACATCGAAGAGGATGGCAAAGGCGATCGCTTGCGGCGGTGCGCCGTGCAGCCGATCGAGCAACTGCGCGTGCGTACCGCGCGACCATGGCCAGCGTCCGAGTTGCTGCAGGCTGCGTTCGTCGATCGCCACTACCGCGGCAACCGGTGCGAGTCGGGATGACGGGGCGAGCGAGGATGCCAGATCGAAGGCCAGCAGATCGAGCCGCTGCAAGGGGCCGAACCCGCCGAGCGTGGCGGCCAGCGCCAGCATGCCCGGCAGCCACCAATGCCACCAGGCCGAAGCCGGTGCCGGCTGCACGGAATCGGTCATGCGCTTGCCGTCCTGCGGATCATCGGCGGCGCTCACAGCCCCAGCAGCACAGGAATCAGCAATAGCAACAGGGCAGGCGACGCATGCGAACGTACTTCGAACTGCTGCACGGCGCCCCAGTCGCCGACGTAGCCGTCGCCGGCAATCGTGCGCGCGCGCAGCAGGTAGCGGCCCGGATCGAGTGCCGGCAGGGCGGCATCCGATTCGGCGAATGTCATATCGACGGCCGGGTTGGCAAAACCGGCCTCGCGCGCGATCTGCAACTGGAAGCGCTCGCCGGGTCCGCCCGGGCGCCAGCGAATCGCCGGCTTGCCGTCCTTGTCCTGCTGCAGGTCGACGGCGGGCGCGCCCGGCACGCGGCGCATGCGCTGCAGGTCGCTGAACGGACCCTGGTCGTCGCCGGTTTCGATCGCGGCGACGCGCCAGAAGTATTCGCCGGCCGGCAGGTCGGTATCCGGCGCGAAGGCGTCGGCGGCGATACCCGGTTTGTCCAGCAGCAGATCGGCAAATCCGCGGTCGCGCGCCAACTGGAAGCGGTAGGTGACCGGAGCCTGCCGGGTGGTCCATCGGAATGCCGGCCGCGGATCACCGATTTTCGCCCCATCGACCGGCGAGATCAGGAATGGCGGCTCCGGCCGCGCATCGATGGTCAGCGCGTGGCGGGCATCGAAACCCTCGAATCCGCCGGCGTCGATGCCGCGCACGCGTAGCAGATAGTCGCCATCCGGCAGGTCGCGCACGCGCGCAACCGGCACGGCGGCGGTCTGGTCGAACAGCAGGGCGGCGAAGCTCTCGTCGCGGGCGATCTGGGTGCGATAGGTCGCGGCACCGGCCACGCCCGGAATCGCCAGGTCGGCCGGCACGCGCTCGACCCGTCGCGGCAGCGCCGCCAGATCGGGCGCCGGCAACAGCGGGCGCGCCGTCGCTGGTATCACGCGCGGCGCGATCGACGCGGCGAACCCCGCCGCCAGTTTCACGGTGCCGGCACGATTGTGTAATTCGACGGCTCCGCTCAATACCTCGGTCACGGTGCCGGCTTCGTTCGCCGTTACCCGGAACGTGGTGCCGCGCACTGCAGCGGTTCCGGCCGGCGTGCGAATCTCGAATCGGCCTCCGCTGCTGCTGCGCCGTTCGATCTCGTTTTCCAGTCCGCCGCGCTGCAGATCGAGCAGTATGCTGCGCATGCCGCCGGGCGCACTGTCGGTGTTGGCGTCGAGCCGCAGTTCGCTGTTGCTCTTGACCAGCATGCGCGAGCGGTCTGCCAGGCCGAGCGACAGACTGCCCTCTGCAGTGGTCTTTAGCAGGGCGCCGGCGGGAACCCGGTCACCCGTCTTGAGCGGGGCAAGCCTGCCGTGGTTGTCGGTCAGCGACGCATCCCCCTCCACCGCCAGCACCCGGGCCGGCTGGTCGCGGCGGGCCAGCCAGTGCGCCGGTATGCGCAGCACGGTACCCGGCGCGATGCGCAGCGCATCGGCGATGCGGTTGTACGACACCAGCCGCGGCCACAGATCCATCGAGCGCAGGTACCGGGCGCTGATGGTCCACGGGTTTTCGCCCGGCAGCACCACATGCGTTGCGTCGATCGCTCGAGCGGGCAGTGAGGCGCCAATTAGCACGAATCCGGCTGCGGCCGTCGCAACCCGCCGCATCTGCCTCGACATCGCGCTCCCCGAGATGGTGATCTGCTTTCCAGGCATGCCTGTCTGCCGTCGCGGCCTGTATTGGCGCGCGCACTTGCCCCCACACGCATCTTGCCAACCGTTTGCGCATTTTGTCGATAGGCCATATGACTGATGCCGCCTGCGGCTGCCGGTCCGTTATCCGGGTCCGCCGACGCCTGCAAGTACGTCGTCCCGTGGAAGGATTTCCCATGGCCGATCGCGCGCGGCCCGGGAGGCACGAGAAGGCAGCGCGAGCCGGCGCGTATAATTTTTCGGTTCCCTGCCAGCGCCCCGCCAATGTCCGACATCGACATCTCGCAGCTCAAACTCGACCGTTCGCCGGCTGCGACCGCGCCGAACCGGCGCAAGCGCAAGTGGCTGTGGATCGCTCTGCTGATCCTGCTGCTGGCGGGCGCCGGCTGGCTGGCCGCCTCGCGCCAGGCGATCGAGGTGGAGACCGTTGCGGTGACCACCGCCTATCCGTACCAGGCGCTGACGCTGCTCAACGCCACCGGGTATGTCGTTGCCCAGCGCAAGGCGGCGGTCTCGTCCAAGGCCACCGGCCGGCTCGAGTGGCTGGGCGTGCAGGAGGGCAGCGCGGTGCGCGAGAACGAGATCATCGCCCGGCTGGAAAGCCGCGACGTGCGCGCCCAGGCCGACCAGGCGCAGGCGCAGGTGACGGTGGCGCAGGCGGGCATCGGCCAGGCCGACGCCGAACTGAAGGATGCCGATCTGGCCTTTCGTCGCGCGAAGGATCTGCTGGCGCAGAAGTTCGTCGCGCAGTCGGCAGTCGATACCGCGCAGGCGCGCTACAACCGTGCGCGGGCCGCGTTGGCCAGCGCACGGGCGCAGCATGCCGCGGCGCTGGCGGCGGCGCGGGCGGCACAGGTGGCGGTGGAGCAGACGATCATCCGCGCCCCGTTCGACGGCGTGGTGTTGACCAAGAGCGCCAACGTCGGCGACATCGTGACGCCGTTTTCCTCGGCGGTCGATTCCAAGGGCGCGGTGGTGTCGATGGCCGACATGGCGACGCTGGAAGTCGAGGCCGATGTTTCCGAATCCAACCTGGGCAAGATCAAGGTCGGTCAGCCGTGCGAGATCCAGCTCGATGCGCTGCCCGAGCTGCGCTTTCGCGGCCAGGTCAGCCGCTTGGTGCCGACAGTCGATCGGGCCAAGGCCAGCGTGCTGACCAAGGTGAAGTTCGTCGACCGCGATCCACGTTTGCTGCCCGAGATGAGCGCGAAGATCGCCTTTCTCGAACGCGCGGTCGGCGACAACGAGCGCAAGCCGCTGGTCGCGATCAACCCGGATGCGGTGGTCGAGCGCGACGGCCGGCGGGTGGTGTTCCTGATGGCCGACGGCACAGCCAAACAGGTTGTCGTCACCACCGGCGAGAAACTCGGCGACAACCTAGCGGTCAGCGGTGTCGCGCCGGGCGACAGGGCGGTGCTCAAGCCGCCGCCGGCCCTGCACGACGGCGCCCGGATCAAGCAGGCGCAGAAATCGTGAGCGCCGCGGCGCCGGATGGTGCTTTGTCTGTGCGTTTTTCGGGGCGAGAGGCCGGCATGGGGGCGGGCGGTTGAGCGACGCGCCGGCCGAGTCTGTGGCGCCCGACCGTGGCGCGGGTGCCGAGGTGGCACTCGCACCTGCCCCGGTGGTGTGCCTGCGCGACATCGTCAAGGGCTACCGGCGCGGCGTGCAGACGGTGCCGGTGCTGGCCGGCATCACCTTCGATATCGCGGCGGGCGAATTTCTCGCGCTGATGGGGCCGTCCGGTTCGGGCAAGAGCACGCTGCTCAACCTGATCGCCGGCATCGACCGGCCGGACAGCGGCAAACTGATCGTCGCCGGCACCGACATCGGCCAGTTGCGCGAGCAGGAACTTGCCGACTGGCGCTCGCGCAACATCGGCTTCATCTTCCAGTTCTACAACCTGATGCCGGTGCTCGACGCGCTGGAGAACGTGGAACTGCCGCTGCTGCTGACCAGCCTGTCGCGCGGTGAGCGGCGCGCGCGGGCGCGCCTGGCGCTGGACATGGTGAGCCTGTCGGACCGGCTCGAGCATTTTCCGTCGGAACTGTCGGGCGGGCAGCAGCAGCGGGTGGCGATTGCGCGCGCGCTGGTCACCGACCCGACGCTGATCGTGGCCGACGAGCCGACCGGCGACCTCGACCGCGAATCGGCCAACGATGTGCTCGGCATGCTGCAACGGCTGAACCGCGAAACCGGCAAGACCGTCATCATGGTCACCCACGATCAGCGCGCCGCGCAGCATGCCCATGCGATCATGCATCTGGAAAAGGGCGAACTGAGCCAGCGCGAGCAACTGTCGGCGACCTGACGATGCGCTGCGAGCCGTATGGAATGGCGTTCTGCAGGCATGCCAAGCTGCAAGCCGCATGGTTGCTTGGCCCTGGCATGGTATGCTTGGAGAGCCGCATGGATACTGGCTCGCAGGGCAGCGCATTGGTGGTGTCCGCGCCCGGTGCCGCGCCGTGCCGGGGACGGTTGGCGAGCCGATGTACCTGATCAGGCTGATCCTGCGCAACGCGCTGCGCCACCGGCTGCGCACGCTGCTGACCATCGTCGGCCTGGTGGTGGCGACGGTGGCGTTCGGCCTGCTGCAGACGGTGGTCGATGCCTGGTATGCCGGCGCCAACGCCGCCTCGTCGGCGCGGCTGGTCACCCGCCATGCGGTGTCGCTGGTGTTCTTCCTGCCGGTCAATTATCGCGACAAGCTGCGCCGCATCGATGGCGTGCGGGCGGTGGCGGCCGGCAACTGGTTCGGCGGCATCTACAAGGAGCCGAAGAACTTCTTTCCGCAGTTCGCCATCGATGCCGACTATGTCGCGATGTATCCGGAATACGTGCTGGCGGAGAACCAGATGAACGACTGGGTGCGCGACCGCAAGGGCGCGGTGGTCGGGCGCAAGCTGGCGCAGACCTATGGCTTTCGCATCGGCGACACGGTGACCATCAAGGGCACGATCTTTCCCGGCAACTGGGACTTCGTGATCCGCGGCATCTATGACGGCCGCGAACCCTCCACCGATACCTCGCAGTTCTTCTTTCACTGGGAATACCTGAACCAGACAATGAAGGCCACCGTGCCGCGCCGGGCCGACCTGGCCGGCTGGTTCGTGCTCGAGCTGACCGATGCCTCGCGCGCCGCCGAGGTCAGCCGCAGCGTAGACGCGCTGTTCAGGAACTCCAACGCCGAGACGCTGACCGAAACCGAGAAGGCCTTCCAGCTCGGTTTTGTGGCGATGACCGAAGCCATCGTGGTGGTGATCCGCGCAGTGTCGTTCCTGGTGATTTTCATCATCATGGCGGTGATGGCCAACACCATGGCGATGACCGCGCGCGAGCGCCTGTCCGAATACGCGACGCTCAAGGCGCTGGGCTTCGGCCACGGCTTCATCGCGCTGCTGATCTTCGGCGAATCGCTGGCCATCGCCGCGATCGGCGGGCTGCTCGGCATGCTGGCGACCTGGCCGATCGCGCGCGCCTTCGCCGATGCGATGGGCTCGCTGTTCCCGGTGTTCAACGTCAGCGGCGAGACGGTCGCCATGCAGGCTGCCGCCGCCTGCCTGGTCGGCCTGATCGCCGCGCTGGTGCCGAGCTGGAAAGCCATGCATGTGCGCATCGTCGACGGGTTGAGGTCGGTCGGGTGAAGCGCCGCCTGCCTGCGCGCCGGTCGATCTGCGGAGACCCGGCATGCGCATTCCGCTGAGCTACAGCCTGCGCAACCTGTGGACGCGCCGGCTCACCACCGTACTCACCGCAGGCGGCATGGCGCTGGTCGTCTTCGTCTATGCGGCGGTGCTGATGCTCGACGAGGGCCTGAAGAAGACGCTGGTCGACACCGGCGAATTCGACAATGTGGTCGTCATCCGCAAGGGCGCCGGCACCGAGGTGCAGAGCGGCGTCGAGCGCAAACAGGCGGCGCTGGTGGAGAGCCAGCCGCAGGTGGCGCTCGGCAAGGGTGGCATGCCGATGTCGTCGAAGGAAACGGTGGTGCTGATTTCGCTGCTCCGGCGCGGCACCGACAAGCCGTCGAACGTGCTGATCCGCGGCGTGGCGCAGAGCGGACTCGAGCTGCGGCCGCAGGTGAAGCTGATTCAGGGACGCATGTTCCGGCCCGGTTCGGCCGAAGTGATCACCGGCCGCTCGATTGCCGAGCGCTTCGACGGCGGCGGGCTCGGCGAAACCCTGCGCTTCGGCGGACGCGACTGGACGGTGGTAGGCGTATTCGATGCCGGGCGCACCGGCTTCGATTCCGAAATCTGGGGCGACGTCGACCTGATGATGGCCTCGTTTCGCCGCGTGGTGTACTCGTCGCTGATCGTTCGGCTGGCGCGCAGCGAGCAGTTCGAATCGCTGCGCGATGCGATCGAGGGCGACCCGCGGATCAAGCTCGAACTCAAGCGCGAAACGCAGTTTTACGCCGACCAGTCGGAGGCGCTGTCGCGCTTCCTGCGTATCCTCGGCGTCACGCTGTCGGTGATCTTCTCGATCGGCGCGATCATCGGCGCGATGATCACCATGTATGCGGCGGTGGCCAACCGCACCGGCGAGATCGGCACCCTGCGCGCGATCGGTTTTCGCAAGTCGGCGGTGATGATGGCCTTCCTGGCCGAGTCGCTGTTTCTCGCCCTGCTCGGCGGCGTGGCCGGCCTGGCGATGGCCTCGTTGATGCAGTTCTACACCATCTCGACGCTGAACTGGCAATCGTTCTCCGAACTCGCCTTCAGCTTTCGCCTGACGCCGGCAATCGTTGTCGAGAGCCTGGTCTTCTCGCTGATCATGGGGCTGGTCGGCGGCTTCCTGCCGGCGGCGCGCGCGGCGCGCATGAACATCACCGAGGCTTTGCGCTCGGCTTGAGCGGTCTCATTTGGCAAGCGGACTCGTGCACCACTGCTCCTCGCACGGCACGCCATCGTTGTCGCCATCCATGTTGACGCCGGGGCAGTGCCTCAGGAAGTACGTCGCCTCGGCGCAAGAAGTCATCTGCGAGCAATAGGTTCGACCGTCGCAGCGGAACGTGGCAGAACTGCTCGGCACGGCGGGTGCATTCGCGGCGCCGGACGGTTCGATGTCTGCCGCGGCCTCGAGCCGTGTCGCCCGACGCGAATACTCGCCGTACCCAACCGTGCCGATGACAGCGGCAACCAGCAGCGGCGCGGCACGTCCGAGCAGACTTCGCCTGCCTCGTGGGGATTCGCGCTTTCGATCCGGACGGACTTTGGCGGGCGCCGGACGCGATACCGCCTTGGCACGCTTTCTTCCGTTCGCGTCCTGATCGATCTCGAAAGACAACGATTCGCCGATACGTGGCCGTTGCCCATCTTTCGGGAACGCCGAGACGTGGACGAAGATTTCCTGACCGCCAAGGTGGGACGTGATGAAGCCAAAGCCGCGGTCGTCGTTCCACTTGGTTAGTTTGCCGTCGATTGGCATCGGATCTTGTCGTCGTTCTCGTTCAGCGGTCGATCGCCTCGCGCGCAGCGGAGGCCGAAACCGGCAACGGCCCATGCCAGGCGCTTCCTTCGTTGCCGCGCTCTCTCTGCAGGATCCGGCGTTCGGCCAAACCTGCTCATAATGTGCGGGCCGTTACCTGCGTCGGGTGGCTGCCTTTGGCGACCAAACGCGCAGGGTGCAGTGTTTTGCGGCGAGCTTGAAATCATTGTCGGTGGCAAGGAGCGTCAGGTCGTGTCGAATGCATAGCTGAGCCAGCAGGGCGTCGATCGTGCCGACCTGGATGCCGGCTCTGCGGCAGGTGTTGCGGAGTGCCGCCGCGCCGACGTGATCCTCGCGATCGGGCTGCAGAAGCGGTAGCGACGCAAAGCGTTCGATGATCTGTGTGCGGTCCTTCGGCCCCGAAAACCCCTGCAGCAACTCCTGCAGTACAAGGCCGGTCGTGACGACCACATCTGCGCCCATCAGCGCATCCTTGAGTTGCTGCACCTCCGGCCCGGGCGCTGCCGCGTCGCGTCGCAGCGCCAAGGACCAGACGCTTGTGTCGACCAAGAGGGTCACGTCCGTGACCGTTCGGCCTTGTAGTCGAACGCGTCGTCCCATTCGAGCTTGCCCAAGAGTTCTGCGACCTTGCGCTGCTCGCGACGAGCGATGAACTCCTGCAGCGCCCTGGTGACCGCAGCCTTCTTCGTTCTCTCCCCGCTAACCTCGACGGCGCGGTTCAAAAGGTCGGGATCGATTGCGAGATTTGTAGCCATGTGTCACTCCTCGCACAAGATCCTACACACGTTGTCGAGGCAGTACCAGCGTTCGCGTGCGCCGGCGTCGATGGGTCACATGGATAAGGCGCTCGCAGACCCGCGTCGCCCGACCGGCCATCTTCTCGCTCGGTGCGATTGGCGCGATGATCACCATGTATGCGGCGGCGGCCAACCGGACCGGCGAGATCGGCACCCTGCGCGCGATTGGTTTTCGCAAGTCGGCGGTGATGATGGCATTTCTCGCCGAGTCGCAGTTTCTCGCCCTGCTCGGCGGCGTGGCCGGCCTGGCGATGGCCTCGTTGATGCAGTTCTACACCATCTCGACGCTGAACTGGCAATCGTTCTCCGAACTCGCCTTCAGCTTCCGCCTGACGCCGGCGATCATCGTCGAAAGCCTGGTTTTCTCGCTCGTCATGGGGCTCGTCGGCGGCTTCCTGCCGGCGGCGCGCGCCGCGCGCATGAACATCACCGAGGCTTTGCGCTCGGCTTGAGCGGTCCCAGCAGCGCGTCGTAAGCGGCCGCAGAAAATCCCTGCACGCGCTGCTCGCCAAAGAGCAGCAGCGGAATGCCGCTGGCGTTGCCGGCCTGGGCGAACGCCAGTTGTCCATCCGGCGTGTCGATGTCGTGTTCGCGAAAGGCGACGCCGCGTTGCGCGAGGTAGCTCTTGGCCTTGCGGCAATAGCCGCACCAGACCGCGGTGAATAGTTGCGGCTCGCCACTACGCTTGCCGGCGTTCGCCAGGCGGTCTTTCAGGCTCTTCTGCAGTTCCTCGCGATAGCGCAGCACCGATTCGGGCAGCGGTGTCGCCGGCAGGTCGGCGAAGGTCAGCGTCTTGACCGCCTTGCCTTGTGCCGGCGGACGATCGGTGTATTCGACCCGGCCGTCCGCGCCGATGGTCTTGTAGAGGGTTTCGCCGCGCGCAGGCGTCGCCAACACGCAGGCCGCGGCCAAGGCCAGCAAGGCTGCCCGCTGCGCAAACTGCGCTGACTCGAAACGGATCGTCAGTACGCCTATGTTTGGCTGAGCGCCGCGAAGTCCGACACCCACGGCTCGCTTGCTCCGAATCCTCACTTCATGCTCCAGGTCTCCGAGACCGCTCCCTCGCGAACGAAGCGGTGAATTGAAGGATACAGCCAATCGATAGCGTGCTCGACGTACCCGTGTTTCATGGGGTTCAAATGCACGCAATCCACATGAGGGCGACGATCGTCGACGTGCCGAATCCGGTGCTCCCAATATTGCCGCTGCCGGATGCCACGCTCGCGCTGGTGCGCCCGGCTGTCACGGATCGAATTTGATTCGGCCTAACCTACGCGTGCTGCTCAGCGGGAGGCGGCCAAGGATCGTGAAGGCAAGACATGACCCCAGCTTTGCGGATTCGTTTCTCCCCTGGTGTATGACCACAGGTTCGCCGCACCCCCCGTTAGCCATGTTTCCGAGCCGTAAAGTCAGCTCTTCCTCGGACGCAAAGCATAAATCTTGGCCGAGGCACGGCCGTCCCATTGCGAGGCTGGTCCAGCGTGAAACGCGAACTCGAACTCCGGATGCAACACTATCCCCCATACCTCAAAGTTGCGACGGGTTGCGAAAGAAAGATGCAACGAACAGTTCACATCACTGTGACGCATACTGATGAACTCGAAACCCTCCCCCCAAGTGAGCAGACGGCCTGAGACCTTTCCCAAAGGGGGCGATGACACGTCCACGGACGCTCCATGCAGCAAGATTGACCTGAAATAGCATTTGACGGAAAACGGAACTGGGACTGGATGTAAGGGACGAACGAACGCCCCTTCAAACACAATCGCATCGTCGGTTCGGAACAGTTCAAACTCGCCATCGAATCCGTTTCCCGCCATGGGCGTGGTCGTGTCGAAGAACAAACCAGCAAACTTGCGCCGGCCGCTCTCAACTCGATTAATCAGATCCGCAATCTCCATTTCAGAGTGCCCAACTGGCCATCACGGCCAAGAAAATAGCAAAGGGCTCATGCGACTGTGGGACAAGTTTGCCGAATCCGCAAGCCGTCGATTCGTCGATTGCCTTTGTTCAATCTGCTTGCCAATTCGTCGCATATGCTTGCGGGGCCCGCGCTGCCCTTCATGCCGCTGGGCTCAAGCATACCTCGGCGCAAGTCGCCAATGCCAGAGCCATGCGCGGCGCGAAACAGGTCGGGTCGGCGGGCTTGGAAGCCGCATCGGAAGGCGTTCCCGGGCATGGCCGCGCCACGAGCGCCATTCCATGCGGTTCGTGGCCATGCCCTGCCCGGGAACGCCATTCCATGCGCCTCTGCGGCCGATGCTCCGACAACCGCCGCCTCAGCGCGGGGCTTCGACCCGCACCGGGGAGGTGGCCTTCTTTGCGCGCGTCAGGCTGGTCTCCTTGAGGGTCTGCCAGTCGAGGTGGTAGAAGCCGCCTTCGATGGTCATCATGTACATGTCGACATGCGAGTTGATCGCCACGCCGACGTCGCCGCCCACCGTGGTCGAAACCTTGAGCGCCTCTTCAAAGATGCGGTTGCGGTCTGCGCCGGCCTTGGCCAGTTCGTCGCGCATCTTGAGCACGTAGCCGATCTGCGAAGGCGGAACGATGCCTTCGTAGTGATACGAGATCGCGCCGCCGCCAAGGTCAATGTCGCCGCGCACATGCGTGTGATAGGTCGCGATCGTCTTCAGGCCGGGCAGGTCGCCGCGCCGCCACTTGCCCTTGCCGAAACCCATGAACTCGAGGCCGACCTTGGCCTGGTCGCCCTCGGTGACCGGCGGGCCGGCGATGTAGAGCTTCTTGCCGGCAACCTTGTAAATGAGGCCGCCCCACTCCTCGCGCTTGCGAGTCGCGATCAGCGGCTTGAGCGCGGCCTCGGCCGCCTTCTTCGGCGTATCGAACACCATCGTCGTGTGCACCACCGACGGCGGGCCGTCCTTCGGATCCGTCGGGCCCCAGCAGTTCAGCGTCACCGGCTTGCCGACGGCGACATCGAGTGCCGCGGCCTCCTGTTTGTCCTCATCGGTCTCGATCTCGCTGGGCATCGGGCCGGAGCCGCTGTCGCCGCTGATCGTCTGCAAGTCGGCGGTCTGGCACAGCATCAGCGAGGTGACGCCGGGGCGGAAATCCGCCAGACCCCCCAGAATCCATGCGCCCAACGGGCCCGGTATCCGTTCCACACCCATCTTGTTCCACCCTCGTCAAACGATACTTGCAGGATCATAGGCGCCGCGGCCGGGTTCGGACAATGCACGCGCGCCCGCGGCCGCCGATTTCTTCGCGCTGTCGTGCGTATCCGCACACTTGGCAGCAATGCGCATGGGGTGGCGCTGGCCCGCGAAAGTCCGGCGATGACCATCCTCTCGATTGTGGCGCCGCACGACCGGCTCGCCTGCGCGACGAGCTTGAGCCTCGCCGGGTTTTTCGCACTACCCGACCCATATGCGTTGCACGGGAAAACGGTTGACGACGCTCTGGATCGATGCGTGAAGACTGCGCGGCATCCTCACACGGATTTCGGAGTTCACCGACCCGCCGCCCGGCAACAGGAACGGAAATCGGGTGACGCGGCCTGCACGACAGCCGGCGCTGGCTCACGCGCGATTTGCGCGGTGGGCCCGGCCGCTTCGATCAGCAGCGAACCCGGATTCGCGTCAAGCCACGGTCGGATTCGGAGGCAAATTACAAGACGTGACCCCCGCCTTCCAAGAAGTGACCCCGGCCTTCCTTTCTTTCGCGTCGGATCGAGCGAAAGGCGCGGCATCACTCAGGTTGCTTGAACTGAACGATGTTGCCCTCAGGGTCCCAGCCGTCGAGCACGATGCAGCCGCGAAAATGCCAAGCTCCTTCCTTCGGCTTGAGGTAGCCACCGGTCTTTGTCGCGGCGATTCGCACTTGGTCAAGATCCGCAACAACGAATGTCGGCTTGATCGGCGTTTCTTGGCGTGGCTCGACCGGCTTGGCAAGCCTGATGGCTGCCGCGTACTTGCGGGGAATGGCGTGTACGACGACCTCGTAGCCATTGCCGCGAAGGAGGTCGTGTGACGGTTCCGATTCCTCAATCGCGAGGCCAAGCGTCTGTTGATAGAACGCGGATACTCGCTTCTTGTTCTTGGCGAACACGACGCAGCCTTGCTGCAGAAACGTCTTGCGTGCGGATATCATGATCGTTGCCTCCTGCGATTCCCGGCGATAGTAAACCTCTCGAACGACGCAATGGCGGATTTTCAGACGGAGCAGGAAAACGTGCGCTTTGCGCGAACCGCCGGGTCGTGGTTCGTTCCGCCGCAGGGCTGGCGCAAAGCTTGCGCGAAGTGCGTGCCGCGCGCCATATGTCGAATGGGCGGCAGGCCGGGCGGAGTGCGTGTGCCTGGCGGCTCGCTTCGCGCGGTGCCGGATGCGCTGCTGACAAACGGCACCGCCACGAACCGCATGGATTGGCGCTCGTGGCGCAGCCATGTCCAAGAACGCCTATCCATGCGCCTTCCCGGCCGATGCAATGAAAAGGGCCGCCTGCGGCGGCCCTTGCCCGGCGTGTGCCCTGCGTCAGCCGGCCATCTGCACCGGGATCGCGTTGCCCTTGCGCATGATGCGGTTGCGGCCGTCGACGTAGACCAGTTTCGGTTCGTATTTCTGCAGTTCGAGTTCGTTGTAGGCCGAGTAGCAGGCGATGATCAGGATGTCGCCGACGGCCGCTCGCCGGGCGGCGGCGCCGTTCACCGAGATCACGCCGCTGCCGCGTTCGGCGCTGATCGCGTAGGTGGAGAAGCGCTCGCCGTTGGTGACGTTGTAGATGTCGATCGCCTGGTATTCCCGGATGTCGCTGGCGTCGAGCAGGTTCTGGTCGATCGCGCACGACCCTTCGTAGTTCAACTCGGCGTGGGTGGTGGTGACGCGGTGGATCTTGGCCTGCAGCATGGTGCGTTGCATGTTCGGTTCCTCGTCGAAGAGAGCCTAGACTTCCAGGTTGTCGATCAGCCGCGTCGTGCCGAGAAAGGCCGCGGCCAGTATCACCAGCCCGGTATCCAGGGCGGTGGGGGATTTTAGGTCAGAGCGGCGGCGCACTGCAACATACTGCGGTGTCCAGCCGTGCGCCGCCAGTTCGGCCATCGCCCCGGCCTGCAGCGCGTCGTAGTCGCAACTGCCGGCGAGGATCTTTTCGCGCATCGCGCCGAGCAGGCGGTAGAGCCGGGGCGCTTCGGCGCGCTCGGCTTCCGACAGGTAGCCGTTGCGCGACGAGAGTGCCAGGCCGTCTGCGGCACGCACGGTGTCGCCGGGCAGCACTTCGACGCGCAGGTTCAGTTCGCGCACCATCGCCGAGAGCACCAGATATTGCTGGTAGTCCTTCTTGCCGAACAGCGCGGCATGCGGCTGCACGATGTTGAAGAGCTTGAGCACCACGGTGGCCACGCCGTGGAAATGGCCGGGTCGGAATTCGCCTTCCAGCGTGGTCTGCAGGAAAGGGTCCGGCTCGACCACGTATTTCTGCGGGCACGGGTAGAGTTGCTGCTCGTCGGGCGCGAACAGGTGATGCACGCCGGCTTCGACCAGCTTGGCGCAGTCGGCTTCGAAGGTGCGCGGATAGCGGTCGAAGTCGTCCTTCGGGCCGAACTGCATGCGGTTGACAAAAATGCTGCCGACGATGCATTCACCATGATTGATCGCGCGCCGCATCAGCGTGATGTGGCCTTCGTGCAGGTTGCCCATGGTGGGCACGAAGGCGATGCGCTTGCCGGCGCCGCGTTCGGCGTCGAGCGCGGCGCGCAGGCTGGCGATGGTGGTGTGTGTCTGCATGGCGGCGGCTTTCAGTAGCAGTGCTCGGCGGCGGGAAAGCGCACCGCCTTGACGTCTTCGACATAGGCGCTGATCGCCTGCTCGACGGTGCGCGTGCCGGCGACGAAGTCCTTGGCAAAGCGCGGCCGCTTGCCGGGGAACACGCCGATCAAGTCGTACAGCACCAGCACCTGGCCGTGCGTCTCCGGTCCCGCCCCGATGCCGATGGTGGCCATGCTGCGGGTGGCGGCGGTGATGTCGATCGCCACGCCGCGGGTCACCATCTCCAGCACCAGCATGGCCGCGCCGGCCTCTTCGAGAGCGCGCGCCTCGCGCTTGAGGCGTTCGATCGAATCTTCGGTGCGGCCCTGCACCTTGTAGCCGCCGAGCTGGTGCACCGACTGCGGCGTGAGGCCGATATGCGCGCACACCGGCACGCCGCGCTCGACCAGGAAGCGCACGGTCTCGGCCATCACCTCGCCGCCTTCGAGCTTGACCATCTGCGCGCCGGCCGCCAGCAGGCGGGCGGCGTTGCGCAAGGCCTGCTCGGGCGATTCCTGGTAGGTGCCGAACGGCAGGTCGGCGACCAGGAACGCGCGGCGCGTGCCGCGCGCGGTGCACTCTGTGTGATAGACCATGTTTTCCATCGTCACCGGCAGGGTCGAGGCGTGGCCCTGGATGACGTTGCCGAGCGAATCGCCGACCAGGATCACGTTGACGCCGCAGCGCTCTTCGAGCGAGGCGAAGCTCGCGTCGTAGGCGGTGAGCATGACGATCTTCTCGCCTTCGGCACGCATGCGGCCGATTTCGGTCAGGGTGGTCGGCCGGGCATCCGCCAGGTAGTTCATGCACATTCCTTCAGAACGTAAGCGACGACGGTCGCATTAACGCGCGGGTTCGCGGCGCGGGTTGACATGGATGGGACTGGGTGTGGTGTTATTGGGCGTAGCCGAAAAATTCGCGATAGCTGCGCATGGCCTGCAGGCGCTCGAAGACGAGTTCGAAATCGTCGTCGTTCTCCACCGGGTTGAGCACCTCGGCGTTCACGATGAACAGCGGGGCGGCGTCGTAGGTATAGAAGAAGCGCGCATAGCGCTCGGCGACGCGGGCCAGATAACTCTCGGTGATCCTCTTCTCGGCATCCATGCCGCGCCTGCGCACGCGCTCCACCAGGGTATCGGGTTCGGCCTGCAAGTAGATTACCAGATCGGGCGTCGGCGCCTGCGGCTTTAAGTGCTCATACACCTTCTGGTACAGCGCGTATTCGTCGTCCGACAGGTTCATCGCCGCGAACAGCGGATCCTTGTCGAGCAGGAAGTCGGAGACCACGCGGCTGGTGAACAGGTCGTTCTGCGCCAGCTCGCGCAATTGGTCGATGCGCTGGAACAGAAACGCCAGCTGGGTCGCCAGTCCGTGGCGTTCCATATCCTGATAAAAGCGCGCCAGGAACGGATTGTCCTGCGGCTTCTCGAGCAGCGTGGCGCTGCCCAGGCGCTCGGCCAGCCGCCGGGCGAGGCTGGTCTTGCCGGCGCCGATCGGTCCGTCGACCACGATGTAGTTGGCCTTGTCGAGCAAGCTGGCGAGTCCTATCCGCGGTAGACGAAGTAAACGGCGCCTAGGATACACAAGGCCGCCCACAGATGGTCAAGCTTGACAGGTCGGCCCACGTAGCGCAGTGCGAAGGGCGCGAACACGTTGGAGGCAACGTGCAGGAGCGACGCCTGGCGCAAGACCGGAATCTGCATCCCCTCGACGGCGTGCCGCCTCAGTCGTTTTCGGCGTTGCTGTCGTCCGCGGCCGGCGGCTCGGTCTCGCCCCCGGGGGCAGCGCCATCGGCCGGCTTGCGGCGGCGGCGCCGGCGCTTCTTCGCCGGGCCCTTCTCCGGCACCAGCATGGCTTCCCGTTCTTCATGACCGCCGTTGGCGAAGCGCTCCCACCAGTCGGCTTCTTCCGCGTCGATCTCGCCGCTTTCCGCGCGCAGGCGCAGAAAATCGTAGCCGGCACGAAAGCGCGGCTGCTCGATCACCCGCAGCGGGCGCTTGCCGGTGCGCTGGGCAAAGCGCGGCTGCAGCGCCCAGATGTCCTTGATGTCGCCGGCGATGCGGCGGGTAATCGCCAGCTTGTCGGCCTGCGCATCGAGCACCTCGTCCATCGCCGCGAACAGCGCGGTCTGCGCGACCTCGCCGGCTGCCTTGCGTTTCTCCCAGGCGCCCAGCACCTCGTGCCAGAGCAGGGTGGCGAACAGAAAACCGGGCGACACCGGTTTGTCCTCGCGCACTCGCGCGTCGGTTTTTTCCAGCGACAGCCAGACGAAGCGCTGGCCCAGCGGCTGTTCGAGGATCACGTCGAGCAAGGGCAACAGGCCGTGGTGCAGGCCTTCCTCGCGCAGTTGCGTCAGGCATTCCACCGCATGGCCGGAGAGCAGCAGCTTGAGCATCTCGTCGAACAGGCGCGCCGCGGGCACGTTTTCGAGCAGGCTGGCCATCTCGCGGATCGGCGCGCGCGCCGACGGTTCGATGGTCAGGCCGAGCTTGGCTGCCAGGCGCACCGCGCGCAGCATGCGCACCGGGTCTTCGCGGTAGCGCTGCGCCGGGTCGCCGATCATGCGCAGGGTCTTCTGCTTGAGATCGGCCACACCGTGGTGATAGTCGATCACCGTCTCGCTTGACGGGTCGTAATACAGCGCATTGACGGTGAAGTCGCGCCGGGCGGCATCTTCGAGCTGCGAACCGAACACATTGTCGCGCAGCACCCGGCCGTGCTCGTCGGTTTCCGACTGCGAGTCGTGCGCGGCACGAAAGGTCGACACCTCGAGCGTCTCGCCGCCCATCATTACATGCACGATGCGAAAGCGCCGGCCGATGATGCGCGAGCGGCGGAACAGTTCGCGCACCTGCTCGGGCGTGGCGCTGGTGGCGACGTCGTAATCCTTGGGTTCGATGCCGGCGATCAGGTCGCGCACCGCCCCGCCGACCACATAGGCCTTGAAGCCGGCTGCCTGCAGCGTGTCGCACACCTTACCCGCGGCGGGCAGGATGCGGCTGCGCGAGATGCCGTGCTGGATCAGCGGAATGACCGCGGGTTCGGCACGTGCCGCAGCCTGCGGTTTGCCCGCATCGCGACGAAACACCTTGCGCAGCAGTTTGCGGATCACGGGCTTTGGGGTTTATCGACCGGCGCGACGCTTGCGGGCTGGCCGGGAGGCCGGATCATACAGCAGATCAACATGTTGCAGCGGCGGCCGGGTGCAGGCTGAGGACCGGCCAGCCGGCCCGGCGGGCATGCGCAGCGAGCGTCGGATCGGGGTCGACCGCCACCGGGTGTGTCACCCGCGCCAGCAGCGGCAGGTCGTTGAGCGAATCGCTGTAGAAGCGGCTGACCGCGAAATCCGCCAGCCGCTGCCCGAGCGTGCCCAGCCACGCTTCGACGCAGTCGATCTTGCCTTCGCGGAAACAGGGCGTGCCGCGCGGCCGGCCGGTGAATTCGCGGTCGATCGTTTCCGCTTCGGTGGCGACCAGATGCACGATGCCGAACTCGCGCGCGATCGGCGCGGTGACGAAGCTGTTGGTCGCGGTGACGATGGCCACCAGCGATCCCTCGTCGAGGTGGCGGCGCACCAGTGCGCGGGCCGGTTCGAGGATGATCGGCCGGATGCGGGTGGCCATGAACTCTTCGTGCCAGTCGTCGAGCAGCGCGCGCGGGTGGCGCGACAGGGGCTTCAACTGGAAATCGAGAAACGCCAGGATGTCGAGCGTGCCCGCCTTGTACTGGTCGTAGAAATCCTGGTTGCGCGCCTCATAGACCTCGCGATCGAGCACGCCCTTGGCGATCAGGAACTGCGCCCACTCGAAGTCGGAGTCGCCGGCGAGCAGGGTGTTGTCGAGGTCGAAAAGAACCAGATCCATCGGGAAATGCGCTTTGCCGCGCGCAGCGGGAACGTGGGAAGCGCATTGTAAACCCAAGCGCGGCGCGAGCCCGGATTCCGCTGCGGACCACAAACGGCGCGCAACCGAGCGGCGATGTCGCCGGCCGTCAGCGGCTCGCCAAGATCTCGCGCAACAGCGGCAGAGTGACCGGACGCTTGCGTTCCAGCGACGCGGCATCGAGCGCATCGAGCACCGTTAGAAGCGTTGGCAGGTCGCGGCGGCCGTGGCGCAGCAGATAGTCGAGCAGTTCGTCATCGACTTTCATGCCGCGCGCCTGCGCCTGTTCGCGCAGCGTGCGTGCCTTGTCGGCATCCGACAGCGGCTTGATCTCGAACACCAGGGCGGTGCCGACACGGGTGCGCAAATCCTCGCGCAGCGCCAGCCGCAGCGGCACCACGCAGCCGGCGAGCACCAGGGCCAGCGCGTCGCGGCGCGCCGCGTTGAAGCAGCGGAACAGCGCGATCTGCGCCATGTCGCCGAGTTGTTCCAGGTCGTCGATTAGGAGCAGCGTGCCGGCGGCCGCATCGAAGTCGCCAGCCGTGGCCCCCGCCAGGTGCACGGCCGGCCGTGCCGCGGCGCGGCGCGTCGCTTCCAGCAAGTGGCTGCGGCCGCAACCCGGCTCGCCATACAGGTAGAGCAGCTCGCAGGCGCCGGGCCGGGTTGCCGCCTGCAGCCGTGCCAGCACTTCGGCATTGTCGCCGACGACGAAGTTGTCGAAGCGCTTGGGCGTATCGGGGCGAATGTCGAGTATCAGTTGCTGCATGGCGTTGCTTTGGCGTGGGGTGGAACGCGCTCGAACGGGCCGGGACCGCGACGCGGGCATGAACCGGATTCCGGTAAGATTGCGTCTTCGGCTCGTGCGAGGCGGCTGCCGGGCGGCCTGCGCCGCGAGTGTATCAAGATTCGTTTGGCAAACCCGGCCTGGCGAACCCGGTTTGGCGAGGATCGGTCAGCGGGATTCTCGCTGACGATCGCGTCCGGACCCCTCCACTGCGGCGATTGCGCCCGATTTCCATGTCACGACAACCAACCAGTCCCGATTCCCTAACCTACGCCGCGGCCGGCGTGGATATCGACGCCGGCGACGCGCTGGTCGAACGCATCAAGCCGTTCGCCAAACGCACCATGCGGCCGGAAGTGCTGGCAGGCATCGGCGGTTTTGGCGCGCTGTTCGAGGTGTCGAAGCACTACCGCGAGCCGGTGCTGGTTTCCGGCACCGACGGCGTCGGCACCAAGCTGAAGCTCGCGTTCCACCTGAACCGCCACGACACCGTCGGGCAGGATCTGGTGGCGATGAGCGTCAACGACGTTCTGGTACAGGGCGCCGAGCCGCTGTTCTTCCTCGACTATTTCGCCTGCGGCCGGCTCGACGTCGATACCGCGGCCACGGTGATCAAGGGCATCGCCGAAGGCTGCGAACTGGCCGGCTGCGCGCTGATCGGCGGCGAGACCGCCGAGATGCCGGGCATGTACCCGGAAGGCGAATACGACCTCGCCGGTTTCGCGGTCGGCGTCGTCGAGAAATCGCGCATCGTCGACGGCAAGTCGATCGCGCCGGGCGACGTGGTGCTCGGGCTGGCTTCGCACGGGGCGCATTCCAATGGCTACTCGCTGGTGCGCAGGATCATCGAGCGCGCCAATCCGGAGATGAACGCGCCCTTCGCCGATGGCAGGACGCTTGCCGAGGCGGTGATGGCGCCGACCCGCATCTACGTCAAGCCGCTGCTGCACATGCTGCGCGAGTGGCCGGGCGTGATCAAGGGCATGGCCCATATCACCGGCGGCGGCCTGACCGAGAACGTGCCGCGCGTGCTGCCCGACCACTGCACCGCGTTGCTGGAAAAGCGCCAATGGACGCGCCCGGCGCTGTTCGACTGGCTGCAGCGCGAAGGCAAGGTCGAGGATGCCGAGATGCACCGCGTATTCAACTGCGGCATCGGCATGGTGGTGATCGTCGCCGAGGACAACGCCGGGCATGCGATGGAAGAACTGCGCAAGGCCGGCGAGACCGTGTTCAGGATCGGCCTGATCGCCGGCCGCCGCGACGGTCAGGCGCAGACCATCGTGGTCTAACGGTGACGCGATGCTTGGCCGGCGCGGGGGAATTCCTCAGGCCGGGCGCCGGCGCGACATCGCCCAGGATTCGACTGCGCGCGATGCGTTCTGCAACGGCGTCAGCGCGAGGATGAATCCGAGCGTCAGGCCGGACAGGTTGCGCAGCATATCGCCGTAATCGAAATGCCGGTAGCCCGTCGCGCCCTGCAGATACTCGAGGGCCACGCCCATGCAAAACAGGCCGACCGCAATCCACAACCGGGTGGCGACCGCGCGATAGACCTGGGCAAACCAGATCATCAGCCAGAAATAGGCGACGACATGACCCAGGTCGAGGTCGACGCCGAATTTTAGATCGCGCGGTATGCGCGTCAGCGACAGATAGATGACCAGCGCCACGAAGCCGTAGCCGCAGGCGATCAGCAGGCGCCGCGCGCGAAGTTCATTCGAGTCAGTTGGGTTCATGTCCACGAGTGTCGCATCGGACTATGGCAAAAGATGGCGGCAATGAGCGCTGGCGAGGATTCTTCATGGCCTGCGAACCGCATGGATAGGCGTTCTGCGGCATGCCTTGCCGCAAAGCCGCATCCAGCGGCGCTGTGCGGCATGCCTGCCCGAAGATCGCCATCCGGTGCGGCTCTCAGGCCGGGCCCATGCCTTCCTTGAAGATGGTTTTCTGATCCTGGGCGAGATCGCCGGTCGGCTTGGGCGCATTGAGCCGGGCCGAGAAGGCGAGCATGCGGTCGATGCACTTGTAGGCCTGGCGTCCCAGAGCCGGGTCGACATGGACCTCGTTGGCGCCGGTTTCCAGCGTGCGGGCAAGGTTGGCCAGCCCGTTCATCGCCATCCACGGGCAGTGCGCGCAGCTCTTGCAGGTGGCGCCGGCGCCGGAGGTCGGCGCCTCGATGAAGCGCTTGTGCGGCGAGAGCTGCTGCATCTTGTGCAGGATGCCCTTGTCGGTGGCGACGATGTAAAGCGTCGCCTCCATCTCCTGTGTGGCCTGGATCAGTTGGGTGGTCGAGCCGACAGCGTCGGCCAGGCGCAGCACGCCTTCCGGCGACTCCGGGTGCACGAGAATCTTCGAGCCGGGATTGGCGGCCTTGGCGGCGGCGAGTTCCTCGGTCTTGAATTCGTCATGCACCACGCACGCGCCCTGCCACAGCAGCATGTCGGCACCCGTTTTCTCCTGGATGTAGCGGCCCAGGTGCTTGTCCGGCGCCCACAGAATCTTCTCGCCCAATCCATGCAGATGTTCGATCACCTTGAGGCCGATCGACGAGGTCACCATCCAGTCGGCGCGCGCCTTCACCGCCGCGCTGGTGTTGGCGTACACCACCACGGTGCGGTCGGGATGCGCGTCGCAGAAAGCGGCGAACTCGTCCGGCGGGCAGCCGAGATCGAGCGAACAGGTGGCATCCAGGTCGGGCATCAGGATGCGCTTTTCCGGGTTGAGGATCTTCGATGTCTCGCCCATGAAGCGCACGCCGGCCACCACCAGCGTCGATGACTTGCAGGCGCGGCCGAAGCGCGCCATCTCGAGCGAATCGGCCACGCAACCGCCGGTTTCCTCGGCCAGATCCTGCAGATCGGGATGGACGTAGTAGTGCGACACCAGCGTCGCGTCGTGCTCTGCGAGCAGGCGCTTGATGCGCGCTTTGAGCGCCGCGCGTTCGGCCGGCGCAGGTTCGTCCGGTATCTTGGCCCAGGCTCGTTGCACTGGGGAATCGGGGCGCAGGAATTCGACGGCGATTGTCTGTGTCATGGCAAGGAATAGGCGAGGACCGGACCGAGAATCGTCCAATGTTACACCGTCGATTCGTAGATGCCGTCGGAGCAGCTCTCGCAAATTCGCGATCTATTGCACGTCGTGACTGGCCCCGCTCACGGCACGAATTCGACGTCTACCGTGCGCACATCGCTTAGCCCGGCAGCGTCGACCGCGCGCAGCACGTAGCGTCCCGGCTGTGCCGGGTTCCACGCCACGGCCTCGCCGGCGCCGGCGCGGGCGACGAAGCCCTGATTGGCGAACCAGAACACGTCGCCGCGCTGCGTGCGCTCGGCGCGCAACGCCACCGGCACCGGTTTCGACAGCCGGACCGAGTAGGTCACCCCGCGCAGCGGCGAGACGATCTGCGGCGCGTCGCCGTCGTTCGCCTGCGTCGCGTCGCTGCAATCGGGGGCGCGCGGCGGCTCGCGCCGCGGCATGCCGGCTTCGCGGAACAGCCGCTGCATGTCGCTCGGCCAGAACTCGTGGATCTCGCGCCGCGTGAATTCATTCGGCGCGCAGACGGCCAGGTTGGTGCGAGCGTCGATCAACACCGCGCGATGCAACGTCGACGGCCGGATCGGCGACTTGCCGGGCAGAAACCAGGTGCTCACCCGTTCGGGACAATATTCATTGGGCAGGTCGCCGCTGGCGGCGCATACCTCGACGCGCGACAGGTTGCGCGGCGGCACGCGCGGCGGCTCGGGCGGATCGAGCTGCTGGCTGCGCAGGCTATCCACGATCCGGAAGAACAGCGGCGCCGCCGCCTTGACGCCGATGAACGCCGGATTGCCGGCGCCATCGAAGTTGCCGACCCACACCACCAGCACGTAACGGCCGAATACGCCGGCTGACCAGGCATCGCGAAAGCCCCACGAGGTGCCAGTCTTCCATGCGACCGGGCGCGCCGCTGGCATGCCGGTGTCGGGCCGTGGATTGGCGGCCAGCATGTCGAGCGTGACGTAAGCGGCTTCCTCGGAGAGCAGCCGCAGCGATTGCGACGGTTCGGCGCCGTCGTCCGCGATGTAGGCCAGCGGCCTGAGCGCGCCGCGATTGGCGAGCATCGCGTAGAGGCGGGCCAACTCGTCCATCGTCACTTCGCCGCCACCGAGCGCGAGTGCGAGGCCGTAGTGCGACTCGCTCGCCATCTTCGCCACGCCGGCCTCCTTGAGGAAGTCGTAAAGGCCGGGGCGCGAGAGCTTCGCCGACACCGCCACCGCCGGCACGTTGCGGCTCCTCACCAGCGCCTCCTGCGCGCTGATCGGGCCGACGAAACGGCCGTCGAAGTTCTCCGGGCTGAACGGACCGAACGCGGTCGGCGCGTCCTTGAGGATCGAATGCGGATGCAGCACGCCCTGGTCGAGCGCCAGCGCGTAGATGAACGGTTTGAGGGTCGAGCCGGGCGAGCGCTTGGCCGCGGTGCCGTTGACCTGCCCGTTTATCGCGGTATCGAAGTAGTCCGCCGAGCCGACCAGCGCCCTGACCTGCATGCTCTGCGTATCGACCAGCATAGCCGAGGCATTGCGGATGCCGAAGTTGCGGTTGGCCTCGACGTACTGCCGGATCGCCCGTTCGAGGGTGCCCTGCATGCGCAAGTCGATGCCGGTGCGGATTTCCGTCGCGCGTTCGGGCTGCTCGCGCAACACCAGATCGGTCAGGTGCGGCGCGCGAAACGGCAACTGAGCGGTCGCGCGCGTTCGCAACGGCAGCGTCATGTCGGCGGCGTAACGCGCATCGTCCGGATGGCGGGCGAGCCACTGCTGCCACAGCCGCTGGCGCGCGTCGGCGAGCGCGGGCGGCAACTGCTGCGGCTGGTCCGCTACCGCATGGGCGACGCGACGGCGTGGATTCTGCGGAATCACTGCGAGCGTCAGCGCTTCGGACAGCGTCAGTTCCTGTGCGCGCTTGTGAAAGTAGATCAGGCTCGCCGCGCCGACGCCTTCGATGTTGCCGCCATACGGCGCGACGTTCAGATAGGCTTCGAGGATGTCGTGCTTCGAGTAGCGTGCCCCCAGCCACAGCGCGGCAGCGATCTGCCGCAGCTTGCCCGGCACGCTACGGCTGTCGATGCCGTACAGGCGCCGCGCGAGTTGCATGGTGATGGTGGAGCCGCCCTGGCGCGAATCGTCCGCGTAAGTGGCCCACGCACTGCGGATCAGCGCCGCCGGATTGACGCCCGGATGCCAGCGGAACCAGCGGTCCTCGTACAACTGCACCGCCTCGGGCAGCCGCGGCGACATCTGCGCGAGCGGCAGCCACAGCCGGTACTGCTCGTCGCTCGCCAGCGTCAGCCGCATCAGCTCGCCGCCCTGTGCGTAGATCGCCGTCGAGCGGGCGAACCGGGACGACAGATTCTCAGCAGGTACGACACGCAATGCGACAAGCGTCGCGGCGATCGGAAATAGACAAAGCAGGACGCGCCGCTTCTGTCGCTTCACTCGCGGCTTCATTGATTTCGACGAGCCCGAACGAAAGCCGATGCGCTCCGCTGATCCCGGGCAAAGAGCCAAGTTGCCCACGCAACGACTGCAAGCTCAGCTAGGAACGACCAATGAAAGATAAAACTGAGAATCCAGTGCCCCAGGTAGAGTGGTCGGACACGGAAGAGCGCATAGGGCTCGTCGATCCAGGGAGCCAGCCACCAGATGTCGCCGACGATGGTGTCCAGGACCATGTGGAGCAAACCGTTCAGGCTGAAGATGAAAAGTAATAGCGCGTAGCCGCGCACCTGCGGCGCATTTCGTGAGTAGGACAACATCGATGAAAACGCGACGAGACCCAACCATACGACCGGGTAATGGGTGACGTACGTGTGGTGATGGTGGGCGCGTCCATCGAAGAGGTAGAAATAGAACAGATCCAAATCGGGGAAGATCGCACCAAGCATGCCCGCGATGATCCAAGCGTTGCGCGAAACGAAACCGCGCGCCAACCGGGCCTCAAGCGCCGTCGAGAGGATGTAGCCAGCCGGAAGGTGCCCAACTATCACGATGCGTTACACCCCTCTATTTTCCGGACTTCTCCACCGTCAGCACTCCGCCCGCAGAGCGCGCCTGCACGCCGCGCTCGTACATCGACTCGGCGTAGGCGGGCGGCACGGTGAACTGGCCGGTGTTGGTGGCCTTGATCCGGTAGGTGAATTCGGCCAGGTTGCGACTGGCTGTGCCGTAGAACACGACGCGATCCTCGCGCACGTCGGCGTACTCCATCGCCCAGCTTCCGCCCGCACCGAGCGGATTGACCCATGCCGCCGGCTGTTCGCCCGGCTGCGGTTCCGCCTGGGTGCGCAGCACCGGTTCGAAGCCGCCCGGCAGCAGGTCGACGATCGCCAGGCTATTCACATAGTCGCGATCCACCGCGCGCAGCCGCACCCGCACCGTGACTTCGTCGCCGAGCTTGACCGACTTGATCGGCGCACCGCTCGCATCGACGTACTCGCGGATGATCTCGATGCCGTTGCGCAATTCGGCCTTCGGCGGCGTGCGGTCGAATCCGCTCTCGGTGACGGCGTAGTAGCTCTGGATGCCGGCGTCGTTGCCGAAGCGCAGCTTTGCGACGCTCGCACCGAACGAGACGCGCGGCACCAGGTTCTCCGGCAGCGCGAGCGGCTTGGCCTGACCCTTGGCGTCCACTTCGGCGATCGACAGTTTGCCCAGCGCGGCGCTGCCGACATTGCCGGCGTAGGCGTCGAGCGCGAGGATGGTCCATGATGCCGACAGGGTATTGAACCGGTTGTCCGCCACCGGCTTCATCATCGCCAGCATGGTCTCGGGCGGCAGCGCCTTGGCGCGCGCCGGGAAGTGGCGCGCCAGCACATACAGCGTGGCCGCATCGCGGATCAGCGGATCGTAGTAGTTGTTGTAGGCGAACGGCTGCCCGCGCTTGACCAGCAATTCGGCCGGACGCGCGATCAGTTGCGCGGCGAGGCTCTCCTGCTTGAGCAACTGGTACGAGGCGGCGAGCCAGACAGCGGTGAGGTCGTCCTGCCACTGCTTGGGATACTTCGCCTCCAGCGTTTCGCGCAAGCTGGTGAGCATCGCCGTGGTCACGATGCCCTGGCGCGTCAGCAGGTAGGCGGCCTGGGCGCGCGTGCGCGCCGTATAGAGATCGGTCGCCGGACTGGCGGCAAGCTGCTGCAGATAGCCGGTGCCGAGTTGCAGCATGTCCTGCGGCACCGCCTCGCCGCGCTCGCGCGCTTCGAGCAGCAGCTGTATCGCGTGCACCGAAGCGAACTCGTCGGCGCGTACCGATGCACTCCACTGGCCGAAGCCGCCGTCCGCATTCTGGCGGGTGCGCAGCACGCGGATCGACTCGTCGAGCGTCTTGCCCTTGCCGGCCGCGCCGTTGAGCGGCGCGAATTCCGGACGTTTGCCCAGAATCAGCGCCGGCACTGCCTGGCTGACCAGTTGCTCGGTGCACAGGTGTGGGAAGTTGGCGAGGTAAGTCGACAAGCCGGATGCGGCGACCAGCGGCAGCGGCGAGACCGCAGCCTCGCGCCTGGCGAATTCGACATGCAAATCGCGTTGTACCGGCACCTCGATCGAGCCCGTGAAACTGCCGAGCGATACCACGGTTGCGTGCGGCGTGGCCGGGCGCACGCTCAGATCGGTAGCGAGCTTGGCCGACTTGGCGCCCGACTTGTCGCTCAGTGCCGCCGTGAAGGTCAATGTCGCCGACCCGAGCTGCGCGCTTGCCGCGTCGCGCGCCTTGACGCGGAACAGCGCCACGCCTTCGCGCAGTTCGCCGATTTCGAGCTTTTGTGTCGCCTCGCCGATCACCTCCAGATGCGGCGTCGCCGCCAGCGTCACGCCGACCTGCGGCGCCTTGCCGGAGCCGGGCACGTTGTTCGCCACGCCGACGCTGACCTGGAACTCGTCGCCCGGCGCCACCATGCTCGGCACGTTGGGCGAGAGCACGAAATCGCCGCGCACCAGCGACTTGCTCTGCGCGATGCCGATGGTCTTGTCGTTGATCGCCACCGCCATCACGCGCATGGTGCCGTTGAAGGTGTCCGGCACGCTGTAGCTGAACTCGCGTTCGCCGCCGACATCGACGATGCCCGACCAGAACACCGCCGGCTTGTCGCGCTTGCGCTTGAACGGATTGAGGTGCTTGCCCAGCGCGCCTTCGGCGTCGCCGCCGGGTGCCGCTGCGGCCATCAGCTTCTTGAACTCGGGCAGGATCAGATCGAGGATCTGGCTGGTTCGTACATCGAGCGCGCGCTTCTGGAAGAAATGCGCCAGCGGATCGGCGTTCTGGTAACGCGCCACTTGCAGGATGCCCTCATCGACGGCGAACACCACCGCGCGCGTCGGCTCGGCAGCGGTCAGCTTCATCTTCAACTGCTGCCCCGGCTTGACCAGTTCGGGCGAGTTGAGCACCAGCTTGTTGGTGCGCTGGGCGAGGCTGGTGGCGAACGGCACGATGCCGTAGGACAACGGGCTCATGAAGATTTCGTCGGACGCGGGGTCGCGCACGAACTGCACGCTGACGTAGCCGTTGCCCTCGAAATCCTTGGGCAGGCGGATCTTCTGCACCGAGGCGGTCGAGTCGGCCTTGAACCACTGTTGCGTGTAGACCTTGTCGCGCTCGATGGTGATCAGGCCGGCGCCGACGTAGGGCGCACGGATGTTGATCGCGATCTCGTCGCCCGGCGCATAGTCCTTGCGGTCGAGCGTGAGCTGCAACTCGGCGTTGCGCTCGAGCGAGCGGGTAACGTTGCCCTTGCCGGCCACGCTGTACTCGACGCGGTTCAGTTCCAGTCCCTGCGCATTGCGCACCACATAGGCGTAATTGCCCGGCGTGTCGCTGGCCAGCGCAAGGTTGTAGCCGGTGGCGGCAATCGCAAGCGGCATCTCCTTGACCAACACTTCCTTCTTGCGCGACTCGTACTTGTAGAGGCCGCTATCCTGCTTGGTCAGCACCGAGACGAACTTGCGTTCGACCAACTGCAGCGTGAGTTCGCCTGCCGCGGTTTTCTTCGCGGTCGGGTCGATCGCGATCAGCGAGACGCCGCGCTTTGCGCCCTTCGACACATAGCCGAGATCGCCATCGGCCTTGTAGCCGACGAGGAACGGCAGTTCCGAAACCAGGGTTGCCGTCTCGGCCGCCACGCTGCGCCCGCCCTCGGGCTCGAAGGCCCGTGCCAGCACATGCAGCCGGTAGGTGGCGCGGGCGTACTTGTCGAGTCCGAGATCGAATTCGGCGTCGCCCTTGTCGTTGGTCTTGCCGTCGGCCAGCTTGTCGCTGTAACCCTCCTTTGCCCGTTGCGGATCGTAGAACACGTAATCGGCATGGCTGCGGAACGCCGGGTAGGCGGGCGACAGCGTCAGTGTGGTTTCGACGCGGCGATTCTCGGCCGCGGTGCCGAACAGGTTCTGGACATTGATGCGCGCCTTGAGATCCTTCGGCTGCACCCAGCCTTCGGTCACCTCGGTGGACAAGTGGGCGGTGACCTTCATGCGGTCGGGCAGGAATTCCTGCACCTTGACCTGCGTGCTGCCGATCTGCTGGTTGGCGTGGCCGTCCTTCACCGTGTACAGATTGACGGTGTAGTTGCCGGTGGGCGAGGTGTCGAGCGTGCTGTGGGCGAGCTCGTTGAAGCCGCCGCCAGCGAGCTTGATCTTCTCGCGCTTGACCACCAGGCCGCGCGCATCGAGCACCTCGGTTTCCAGCGGCAACCCGGCAAGGCTCTTTGCGCCGTCCCTGGTCCAGTTCGCAGCCTTGACCACCATGCCGATGTGGAAGGTATCGCCCGGCCGGTAGATGCCGCGGTCGGAGAACAAGTAGGCGCCAAGCTGATCGGCGTTGCGCGCGTTCGCAATGCCGCCGACATCGAAGCGCGAAACGTCGAGGTTGCGGTCGCCCCTGGTCAACGGCAGGAAACTCATGTCGCCGGCCTTCTTCACCAGGTACATCAGCGGCGCGCGCTCGCGCGTGAGGTTGTCCGCCTTGGCAAAGTGCGCCATGCCTTGCGCATCGCTGGCCTGCGAGCCAAGCGTGGCGCCGTTCTTGGCGATCAGGTCGACGGTCGCGCCGGCCACCGGCAGGCCGCTGGCGATTGACTGGACGAACACGATCTGGGTGCCGTCGGTCTCGCGCTTGACGATCAGGCCGAGGTCGGTGACGAGGATCAGCCGCTTGTCCACCTTCTGCGACGGGTCGACCTGCTCGACCGCATGGCCGTCGCCTTCACCTTCACCTTCGCCTTCGCCCTCATGTGCGCCTTCTCCTTCGGGTGGCGGTTCGGCGTCGGGCGGCGGCGTACCCTTTTCGCGCGCCTCGTCGTAGCCCTGCACCGAGAGCAGGAAGATGCCGCGCTTGTCCTCGCCGTCCTTCTTCAGATAATCGGAGAGATCGACCGCCTCATAGTGCGCGCGGCCTTGCTTCAGGTTGGGCAGGGGCACCTTGCGCTCGAAGCGCTCGGTCAGGTTGTCCGGGCCGAAGCTGCCGGTGAAATCGGGATTGCTGAAGTTGCCGCTCGACTGCGATACCAGGTGCTGCAGTTGTCCCGGCAGCACGCGGCCGATATCCACCTTGACGCCGGGCAGGTCGCGCACCAGCACCGCCACCTTCTTCTCGCCCGATAGCGCGAGCAGCGCGCCCTGGCTCAGGATGCGCAACTCGGCCGGGAAGGGCGGCACCTGCACGATGCGCTGGTCGCGTTCGCCGAGCTGATAGCCGCCGAACGACTTGATGCCCTTTTCCGTCTGCACCAGCAGGTAGCGGCCGACATCGGCCTTGTACTTGAACGAATGCGCTTCGGTGTGCTCGCGCTCGGCCGCCACGGCATTGAGATCGAGCTTCTTGCCGGCCTTGAGGATGGCCGGCGTGACTTCGCCGACATCGCCCCAGGCGTAAGGCTGGGTGCGCTCTTCGGGCTTGCTGTCCGGGTGATGGACGGGCAGCAGCCATACGCTTACCGCCTTGTGCATTTCCTTTTCATGCACGGCCGCGGAGGTCTGCAGCACCAGCACCTGTTCCGGGTCGTTCTGGTCGTTCGACACCACGGTCGGCTCGACCTCGCCGATCGCCAGGCTGTAGAGGCCGGGAATGGTCACGCTCTGCGCCAGCGCCTTGTCGGTCGGCTTGCCGCCGCGCGCCGCCTGCACGCCGCTGTCGATGGCGATCTCCAGCGTCGCCGAATCCTTGGGAATCGGCAGCGGCTGCGAATGCAGGTAAGCGTTGAGTTTGAGCTTGTCGTAGCTGACAACAAACTTTGTCTTCTCGGCGCCGATGCCGAGCACGCCGGCAGCGGCGCCGGCCATGTGCATCTCGACGCGCTTCTCCAGCGAGGCGGCGTCCACCGGATGGCTGAAGTTCAGGCTGACGACGGCTTTCTTGACCGCCGGGTTGACCGGGTCCTGATAGAACTCGGCGCTGGCGACCTTGGCGACGAAGGCGGGCGCGCGATAGGTGAAATCCCAGGCGGCCAGACGGACCTGCGGCGCCACCGCGCTCTTGTCGATGCGCACCTTGAATTCCGCGCCGACCGGCCAGTCGGCCTTGGGCATGAACTCCAGGTTGCGATCGTCGCGCCAGCGCCAGGTGCCCTCGATCGCAGGAGAGGTCGCCAACCCTTGCGGCACATCCTTGCCCACCAGCGCAATCGGCGCCGCGCCGCGTTCGAACTTGACCAGCAGCGGATTCGGCCCTTTCTCGTTCTCGATCTCGGTGCGCGCCGGTTCCGTCAGGCTGAACTTCACTTCGACCGGCCTAGGGCGCGCCTGCCACCATTTCCAGCCTTGCCAGCCGCCGGCGCCGGCGGCGACCAGCAATGCGAGGATCAGCGCGCTCAGGGCAGGTCGTGCGACGGCCGCGCGGCCGGCGGCGGCCAGACGAACGCCCAGCCAGTCGAGCCAGCGCGGCGCACGCCAGCTGAAGTCGCCGAACAGCGACGAGATCAGGCCGCCGAGCAAAACGAAAAGGAGTCGGACGAAGTCGCCGATGTGGGCAAGCGCGGAAGCGAGAATGGACATGTCGGTTCGGATTTGTGATCGTGGTCGGAGCCTATGCCCTGCGAGTATAGAGCGCAACGTGGTCGCCGAAGGGTTCGATTGAGGCGGCGGCGCGGCGGAATGTGGCGCGATTCTGATGCCCGGCCCGGCGCGATGCCCTGAGAGCCAATTTCCATGCGGGTTCCAGGCTATCGGTGCGAGGGCTGGCAAGGCGCAGGACAATGCGCACCGCGCGCGCCGATGCTACATTGCCGCACTTATGCGCATCGACCATATCCGGCAACGCCTGCGCGAGCGCGGCGCCAAACCCTGCCACGAAGCGCTCGCGCTGCGCGCCTGGGTTCAGGCGCAGCCGCTCGACAGCGGCAAGCGGCGGCCCGAGCATTTCTTCCCGCTGCAACTGCGCGCCGCATTGCCGGCGCTCGAGGCCGAACTGCGGGCGCTGGCCGGCCTGCGCGCCGAACACGCCGGCGAAGACGGGTCGGCGCGCCTGCTGGTCGAACTGGCGGACGGGCAGACGGTGGAGAGTGTGCTGCTGCCGCGCGACGGCTTATGCGTATCGACTCAAGTCGGCTGCGCAGTCGGTTGCGTGTTCTGCATGACCGGGCGCGACGGCCTGCAGCGCCAACTCGGTAGCGCGGAGATCGTGGCGCAGGTTGCACTGGCGCGTTCGCGGCGGGTGGTCCGCAAGGTCGTGTTCATGGGCATGGGCGAGCCGGCGCACAACCTCGACAACGTGCTCGAGGCGATCGACCTGCTGGGCACGCTGGGCGGGATCGCGCACAAGAATCTGGTGTTCTCCACCGTCGGCGACCGGCGCGTGTTCGACCGGCTGCCACGCGCGCCGGTGCGGCCGGCGCTCGCGCTGTCGCTGCATTCGACGCGCCCGGCATTGCGCGAGCAACTGCTGCCGCGCGCCCCGCGCATCGACCCGGCCGAGCTGGTCGACCTCGGCGAGCACTACGCCCGCGCCACCGGCTACCCGGTCCAGTACCAATGGACGCTGCTGGCCGGCGTCAACGACGGCGACGACGAGCTCGACGGCATCGTGCGGCTGCTCGCCGGCAAGTACGCGATCATGAATTTCATTCCCTACAACGCGATCGAGGGCGCCGGCTTCGAGCGCCCGGGCCGGGAACGCGCGCTGACGATGACGCGCCACCTTCACCAGCACGGCATCCTGAGCGCCCTGCGCGATTCTGCCGGACAGGACATCGACGGCGCCTGCGGCCAGCTGCGCGCGCGCCGGATCGCCGGCGAGCGGCCGGTGCGCCTCGCAGCGCGCGCGGCGGCCGATCCCGCAGCGGCCGCGGTTGGCGGGAAATGTCAGGAGGGCAGGCTGCAAGCCGCGCCGGATAAGGCGCTTGACACGGCAATGTCAGGAGCGTCGGCCGTGCAGGCTGGCGCTGGCGGGTCTCGATCGGTGCCATCGATCGGCTGACGCCGCCCGCGCTTGCAGTCCGGGATGGGCCATCGCACCGCCCCCAGACACGCATCGACACAATCGGCCGTTGCGTCGTTCACACCCGACAGAAATAGCCGGCCCAGCCTTGGCGCCGCGCAGGGTAAAATACGCTCACGGTATAGTCTGAACCCGCCGTCGTATGCCGCCGC
>WBZP01001126.1_pt1 | contig 33964 bp, 28 predicted proteins | sample 5204301 | NCBI WGS metagenome assembly WBZP01 (sample SAMN12412401, study PRJNA552823) | activated sludge metagenome | isolation source: activated sludge from nitrification reactor of wastewater treatment plant... | place: USA: Pennsylvania | collected 2017 | reverse complement strand
CAACCAAAACGGTCAGGGCGGACCGGGCCAAGGTCAGTCCGGCGACCGACCGGGAACCAACCACGATCCCAATTTCCTCGGTGATGCGACGCAGATCGAAAGCAAGCGCCGACTCACCCGCGTCTATGGCAAAGAGGGGGCGGGCCCAACCCGCTCGCAGACCATCCTCGGGGCGGCCGAAAAAGGCTTTGCGACGCAGTCGTATCGCAAGGTCTACGGAGACTACAGCGCGGTTTCTGAAGAGGTGATGTCCAAACAGCGAGTCCCACCGGGCTACCGTTTCTACGTCAAGCGCTACTTCCAGATGATCAAGCCGCGTGGCAACTGACAGTCTGCCTGAGGTATTTTCGCAAAATCCTCGGTAGATCCTGAGCCGAGCACAGACCTTACCGTCGGCCTTGACACCCACCTACAGCATCCGGCATGTTGCCCTATCAGGCTGCTGTCAATTGCTTCTGACCGCCGAGAATTGCTCCGATCAAGCGCAGCGGCACTGCATCAGCCTCAGGAAACAGTGATGAGCACGAACAAGCGGCCCCCTTCGCACGAGCAATCTGCTGTCGGTACACGCAAGCGCATCCCCCGCGTGGCTGGCTTCACTCTAGTTGGCCTTGGCATGCTCAGCAGCCAGTTTGCGATGAACGGCTGCGGGCCTTCATCGAAAACCGATGTCAAGCCAACCGTCGCCGCCACCAGCACAAGTGGCACAAGTGCGCCAGTGCGTGTCCGTAGCTTCTCCGACTCAAGACCGGTGAAATCGCTCGCGGCGGCGGCGGGCCTGGTGTGGGTCGGCACGCCACGTGGTCTGGTCCGATGGAGCACCACCTCCGAACCACCGACCCCGGCAGTGCTCACCACCATCGATGGACTGCCTGCGGATCGCATCGAGGGGATCTCGCTCGACCTGAAGGGCGGCGTATGGGTGACCACATCGAAGGGCGTCGGCCACTTCGCCAGTGGTAGCTGGACCAAGTACCCGAAGGCTCCGGTTGGGGATCTCGTCGCTGGCATCGTGGTAACCCCCGATGGCGACAACGTGTGGGTCGGCGGTAGCGACGGACTTGCGCGGCTCAAAGACGGCCAGTGGGAACGCTACGCAGCCGGAACGACGGTCACGTCCATCATCCACGATGGTGGCACCGGCGTGTGGGTCGGCACGAGCGGCAAGGGCATCATGCGCGTCGTCAAGCAGGACATGCTCCAGTTCGGCATGGCCGAGGGCAACGACATCGACAACGTCCGTGCCATGGTCGCCGATGCCAACGGCTCGCTGCTGGCGGTGGGTGAAGGCCCAGGTGGTCAACGGATCGCCTTCTTCGATGGCCATCGCTTCTGGTCGTACCGCGTTGACAACTCGAACGTCATCGAGTGGGTCCAGCGCGTGGGGGCCGATCTATTCCTGGGTGCCGGACAGTCGGTGTGGACGATGAAACGCGTCGCCACTCCCGCTGAAATTCGCGGCCCGATCAAGTTTGCCTTCTCGGGAAGCCCTTCGCTTGGTGCTCCGAAGGCGCAGCCGCTGGCTGAACTGCTGGTGAAGGAAGCTGCTCCGCCACCTCCACCCGTTGCTGCTCCACCACCTCCGCCGCCTCCCCCCGACCCAAAGGGCAAAGGCAAAAAGGACAAGGGCGGCAAAAAGACAAGCGCGTGGTTTGCGCCGCAGGTCGACAAGTACGCAGCAGCCCTGGAGCCAAGCGGCTCGACGGAAACCCGAGGGCCTCGCCCGGTGCGTCCGTGGTTGGTTGCTGGCCCGGGTGGCGCGGCCGGTTCAGCACCGTTGTTTGATACCGATTTGGTCGATGTTCGTCTTCCCGATGGCATCACCAGCGTCTCCGCAGACGCCGACTCGCTGTACATTGGCACCCGCTTCCTCGGGGTTATGCGCATCCAGAAGGGCAAGCAGACTCCGCTGCGATTGTTCGATCTGACCGCTGGTGCCGAGCGTCTGTCGGTGGCCTGCGTCAACAACAACGACTGCTACGTAGCGACGGGTGGAACCCAAGCATGGCGTTTTGACGGCCAAACCTTCGATGTAACCAACGTCGATCCTGAGAAGGGCTCTCACGTGCTGTCGGTGGTCCGTGATCCGGTCGGGGCGGTCATCGCGCTCCATCGTGGTGCCACCAGCCGTGTTGTACGCATTTCTCGCGTGGGGACGAAGGGCGACTGGGCACCTGTTGGACTCACTCCACTGGAGGTTCCGACCGGCGTTCCGGATCTGTCTTTCGCCAACTTCTCACCCAAAGGACAGCTCTGGGTCGGTCTGCGCTACGTCGACAAAGAGCAAGATGCTCGCGCCTACGGTGCCGCCGAAGTCTATGTCGATGATGGCCGAGTGGTCTATCACCGCCAGCGGCCGACCGGCAGCCAGCCGGGTGTCTCGCAAGGTGTCAACGTGCCATCCGACGTCACGGCGATTGCATGGAAAGGCTCCAGCGAGGCGTGGCTGGCTTCTGGAGCGGGCGCGGTGCGGGTCGTCGATAACAAGACCGTCAAGGTCTTCACCGAAAACGACGGCCTAGAGTCCGAGCTGGTTCATGACGTCATCGAAGGTCTCAATGGGCAAATCTGGATCGCCACGAGCCGCGGCATCGGCGTGTGGGATGGCAATCGCTGGGCGTTCCCGAAAGAGCCCCCGTACAACGTCAAAGCGAGTGCGCTGACCCGAGATCCCGACGGACGCATCTGGATTGGCACCGACCGGGGCGTGATCCAAGTGCTCACCGAAAAGCGTACCTATCAGATTGGCACTCGCTCGGGCTTGCTCGACGACAAGATCCTCAACATGGGCGTCGACGTCCGTGGCCGCGTGTGGGCTCTCACCGAGAAGGGCATCTCGGTGATCGAGGCGCTCCAAGCGAATTAGTCCTTCGTGGACAGCCGGGCTGTCTTCACCTTCCGCGTCCTTGAATCTGCACGCCCTACCCTGCCAATCTTGGCGGTGGTAGAGGCATCCAAAACCCGCGATATCCGTCGTGACAAGGAAAGCCCGATTGGGCTAGCTTACGGAGCATGAAAGTGATCACCCTACAAGAGATCCAGCAAGCTTTTGCCTACCTGGTTTCCAAGCCAGACTATCTCTTGCGCAGCGCTGTGAACGCCACCAAGCTTCGCTTCGGGTTGCCGATGGATGCGGTGACGTGGCTCCTCGGCAAGCTGACCAAAGGCAAGCTCCCCGATGACTTGTCTCTGGCTGCGGTTCCGCCGGGAGTCCGCTTTGCCGCGACCTTTAACGTGATGGGGACGGCTCTGTTCGTCTCCGCAGTGGTGTCGATTGAAAGCGTGCAGCTTTCCGTCGACAGTGTCCGGGTCACGCTTCACATTCGCGAGCTGGCCGTCAAACCACCGGCGGACAGTCCGATGGGCTCGATGTTGATGATGATGGACCTGTCGAAGCCGGGCGACATGCTGGCGTTTTTGCCGTTCCGACCGACGGTGATTCTGTCCGCGCAAGGCGATGAGTTTGTGCTTGATCTGCTGCAACTGCCCAAGCTCAAGCACAACGCGATGGCCAAGCGAATCATCGCTGCGGTATCGGAAGTGCTGACCATCCGCGAGCTGGGAACCGAGGACGATATGCTGGTCATTGGCCTTCGGGCGATGCCGGCCGGTGTTGTCTCGGCGCTTGGCCACCTTCGTGGCGCGTAAGGTCGCTTAGCAAAGGTTTTCCTGATGAACGTCCTGCATGTAGCCTCGGAAGTCGCGCCTTTTTCGAAAACGGGTGGCCTGGGCGATGTCCTGGCAGCGCTACCCAAAGCACTCGCGCAGCACGGAGCGTCGCGGGTCACGGTGGTGTCGGCGCGCTATGGCTCGGTGGATACTGAGCGGCACGGGCTTGCCAAGCGCTTGCGCAAGCTGAATGTCACCGTTGGTGGCCAGAACTTCGAGGTCGGTCTTTTCGAAGGTCGGCTGCCCGGTCCCGGGCCCGTGGTGACGGTGTACCTGATCGATCACCCGCTGTTTTCTGAGCGTCCGGGTGTGTACGGTCCGCCGGAAAATCCAGGACAAGGGTATCCCGACAACCCGCTGCGCTTTGCCCTGCTTTCACAGGCCGCGATTGCGCTCGGACGGGAGCTGACCCCACGACCCGATGTGATCCATGCCCACGACTGGCAAGCCGGGCTCGCGGTCTACTTTGCGCAGCAGGCCGATTGGGAAACGCCTCCGGCGACGGTGTTCACGGTACACAACCTGATGTTCCAAGGGCTGTTCCCACTCGGTGAAGCCCAAAAACTTGGGGTACGACCCGAGCTGCTGACACCCGACGGAATCGAGTTTTATGGTCAGGCCTCGTTTATCAAAGCCGGGTTACAGCTTGCTGATCGACTCACGACGGTAAGCCCGCGTTACGCGCAGGAAATTTGTACCCCCGAGTTCGGCTATGGCCTCGATGGGGTGATGCAGGCCCGCCGAGGACGACTCACCGGCATCTTGAATGGTGTCGACTACGATCGCTGGAGTCCCTGGCTCGACGGAGCACTGCCCGTTCGCTATGGCAAGCCACCCGCAGAACTGGACGCTCTTTCGGAAGAAGGCTTCGCGGCGGAGCTGTCGGGCAAGGCTCGCTGCAAGGCCGAGCTGCAACGAGAGCTGTCGCTGCCGATTCGTCCGAAAACGCCGCTGCTGGTCACGATTTCCCGCCTGACCGAGCAAAAAGGGATCGACCTCCTGATCGACTGGCTGGACGGTGAGTTGCAGAGCCGCAGCGAGTTCCAGTTTGCTCTTCTGGGTCAGGGCGAACCGGCCCTGGAGCAGCGTCTACGGATGCTGGCGGAGCGCTATCCGACCCGCGTCGCGGTCCGTCTGAGGTTCGATGAGTCACTGGCGCACCGCTTTGAAGCCGGTGCCGACTTTTTCTTGATGCCCTCGCGCTTCGAGCCTTGCGGGCTGAATCAGATCTACAGCATGCGCTATGGCACGATTCCGATCGTACGTGCCGTTGGTGGGCTATTCGACACAGTGGTGGACTTCGACGCCCGCTCGCGAAGTGGCACCGGCTTTACGTTTGGACCCTTTACCACCGGGGCGCTGGCCAATGCCATCAGACGGGCATTGTCCGCGTATCACAGCGATGAGCCGAGCATGCTAGCGCTACAGAAGCGAGCCATGCGGGCGGACTTCGGCTGGGCGGCGTCGGCGCGGGCGTATCTCAACGTCTATCGGCAGGCGCAGAGCGGCAAGTAGGCTCGTGCTCGAGTTCCGTTCGGTCTGGAAGTCCTTTGGCAGCCATGCGGTCCTACGCGGGCTGACGCTGCACGTCAAAGACCGCGAGATTCTGTTTGTCATCGGAGCTTCGGGCGTCGGCAAGTCGGTGGCGATCAAGCACGTCATCGGGCTGCTGCGTGTCGACCGAGGCGAAATTTGGCTCGACGGTGAGCGCATCGATCAGCTCTCGGAGCCGGAGCTATATCGAGTTCGCCGTCGCTGTGCGATGGTGTTTCAGAGTTCGACGCTGTTTGACTCGATGACGGTGCTCGACAACGTGGCGCTCCCGCTGCGCAAGCACCAAGGGCTGTCGGATGCCAGCGCCCGCAAGGCTGCACTGACGTTTTTGGATGAGGTCCACATGCGCGAGTTCGCCGAGCACTTGCCCGCAACGCTGTCCGACGGAATGCGCAAACGGGTGGCGATCGCTCGCGCGCTGACGCTCAAGCCCGACTATCTTCTGTTCGATGAACCTACGACGGGACTTGATCCGGTGAGTGCTCGCCGGGTCGATGCACTGATTCGTCGGCTCAGTGACACTCACGGTGTCACTTCGGTGGTGGTGTCGCACGATCTGACCAGCATCTTTGCGATCGCCGATCGGATCGCCCTGCTCTATCAGGGCCGAGTCCACATGCTCGGAACGCCGGACGAATTTCGCAACACCGACGATGAGGTGGTGCGTCAGTTCGTAAGCGGCAACAGCCACGGACCGATGGAAACACCGGGCTTCTAGCTCCCATAGGAGTGCCTCGTGGATGAAATCGCAAACAACCTGGCGACGGTTCGGACCAAGATCGCAGCGGCTTGCCTGCGGGCTCACCGTCGACCCGATGAAGTCACGCTGGTGGCCGTGTCCAAGCTCCAGCCCCGGGCATATATCGAGGCTGCGTATGCGGCCGGACAGCGCGACTTTGGGGAAAACTACGCCCAAGAGCTACGCGACAAATCGACCGAACTGGCGCATGTCCCCGAGCTGCGTTGGCATGCGATTGGCCCCCTTCAGACGAACAAGGTGAAGTACGTGGCGAAGGTGGCGACGTCGTTTCATGCGCTGTTCAGCCTGGAAATCGCCGAAGAGCTGAACAAACGGCGCGAAGGCCACCCCATCGACGTGTTTATCGAAGTCAACATGGCCGCCGAAGACAGCAAGAGCGGTATCGCACCGGCGCAGGTCGCAGCGCTTGCCGAAAAAGTACGCAAATTGCCGGGCTTGCGGCTGGTGGGACTGATGTGCATGCCGCCACAGCCTGAGCCCCCCACAGCCTGGACGCCCGAGGACAATCGTCCACACTTTGCGGCCTTGCGCGAGCTTGGGAAGTTGCACGGACTGACCCAGCTCTCGATGGGTAGTACCTCGGACTATGAGGTCGCCATCGAGGAAGGAGCGACGGTTGTCCGCGTCGGTCGATCAATCTTTGGCTCGCGCCCCCCTCACTAACCGATAATTGGCTCACCTCGAACAAGTAGCATCCGATGAGCAAGAGCGACCAAATCAATACTTTTAGCCCCGGCGACGTGGGCGTGCGAAACGGCAAGCTGTTTGGGCTGCCGTTTGATTATGAAGAATGCCAGGTGGTGATTCTGCCGGTGCCGTGGGAAGTGACGGTTTCGTACCGCACCGGAACCGCGCTGGGACCACAAGCAATCCTCGACGCCTCGACCCAGGTGGATCTGTTTGATCCGGTGTGGCCGGACGGCTGGCGGGCCGGTTTTTACCTGCTGCCGATCTCCAAAGAGTGGCAGGCCAAAAACGAAGCGCTCCGAAAGCTGGCTGGACACTGCATTGCGAAGCTGGAGCAAGGGGTACCCGCCGATGATCGCGAGCTGCTCCTACACCAAGGCGAGGTGAACGCGGCGTCCAGCGAGCTAAACGACTGGATCGAACGGCAGGCGCAAGCTCATCTGTCGCTCGGCAAGATCGTGGGCGTGCTGGGAGGCGATCACAGCGTTCCTCTCGGTCTGATCCGCGCACTGGCGACACGTTATGACTCCTTTGGGGTGCTTCATATCGATGCGCACGCGGATCTGCGACGCGGATACGAAGGATTCCAGTACTCGCACGCTTCGATCATGGAAAACGTCCTGCACCTGCCGCACGTCAGCAAGCTGACCCAGGTGGCGATCCGCGATTACTGCGAGGAAGAGGAGCAGACCCTGCGCGAGGTCGGGGAGCGCGTCAGCTTTTTCCCGATGCGCGGTCTGCGCAGGCGAAACTTCCACGGCGAGCCCTGGGCTCGGACCTGTCAGCACATCGTAGAGACGCTCCCAGAGCAGGTATATATCAGTTTCGATATCGATGGACTCGACCCCGCGCTCTGTCCCGCAACGGGAACGCCGGTGCCGGGGGGACTCGGCTGGGATGAGGCGCTGCTGCTACTCGATACGGTGGTCGATAGCGGGCGACAGGTCATCGGGTTCGATTTGGTGGAAGTCTCCGGCAATGCCGAGTGGGATGCCATTGTGGGAGCCCGACTCCTGTTTCGACTCTGTCTGCTAGCGGCCCAAAGTCATCCACGTCCCTGATTACCAAGAGAGCCCCCGCCTACGCTCCGTTCCCGACAACGGGCTGTGCCGCCGTCAGCCGCGTCACCAGCATCGCCGCGACATTGTCCCCAGTGGCGTTCAGCAGCGTGGCCATCGGGTCAATGAGGATGCTGATGATTGCCAGCAGCGGCAGCGTTTCCGGAGGAAATCCGAACGCCGACAGGATGAGTAGCTCGCCCATCATTCCGCCACTCGGAATCGCGCCCATGACCACACCAACCAGGATGGCCACTCCTATCACCAACAGGAGCCGTCCCGGCGTCAGAGTCTGGTGAAACAGACTCATCGCGAACAGCACCTTCAACACCCCGCCGATCACCGAGCCATCTTTGTGAAGGACGGCACCCACCGGAATCACCACATCGCGGACATCCTGCGGCACGCCCATCTTTGCAGCAGCTTCCAGATTCACCGGCATGGTCGCCATACTAGAGCAAGTACCGAGCGCGGTCAGCGACGGCTGGAGCATATGCGACCAGAAGGTCCGCACCGCAGCAGTTCGACCGGCCAGATAGGCATACAGGGAAAAGCAGACCACAAAATACAGCGCTGCAAATGCATAATATACGATAAAGGATGTTAGGTACGCACTGGCAAGCTGGGCTCCGGTATCCACCACTGTCGCAGCGAACCAAGCAAGCAGCCCCACCGGTGCCAGATACATCACGTAGTCGACCAGCCGCAGAAATACCGCTGCGCCACTTTGCAAAACTCGAGTCAGGGGTTCCCCCTCCCCTTTCACCGCCCGAGCCGCCAGACCAACGGCAACAGAGAACAGCATCAGCGGTAGCATCGATTTGCGCGACAGTAAGTCTGGGAAATCAGCCGTCGTAAACGTCGCCACAAGCTGCGGAAGCAAGGAAGGAGCGGTCGGCAGCGCAGCCATTCCCTTGGCCAGCAGAAGCGAGTCGGCCCCAGCAGAAGGTGCTGGATTGACCAGCAACATGAAGAGCAGAGACAGAACTGAGGCGACCAAACTCGTACCCAGAAATACGCACAGCATCACCGACGATACACGCGACAATCTCCGGCTACTCCCAGCCGCTGCAATACTCGACGAAATCGTAAAAAAGGTAAGCGGCACGATCAGCATAAAGATCAGGTTTAGGAATAGGTCTCCAATGGGCCGAATGGCCTGCGCAAGCTGCGGTGCGATACGCCCGATCAGGAGTCCGGCCGCTATCGACGCAATCAGCAAAAACGAAAATCCGTAGGTCCGCAGAAGCTTCACGCCCGGCACTGTAGGACAGCACTGCGCAGGTGGCCAGAAATCACAAGCTCGACGATCGGAAGGTGAATGAATCCCTACGGATGCTTCCGTCCGAAGCGGGTCGATTCCGAGAGCCGACTTAGATGGGAATACGCTTCCTTGGCCAGCTTTTCGATCAGCAGCTCCGCATCACGTTCACTCGCGGGCATCGCGATCATCACCGATAGGACAAATGGCCTGTCAGGAATCATCACCAGGCCACTGTCCACTCGGAGTCCAGGCAGACTCCCAGGCTTGCTATAGACTTCGACTTCATCAGGAAGTCCCGCTTCCAAGTAGCCATGTTTGGTGCGCGAGAGCAGACGCAGAGCCTCTTGGGTCCGCTCCTTATCGAGCAGCTCACCGCGCCACAGCTTTTCGTACAAGAGCGCCAGCTCATGAGGGGTCGAGACATTTTCCTGCCCGCGCTTCACTGCCGCACCGTCGAGCATCTTGCGACGCAAGCGGGTCTTGGGCAGTCCGGCGCGATCCAAAAGCTGATTCACAGAGTCCATTCCCACTCGCGAGATCAGCACGTTGGTCGCGGTGTTGTCGCTCGTAGCAATCATGATCGACAGCAGATCGCGTGAGGTGAGCTTTGTGACCCCCATCGTCAGCCCAGAGAGGATCGGACTCGACGCAACGATCTCCTCTGTTCGTGGAACATAGGGCTCATCCAGAGTCCCTCCGCCGGTTCCCAATCTTTGCAGTGCTGTCACCAGGAGCGCCGTCTTGATCGCACTAGCGGTTGCAAACAGCCGTTCTTCGTTGTGCGTATGCTTCCGTCCGCCTCGCAGATCGATCAGCTCATAGCCAACCACTCCATCGAAGCCACGAACCAGCTCGGCAGATCGCTCCCCAAGCTTCTGCCACAACAGCGGATCGAGCGAAGAATCCTGCGTGGCCGCGCTTCCTGTCGCAACGGGGGCCGCAACGGTGAACGAACGAGGCAGACACAGTACAGCCGACAGCGCCAGCGCGCTGAATAGGAATCGTGTGTTCATGGATGTCAATCGAGAGGGAGTACGAAGCAAGGAATGTGGGAGGAGAATTCCTCCCACACAACGAGGGTGCTACTTGAGGACCGACTGGAGCGTGACGCCCAGCTCAGCAGGAGTCTTGGCTACCGCGATGCCCGCAGCTTGCAGCGCCGTGATCTTGTCGGCAGCCGTGCCCTTGCCACCGGCGATGATCGCGCCCGCGTGACCCATTCGGCGGCCCGGCGGTGCCGTCTGTCCGGCGATAAACGCAGCCACCGGTTTTGACATGTGTCGCTTGATGTAGGCGGCCGCATCCTCTTCCGAAGATCCGCCGATCTCACCCATCATCAGCACCGCGTGCGTATCGGGATCGCGCTCGAACAGCTCCAGGACATCAATGAAGTCCATGCCCTTCACCGGATCGCCGCCGATGCCCACGCAGGTCGACTGTCCGAGTCCAAGCTGCGAAAGCTGATGCACGCCTTCATAGGTCAGCGTGCCCGAGCGAGACACCACACCGATGTGGCCTTGCTTGTGAATGTAGCCCGGCATGATGCCGATCTTGCACTCGCCCGGCGTGATGATACCGGGGCAGTTCGGACCGATGAGCCGCGTCCGCTTGGGACCAGTCTGGGAATCCAGAAGCCGCCGTACCTTGAGCATATCGAGGACCGGAATGCCCTCGGTGATACAGACGACCAGCTCCAGCCCGGCGAGGATCGCCTCGACGATGCTGTCCGCCGCAATCGCCGCCGGAACATAGATCACCGAGGCGTTGGCGCCGGTCTGCTTGACGGCCTCGCTCACGGTGTCAAAGACCGGCAGGTTTAGGTGCGTGCTGCCGCCCTTTCCAGGGGTCACACCACCAACGACATTGGTTCCGTATTCAACGGCCTTTTCGGTGTGAAACGTACCGTTTTTGCCGGTCAGTCCCTGAACGAGCAGTCGGGTGTTCTTATTGACGAGAATCGACATGACTGACTCCTTACGCTGCGACCTGACCAGCCAGCGCGACGATCTTCTTGGCACCGTCGGCCATATCGGACGCCGCCACCACGTTTAGCCCCGACTCGGCGAGGATTTGCTTGCCCAACTCGACGTTGGTGCCTTCCAGCCTCACCACGAGCGGTACCTTCAGCCCGACTTCCTTCACCGCCGTGATGACGCCCTTGGCGATGGTGTCGCACTTCATGATGCCGCCGAAGATGTTGATGAAGATGCCGCGCACCGCTGGATCTGCGGTGATGATCTTAAACGCTGCGGTCACCTTCTCTGCCGTCGCGCCACCGCCCACGTCGAGGAAGTTCGCAGGCATACCGCCATAGAAGCGGATGATGTCCATCGTTGACATCGCCAGACCCGCGCCGTTGACCATGCAGCCGATGTTGCCGGTCAGCTTGACGTACGACAGATCGAACTTCTTGGCCTCGGTCTCGGCGGGCTCTTCCTCTTCGAGATCGCGCAGCTCCTCGATGTCGGCATGGCGAATCAGGGCGTTGTCATCGAAGTTGACCTTCGCATCGAGTGCCATGATCTGACCCTGCTTGGTCAGCACGAGCGGATTGACCTCGAGCAGCGAGCAGTCGAGTTCCTGATACGCCCGAACCAGCGTCGCGAAGAACTTGCAAGCCGCGTTCACGACCTCCATCCCCGCCGACTTGAGGCCCAGTGCAAACGCCACTTCCCGAGCCTGACAAGCAGCCAGCCCAAGGATCGGATCGAGCACCGCCTTGAAGATTTTTTCCGGCTGGTGAGCGGCCACTTCCTCGATGTCCATGCCGCCTTCCGTCGACACCATCAGGACCAAACGGCCCTTCTGACGATCGAGCACCACCGCCGCGTAAAACTCCTTGGCGATATCGACACCCTGCTCGAGCAGCAGTCGACCGACCTTCTTGCCCTCCGGCCCAGTCTGGTGCGTGACAAGCTGCATCCCGAGGATCTTGCGAATCGCGGCGGTGCAGTCGGCTTCGTTCTTGGTGACTTTGACGCCACCGCCCTTGCCGCGACCACCGGCGTGAATCTGTGCTTTGACGACGACGAGTGGATTGCCCGTCTCGTTGCGAACCCAAGCCGCAGCACGCTCGGCTTCATCTTGGGTAAACGCCGCCTTGCCAATCGGCACCGGCAGGCCCTTCTTCCGAAGCAGCTCTTTGGCCTGATACTCGTGAATGTTCATTGGCTTCCCCTAACAGATCCGCCCCCGACGAAACAGGCCGCTACACCGACCACAAAAGCAGTGCAGCGACATGACTTGGCGAGGGATCTTTGGTTTTTCGTTCCAGAAGGAGACTACAGTCGAGCGCTGGCGTCGACGAGCTCACGGACAGCGGCAACGCTCTTGGCGAGCTGGGCCTTCTCGTCCTCGGTGAGCGTGATCTCCAGAACCTTTTCGACGCCGCCCTTGCCAATGACACAGGGCAGACCGATGTACAGATCGGTGATGCCGTACTCACCGTTACAGAACACAGCCGCCGGAACGAGCCGCTTCTGGTCGCTCAGGAACGACTCCGCCATCACCACCGCCGCCGTCGCCGGAGCGTAGTAAGCCGAGGTTCCCATCAGCTTGACGATCTCGCCACCGCCACCAGCGGTCCGGGCGCAGATCGAGGCCAGGCGCTCCGGCGAGATGAACTGCTTGACCGGAATGCCGTTGACCGTGCAGTACGAGGTGACCGGCACCATCGTATCGCCGTGACCGCCGAGAACCATCGCCTTGACGTCCTTGATGCTCACGCCCATCTCCTGGGCCAAGAACAGTTGGAATCGCGCCGAGTCGAGCACGCCCGCCATACCGGCCACACGATTCTTCGGGAAGCCAGTGACCTTGGCGCACTCGTAGACCATCGCATCGAGCGGGTTCGAGATGACGATCACGAACGCGTCCGGGCAGTGCGTCTTGATGTTCTCGGCGACGCTGCGCATGATCTTTAGGTTGATCGAAAGAAGGTCATCGCGGCTCATGCCCGGCTTGCGGGGCACGCCAGCGGTGATGATGACGACGCTCGATCCTGCGGTGTCGGCCCAGTTGCCGGTACCCGTGATGGTGCAGTCCCAGCCGAGGAGCGTGCCGTTCTGCATCAGATCGAGGGCTTTGCCCTTACAGAGACCCTCTTTTTCGGGGATGTCGAGCAGGACCACGTCGGCCAGCTCTTTGCGGGCGATGAGGGCCGCCAGCTCGCCACCGATGTTGCCGCCGCCGATGACGGCGATCTTCTTACGACCTGAAGTGGTGTGGTGCATGGATAAAGGTCTCCTTGTTTCCGTGCCGCAGCCTGCGTCCTGCGCAGCGCTGGGATATCTCGGTAGTCCGTCTGCGAACCTGCAAATTGGGTTGGGAGTCTACTCCGAGTTCCCGAAAAACGATAGCGCGCTCTTTCCCCGTTCATCCTGCTGCGCTTCACGACGGAAAAAAGACCACTACGCGGTGCTCTCGGAGCAGCGGTGACAAACTGTTGCCGCTTCGAGTACGCTATCCCGAATGTTCTACAAACACTGCTCTCCGAAGCCTAGTGACGTCATCGAACGTCCAACTAGGGTGCAGCTCCACCTAGGGCTGCGAGCGTATCTGGTTTGGATGTTCTGTCTGCTCGGCATGCTTCACGCCAGCCAGGCTATCGCCCAGAGCAAGATGCTGCGAACCACCGCAGGATCGTTTGCCTCACGCGGCAAGCACTGTATGGACGAGCAGAAACGCAAGCTGATGCTCGAGCACTTCATGGGCGGCTCGATCAACCCGCTCGGCATCGAAAACCAGCTTGTGCTGACCTACTGCATTCCGTTTATCGAAAAGCCGGGCATTCTGTTTGATTACAGCAAGCTCGAGTTCGGCCTCGCCAACTACATCTCGCCCACACACATTCATGTGGGTCCAACCGTACGGTTTGCACCGCTGTCGTTTTTGATCCTGCGCGCTGAGCTGACCGGGTTTTACATCTGGCCGATTCCGCTGCAAGGCGCGGGCTTCATCATGACCCAGGGTTACGAGGACTTTAAGCGCGAGACCGTCAGCCCCAAGCTCGGTGAGGCGACCGACATGAGCGGCGTTCGCGTCGCGCTCGGTGCCACCTTGCAAGGCTCGATTCCACTCGGTAAGTGGGTCGACATTCTGTTCGCCAACGGACTCACCGGAGAGTTCTGGCGCGTCGCAAACGGTGATGATGTCCGCTACCCCTCCAAGTTCTTTTACGCCGCCAAGCTCGATGCGGTCATTAACGGTGCTGGAGACTGGGCACTCCTCAACAACGCCGCCCTCCTGGTGTCGATCAAGCCGAGTAAGAACCACGCCATCCGCATCGGAGTTTCCGACAGCTTGATCTATGTCCCCGGCAATAATTACAAGGGCAACATCGTCGCAGGTCTTTTCGCGTGGTCGGTCAGCAATCTTCGCGACCTCGCGAAGAGCTTCGCCTTCTTCCTGCGAGTCGGCACCTTCACCCACCATGCCTTCCGCGTGGGTGGTGGCATCACACTCGCGGGTGGACTCGACATCACCTACGAGCTGATGAGCAAACCGACCCGTCGCGCCCTGGAAGAACAGGAAGCGCCGCCGCCCGATGCGGCCACATCGGCCACGACCACGATTCCGACCCCAACCCAGACCGAGACGCCACCAGCCAGCCCGACTCCGCCCAGCGATGCTGCGGCCCCGGCTGCGGAGGGACCGAAATGACACGCGCCATCCAACGCTCTCTGGGAGCGCTGCTCCTTACGACGCTGGTCTGCTCGAGCCGCCCGGCTCAGGCCGATCCCATCACGATTTTGCCCGGTCAGCAGACCGCGTTTGTCCTCGAAGGTGTGATGTCCGCGTGTAGCTTGACCTCGATCATCGGCAACACCGTCACCGGGGTTCGCAAGGCACCGAATCGGGCCTGGATGTACTCCGGTTTCATCTGCGGCTTCATCAACACCGCAACCAGCCCGATTGTCATGGTCTACGGCCGCGACCCCCAGTTCGAGTACGGTATGGGCATGGGCCTTATGCACGGCGTCGTCGGCATCACCAACCTCGGCCTGGCCATTTGGAACGCCAACATGTGGCACAAGGCTCGGATGGCCGCTGCGGTCGATGCCACTCCTCCGCCACCTGCCCCCGCAGTGTCACTGGCACCGATGGTTGGCCGTGACAAACAGGGAGCGAACGTGCTCGGCCTCAGCCTCTCGGCCTCCTACTAGGAACCGATGGGCCAGCGAGCACTCATCATCGGTGCCGGCATCGGCGGACTCACCGCAGCGATTGCCCTACGCAAGATCGGGTACACGGTCCAGGTTTTTGAGCGTGCCGCCGAGGTACGGGCCATCGGCACCGGCCTGTGTCTGTGGAGCAACGCGATGTGGGCGCTGTCTGTCCTGGGCATCAGTGAGGAAGTGCTACGTCTGGGCTCGGTCGTCGACATCACCCGCAGTCAGACCGCAGAGGGCGAAGTGCTAAGCGATGTGCACGTCGGCAACATCGGCAAGAAGCTGGGTGTGCCGACCGTCTGTATCCATCGCGGCGATCTCCACCAAATCCTGCTCGCGGCAGTCGGGCCCGAACATGTTCAGACCTCAATGGCATGCATCGGTTTTAGCCAGGACGACGACAAGGTCAGCGTCTTGTTTGAAAACGGCCTCACGGCGCAAGGCGACTTGCTGATCGCCGCCGATGGTTTCCACTCCGCGATCCGTCGCCAGCTCGTACAAAACGACGAGCCTCGCTACTCCGGCTACACCTGTTACCGCAGCATCGTTTCCTTCGTACATCGATCCTTACCACCGGGTATGGCGCTCACCGCGATCGGTCATGGCTCCGAGTTCGGGCTGTTTCCGTGCGGAATGGGACGGGTCTACTGGTTCGCCACCCACAACCAGCCAGCCGCCAAGCCCGAGTCTTCCCTCGGTCGCAAGGGGGACTGCCTGGCCGCCTTCGCCGGTTTCAGCGAGCCGTTTGTCCAGGTACTCCACGCCACCCCCGAATCGGCCATCCTGCGCCACGATGTCTACGATCGTGCGCCGCTTTCGCACTGGGGAGCAGGTCGGGTGACCATGCTCGGCGATGCCAGCCACCCGATGACCCCCAATCTCGGACAAGGTGCCTGCATGGCCATCGAGGATGCCGTGGTGCTGGCGAGCTGTCTGCGCGAACAACCGAACCTGTTGCGAGCGCTGCGGAACTACGAAGCCGCCCGCCAGGAACGCACCAAGCTGATGACCACGCGCTCGTTTTACGTTGGGAAGATCCTCACCCTCGAAGATGGCGTACTGTCGTGGTTCCGCGACCGCCTACTCCACTCCAAGCTCGGAGAGAGCCAAGCCGAGTCAGTCCTGGAAAAGCTGCTATCCTACCAAGTCCCGACGCTGTAGCCCAGAACATATGAGGTATTTTAAAAACCTCTTATACCAAATAAGAGGCATATAAAATCTCTCTTATAGGATTTTGTAGCTCTTCACCTTGAGGATTGGGGTGCCGAAGCTGATGCCGAAGCCTTTGTCTTCGATCTCGCCTTCCACTTCGGCTTTGACGCCGTCCTTGCGCAAATCCGCTCCACCACCGTCGAGCTTATAGATTTCACCACCGGACAGACGCAACGTAAAGTAGCCGCCTTCCAGATCGACGTGGTGAATGGTGCCGCTCAGCTTCTTGTTCTTGCTCTTCACGATCGCTCTCCTAGGGTTTCGGTGAGATGAGTTTGCAACAATTGGTCTTGGGAATTTGGCTTAGGAATTCCAGCTTAGCGAATATCGAGCGTTGAGCGCCCGCGTAGTAGGACATACACCACCACCGCTCCGGGCTTGGCTTCCACCGCCAGCGGTAGAACCTGCGACAGCTCGGTCTGGAGCGCCACCTGCGACACCCCGATCACCTGAGCGACCGGTGCAACCTGTTGCCACGCGCCCCCCTGCAATCGCAGCGTTCCCGATAGCGCCTGCTGCACCTGCGTAAGTCGATCCGTCACATCGATCTGCAAGTGCGGGCGCACTTTGTCAGCCAGGTTGCCTTCGACAAGCTCGTACAGCGCCACCTTCATGTCTTGCAGCCGCGAGTTCGACTCCGCAGCAACCTGCAAGTCGGGAACATGCAGGATCTGCCGCCCGCCTTCGCTGCGAAGCTGCGGCGTTCCCCACAGATACAGCGCACCGGTATAGACACCCGCAACATCTAGGCGCAGCAGCACCCGACCATTGGCGTCACCGACCTCTGCCCCTTGCACGAGCAGCGACTGCCCCGAGCTACCGAGCCGCTTACCAACGAGCTGCGCGGAAATCAGCGCCGTGAGATCCGTCGCCGGTACCGCCACCGCCACCTGCACGCCAAACTCCTCCCCAAGCGCTTCTTGCCGAAACGTGAGCGAAGTGGGTGCTGGGCTGCCACCGCTTGGACAGTCCCCCAGGTTGAGACGCGGCTCGACATCCAACCCGATTCGGACACTCACGGTCTGCGCAGCCGCAGCGCTCGGCGGGGCCAGCACCAGTGCCGTCGGATGGATATCGAGACAAGCCTTCTTTCCCGACAGGTTCATGGGTCGTGGCCGACTAAGCTCGGTGATTCCCTGCGATAGCGCGGCCCCGAGAGGAATCCGCACCACCTGCCCAAGACCCTGCGCCACCGACTGAAGGGGCCGTAGCATGCCCGCAAAGATCTCAGCGGCTGGAATCGGTAGACCCGCACATGATACTTGTCCCGCTGGCTCGACGGTGGTCCGAATGTCACGCAGCACGAGATCTCCGCCCGACTCGATCGTGGGCCGCGCCGCAATGACGATCACCCCTCCGACCCCACTCGACTGACAGCGCAGAAAACCGCCGCCTAGCTGGAGTTCTCCAAGAACCGGGATCCGAATCGCAAGCCCCTCCGCCGAAGGAGCTACCGTCGCTGGCTGCCGTGCAAGTCGCCAACCAAGCTGCACGATCCCAAGCTGCAAACTGCCTTGGCTACCGTTTGGAAGGTTGCGATCGAGCGCGGCCTCGACCCCACTCAATCGAAGCGGCGTCTGCACAAACACCACCGTCCGGGGAGGTCGAATGTCGACCAGGTTCGGTGGCACGTTGACGTGGTAATCGGGCCGACCGCTGCGGCAACCAACCGCTGCAAGCGACAGAGCCAACATGGCGACAGAGACGAGCGTTCGCATCGGCCTCAGTCTACTACGCACCTACGGCGGAAGTCCGCCGGATTGACAGGTGTGCGCGTCGGGGCAAATACTCTGGCTCGTGACGACCGCCAGCGCCCCAATGCAACCGAACGTGATCGCCATCCGTTTCCGTCTGCAATATCCCGACGTAGAGACGTTCATCGCCAAATACGCGGTCAACATCTCCGAAGGCGGAATCTTCATCGCTTCGATGGACCCGCCCGAAGTCGGGGCACTGGTTCGCTTTGAGCTGTCGATTGCGGGCGGGTTGACGCTGCTTCATGGCGAGGGTGAGGTGGTATGGACAACCCCGTTTGATCCGCTGCGCCCGATGGCCGCGTGCGGCATGAGCCTGCGCCTCCAGCGAGTCGATGCCGACGGTCAAGCGCTGATTGCCCGCGTCCTTGCCTACAAAGCAGCCCATCCCCAGCAGTTCGTCACCGCAGCCCCCGATCCCTATGCCAGCGTGGCTTACCGCCCAAAGCCCCCGACTCAGGTGCCCTCTGTCTCCGTGCCGCCCGTCCCAGCGCCCCCCGCTGAAGTGCCGCTCGCCCCGACGCCCACCCACGAATCTGTCGCGACTGCGGTAGCCGAAGCGCCCGTAGCGACTGAGCCCGAAAACAGCGCGCCGGCCACTGCACCGGCGTCCACCATCTCGAGCGCAGCGACGCCGACCGAGCCACGACCCGAACCACCGCCCGCTGCCAAAACGACTCCAGCGCCGGTGGATTCAGAACTCGCGAACCTGCTCAAGCCCCGCGCCAAATCGATGGTCACGCCCACCGATGCCAGCCGCAGACTCGCCGAGCTGCTCGACCGTCGCTTGCGCCCGTCGCGAAGTTGACATAGCGTGCCGGCCATGACGACCCCCAGCGGTAACGGTGGCCCCGCCCCTCTCTCGCTCCTCCCCTCAGCCCAAAGCTGGCTGGTGCCCGGTGAGCGGCCCAAGACGATCCTGGACAACCTGCTGTCGCGACCCGATGCCACCCGGCTGGTGCGGGCGACGCCGATTCAGCCGTTGTTTCTGTTTATCAAGTCGCTTGGTTTGGCCGATGCACACGATCTGGTGGCCATGTGTCTGCCCGAGCAGATCCAGGGCTTTCTGGATCTCGACGTGTGGGACAAAGATCAGCTCGTGCCATCACGGGTTGCTGCCTGGCTGGCCCAGTTGATCGAACTTCCACCGAGCCGCCTCGCGACCCACATCCGCAAGATCGATCCGGAGCTTTTGACGACCTTTCTGGCCCCGCAGGTCTGCATCTACGACCTCTCGGCTGAAGAAATGCCCGATGACTCCCAGGGCATGTTCTACGAGACGCCGGATCGCTTCTTCGTCGTCGATATTCTGCCATCACCGGACGGTGACAACGATCGTGCGGTGCTCATCCATCGCTTCCTCGAACACCTCTATAAGGGAGATCTCGATCTGGCTCGGGTGGTCATCAACTCTGCCCGCTGGGATGCCGGAGCCGAAACCGAAGAACAGGCGTATCAGTTTCGCAATGGCCGCATGACCGACCTCGGTTTTGTCGACTACTACGATGCGCTCCAGGTCTACCAAGAGGTCGACCCACGGGCCCCGGTGCCTCGCAAAGAAACTGTCGTCGAGCACAAGCATCCGGCAGCCATCGATCTTGGTGAAGTTCGTGGCACTGGACCGGGCGGCTTTCTCGGAGCCGAGAGCGGTCTATGGGGCACACTGGTTCCCGAGCTGGCCGAGCCATCGTCGCTGCTCTTCCGCGTCACCGCCGGACTTGGTGAAAGCGAACGCAGCGCCCTTTTGCAAGAGCTGCTCTTTTTGGCAAACCAAGCCATGAGCGCCGATCGCGTTTCCGTCGACGATCTGGCTCAAACCGAAGCGACGCTACAGCGAGCGGCGGGCTATCTTCTGCTTGGGCTTCAGCATCGCGTCACCGTGTCCAGTTCCCCCGAAAGTCCCGCCGAGGAGCAGGCCCGAGCCAGTGAGACGCTGCGCACCGTACCGCTCAGCCACCTGTTCCGACTCGGCTATTCGCTGACGGTGGCAGTTCGCAAGCTGGCACGGCTGCTGGTCGAAAGCGGTGCGACCACGCTGGTGCCAAGTCAGTCGCCGGTATCACTGCTCAGCGCCGAGGAAGCCGCCATGGTACAGGCCCTGCTTGCGCAGCGTCCTTTGTATCCTCGCGTCCTCGACGACGCCAGCAAAGCTGGGTCGCTGCGGCCGTTTTCGACCCTGCGTGATCTCGGACGAGCGGCTGCGTTCATCGAGCAGCTCGCCACGCGACTGAAGCTGCTGACGATCGGACTGGGGCTGCGCCACGACACCTTGCGCGCCACGCTCGACCAGACCGCGCCGGATGCCAGCCAAGCGACCTGGGACGATGCGCTTGGAACGATCATCGGGAACCATCTGTTGTCTCGTCCGGCCGCGCTGGTACCGCTATCGCGCCGAGATCTGCTGCCGCTCAGGCGACTGCTCAGCGGTCCACCCACCAAACAGCTCCCCGAGCTACTGCGCGCTCGCTGCTGGAAAATGATCGAAGAGCGGGTACACGATCGCGTGCTCGACGATTCCGAAGCCAGAAACCTACTCGGTGCGCCACAGCGTGCGTTCATCGAGCGCGTGCTCACCCTGCTGGCCACATCGCTTTGGTCGCTGCCCGAGATGCTCGAGGAAGCCCAAGCGGACGTGGTGCCGAGGCTCCAAGGTCTGGTATTGGCCTAACGGCCACCTTTTCGATTCGCTGCTACCGGGTAGAGAGCACCGGCGCATAACAGGCACGACGCACCGGGTCGCTCAGCACCGCGTACGCCTCATCAAGCACCATCGCGATTTGGCGCAGCTCGCGATCCATCGCCGACCGGCTGCGGTATGGTAGCGTCGCTGGCGCAATCGCCGCCCGCTCCCGCCGATAGGCCTCCCTCACCTCGTCGAGCGAAGCGTGGACGTCGATTCCAAGCAGCGTGAAGTAGTCGGCAGCCTCACACAGCCGGGCCTTGCGCTGAATGACCGACATCGCCTCGTTCATCGCACGAGCCCGGATCCGCGCCTTCTGCATCGACTCGATCCGCTTTTGTTCCTCGACGGACAGGTTGTGCGGATGCGACAGAGCCCCCAGCGAAAGCAGACAGTACGCCAGCCCATAGAGCGCATGCTCACCAATTCCCGACGACGTGGCGATTTCTTGCAAGCTGCGCTCCCCATCAAAGCGAAGCAGCGCGTCTTCTTCCGGTTGCGACAGGCCAATGTTCTGCAAGACCGCGCCCCCCAACTGCGGTAACGCCATGCTCGTTGGAACCAGCACCATCGATAGCGGACCGACCACCCGATGCAACAGCGCAAGCCCACACACCCGACGCACCGCCAGGGTCAGCAGCAGACGCGGCGCGAGCGGCAGCATGGTCTGCTCTCCCGTCGGTAGCTCTGTCGATAACAGACGGAAGGTGCCATCGGGCGAACCGGACGACGGTGCGACTGCGCGACAGAGCAGTTCGACGACGTAATCGGCCTGTCGCTGACAAAAGTCCTTGGTATCGAGCAGCTTTGCCGTCACCAACCGATCGAGCTGCTTGCGCAGTCCCTCGCTGCGTGAATGACGCAACACCTCCACTGCTCGCTTCTTCTGCGCCTGCGTCCACAGCGCCCCTTGTAGCTCGACGAGGTCATCCATCGGCATCTGTGAGCGTGCACCGACCAGCACTCCGGCGTCGAAAAACAGCTCGCGGCCGAGCGCCTCGCGTCTGCCACGGTCCGCCTCGGGAGAAATCCACAGACAGCCGCTGTAGCCGGTCGCAATCGCCCAGCCCACAAGCTGCACCGCCGAGAGTTCCTGGGTTGAACCCACCGATGGCGGCAAGCGCTGCCAGCAAAATGTCGGTCGCGGCCCCATTGGCATCGTCGGCGCGTCCGGCACAGCCACCGGCACAGACGACGGAACCGTCATCGATTCGACCACGGTCGACTGAGCTAAGCCTGGTTGCGGCGACGGTTCGGGCAGGTTCGATGGCGGCCGAGCTGGCCCGAGCAGCCACTGGTTGTCGTCTCCCAGATCATCGATTCGCAACAGCCGCAGCTTGGCCAGCGACTTGAGCGCGAGGACTCCGCCGCTCTTGAGAGAGATCAGCTTCCCTTCCACCAGCGGCGGCGGCGGCGGTCTGCGTCCGAGCGGAATCCGAACCGGCAGCGGTGTGTTGTCCTCATCGATCGGGACAGGCACAGGGGATGCCGAGTGATCTGGAATGCGCGTACTCACGACGCCAGTCTAGGACCATTTTTCACCCACTGACAACGCGAGTTCGCACGGGCCTGTCGCGGGCTAGGCCCACGGCATCGAGAGCGAACCCTGTGGCAACGCCGGTTCATCCGCCAGCAAGTCGCGTAAAAACTCTCTCGGCCACGACCGCCGCGTCTCCGGTGGCAAGTGGTGATAGCGCTCGACGTACGCCCGCAGAAAGCGCCGCGTCGACTCGTTGACGTAGCCCCCACCGGACATGCCTTGAAACAGGTCGGGAAACTCGGGTCGATAGCGCTCGCAGATCGCAAGCCACAGCTCGTCGCGCCGCGCCTTGGCACACAGCGACGCCGCTGCAACCGACACAAACAGCGAGTCGGCCTTGTCTTCGGCTCGCAGCCCCGGCATCGACCGCTGCAGCGGCTGAAACAGACGCTTGCCATCGGCAAAGACCCGCCCGCAGTGCGGTGCCCGGCCGAACAGCTCCTCGGCCACCCGGCGCTCGAGGTGATTGAGACGGCCTGCCCGAACGTACTCATCAATCTCGGCCACCTCGACCACCGCCACATCGACATGCAGCGCCCGTGACGTAATCTCGGTCACCAGCGCCTGTCGTTTGTGATGCGCTTTTTCTCCGGCCCCAAACCGCTTGCTGTCGGTCACCCCGAGCGCCGCCAATTCCTCGGCCGCTTTGGGTGTGAGCGCCACCACCGCCATCACCATGGGCCCCAGCATCGGTCCACGCCCTGCTTCGTCCAACCCCAGCTCCGCGTCATTCATCACAGGCATCACAGGCATCGCAGGCTTTTAGCAGAGCCAGCGCCCCTTACGGTAGAGGGAGCCACGAAAGGCCCAAGCTGACCTGTACGGCATAAGGCGGCAGGTTCGTCGTCTCCTCAATCCCCAGCACCTTGATGCGCTGCTCTCGTACGAAGCCGGTGGCAGAAGCGGCGGCAAACGGCAGCAGCGAGCCAATGCGCGCCCCGACTCGTGCCCCACCACCAAGCCCCAGGTCAAAGCCGACGCTAGAAAAGCTCTGCGGCAAGTCACGGCCCTGAGTCAAAGAAAGCGCCGGAGTCACCGTCGCAAACAGCTCATACAGCCACGAGCCAACATCGAAGCGAAACCGAGGCCCGAGCGATACCTCAAGTCGCGTCCAATCCACGCTCCCCACCGTCAGTGCCTGCTGTTTGTACGATGTTCCACCGACCCGCAGCATCAGCCCGAAGCGGCTCCACTTTTCGGCAGTCGGGGCGAGCGACCCCCAGACAAAGCCGCCACCACCCGGCCTTGGCCACGCAGCTTCGATCCCCACCGAGATCCCAAGCTCCAGCGAAACCGGACTCCGCCGAACCGGCTTGCGCGGCAAAAGACGTGGCAGCACTGGAAGAGGAATCGCAATCGGTCCGATCGTTGACTGCTCCCCGGTCCCCGGTGCCGAACCAATCGCCGTCGCAATCACCACTGCTGCCGCCGCTGCCAGATCATCACACGACGGACCGATCGCTAGGTCACGGACCACGAGTAGCGCCCCACTGCCACTGCGCACCTCGACTCGTAACAACTCATCGAGTGGTTCCAGCCGGGCCGTCGCATCACTGGCCGTCACCGCCGGACCGATCATTGCGGAGACTCGCGCATCTACTGCCTCCACCGAAGGACAGCCACCTTCGACGAGGATCCGCAGCGCCGCACTGAGAGCGGAATACAGCGCACCGGAGTCATTCAAGCCAAACATGCTTTGCGCATTCTGCGGCTAGCAAAGGGTCGGGTCTAGCAATGCCATCAACCGAGGAAGGAGTCCCCAACGCTCAGCGCCTGGCATAAAAATAGATCGGCTGCACAGAGCCCTCACTCACCGAGTAGTACCCGCTGCCATCGCTTGCGAAGCCGAGCGCTTCGCCTTGGAGTTCCTTCTGGAGCGGAATCGGACAAGGCGCGGTGGCCAGTGCGTCGGCAATCGTAACCCCCGGGGCGCGGTGCCACAGAAACGCGGAGTCGTACGAGCGAATCGCGATCTCATCACCGGCAGCAGAGATATCCCCACCCGTGGTTGTGCGATTGCCCACAAGCGGGGCCACCCCGAACCGCAGCACAGCGACTCGTTCCAACGTGGTGGTGCCCACCTTCAACGGAGCCGCCGCACGAAATACCGGCGAGATCCCATCGCTGCTCTTGGCCACGACATACACATCCCCGTTTTTGGGATCCACGAGCAGGGTCTCCGCGTTGTGTGCACGGTCCGGATAGGTCAAGGTGAAGCGCTCCACTCCTCCTAGCGTACTAGGAGTCGTTGGGGAGCCACTCTTTACGTCGGGCTCGGCCACACGATAGACGTCGATACTCGTCCGCGATTCCGCATTGTCACCAATGTCACCCACGTACAGATAGCTGGTCCCCGCAACGGGGCCAGGACCGACCGCAATGTCCTCCCAATCACGAGCAGAGGCCCCTCCCAAATCGTAGATCGCAAGAGTGGCTCCCATCGTTGATAGGGCGTAGACGCGTGGCCCAGCCCCTGAATCATTGTGGATCCACAGTGTGCCCGGGTTGCGACGGCTCGCCGCAATTCCACTCGCTTCGGTGATGCCCACAAGAGGAGTCCGTCCCGTCATTACCCCTGCTGCAAAGTTCGGACAGGAGGCACCGGCATCCGTCGCGGTTGAGCCATCTCCAAAGGACCGGGCATCTGGAGATGGAGCGTCAGCACCGGCATCAAACAGGACTCCTCCATCGCCGCTCGGCAGCGCAGCATCGAGGACTCCGTCCTCGAAGTCGAGCACGTCCTTCCCAGTTGAACACGCGGACCAGGCCGCGATTGCCATTGCTGCTGCGATTGTGCTGTTCCGCATCGATGTCTCACCAAGCAGTCCCAGGGACCGACCTTTTCGATGCGCTTCGTACCAACAATCCCGCGCAGAGGCAATCGAGATGACCACCCTTGCGCAAACTGCGGAACCAATCCTAGCCAATGTTGCAGATGCAGAGCGGATCCGTTCCGCGTCCTCATCCTTCTCCACAGCGGATCAAATCGGCTCCGAATACATCGGTCCGATGTACGCTGCGCCCGAGCAGGACACGAGCGCATTCCTGCACCGCTTCCGGAATCGCTGGATGGGGGTGGATGCAGTGATCGATGTCGCTGAGTGTGCCGCCACGATCGATCAGGAAGGCAATGCCTTGCGCAGTTGATGATGCCTGCGGACCGATCACTCGCAGACCCAGAATTTTCCCCGTGTCCGGAGTACAGAGTAGCTTCACAAAACCTGCCGTTGCGCGCATCGCAATCGCTCGGTTTACGAGCCGGTTCTGCACCACCGCCACCCGGTATCGAATCCCTTGTTTGCACGCTTGCTGTTCGTTGAGACCAACTGCGGCCAGCTCCGGTGCCAGAAACATAATCGATGACAGCGCTTCGTATCGGATCGGCTCTGGCTCGGTTCCGAACATGCGCTCCACTGCGTGTCGTCCCTCCAGCTCCGCAACGTTGACCAGAGCGATGTCCGTCGTGGTGTCACCTGCCGCATAGATGTGTGGTGCCGTCGTCGAGCGAGTCTGCTCTACCAGCACTCCGCCGTTTTTGCCGGTTGCCACTCCGGCCGCTGCCAGATTCAGGTCTGCCGTGCTAGGAATCCGTCCGATCGAAATCAACGCACGCTCCACCCGAATCGGCTCGCATACTCCTTGCTCGTTACACAGCACGTACTCCACTTGATCGTCGACCACGCGCATCCGCGACAGCTTCGAGGCGCGATGGATCGTGATTCCCATCGCTTCGAACTTGCAGGCAATCGCCTGCGCGATGTCTTCATCCTCAAACGGCAGAATGCGCGGCTGTTGATCGATGATGTTGATCTTGGTCTGCTGAAAGTTTGCAAAGATGGTCGCGTACTCACAACCGACCACACCCGCACCAACAATCACCATGCTCTTGGGAAAGTTGGCCAGACTCTCGATTTGATCACTCGTCACGATGCGCTGACCGTCCACCTCGATGCCATCCGGGAGCCGAGGTTTGGAGCCAGTGGCGATCAGGAAGTGATCGGCTTCGAACTGCTCAACTTGCCCCGTGCGATCTGTGATGGCGACCTGATGCGGCGAAAGGAATCGTCCGCTCCCTCTGCGAAACCACAAGAGCGGGCTGTTGCCATCGCGTGGTGTGCTGAGTTGTTCGATCTGATGAGCCAAGATTCCATGGCACTCCGCAACTGCGCTCTGCACCGACTCCATCACTTTGGCATACGACAGCTCGACGTGGTGTGCGACAAAGCCACGGTCCGTACGGCAGGCCAGTGCATAGTCGTTCGACAGATGCCACATCGTCTTGGATGACAGCGCTCCCGCATGGATGCCCGCGCCGCCAATGCGATCGCGCTCCACCAGCAGCACGGTCTTCCCGAAATCGAGCGCCCGCATTGCCGCAGCATATCCAGCAGGACCAGCCCCAAGGACACACAGATCGAACCGGCTAGGAATCATCTCGTCCACGATACGCCGGACACGAACGCGCCGCTATACTCCTCTGTAGCTACGAACCACCATCCGGAACGAACCTAGCTCGCACAAGGAAGGGAGAGGTCACGAAGGCGCTGCACACTCCCTACAGGAATGCGTCGCGAGTCCTGACAAGTAACGTCGCAATAAATCGGCGAGCGGTGGCTACGGGAACTGCATCGCGGTTCGGATGCGCTCGTCGTGATTACGTTCGACACCTAGGGCAGATCGATTCGCCAACTCTGCGAACTCTATGAAACGTACTTCAAATCAGCAGAGAAAAAGCGGGTCGGTATTTCGAGCAACTGGGTAGCGCCGCCTACTTGACCCTTGTAGAAAAACTGTACAGAGTCCGCTCATCAACCTTGTAGCGCGGCAGACGAAACCCCTTGACGACCGGGGAAAATTGTCGCGTCCGAATGCCCTTTCTTTTCAACCCCCACGGACTGATCCGATAATGACGCGCATACATACACATATCCGAATTTATGAGTCAATTCGATGGGCTCTTGCATTGCTACTATTGGTTATGACCACTGCCAATGGGAATGCCGCACAACATAGCGGCGATGGAACGCAGCGAAAGTTCGCTCTGGTGATCAACGGTGACGTGCAATCTGACAGCCGAGAATCGCATGAGAACAATGTAAACAGAGCGCTCCATTTGCTGTCAAAAACTGGTTTTGTCGAATTGTATCTGGCAGTTCCGACCAATTATATACCGCTGCCCAATCGATCCATTATCCATCGTGACAAGGCAACACGAGATGGCATTGATCGTTTGATTGACATGTTGTCTCAGCGGTTGGATGATGAGGATGAACTGGTCGTCTATATGACTGGGCATGGCGGCGAATCCACCAATAGCCAAAATCGACATGAAGCTGGAATTGCTTTACTGAGCCATGAGATGTACGCATTCTCCGATCTTGCAGAACGACTGCGTTCTGTGCGCTATGGACATCGTACGATTATGATTGATACCTGCATGGCTGGTGGAGGAATTTCTCATTTTGCTGATGATAATCACAAAACCACTGGAATCACGCTCGGTGCAGTGGGAGAAAATGTCTTCTGTCAGCGCCTTAGTCCATTTTTCTGGGAATCAGATGAATCCAAAATAGCTGACCTCAACCACGATGGAAAGATTGACCTCAATGAGCGATTCTCTTACATGCTAGACCAAGCCGCAGCGCTCAAAGGATTAAAAACTCATCCCCAAATTTTGCCAGCCCAACAGAGCTATACCCTGTCTGGCGAAGCGGTGGCGGCCCCGTTTGCGGCGGAAGTGACCGAGCTCGAACAACCCGAGCGCCTCGACGGCATGTTGGCGGAGCTGCGGCCTGGACAGCTTGCGGTGGTTGAATATTCCACGGACTGGTGTGGTGTCTGTATCGGTTCGATGCGAAATGGTGTGCGGGTCAATGGCTACGATGCACGTTTCAATGAATTGGCGAAACAAGCGGCTGGTCAATTCTTGTTTATTCGTCTCAAAGGGAAAAACGGTAGCGAAGAACGATGGCCAGTGCGGCACCGGGTTCGTGGATATCCAACTGTGCGCTTGTTCAACCATCTGGGGCAACAGGTTGAGGTCCGAAAAGTCGATTCGCCGCTGTCCGATGTGGCGACGGTGGCGCTCTATCGACCAGAAACCATTGTTGCGGCCAGTTTCAAACGCCTGCGCGAGCTGGGTCACAGTGAGTCGGACGAGTACCATCGCAACCACGCCTTGTCGACGCTGAGCCACCTGGGTGCCATCGAGCATGTGGCATCGACACCGGAGCTAAACCGCTTGCTCCTCGACGTCGCTGCGTCTTCGACCTACAAGGCATCGGAGCGACAGCATGCGGTCGAGGCTTGGCGGGCGCTAAACCCAAGCGACAATGCCTTTGTCAGTCAGTCGCCGCTGATCGGTGGCCTGGTCGCTGAGGCGCTGGCTGACCGAGACGAAGAGCATGCGGTTGCGGCCAGGATGCTACTCAAGTTCCTGCCGCTTGAGTTGCTAAAGAATCTCGATGAACAGACGTACCAAAATATGCTGGCACTTTGGACAAAATTGCTCGAAGAGTCAACCGGTAACACTCATTTGTTGGCCGCACAAGGTCTTACCACATTAATGTATCACAAAATGCTCAATGTTCGTGAGGAAGTACAGCAGTTGCTCGAAGGGCATGAGACTCAGGTAGGTGCAATTATGTTTTTGGGAGCGTTATTTCGCAAAGAAACGGTTCCCGAGCTACTCGAATTAACGATTGAATTTAGCCGTAATCAAGAGCTAAGCCAGACAAATCGTCGAGCTATTCAATATTATATCAATTCCGCTCTGATTGTCTTTCCTTCGCAGTATTATGAGCTTTCTGAGCAATCGGAGCACAAGAAGCTTCATGCTTCCATCAAGAAACACCTGTCTGAAATGGAAAGACAGCTCGCTGCCAGCAACGCTGCAGCGCGTGCCAGTGCCAGTACGACCGAGGATGCAGAGAACGAGCCAAGCGACATACCAAATGCCGAACACGCCATTTTGTCTTGGAGGACAGCCGAGCGTGAACACGGCGTATCTGAGCCGATGTTCCGCACGGTGAACTACAAGCAAGACTGGGGCCTGTTGCGAGACTGGATTCCCAAGAGCGCGAAGCACAGGTCGTCGCGTCGATGGCTGTGGGGTCCAGTGGCGACCCTTGGCGCGTATGCGATGGAAGAGCGCTATCACCCACGCGGAACCCTGGGCATTCGTCTCGCGTCGAGCACCTCCAACGGAGTGCCGCCTCTGTTCGCACGTCACGGCTTCATCGGCGAGCTTGGCATCCAGACAGAGCGAGGACCGCTGGTACTCCCTTCTCAATCCGATCCACTTCGCGAAGACAAGACGTGGGTTGGGGGCTATCTTGCGCTTGGTGGTTACGTCGAGATGGCGTCGGCACTGCTGGTGAAGGGACACCCAATGATTGCGCATTGGATCTTGTTGGCTGCGAGCGCGAAAATCACCGGCCTGGGAACGACGGCTGACGTTCCGAATGACGCTCAGATGGATGAACGCCGCCGCGTGGGTGTTTGGTCGCTTTCGGGAGTGCTCAACGTCGGGCCGCTTCATGTCTCGACGGTCATTCGCCAGAAGCCGGTGCAGCTAGGCGCAAGCTATGTCGTGGACCTGCCGATCTCGGAGTCGCGCACGGGTGTGAATACTCCAAGCCTTCGGCTGGATAGCGAGCCGCCGATTCCCGAGCGCAAAGTCGGCCACGCGATTCAGCTCGTCGCAAACCTTGGGTTCTGAGCGGAGCCAGAGTCGGTCCTGATTTGATTGTCTGAGCAGCGTTTGTAGCGGAAAGAGTTCGTATCGGACGAAGGTCGAGTAAGCGCCGACTCATGAGACGGAATCAAGTATCGTTAAGGGTTGGCGAGGATGGTTGCTGCTTCACAAAGGTCAGAAGGAGTGCCGTCACCGCTCGGGTTGCATCCTCGGTCGCCATCCGGCGGCTGATGCTTCCTTCGATCCAGCCATCGAGCGCGGCCCGTCCCGCAGCCACCACGACCCATAGGAGGTTGGCGCTCCGACGGGGAGGCAGGCCGGTAAGCTCTCTCAATCGTCTTTTCCACGGGAGCAGCAGGTCCGCCAAGACAGCTCGCCCGATGCGCCCGAGTTCCGGGTCGGTCCCCTTGTTGTCGAGCAGTAACCATGGACCGGCACCGTGCTCCTCGATCGCCTCACAACTGGCATCGACAAAGGCACGGGTGATGTCCGGTACTGAGCCCGGCCAGGTCGCGAGCAGAGCGGCCTGAAAGCGCTCGCCCAATCGGGTTGCAAAGTCGTGAAGGAGTGCAATCACCAGGGCCTTGCGCGTCGGGAACAGTCGATACACAAGTGGTCGTGAGACCTTGGCACGCTCTGCCACTTCGGTAATCTGGACCTGCTCGACCCCTTGCTCGGTCAGGATCTGCGCGGCCACCGACAGGAGCTGCTTGCGCCGATCTTCTTTGGGAATCCGGCCGATGGGTGCCTTCGTGAGCGGTCGGGTGCGAAGCTGCGAACGCGAGGCAGTGCGCCCAGGGATTCTTGCCAGTGAGACCATCACGGGAATCTAGCGCAGCTTGCGTCATTGACAATTTGAAACGATTTCCGTTACACCATGTAACGAATTGTTCGCCAGCCCTAGCCCCCCGGAGCCGCCCATGCAGAGTCCCGCGATAAACCCCGCTCACCGTCACAAAAGCTCAGCCCGTCCGCTGTGGTCGCGCATCATTGATGGCGGACTGCCAGTTGTGCTGGCGGCCAGCGGACTGCTCGCTCCGGATCACCGAGGTCTATTTTACCTGGCGCTCTTGGTCGGCTTTGTCGGGCTCGCGGGAACGGTACTGTCGGGTGCCGCGCTCGTGACCTGGCTGTGTGAAAAGCAGACTGTTCGCATCCAAGGACCGCGCCGAAAGCCGGCACCGCTGCGTGCGGAAGCAGCCGACACCGCACTGGCTGCCTTCATCGCAGCGTGCTTTTTGGCCTGGCCGCTGTGGCGATCCTGGACCGGACGACCGATTGGACTCGTGTGGTCTGCCGAGGAAGCAGGAGGACTCCTTTCGGTGTCGCTGCAGACCATCGGAGGAGTATTCGTGCTCGACGCCTGGTTGTATGCAAAGCATCGTTTGCTGCACACCCGACCGCTGTTTCCGTTTCATCGCGGCCATCACGTCTATCGCGATCCGACTGCGCTCGCAGGCTTTGCCGTGGGTCCGCTGGAGTCCGTGATGACCTTCTGGCCGCTCCTCCTTGTGGCGATTCCGCAAGCCAAACACTATGCGCCATTTTACTTTGCGCTCGTTGTCGGATTCATCAGCTTGAACTACTACCTGCACTGCGGCATTCGCGTCGAACCGCTGGAACGACTCCTGGCACCGCTACTCCTTAACACTTCGGCGTTTCACAACATTCATCACTCCCACGCCGACATTCACTTTGGGGAAGCGCTGACCCTGTGGGATCGGATCTGTCGAACCCGAATCAGCGATGGTCGTACGCAGCATTCCGCAGCGGTGTCGCTAGAAAGCTAACCGCCCAGCAACAACAATCCTGGGTGCAGACCGATCACCGTCTCTTGTTACGGTGGATCAAGTCGTATCGAATGGCGGGATCCATTGTATGATTCCCCTCATGCATGAGTGGTTGATCCGGAGCGCGCAAGGGCACACCTATGGGGTGGCTTGGCAGACGAATCGGTATAGAGCCCTGCTGTTCGGGGGATGTTTGCTCGTGCTGCTGCTTGGCTATCTGTGGGTACGACTGAATCGCACGCCTCGCGTGAACCGAGAGCCCCCTATCGATCCGCTGGATGATCCCTCGGGCGCAAGCAGAGCCGAGTGGCGTCCCACTCCGAGTCGCGCCGGAATCCTGCTCGATCTGTGGTTTGCGGTGCTGATCCCGGTGGTCTATGCCAAGTTTGCGCCTCCTGAGTTTTCTCCCCTTGTTGATCTGCTGCTGGGTTCGGATGCTCGTTCGGCGAAGGTCTTTGAGGATGTGACCTGGACGCTGCTTGTTTTGAACTTGGTGGTACTGGCGTTTGCTGCCGCCACCGTGACCGCCGCGCTGCGAAGGATGAGTCTAGCGCCCGAAAAGATGCTCCTCCTCGCCCCCTGTGTACTGGTGATGTCCCTGTTTGTGCTGTGGCACTCCACCCTGCACATTCAGCGTCTGACCTGCTTTCGAATGCTGCCCAGGCTTGCCGACTATACCCATCCGATCCACGTCGGCTACGAGTTCAAGCCAGCTCCCCCGATCTTCACCCCAAAGGTGACAGAACCGCAGCCGACACCACCATCCAAACAGGATTCCGAACAAGCTTCCGAACAAGCTTCCGAACAAGCTTCCGAACAAGCTTCCGAACAAGCTTCCGAGACGACGTCTGAACCGAAGCGACCCTGGACACCGGAAGATGCCACCACGGACGGTTGGACGGTGAAAAGTCCGGCCATCACGGTACGGAGTCCCGGCGACACCGTGGTACACGTCCGTTATGAGCACGCAGAAAAGGACTTCTTCGTCGAATCCGATGTCCATGTGACCGCCAAGGAGGAGCGTGGTGAACCCCTGTTTTCCCCGCAGCTTGGCGATCGCTGGTTCTACGCAGACGTCGGGCTCCGCATTGCTGATGAGCGGACGGTGGATGGACTTCACTACTTCGAAGTTCACGTCGATCGCCGTAGCTCGAAGCGCTATTTCATCCGGCATCTTGATGGATTTACCCTGCTGTGGTCCGAGGACATGAAGCCGATGGGATCGTTCCTACATCGCACCAGCAAGCCGCCGCGTTTCTTGGCGCCCGATCATGTGCCGTGTGAGATCCCGATCTTGGAGCGTACAGATCGGTGTGCCTGTAGTACACGTCAGCTCGATCCGTTCCGACCCGGAGGCCTGGTCTACTGCGAGGGAATCCGAGGCAAAGCCAGCCCGCGAAGGAGCACTACCGACCAGATTGGCGAGGCTCTGTTCCTCATGTTTACCGGCGGACTGGGAGCTCTGGCCTTGCCAGGCGAAAGCGATGGCCATGTCGATCCAATGGTACTCACGGAATTTTCCGCGATGCGGAAGGGCCCGCCGCGCTACACGCTACCCCCTGATTTCTTCACTCCGGATGCGCGACGGCTGGGAAGCTCCACTGTGGATGCGCAGTATCGAGTCGCCGCTACCAATGCCTTCATTGCACAGTCCCGTCACTTGATGATCTGCGGCAAAGGATTCGGAACGACCCAGCCGGGACAGATTACGCTGCTGTTTGCGATCGATAAAGAGGGCAAGGTTCAAGCCGCAGTGACCACCGCCAGCACCTTCACCAACTTCCAAATCGACGAGTGCGCCGCTCAAGCTGCACGCAATATGCACTTTCCGAGACCACCTGGTGGTGCGGTGCTGCTCGAAATCACCCGCAAGTTGTGATGGAGCTGGATCGCGCTGCTTACTTGGGTGGACGAGCCGTGGTGATCAGCACCACCGCTCCGACCACCAAAGCGCCAGCGGTGGCGGTACGTGGACTCGGAGTCTCGCCGTTGAGCGCCCAGCCGAGAAGTACAGCGACGAGCGGGTTTACGTACGCATAGGACGTCGCGATCACCGCCGTGGTGTTCCGTAGCAACCAGACAAAGGCGGTGAAGCCGATGATTGATCCAAACACCATCAGGTAGACCACT
>WBZP01001125.1_pt1 | contig 33969 bp, 32 predicted proteins | sample 5204301 | NCBI WGS metagenome assembly WBZP01 (sample SAMN12412401, study PRJNA552823) | activated sludge metagenome | isolation source: activated sludge from nitrification reactor of wastewater treatment plant... | place: USA: Pennsylvania | collected 2017 | reverse complement strand
GGTTGCAGGGGGCTCTCGCCGTGCGCGAAGTCGTGGGCCGCGGCCATCACCGCGTTCTGCCGCGCCATCCGCTGATCGGGTGTCATCGGGACACCGCGCACGATGCGGTCCAGCGCCGGCGGCGGCGCGGTCGCCAGGGTCGGCACGGGCGGGTCGTGGGACAAGCCGCCGGACCCGATGATCAGCACCCTCTTGTCCAGTGTCGCAACGAATTCCCCAACCGCGGCACCGAGCGCTCGGGAGCGGCGGATCGGCCCCAGCGGTGTGGCAACCGAGTTGATGAACACGGGGATGACCGGGGTGGTGGCGATATCGGCGAAAAGCGTCTGCAGCGGCTGGACGGTACCGTGGTCGACGTCCATCGCGGCCGAGATCGCCACATCGACGTCGGCGTCGAGGACCGCGGTGGCGCAGGCGTTCGCGAGCTCGGCGTCGACGTTCAGCGGCCCGGCGTAGGAACCGTAGTCACCCACACCGGTGGCGGCGGTACCGATGCAGAACGCCGGCATGCACCGGTAGAAGAACCCGTTGTAGTGGTCCGGAGAGAAGATCACCACCAGCTCCGGGTCGTATTCGGCCACGAATTCGCGGGCCGCCGCGAGCGCACCGCCGATGTCGTCGAGCAGGTCAGCCGATGGACCCGGAAGGTTCAGCAGTGGGCTGTGCGACATGCAACACAGAGCCGGACCGGCCATGGGATTCACCACCTTCCGAGCCGTGCGAACTGAGCGCGAGCGCGCGTGCGAGGTCGGCGCTCAACTCCGGTGCCCGCTGTGCGATGCAGGCGCCGGCGATGCAGCGGTCGGGCCGTAGGAACAGCACCGAATCGGTCTGGATGTCGAAGAACTTCTTCAGCGCGCCGGTACGGTCGCCGACGACGGTGACGTCGGGATCGGCGCCGCTCTTTGGGTCCCAGTGCAGCTGGGTCTGCGGCCGCAACGCGATGAACCTGGTGCCCAGGGCTTTCCAGCGGGCGAACTCCTCCTCGCCGAGTAGCCGGCGTGGGTCGTTGTTCCAGCACAGCACCGCGAACCCGGGGCCGATGACGTCGTCGAGCAGGACGTTCTGCTGATCGCGGGTGTCCACCCGCGGCTGGATGAACAGGGTGCCGACCGCCGAGCCGGGCGCGGGCGGAGTCTGAGCGTGCACCACCGCGCCCTGCTCGTAGCGCGGCATCGGTTTGAACCGCATCTCGAGCACGTAGCTCTTCAACGTCGGCACCACCGAGGCAGCGCGGATCACCTTGTCCCGCAGGCTCGCAACACGACGATTGGTCGGCGAGATGACACGCCCCACCATGGTCGACAGGTCGATCATCGCCCGGGCGTGCTTACGCCGCTCCACGTCATAGGTGTCCAACAGGGCCTCGCCGGCCTGCCCGTTGACCACCGCGGCGAGCTTCCAACCGAGGTTGAACGCATCCCGGATGCCGCTGTTGTAGCCCTGCCCCTGCCACACCGGCATCAGGTGCGCCGCGTCACCGGCGATCATCAGCCGGCCCTTGCGGAACGCGCCGGCGATGCGCGAGTGATGGGTGTACACGCGGTGCCGGATGATATCCGCCTTGTCCGGATGGGGAACCAAGGTGGACAACAGCTTTGCCACGAATACCGGGTCGGAGGCCTGCTCGTCGGACTCGTCGGCGTGGATCATGAACTCGAAGCGCCGGATACCGTGCGCGATGGAGATCGAGACGTACGGCCGCCGCGGGTCGGCGCCGACCTCACTGTTCGGGTGGCCGAGCGGGTCGTTCGCCACGTCGATGACCAGCCAGCGGGTCGGGGACGTCGTCCCGTCGAAGGACACGTTCATCAGGCGGCGGGTCGCGCTGCGGCCACCGTCGCACCCCACCAGATAGCGGGCCCGCACCGAGTCGCCGGTCGACAGCTCGGCGGTCACCCCGCCGGCGTCTTCGGTGCACGTCGTCATCTGGGCACCCCAACGCACCGTGACGTGCTCGAAACGTTCAAGGCCCGCATACAGTTCGGCGTCGACCATCGGCTGGACGAACCCATTGCGCTTGGGCCACCCGAAGCGGGCGTCCGGGGGTGCCATTTCGACGAGCAGGCGCCGGTTGGCGTCGAAGAAGCGCAGGATCTGGTTGGGCACGGTGTGCGGCAGGACCGCGTCGACCAAGCCGATCGACTGGAACGCGCGCAATGCTTCGTCGTCGAGCCCCACGCCGCGCGGGTAGTCGATCAGGCTGTCCCGCTCGTCGACCACCACGGTGTTGACCCCTTGCAGGCCAAGCACATTGGCCAGGGTCAGGCCCACCGGGCCGGCCCCGACAATGAGTACGTCGAAGTCCTCAGCTGTCGCCTTGCTCATGATCGTCCCAGCAGGAAGTCCAGATGCAGCCGGTTGAAGGTCTTGGGGTCCTCGTACTGCGGCCAGTGCCCGCAGCCGGCCATCACCTCGAACCGGGCGCCCGGGATCATCGAGGCGATGCGCTGCCCCTCGCTCACGTCGGCGGTCGGGTCGTCACTGGTCCACAACACCAACGTCGGCGCGGTGATGGCGCCGTATTCCTTGGGCCCCATCAGGTTTCGGGCCCGAATCTCCGGATCCTGCAGCGCCATGATGTCCCGCATCGCCGCGACGAACCCGGGCTGGCGGTAGATGCGCTGCCGACTGGCCACGATGTCGTCGTAGTCCTTGGACTTGTCGGCCATCAGCCACTTGATCCGGGCCTGGACGGTTTCCCACGTCGGGTCCTCGACCGCGGCCATCGACAGCGTGATGATCCGCTTCATCACCTCCGGGTCGGCCTGCGAACCGCCGGCGGTGTTGAGCACCAGCCGGGTGATGCGGTCGGGGTGATCGGCGGCGGCGCGTGAGGCCACCCAGCCGCCCAGTGACTCCCCGGACAGGCTGAAGGTCGGCGCCCCGATCGTGTCGGCCACCGCCAGCAGATGGTCCACGTAGTGCGGGATCTCCAGCGGATGTCCGGGTTTGTCGGTGTAGCCGTGCCCGAGCATGTCGATCGACCAGGTGTCGAAATGCTCGGCGTGCGATTCGAGATTGCGGATGTAGGCCTCGGCGTGTCCGCCGGAGCCGTGCAGCAGGATCAGCACCGGCTTCCCGGTCTCGCCGGCGTGCAGGTAGCGGGTGCGCACACCGCCGACGTCAAGGTATCCCTGCGAGAACGGAACGCCCTGGAGATCGCTCCAAATGCTCTCGAACTCAGCCACAAAGTACCCTTCTGCCTGCGATTATGTCATTCTCTTTTTTTGCGTATCTTGTGTGCTACTATCGCTCATCAATGTGCACTATCTATAGAGCATCACTCTCGCGGTGACGTCTGTCAAGGGACCACGTCGTCCGGGCGCCGGCACCACCGGCGCCGGATCCGGCGGCGCGGGGTCGGCCGCGACACTTCCGGGTTCACAGACCCTGGCCCGTGGCCTGACCGCGCTGCAATCGGTGGCCGCCACCCCGGGCGGTCTGACCGTCCAGCAGGTCGCCGATCAGATCGGCGTCCACCGCACCATCGCGTATCGGCTGTTGGCGACGTTGGCGCAGTTCAATCTCGTCGCCCGCAACGAGGACGGCCGGTACCGGCCGGCATCCGGATTGGCCACCCTGGGCGCGGCGTTCGACAACAACCTGCGCCAGCTGTGCCTGCCGCGGTTACGCGCCCTCGCCGACGAGCTGGGCACCACGGTGTCCCTGTTGATCGCCGAAGGCGACCAGCAGGTGGCCGTCGCGGTGATCGTGCCCACCCATGTGTCCTATCAGCTCTCGTTCCACGAGGGCAGCCGCTACGCGCTGGACCGGGGTGCCGCCGGCATCGCCCTGCTCGCCAGCATGCCGCCGCGGCCCGGCGAACGCGACCTGGTCACCTTGACCCGGGAACGCGGCTGGGTGATCACCCACGGCGAGATCGAACCGAACACCTACGGTCTCGCCGTTGCGGTACATCGTCTCCCGCCGGCGCCGCCCACCTGTATCAACCTGATTTCGCACCGGCAGGACGTGGTGGAGCGGGGCCGTGACGCCGCCCTGGCCGCAGCCGAAGATCTGTCGAAACTTCTCACCTGAGCTTGCTGTCGGATTCGAAAGGGATTGGCGCAATGAGCAATTCGAACCAGGGAGTCGTCCGACTCCCCGTGGTCTCTGAAGTGGACGTCGTCGTGCTCGGCACGGGTGCGGCGGGAATGACGGCCGCCCTGGCCGCCGCGGTGGGCGGGGGCCCGGACATCACCGTCGCCGTGTTCGAGAAGTCCGACAAGATCGGTGGCACCACCGCGGTCTCGGGCGGCATCGCCTGGATCCCGTCGCACGACAAGGCTCCCGACCTGACCGTGGCCGACGCCCTGGCCTATTTGCGGGCCCAGTCCTTCGGCGCGATGGACGAAGCGCTGGTGGAAACCTTCGTGCGCACCGGCCAGCCGATGATCGACTTCGTCGAAGCGCACAGCGACATGCGTTTCCAGATCGCCACCGGCTTCCCGGATTACAAGCCGGAGCTGCCCGGTGGACGGCCCGGCGGCGGCCGTTCGCTGGGACCGGTGCCCTATGACGTCAGCCGCGTCCCGGGCTGGGGTGAGCGGATCACGGCGTTCCCCGCCGACTTCAGCAACGTCGGCCTCGACGCCGAGACCCGGGCCCGGCTGCACGCCGACTTCGGTGACGACTCCGGCGACCTGGTGATCGCCGGTTCCGCGATGATCGCCGGGCTGCTTCGCGGCCTGCTGGATCTCGGCGTCGAGCCGCAGACCGAGTCCCGCGCGGTCGAACTGCTGGCCACCGATGGTCGGATCACCGGAGTCCGAATCATCAATGGGGACAATACCTTCGACGTTCGCGCCCGGCGCGGGGTGATCCTGGCCAACGGCGGGTTCGAATGGGATACCAAGCTGGTGGAGGCGTTTCTGCGCGGCCCGATGCATGGTCCGGTGTCACCACCGAACAACACCGGCGACGCCCTGCGGATGGCCATGGCCCACGGCGCCGACCTGGCCAACATGGGCGAGGCGTGGTGGGTGCCGGTCATCCAGATCCCCGGCGACACCCTGGGCGGACACCCGCGTAGCCGCAGCGTGCGCCTGGAGCGCACCCGCCCCCGCAGCATCATCGTCAACAAGTCCGGTAACCGTTTCGTCAACGAGGCCTGCGACTACAACTCGATGGCCGGCGCCTTCCAGTACCTGCACCCGCGGGACGGCTACGTCAACGACCCGGCCTGGATCGTGTTCGACGACCAGCACCTCAAGCGGTACGGCTTCCTGGGCGTCGAGCCCGGCGGCGAGGTCCCGGACTGGTTCAACAAGTCCCGCGACCTGGCCGAACTCGCGAAGAAGACGGGCATCGACGCCGACGGCCTGACCCGCACCGTGGCAGCCTGGAACGAGCACGTCAGCGATCCGACCGATCCACGCGACCCCGAATTCGGCCGCGGCGCAAGCGCATACGACGGATACTGGGGCGATCCCAACGCCTCGACCCCGGCCGGCCAGACGCTGGGCCCACTGGACACCGGCCCGTACTACGCGGTACCGGTGGCACTCGGCGCGATGGGCACCAAGGGTGGTCCGCGCACCGACCGGGACGGCCGGGTGATGCACGTGTCGGGCGCGGTGATCGAGGGACTCTACGCGGCCGGCAACGCGATGGCCGGGGTGACCGGACGCGCCTACGGCGGGGCGGGCGGAACCATCGGCCCGGCAATGGTTTTCGGCTACCGCGCCGGGTACCACGCCGCCACCGGTCACAGCGCCGACATCCCGTGATTTCGGCGCGCTTTCCGCCGCTGAGCGCACGAAAGCGCGCCGAAATCCCTCAGTGACGGAGGAAGAAGTCGACCTCTCGGGCCAGCGAGGCCTCGACGGGCTCGGGCTTCCAGCCCAGTTCGCGCTCGGCCTTGCGGTGGTCCAGCGGCGACATCAGATCGCTCATCCGGGTGCCGGCCATCGCCATCGGAAGGTCGCGCCGCAGCAGCCGGGCGGCCAGGTCGTTGAGGAAGGACACCGCGTACATCAGCCGCACCGGGATGGTGAAGCGTGGCGGCGCGACGCCGGCCGCCGCGGCGGCGATGTCGACCACGTCGCGCGTGCTCATGCTGCGGTCCGAGATGATGTAGCGCTCGCCGACGCGGCCATGCTCGGCCGCGAGCACCATGGCCCGGGCGGCGTCCTCGATGCCGACCACTTCCAGGGAGAAGCCCGGAACCACCGGGATCTTGCCCTTGGCCACCAGCGCGATCATCAACCCGTGCGGTGTCGGCTGCCAGTCGCCGGGACCGAATGTGGTGGAGACGCACATCGCCACGGCGGGCAGGCCCTTGTCCCGGACGTAGGAGAACACCAGTTCCTCGGCCGCGACCCGGGACTCGATGTACGGCCCGCCGCCGTCCCAGTTGTGCGGGTCGTCCTCGGTGACCGGGCGTGAGTCGTTGATCGCAAGCGTCCCGATGGTGCTGGTGAACACGAACTTTCGCAAACCGGGGAACTCGCAGGCGATGTCGAGGACGTTGCGCAGCCCGTCGACGTTGGTGTGGAACAGCGGCGCGGGGTCGCGCAGCCAAAACCGGGCATCGACCACGCAGTAGTAGATGACGTCGCAGCCCGTCATCGCCGCGCGCAACGCGTCATCGTCGAACAGTCCGCCGTAGTGGCGTTCGACCCCGAGGTCCAAGAGGTCGTCGATCGCCTTGGTGGAACTCGACTTTCGCAGCAGCACGCGGACATCCTGGCCGTCCTCGACCAGTTTGCGGGTCACGTGCGAGCCGAGGAACCCGCTGGCGCCGAGGACGAGCGCGGTCACCGGGCCGTCACCATCGCGCGGACCTTGAACTTCTGCACCTTGCCGCTGGCGGTGCGCGGGAAGTCGTCGACCAGACGCAACTCCTCGGGCCATTTCTGCCGCGCCATCCCGGCCGCCCGGAAATGCTCCTGCACCTCCGACAGCGCGGGCAGGTCATGTCCGGGCAGCATCCGCAGCACCGCGGTGGCGTGCTCGCCGTACTTGGGATCGGGGGCGGCGACCACCACCGCCTCGGCGACGCCGGGCATCGCCAGCAGCGTCTCCTCCACCTCGACCGCGCTGATGTTCTCACCGCCGCGGATGATGACGTCGGACTTGCGGTCGGTGATGGTCAGATAGCCGTCCTCGTCCAGGATCCCGACATCGCCGGTGTGATACCAGCCCTCGTCGTCAAAAGCCTTGGCGGTCAACGCATCATCGGTGTAGCCCAGGCAGAGGTCCGGGCCCCGGGACAGGATCTCGCCGTCCTCGGCCAGCCGCACCTCCACCCCGGACAGTGCGCAGCCGTCGGTGTAGAGCCGTTTGGCCTCCGGTGCGTCGTAGCGGGACCCGGTGATCGACGGGTGTTCGGTACTGCCGTAGGACCGAAACACGGTGATACCGAGGTCCTTCAGCCGCGTGGTGACCGCCACGGGCACCGTCGACCCGCCCAGCCCGACGGTGCGCACCCCCTCGAGATGATCGTGGGTGAAGTCCGGATGGTCCAGCAGGCTCGTGACGAAATACGGTGGGCCACCGCCGATCGCCAGTCCGTCGCTCTTCATCAGGGCCAGCGCCGTACCCGGGTTCCAGGTGTCGATGAGGTTGATCGGCATGCCGTGCAGCACCGGCATCAGCAGCGCTCCCACCATGCCGATGAAGTGCCCGACCGGCGCCGCGGTCAACTGCTTGCCGGTGTCCTCCCGGTTCTGCCCCACCAGCTGGTAAGTCTCGTGCACCAGCGTGTGGTGACTGTGGATGACACCCTTCGGGGCGCTGGTGGTCCCGGAGGTGTAGGCGATCAGGGTCGGGCCGGCCGGATCGGTCTGCAGCACACCGGACATCGGCTCGTCGGCGAGCAGTTCCTCGAATGCCGGGTCTCCCCCGACCACCGCTGGATCTCTCCCACCCACCACCCCGACCACCGGAACGTCCCGAACGACCTCCGGGTCGAACTTGAGGTGCCCGAACGACGCGGCGGTGAGGAACACCTTGGGTTTGGCGTCGCCCAGGATGTACGTCAACTCCTTGTGCCCGTAGAAGTGCACGATGGGCACCACCACGGCGCCCAGCAACGCCGCGGCCCAGAAGCTGGCGGCCGCCTCCATCCAGTTCGGCAGCTGCATCGCGACCACGTCGCCGGGGCCCACCCCGCGCTCGCGCAGACCCGCGGCCAGCCGCCGCGCGGTCCGCTCCACGTCGGCATACGTGCCCGTGTACGGCCGCACCTCGGAGTGCACCCGAAATTCCGCGTCGGGTGCGGCGGCCAGCCCGCGGGCGAGCAGATCGCCGAGGGTGTCCGGCGTCCACCAGCCCTCTTCTTCGTACCGTTTTGCCAGTTCGACGGGGATCTTCCGCATAAGCTAACTCCACCTCCGGCTTCGGGCGGAAATGTTATTCTCTCCAGCGAGAAATACCAATCTCGCAATTCGGCACCGGATCGAGGCACCAGATGACGGAAGTTCAACCGGGACGATCCCGGCGCCTCGGCGCCCGCGTCGCGGCCGTGCTCACGTCGGTGCTCGCGGTGGTGGCACCGATGCTGTCGGCCCCGGCGAACGCCAACCCGGTCATTCCGTACGGCAACTTCAGCGTCGCCATCCCGGATCGTTTCGACTTCCACACCTGGACCTTCAACGTCGGCCGGTGCGAGAACGGTTGTCAGCCGTGTCCCGGCGAATGCCGCCGGATATCGGCGATCGCCCAGCCGATCGCGCGGGCCTACCAGTGGATCGCGCCGGCCCGCCTGGTCGACGGCAACTGGGTGGCAACCGTCGACGATCCGTTCGGTCTGCGCTGCGGCAACGTCTACTACGGGCCGACGTTCCCCACCCACGACGTCTACACCTGGAACGACGTCACCCTGGCCGGAAACATGGTGTCCACCTTCGACGTGGGATGCGACGGGCGGCCCGGCACCCTGAACTACCCCATCTGGCTGACCCGGCTGTGACCGCCCGCCCAGTGGGCGATATAGGTCTGATCCACGACACAGAGGTTCTAAGGTAGGAAAATGCAGCTAGCGCGGACGTTGTCGGGAATCGCGGTGTCATGTGCGCTGGCCGCGCCGGTCGTGGCCGTGGCACCCCCCGCCGGCGCGGATGACGTTCCGCTGCACCACGTCCGGTACACCGTCAGCAGTGACACGCCGGTGGCCGCCCGCATCTACTACCGCCAGGCCGATCCACCGGACTGGGGCACCTACAGCCACGATCCCTACGTGTGGAGCCCGCGGGCCGACGCCCAGCTGGGCCCCGACCAGCCACCGTGGGTGTTCGACACCATGCTGGCCGACCCCAACCAGTGGGCCATGGTCGTCGCACAGGCCAACAACAACGCGACCAGCGTGTTGCACACCACCCAACCGGGCTTCCGCTGCACCCTCGAGGTCGACGGCACGGTCGTGAAGACCAACCAGGGCGGCCGCGGGGCGTTGTGCTCGATCAGGCTGTGGTGAGAGGGGTGCTCGGGATGGTCGCCGTACGACGGACCGCGCCGGCACTCGCCGGACTCATCGCCGCCGGCGTGCTCGCCGCCGCGCCCGCGACCGCCGATGATCCGCCGCCGCGGCCACCGGCGCCGCCGAATCCCAACCCCGCGATCTCCGACGTCTGCAACGACGCGTTCTGCACCCCGGGTATCACGCCGAACGTCGTCCTCGGCGCGCCATGCGGTGACACCTCCTTCTACGTGTTCGGGACCGCCGTCGGTGGGCCGTCGATCCAGCCCGGCCGGCTGGTGTTCTGCGGATCGCCCCGCCGGTACGAACCGCGCTACTTCCGCACCATGCCGATGGTGGGCATCAAGGAGCTGGGCACCTGGTGCACGGGCCAGGAGAACTACATGGCCCAGGCCCCCGACGGACTGTTCCTGATGTGCGCCCTGGAGGGCGGCAACATGGTGTGGGTGCGCGGGGACGCCTGACCGGCGTACCACGCGTTCGCGACATGGGACCGAAGGGAATGTCCGAATGACGGCCCAGGACCGAGAAGGCCCGGTCGGCTTGAGCGACATCGCCGCCGCCGAGGCCGAGGCCGCCGAAGCCGACGCCCGCGCCGCGGAGGCGCGCGCCCGGGCCGCACGTGCCAGAGCCACCGAGGCCCGCCTCCGGGCGGCAGACCCGGTACCCGAACCGGTCATCGGCCGGGCAGTGCCGGTCCGGTACGGCCGGCGGGTGGCCCGGGTGGTGGCCACAGTCCTGGGCGCAGCGGGCGTGCTCGGCCTGCTGGGCGCCGGTGCGTACATCGTCCGCAGTCACCGCGCCGTGGAGGTGGACCGCCAACATGCCGCGCAGTACTCGGCGGCCGCCCGCCAGGGCGTGGTCAACATGATGGCGATCAACTACAACACCGCGCAGGCCGACGTCCAGCGCGTCCTCGACAGCGCCACCGGCCGCTTCAAAGAGGACTTCGAGTCGACGTCCAAGGATCTGGTCAAAGCGCTGCAGGACGGCAAGATCGTGACCGACGTCGACGTCAAAAGCGTTGCCGTCCAGTCGATGACGGACGAATCGGCGGTGGTGCTGGTCTCGGCGGTATCGCAGCGGGGCGACCCCAAGGCGGCCGATCGCGACCCGCGGACATGGCGGGCCGTGGTCACGGTGGACCGCGACGGCGACCAGATCAAGATCTCGAATCTGGAGTTCGTATGACCACGCAGTTTGCCGGAACCGCCCGGATGACGGCTGATACTCTCGGCGTGCAGAACACTTTTCGGACAGATGGTGGGAAACGATGATGCGATCAGTCGCTGTGATGGTCGGCGTTGCCGCGTCCTCGGCCGCCGTGCTGACCGGCCCGGCTCCGGTCGCGTCGGCCTCCGACTACGGTTTCGAACTCAACGGCACGTATTCCGCTGTCTCCAATGGCGAATGGGCCAAGCACAACGATCGTTTCACCCCCGAAGGGGTGAAGCGCGACGTCTGGCAGATGTCGTCGTCGTGTGAGAGCACCAATCGCTGCGACGGCACGATTACCAGCCTGAACGAGGGCTGGACCATCCCGCTGCGCTTCCTCAACGACCACTGGGTCGCTCCCCGGGACATCCCGAACTGGGCGCCGTGCGAAACCGGCGGCGCCGCAACCGGCCACCAGCTGTACTGGTTCTACGGCGTGGACGAATCCGGCATGAACAACCGCAGCACCACCGAGTTGGCGGGTAAGGACACCACCTTCACCGACAGCGGTTCATGCGGCCGTAACCGCGGACTCACGATCGAACTCCCGATCCGCATCACGCGCATCTCCTGATCGCCCGCTGGGTGCCCGAGAGGCGCCCGCGGGGAAATCCGTTCAGCGTCCACTGCGAGGTCCACTCGCACAACGTGTCGGTGGACGCTGAACAGATTGCCGGGTTACCGCCCGAAATCAGGTGGGCAGCATGTCCTTCCAGGTCTGCGTCTGAGTACCCGCGACGAGGTTCGTCTGCCGAACCACCTGACCGTCGGGCCCCAGATAGCTGCCGGTCTTCGGGTCATAGGGCGCGAACGCCACCTTGGGCGCTCCCCCTCGATTCGCACTCGGCGCCACGATCGGAGCGCCGGGATCACCGGGGGCCGGCGGAACCGCGGCGGGACCGGGCGCCGGACCGGTGCCCTGCGGCACCGCGGCGGGAGCCTCGGCCGGTGCGGCGGGTCCCGGAAGCGGTCCCGCGGCCGGGGCGACCGGCGCCACGTCCGGCGCGGCGGGTGGCACCCCGGCCGCCGGCGGCAGCGGGGTGCCCGCCAGTGGGCCGAACAGATTGTCACTGCTGGTGTTGATCCGGTCATCGGGCGGCACGCCCTGGGCGATGGCGCTGGGGTCGAACGGATAGGTGCCGGTGGCGTGCTGACGGATCGCGATCGGCGTGAAAGGCTTGTCGCTGTCGCAGATCTCGACGGTCGGGGCCCGCTTGCCCGGCTGCTTGATGCAGGGGAAGTTGCGCGCGCCGCGCACGTCGAGCGGCGAGTCCTGCGGCAGTTTGCAGTACAGACCGTCGGGTGCGTCGATGTCGGTCTGGTCCTGCGGGCTGCGCCACTGCGACGGTGGCAGGAAGCCCACGGTGCACGGGGGCGGGTCGCTGGACTCCAGCGCGAACTCACCGAGCGGCAACCCCGACGGGTTGCTCGTCGCCAGGCCGTAGGCCTGCTGCGCGGCGATGTACGGCGGCAACAGCACCAGCAGTTGTTCGACCGAGGCGTTGTAGGTCACCAGCATCTGGCCGACCGTCGTCAGGTTCGCCAACAACACCGGCAGCGTCGGCTTCAGATCATTGAGCAGGCGCGAAACCTCTTGTGCGGTACCGGGTGCCTGCTGCAGCAGGTTCCGGAAGTCCGCGGTCCGGTTGTCCAGCGTGGTCGTGATGCCGGCCAGGCTCCGCGACCACTGCCGGATGGCGTCGGTGGTCTGCACCTGCGAATCCAGCAGCGGCGCACTGTCATCGATCAGCGCACGGGTCTGATCCGAAATCGCGTTCGCGTCACCGGTGATCTTCGACGCCGAGTCCAGCAACGACTGCAGGTCGTAGCCGGCGCCGTTGAACGCCTTGAACGATTCGCCGAGGAGGTCGCTGATCCGGTCCTTCGGGATGCTGTCGATGAGCTTGCTGGCCTTGTCCAGCATGGGTCCGACGGCCTGTGGAATCGAGGTGACGTCGGCCGGGATCACCGAGCCGTTCTGCAGATACGGCGCCGAGTCGGTTTGCGGCCGCAGGTCGACGAACTGCTCACCGACCGCCGAGACGCTCTTCACCTCGGCCTTCAGATTCGCCGGCACCTTGGGCGAGCGATCGAGCATGAGCGTCGCCTCGGCGCCGTCCGGGGTCAGTTTGATGTCGGTGACCTTGCCGATCTGCACGCCGTTGTAGGTCACGTTGCTGAAGCGGTACAGCCCGCCGGTGGCCGGCAGTTGCAGCTTGACGTTGATCTTGCCGACGCCCAGCAGGGTCGGCACCTGCATGTAGGTGAAGATCATCACCGCCACGCCGACGATCGACGCGATGGTGAAGATGATCAGCTGGGTTCGTACGAAACGTGTCAGCATCAGCGACCTCCCGCGCCATAGGGGCCGGCGAAGACCTGGTCGGTCGCCGCGATGGTGACCGGACTGCCGGTCGGCGACATCATGGTCGGTGGCACCACCGGCAGCACGGGACCGTCCACGGGCGGCATCGGCATGATCGAACCCGTCTGGATTGCGTCCGGGTCGTCGGCCTCGCCGGGTGTTGCCGCCTGGCTCGGCGGCGGCGGGGCCAGCGGCGCATCCATCGGTTTGTAGGTGTAGTTCAGGTAGAACGGATCACCCGGTGCGGGAACGAGTTTCGCGTGTTCCTCACCCCAGCGGGTGCCCAGGAACAGGGTGCGCTTGAGTCGCGGGATGGTCAGGTCGAACACCGCGAACAGGTTCATGTAGTCGCCGCGAACCGCACGGTCGATGAGGCCCTGGCTGTACGGGAAGTTCGGGATGTAGCCCAGGGCGATCGGCAGGTCGGGCCCGATGTTGGCCAGCGCCCGCAGGATGGGCTCCAGATGCTTGAGGTCGGTGACCAGATCGGCTTGCGCATCATTGGCGAGTTGGGTTGCGGTGTCACTGAGAGTGCCCAGTTTCTGCAGGGCGGTGGTGATCCGCGGCCGCTCCTTGATCAGCACGTCCAGAGCCGGGGGCACCTCGTGGATCACCCGGTTGATGACGTCCTTCTGGCCCGCGAAGGTTGCCGCCACCCGGTTGAGATCCTGGATGGCCGACACGATGTTCTCGCGTTGGCGGTCCAGGACGGAGACGAAATCGTCCAGTCGCACCAGCAGATCCCGTACGTCGGCCTCACGGCCCGATATCGCGGTGCTGAAGTTGTGGATGATGTCGCCGATCTGACCGAGCCCGCCGCCGTTGACCAGCGCCGCCAGGGAGGCCAGGGTCTTCTCGGTGGTGGGGTAGGTCGACGACTGATTCAGCGGGATGGTCGCACCCTCCGGCAACCGGCCGCTGGGCTGCTCACCGATCGGCGGATTCAACGCCAGGTGCATCGAACCCAGCAGGCTCGTCTGCCCCACCGTCGCAACGACATTCGCCGGCACCACGACGTCGGGCTTGACCGAGACCTCAACGTCGGCATGCCAGTCTTTGACCGTCATCTTGCCGACACTGCCGACCACGACGTCACCGATCATCACCGGCGAATTCGATTCCAGCGTGGCGACATTGGCGACCTGGACGTGATAGATCTTCGCGTCCGGACCCCGCCCCACCGCGCCCGGCAACGGCAGCGAGTTGACGCCCTGGAACGCACATCCGCTCGCACCCAGCGCCACGACCAGGCCGGCCGCTCCGGCGGCGGTCAGGCGACGGGGCCTGGCGGACGCAGACTTTCGGCTCATGATCCTGGCGTCCCTTCGGCGGGTAGCGGTGCTCCGGGCGCGGGCCCGGGCGCCTCGGCCGGCAGCAGCACGCCGGGCAGCGTGGCGGGCGCCGGTGCCTCCGGGGCGGTCGGCACGCCGGCCGGCATCGCCGTCTGCGGCTGCGCGATCGGCGGCTGGTTCGGCAGCAGCTTGGGCTCCGGTGGTGCCGGCAGGCCGTTGGGCGCGTTGATGCCCGTGGTCGGCCCGGGCGGGGCGCCCCAGCCCGGCGGCGGCGGGATGTCGCCGGCACCGGTGTAGGCCGAGACCGCCGGCGGCGGTTCGGGCGGCCGGACCGTGCCCCCACCGCCGGGCATCAGATGCGGATCGGTGTAGACGATGTCGGCCGGATTCGCCGACGGGCCCAGATACGGGTTCATCGGGATCGGGACGATCGTGTTGGCGCTCAACAGTCGCAGCCCCGGACCCAGGTACTGCGAGCACAGCTTGGCGGCCTCGGGGGCGGTGACGTTCTCGACGGCGCCGATGGCACCGCAGATGAAGTGCAGCGGATTGGACATGTTCGGCAACGCGAACGCGCCGGCGTAGTCGCCGTACATCGGGTTGTAGATGTTGTAGCCGTTGGCGAACGCGTTGGGCGCGATGTGCAGGATGTTCTCCAGCGAGGTCTTCTGGTTGACCAGGGCCTGGGTCACGTTGCCGAGCATCCGGACCTGGTCGGAGACCTGCTGGCGCGAACCGGCCACGAACCGTTTGATGTCACCGACGGCCGCCGACAGCGTGCTCAGCGCGCTGTCGAGGTCCGAGCTGTTGTCGTCGAGCACGCTGGTCAGCGTCGCCAGGCGGTTCTGGAACTGGACGATCTGCGTGCTGCTGTTCTTCAGCGCCGTGACGAGGATCTGCAGGTTCTTGATGATGTCGACGATGTTGCCGCTGCCGTCGGCGAGGATGCGGCTGACGCCCGACAGCTGCGCGAGCGTCGAGCGCAGCTTCTCCCCGTTGCCGTCCATCGCGTCGGCGGCACTGTTGATGAATCTGGACACCGAGGTGCCCGAAACACCGCCCTGCTCACCGGGTTTGGGGCCGAGCTCGTCGGCCAGGCGGGTCAGCTGCGTCTTGACCTCATCCCATTCGACGGGCACCGCGGTGCGGTCCAGCGGAATGGTCGCACCATCGGCCAGCTGCGGCCCGCCGTTGTGCCGGTAGGCCGGGGTCAACTGCACATAGCGGGCCGAGATGAGGTTGGGTGCGACGACGATCGCCTTGGCGTCCGCCGGGATCGGGATGTCCCGGTCGATACGCATGGTGAACTTCGTCTGGGGACCCATCGGTTCGATGTCGTCGATCCGGCCCACCTTGACCCCGGCGACCTTCACCTCGTCGCCCGGGTAGATCGAGCTGGCCGTGGTGAAAATCGCGGTGATCTTCCTGGGCGCCAGCACGGTGTTGCGCACCAGGACGATCGTTCCCGCCACCAGCAACGCCACCAGCGCGATGGCCGCGGCGACGACGAACGGACGGCGCTTCATCGCGAACCTCCGGGAATTCCGTTGTACGGCCACGGGAATTCGGCGCGCGGGCCGGCATTGTCCGGCGGTTGGCCGGCGTCGACGCCGCGCCGGAAGCCGAATGCGTAGTCCAGGAAGGGCTGCATGATCTGGGGCAGCGTGATGTTGGGGATGAAGGCGTTGTAGTAGAAGCCGCCCGACACCGTCTCGCCCTGGGTCAGCTGGAATTTCACGAACCCGGGCAGTGCCTTTTCGAGGTTGTCCTTGTTCTTCTCCAGCATCGCCGTCACGGAGTTGACCTTGTCCAGCGTGGGCGCCAGCTGCTTCTCGTTGTCGGCGACCAGACCCCTGAGCTGCTGCGCCACGACGGTGGTGTTCGCCAGCAGGCTGGCGATCGCCATCCGCCGGTCGTTGAGCACCCCGACGAGATCGTTGGCGTTGAGGATCAGGGTGTTCACCTGATTGCTGCGCTCACCCAGGATCCCGCTGACGTCCGCCGCGCTCTTGAACAGGTCGCCCAGGGTCTGGTTGCGGCTGTTCAGCGACTCCGACAACCGGGACAGGCCGTCGAACGTGGGACCTAGTTGCGGCGCGATCTGGTCCAGCGTCTGCGACAGGGTGTCCAGCGACTGGTTGAGCGAGGCGGTGTCGGTGCCCGCGCTGTTGGTGGTCAGCTCGCTCAGCGCGTCGTTCAGCGAGTACGGGGACGACGTGCGTGACGACGGGATCACGTCCAGCGGATGCATCCGGCGGTCGCCCTCGGGCTGGAGGGCGAGCATCCGCTGCCCCAGCAGGGTCGCGGTCTGGATGTGTGCGGAGGTCTGCTGCCCCAGCGGGACGCTGCCCTTGACCGAGAACGTCACCACCGCCTGGCCGTCGTCGAGCGAAATATCCTGCACGGAGCCGACTTTCATGCCGGACACGGTGACGTCGTTGCCAGACACCAACCCGCCCAGTTCGTCGAACCGGGCGGAGTAGCGGACGTTGGAGGCCCATTCGACGATCCGCGCCGGCTGCAGGCCGATGGCGATCACCAGGAGCACCAGAACGCTGCCGATGAACCCGGCTTTGATGAGGCTGGATCCGCGGTACTTAAGCATCGGGCTCAGAGCACCTTCCGGTCGTCTGCTTGATCCACGGGAAGACCGCGGTACGGCCCTGCAGATCGGTGACGCGCATGGTCACGCCGCACAGGTAGTACTGGATGAAGCTGCCGTAGGCGCCCAGGCGGGCCAGCTTGCGGTAGTTGCCCGGCAGCCGCTGGATCGCGACGTCCATGCGGTCCTTGCCCTGGTCGAGCAGCGGTGCCACCCGGGCGAGTTCGTTGATGGTGCCGGTCAGCGGTGGACGCGCCTGGTTCAGCAGATCCGCGATCGACGCCGTGCCGCTGTCGAGTGAATCGATCGACGCCGCGATGGGATCCCGGTCCTTGGCGAAACCGGTGACCACCTGCTCGAAGCGATCCACGGCGGTGGAGAACTCCTTGCCATTGTCGCCGAGTTCGGCGATCACGGTGTGCAGGTTGTCGATCAACTGCTCGATCACCTGATTGTTGTCCGCCAACGTATTCGAGAACGACGACGTCTTGGTCATCAACGACTCCAAGGTGTCGCCCTGGCCCTGGAACACCTGCACCAGCGCCGAGGTCAGCGCGTTGACGTCCTTGGGGTTGAGGCCCTGGATCACCGGCTTGAGACCGCCGAGCAACAGGTCGAGGTCGAGTGCGGGCAGGGTGCGCTCCAGCGGGATCTGCGAACCCGGGGGCATGATCCGGGTCGATCCCGGCGCGTCGACCAACTCCAGGTAGCGGTCGCCGGTCAGGTTGAGGTAACGCACGGCGGCCTTGGTGCCGGTGGTGAGCACGACGGTCTTGTCGGCGTCGAAGTCGACCTGGATGTTGCGGTCGGCCAACAACTTCACGTCGTTGACCGTGCCGACCCGGATCCCGGCGACACGCACGGTGTCGCCCTTCTTGAGCCGGGACGCGTTGGCCAGGACTGCCGAGTAGTCGTTGGCCGATCCCGTGCGCACCTGGGCGAACGTCATGAACAGGAACACCGTCAGCACCGCCATGATGACGGCGAAGACGCCGAACTTGATCAGTGTGCTGCGCGAACCCGTCATCCTGGCTGTCCGAACTGTTGAGTGTTGCGCGGCGGTCCGGCCGTCTGACCGAACAGCCATTCCTTCAGACCCGCGGAGTTGAGCAGGATCCCCTGGTTGCCGTACTGCCACGGGTTCGCTCCGACGTCGGCGGAGACGAACGGCGGGAACCATTCCGGCGGGATCTTGGGCAGCTTCTGCGACTCGCACAGGTTGCCGCTCTTGGCGTTGACCTTCGGCAGGTCCTGCGGGTAGCGGTAGCGCTCGATGCCCATCACGAACGAGGTCGACACCAGCACGCCGGGGTCCGGCAGCGGTGGGGTCTTGGCGAACGGCGCGATACCGCCGATGGCACAGCGCAGGTGGTCGTTGTACCGGTCGAGCAGCTCGGTGGTGGGCACCAGCAGATGGGTGACGTCGGCCAGCGCCTGACGGTTGCCGCCGAGCACCTCGTTGCCGACGTCGGCCAGGCCGATCACGTTGACCAGCGCGGCGTCCAGTGCGGTCTGCTCGGAGACCAGCGTGTTGCTGATGCTGACCGCGTTGTCCGCCGCGGTCATCAGGTTCGGGGCCGCGTCCGCGTAGGCGCCGGCGACCGCCGGCAGGCCCTCCATCTCATGTTCCAGGGTGGGCAGGCTGGGGTCGAGCTTGGCCAGGAGGTGGTCGAAGTCGGACAGGGTCTGCCCGATCTTCTCGCCGCGGCCGTTGAACGCCTTGCTGATTGCGCCCAGGGTCTCGTTGAGCTTGGCGGGGTCGATCTTGTCCAGAACGTTGACCAACTGCTCGAAGACGGTGTTGATCTCGACCGTGACGTGCTCGGTGTCGACGACCTGACCGGGCTGCAGCGCATTCGCCGACGGCGCCGACGGCGAGACCAGTTCGACGAACTTCGAGCCGAACACCGTCGAGGACGCGATGTTGGCGGTGACGTTGGCCGGGATGAGGTGCATCTGGTCGGGATCCATCGCCAGGTGCAGCGCCGCGCTGCCGTCCGGCCGGTTCTCGATGGAAACCACCTTGCCGACCTGGACACCGCGCATCTTGACCCGGGCGTCGGGGTTCATCACCAGGCCCGCGCGCGGTGAAAGCACGGTCAGCGGAACGGTTTTGGTGAAGCTGGCCCGGAACAAGCCGATTGCCAGGGCGAGAATGCCGAGGATGGCGAGCACGGTCAGCAGGCCCGCAACCGGCCGGACCCAGCCGGGTGTGTGTTTGCGGGCGCCCGCAACCGCACGCCGGGTGTTCGCCCCGCCGCCGGATTTGTTGTCTGTCACCGTGTGTCCCTCTTAGCCGCTGAGGTTGAAGTTGCCGTTGGCGCCGTAGATGGACAGGGAGACCAGCAGGGTGACCGCGACGACGACCACCAGGGAGGTGCGCACGGCGTTGCCGACCGCCGACCCGACACCGGAGGGTCCGCCGGTGGCGAAATAGCCGAAGTAGGTGTGTATCAACAGGATCGTGATCGCCATCAACACCGCCTGCAGAAACGACCACAACAGGTCGATCGGATTCAGGAACGTGTTGAAGTAATGGTTGTAGAGCCCGGCGGACTGCCCGAAGAGCACCACGGTGACGAACTTCGAGGCCAGAAAGCTCAGGATCACCGCAATCGAGTACAGCGGGGTGATCGCGATCATCCCGGCCACGATCCGGGTCGACACCAGGTATTCGATCGGCCGGATCCCCATCGACTCCAGCGCGTCGATCTCCTCGTTGATCCGCATCGCCCCCAACTGGGCGGTCACCCCGGCCCCGAACGTGGCCGCCAGCCCGATCCCGGCCACCACCGGCGCGGAGATGCGCACATTGATGAACGCCGCCAAAAAGCCCGTGAGCGCCTCGATCCCGATATTGCCCAGCGAGGAATACCCCTGCACGGCCAGCGTGCCGCCGGCCGCCAGGGTCAAAAACCCGACGATCACCACCGTGCCGCCGATCATCGCCAGCGTGCCGGCCCCCATGGAGATCTCGGCGATCAGCCGGATGATCTCGCGGCGGAAATGCACCGCCGCGTGCGGCACCCCGGCCAGCGCCCGCCCGTAGAACAGAATGTGATCACCGAGCCGGGAAAAGAACCCGACCGGCCGACCGAACTGGCTGATCGCCCGCGGGAAGCGCTGCCGCAACAGTGTCGTCGTACCCATGTCGTCAGCCCCCCTAGTGGGTCGTCATCCGGATGCCGATGGCGGTGACCACCACATTGATCACGAACAACGCCATGAACGCATACACCACCGTCTCGTTGACCGCATTGCCCACCGCCTTGGCCCCACCGCCACTGATGGTCAGGCCGCGATAACAGGCCACCAACCCCGCGATCAACCCGAACAACGCCGCCTTGATGCACGAGATGATCACCTCGGGCACCCCGGTCAACAGGGTGATGCCGGCCGCGAACGCGCCGGGATTCACATCCTGAATGAACACCGAAAAGACGTAGCCGCCCAGGATGCCGATGATCACCACCAGAGAATTGAGCAGCAACGCCACCAAACCCGACGCCAGCATCCGCGGGGTCACCAGACGCTGCACCGGGTTGATCCCCAGCACCTCCATCGCGTCGATCTCCTCACGGATCGTGCGCGACCCCAGATCCGCACACATCGCCGTGGCCCCGGCCCCGGCCACGATCAACACCGTCACCAACGGACCGATCTGCGTCACCGCCCCGAACGCCGCCCCCGCCCCGGACAGATCCGCCGCCCCCAACTCCCGCAACAGGATGTTCAACGTGAACGACACCAGCACGGTGAACGGAATCGCCACCAACAACGTCGGCGCCAACGACACCCGCGCCACAAACCACGCCTGCTCCAAAAACTCCCGCCACTGAAACGGCCGCTTGAACACAAACCGCACCGCATCAGCCGACATCGCAAACAACCCACCGATCGCCTGCATCGGCCCCGACAGATTCCGCAACACCGGAACCCCGACCGACCACCGCTCTGCCATTAGGCGAAACCTCCCGGGCTGTCGTGGGCTGTGACCGCAGGAGCCGCCGAAATCGCGGCAAAGTCCAGATCTTCATAGCCGATGCGGCCGGTCGCCGTGAAGAAATCGTGAACTTCCACAACATCCGCTACATATGCGCCCGAGGTTGTAATACCCGACGTGGCGAAAGCCCCCTGCGCCACCGCCGGCGTGACGGCGCCCGCCCCGGTGCCGGCGGGTAGGAGGGTGCCGATCGTGGCCGTCAAGAGCATTCGGTGAACCTTACTGTGTCCCTTACGTGACGTAGCCCGGGCTACGTCACCGCGCCGGCGGTCTTGAGTTCGATGATGCGGTCCCAGTCGAGGCCGAGTTCGAGCAGCACTTCGTCGGTCTGCTCCGCGAAGCCGGGCGCACCACCGGTGTGCGGCGCCTCGACGTCGAACTGGACGGGGTTGGCGACGAGTTCGAGCTCGCCCGCACGCACGATGTACTCGTTGGCGCGGATCTGCGCATCGTCGGCCGCCTGCAGGGTGTCCTGCACCGGGGCCCACGGCCCGGCCAGGGTCGCAAACCGTTCGCTCCACTCCGGCAGGGTCCGCGTCGCGATCGCCTCGCCCAGGATCGCGACCGCATCCGGGGTGTGCTCGGCGATGGATTCCGCGGTGGCGAACCGCGGGTCGTCGATCAGGTCGGCGCGGTCGATGTGGCGGCACACGTCGGCCCAGAACTTCGTCGGCTGCATCATCACGAAGGAGATGTAGCGGTCGTCTTTGGTGCGGTAGACGCCGACGAGGGGGTTGATCGGCGAACCGTGCACGCCCGGCGGCTGGGCCACCAGTCGCTGCCGCAGGTGATTGGTCAGGGCGACGGTGTGGCCCAGCGCCCACAGCCCGCTGCCCAGCAGCGACACGTCGACCACCGACGGTTCACCGGTGCGTTCGCGCTTGACCAGAGCGGCCGCGATGCCGCCGGCCAGATTGGTGCCGGAGATGGTGTCGCCGTAGGCCGGCCCGGGCGGTCCGACCATGCCGTCGACGCCCTCTGGGGTGATGGTGGCGGCCGTGCCGGCCCGGCACCAGAAGGCGGTCATGTCGTAGCCGCCCTTGCCGGCCTCCTGGCCGCGGGGACCCAGCGCGCTGCCGCGCGCGTAGATGATCTTCGGGTTGACCGCACGGATGTCGTCGACGTCGATGCCGAACTTCTGCCGGTGTCCGGGCAGGAAGCTGGTCAGGAAGACATCGGCGCGCTTTGCCAGTTCGAGCAGGATCTCGCGACCCTCCGGAACCGACATATCAAGTCCCACACTGCGTTTGCCGCGGTTGGCGTGCTCGATGTTGGGGTTGGGATCACCCTCGACCCGCAACGGGCCGGTCTGGCGCAGCCCGCGCTGCGGATCGCCGGTGACGGCGTGCTCGACCTTGATCACGTCGGCGCCCCATTCGGCGAGCACCGCGCCGGCGGACGGAACGAAGCCGTACATGGCGACCTCGAGGACGCGGATGCCTTCCAAGGGTTTACTCATGACTGGGCCCCTTCGGCGGGGCCAATGACCGTCGCGAACGTCTTGCGTTCCAGGAACTCGTCGAGGCCGGCCTCGCCCATCTCGCGGCCGATGCCCGACTGCTTGTACCCGCCGAACGGCGCGTCCGGGCTGAAGTAGTTGCCGCCGTTGATCGAGAAGGTGCCGGTGCGGATCCGGCGAGCCAGCGCGAGCGCACGGTCCTGACCGCCGAAGATGGCGCCGGACAACCCGTAGATCGAGTTGTTGGCGATGCGCACCGCGTCGTCGTCGTCTTCGTAGGTAATCACCGCAAGCACCGGCCCGAACACCTCGTCCTGGGCGATCTCACTGTCGGGGTCGACGTCGGCCAGCAGGGTCGGGGTGTAGAAGAAGCCGGGATCCTTCTTCTCGCCGCCGGTGACCAGGGTTGCACCGGCGGCCACCGCCCGCTTGACCATGCCGTCGACCTTGTCGCGCTGCTTGGCACTGATCAGCGGGCCCATGTAGGTGCCGGGTGCGTTCGGGTCGCCGTAGCGCACATGACCGAAGTTGGTCTTGATGAGCTCGACGATCTCGTCCTTGTGCCGGCGCGGCACCAGGAGTCGCGACGTGAGTGCGCAGCCCTGGCCGGCGTGGGTGACCATGGAGAACGCCGCGAACAGCGCCGCCATGTTGAAGTCCGCGTCGTCGAGCACGATGGCCGCCGACTTGCCGCCCAGTTCCAGGAACACCTTCTTGAGGGTGTTGCTGGCCGCCGCCATGATCGCCCGGCCGGTCGGAGTGGAGCCCGTGAAGGTGACCATGTCGACGTCGGGACTGGTGGTCAGGACGGCGCCCACCTCCGGGTCGGCGCCGGACAGGACATTGACCACACCCGCCGGGATGTCGGTGTGGTTGGCGATCAGTTCCCCCAGCGCCAGCGTGATCAGCGGGGTGTCCGGCGCGGCCTTCAGGATGACCGTGCAGCCGGCGGCCAGCGCGGGCGCGAGCTTGGCCAGGGCCAGCTGGTTCGGATAGTTGTAGGCGATGATCGCGGCGACGACGCCCGCGGCTTCCTTCTCCACCCAGCGGTGGTGCAGCATCCCGCGGCTCTCGATGTTGCCGAGATCCTCGGTCATCGGATACGTCTCGAGCAGGTCGGCGTAGTACTTCACGATCGCGACGGGCTGGTCGTACTGGGCGCCGGCCAGCAGCGCGGGGGTGGCGCCCACTTCGTCGGTGGTCAGCTGGCCCAGCTCCGGGCGGTGCTCGACGAGGACGGCGTGCAGCTGTCGCAGGCAACGCACCCGCAGCTCGGTGTTGGTGGCCCAGTCGGTGGTGTCGAACGCCGTGCGCGCGGCGGCGACGGCCGCCTCGGCGTCGGCGACCGTCGCATCGGGTGCATGACCGAGGACCTCGCCGGTGGCGGGGTTCAGGCTCGCGAACGAGCGGCCGCTACCGCTTTCGACCAGCTTGCCGCCGATCAGTATGCGTCGATCGATCTGGCCGCCGTCCGTGGCGGCGTTGGCGATGGTGTCGGGGGATGCCACCCGAGCCTCCTCGTTGAACATGTGATAACTGGATTCTCATCCTCTGCGAATGCTGCATTCGCCAGAGGAGAACTGTAGCAACTAATCAGCACCCGGGCCTCGCTGTCAACCAAACCCATGCCACCGATTTCGCGGAATCCGCGCATTTCAAGACTGTTAGTTCACAAACCTTGCGTGACGGCTGTCACCGAGAGTACGGTTCTCATAATCGAAATGGTGATTCTTGATGTTTGAGACGGCAGCTGCCCCGTCGGCCGTCGCGATGAAGCACGTGAACACTGCACAACACTCCAGTACGCATATCCGAAGGGACCACAGTGGGACGCGTTGAAGGCAAGGTCGCATTCATCACCGGCGCCGCGCGAGGGCAGGGCCGCAGCCATGCCATCCGGCTGGCCGAGGAGGGCGCCGACATCATCGCGGTCGACATCTGCAAGAACTACGACACCGTCGGCTACCCCATGGCCACCCTGGAGGACCTCGAGGAGACCAAGAACTTCGTCGAGAAGACCGGGCAACGCATCGTCACCGCGCAGGCCGATGTGCGCGTCGAGGCCGAGTTGCGCGCCGCCCTGGAGGCGGGGATCGCGGAGTTCGGCAAGCTCGACATCGTCGTCGCGCAGGCCGGCATCGCCGCGATGAAGGGCCAGCCCTCGATACAGGCCTGGACCGATGGCATCAACACGAACTTCGTCGGCACCATCAACGCCATCCAGGTGGCGCTGCCCCACCTCAAGGAGGGGGCGTCGATCATCGCGACCGCATCGGCCGCGGCGCTCATGGATGCGCACAGCAAGCCCAATCCGGGCGCCGATCCGGGCGGCATGGGGTACATGATCTCCAAGCGGTTCATCTCGGAGTACGTGCACTACCTGGCGACCGAGCTGGCCGTCCGCGGTATCCGCGCCAACGTCATCCACCCGACCAACTGCAACACCGACATGTTGCAGAGCCCCCCGATGTACCAGTCGTTCCGGCCCGACCTGGAGAACCCGACCCGCGCCGACGCCGAGCCCGTCTTCGCCGTGCAGCAGGCCATGCGGGTGAACTACGTGGAACCGCAGGACATCAGCAACGCGGTGCTGTGGCTGGCCTCCGAGGAGTCCCGCTACGTCACCGGGATGCAGCTGCGCGTCGACGCCGGCGGCTACCTCAAGTGGTACGACTACCACGTCTGATCTTGGCCGGAATGGCCGATACCGTTGCCACACAGCCTGATCCGCCGTCAGAGGAGACAACATGAAGGTCTGGGTAGACAAGGACAAGTGCCAGGGTCACACCCTGTGCTCGATGATCGCTCCCGATTCGTTCGAACTCGACGAGGTCGACGGCCACTCGTCGGCGGTCAACGAGATCGTGCCCGACGATCAAGAGGATGCCGTCCGCGAAGCCGCCCACTCCTGCCCCGAGCAGGCCATCGTCATCGAATGACGCCAGGATCCATGGAGCCCCGAGGAGATACCGCGTGAGCATCGACGACACCGTCGCGGCCGACGAGGACAAGCGACGCAACAGCTACCACTTCGACCGGCACACCCCGGAGTACCGGCTGCAGTTCACCAAGATCACCGAGGAGATGCAGTCCCGTTGCCCGATGGCGTGGTCGGACACCTATGAGGGCCACTGGGTGGCCGCCGGCAGCAAGGAGGTCTTCGAACTCGCCCGCTGCCCGGTGGTCTCCGCCGACCACGACATCCATGGGGAACGCAAGGGCTACAAGGGCATTGCCATCCCGTCGGCCCGGCGGGTCAACATGGTCCGCGGCGGCATTCTGGAGATGGACAACCCCGAGCACAAGATCTACCGCGACGCGCTGAACCCCTACCTGTCCCCCGCCGCGGTGAAGCGCTGGGCGCCGTTCATCGACGAAATCGTGCGCGCCGCCCTCGACGAGAAGATCGAATCCGGGCACATCGACTTCGTCGACGACCTGGCCAACATCGTCCCGGCGGTCCTGACGCTGGCCATGATGGGCATCCCGCTCAAGAAGTGGGCGGTCTACAGCGAGCCCACCCATGCCGCGGTCTACACCCCCGAGCACTCCCCGGACGCCGAGCGCGTCGCGGCGATGCACCGGGAGATGGGCATCGACCTGGTCAACACCATGAACGAGGTCCGGGAGAATCCGCGGCCCGGCCTGGTCAATGCGCTGGTGTCGATGAAGATCGACGGCGAACCCGCACCGGATCTGGAGATCCTGGGCAACCTGGGCCTGATCATCGGCGGCGGATTCGACACCACCACCGCGCTGACGGCGCACTCGCTGGAATGGCTGGGTGAGCATCCCGACCAGCGCGAGCTGCTGTCCCGTGAACGCGACCACCTGCTCAACCCCGCCACCGAGGAGTTCCTGCGCTACTTCACCCCCGCACCGGGTGACGGCCGCACCTTCGCCGCAGACACCGAGTTCGACGGCCATCACTTCAAAGAGGGTGAGCGCCTGTGGATCTCGTGGGCGATGGCCAACCGTGACCCCTCGGTGTTCGCGGACCCGAACGACGTCATCCTGGACCGGCAGGGCAACCGGCACTTCAGCTTCGGCCTCGGCCTGCACCGCTGCGCGGGCTCCAATGTGGCGCGCACGGTCTTCAAGTCGATGCTGACCGCGGTGCTCGACCGGATGCCGGACTACGTCTGCGATCCCGAGGGCACCGTGCACTACGACACCATCGGCGTCATCCAGGGCATGCGGCACCTGCCGGCCACGTTCACCCCCGGCAAGCGGCTGGGCCCGGGCCTGGACGAGACGCTGGAGAACCTGCAGCGCATCTGCGTCGAGCAGGAACTGGCCCGACCGATCACCGAGCGCAAGGACATCGCCGTCATCGACTGGAAGTGAGTTCCCCGCGCACGCCGAGTCTGCGGTGAGTGCGAATCCCCGGCCGGGAATTCGCACTCACCGCAGTTTCGCTTCGGGACACCCCCGGCCCCCGTAGCCTCGAATGCGTCCAACGCTCCACGGCGCGATCGGGGGAACTGCGAATGAGCGACACCTCGGACGCCCGCCACTGCGGCCACGCGTACCACTTCGATCGGCACACCCCGGACTACCGCGAACAGTTCGAGACGATCACCGCCGAGTTGCACGGCCGCTGCCCGGTGGCCTGGTCGGACACCTACGGCGGCCATTGGGTGGCCGCGGGCAGCACCGAGGTTTTCGAGCTCGCGCGCAGCGCCGCCATTTCCAACGACAACGACGTCGCCGGGACACGCCGCGGCTATCGGGGTATCACCATCCCGCAGCCGCCGGCCAGCGGCCTGGTCCGCAGCGGGATCCTGGAGATGGACGAACCCGAGCACCGGCAGTACCGAACACCGTTGAACGCCTACCTGTCACCCGCCGCGGTGCAGCGCTGGGTGCCCGTCATCGACGAGATCGTCCGGGCGTGCCTGGACGAGAAGATCGAAAGCGGGCGCATCGATTTCGTCGATGACCTGGCCAACATCGTTCCGGCGGTGCTCACCCTGGCGATGATGGGTGTGCCGCTGCGCAAGTGGCCGGTCTACTGTGAGCCCGCACATGCGATGGTGTACACGCCCGCCGATTCACCCGAAGCGGCACGGGTCGGCGAACTGGCGCTGGCCAGCGCCGCCGACATGATGGGCCACGTCGCCGAGATCCGGGAGCAGCCGCGGCCGGGTCTGATCGACGCCCTGGTGCGGCTTCGCGTCGACGGGCAGCCGGCACCCGACCTGGAGTTGATGGGCATGCTGATGCTGTTGATCGGCGGCGGCTTCGACACCACCACCGCGCTGACGGCCCATGCGCTGGAATGGCTTTCGCAACACCCCGACCAACGTGAGCGCCTCTCCCGCGAGCGCGCCACCCTGCTGGACTCCGCGACCGAGGAGTTCCTGCGGTTCTTCACCCCGGCGCCCGGTAACGGCCGGACGGTCGCGGCCGACTGTGAGATCGACGGTATTCCCCTCAAGGAGGGTGAACGCCTGTGGATCTCGTGGGCCATGGCCAACCGTGACCCGTCGGTTTTCGAGCATCCCAACGAGATCGTGCTCGACCGAAAGGGCAACCGGCACTTCAGTTTCGGGTTGGGCATCCACCGCTGCGTGGGCTCCAACGTCGCCCGCGCGGTGTTCAAGTCGATGCTGACCGCCGTGCTCGACCGGATGCCGGACTTCGCCTGCGATCCGGCCGGAGCGGTGCACTACGAGACGATCGGCGTCATCCAGGGCATGCAGCACCTGCCCGCCACCTTCACCCCCGGCCGCCGGCTGGGCCCGGGCCTGGACGACACGCTCGAGCTGCTGCAACGGGCGTGCGACGAGCAGGAACTGGCGCGGCCCATCACCGAACGCAAGGACGCCGCCGTCATCAGTTGGTAGCCCGAGCCACCAGCGTCGAGATAAGGCACGCAAATCCTGAAAAGCCGTGCAATAAGACGACACTCGACGTCGATTGGCCGGTCGTCCCCTACATGCCGGCCGGCGGATGCCCGAGGCTGAAGGCGGCGCCCAGCGGATCGGTGACCGTGGCGAGCGTGCCGTAGGGCGTCACCTCGGCACCCATCAGCACGGACCCGCCCAGCGACTCGACCCGGGCGACGGTGGCCGCCACATCGTCGACGGTCACATACGGCTGCCAGAACGATCCGGCGCCGGGCGGGAGGATCTTGGCGGCGTCCATGATGCCCATGTAGGCCAGGTCGCCGGTGAACACCTGCCCATAGGCATCCCCACCCGTGTCGACGTCCTCGATACGGGCCCCCAGCACCCGGGTGTAGAAGTCGATCGACTTCGCGTAATCGGTGCTGTGCGACTCGAACCAGTACGGCGTGCCGTGTTCGCCGCGCTGACTGAAGCCGTGATGCTGATCGGGTTGCCAGAAGCCGATCACCGCGCCCGCGCTGTCGACCGCGACGAGCATCGTGCCCTCGTCGCCGACGGGCATCGGCGGCACCATGATCGAGCCGCCCGCTGCCTGCACCGCCCGCGCGGTGGCCTCGGCGTCGTCGGTGCGCAGGTACACCGCCCAGACGTTCGTCGGTCCGCCGGCCTCCGGCATGTACGGGCTGAGCCCGGCGACACGCCTGCCGTTCCTGGTGAAGTTGCGGTAGCCGCCGAACTCCGCGCGCGGCGGTTCGGCCTCCCAGCCGAAGATCGCCCGGTAGAACTCGGCGGCCCGGTCCGGGTCACTGCTCGTCAGGTCAAACCAGATCGGTGCGCCCGCCGGGGCGGAATAGTCGGCCATATGCGAATGCTCCTCGCCGTGGTGGGTAGCGGTCAACCATTCAGAGCGGCGCCATCCCGAAAACTCATCGCGGCCGGGGCGATGGGCGCGTGCGCGAGGTGCACCGGCGCACTACTTCGACGGTGGCGCCACGATGTTGGCGATGACCATCCGCAGGAAGGGACGGTAGACGTCGCGGCCGTCGACCAGGCTGTTGAGGGTGACCCCGTCGTTGGCCGCGAGCACCACCCGGGCGAGGTCGATCGCCTCCATCGTCAGCTCGCCGCCGAGCCGCGCGACGCCCTTGGCGATGTAGTCGGCCAGGGCGTGGGCCGTCTCCTCCCGCTGGCCCGACACCCGTTCCCGGGCCTCCGGGTTGCGCAGCAGGAACAGCGTGAACTCGTAACCGAGCGACGCACGGTCGAATCCCTGCGCGGTCAGCAGGTGACCCCATCGGTCGGCGATGTCGTCGGCGTGCAACTCGTCGAGGTTGCCGATGGATTCGACGACGTCGGCGAAACCGTCCAGGAATCGCTGGCGCTGCCGTTCGACGACGGCCAGGAACAACTCGGCCTTGCTGCCGAAGTGGGAGTAGATGGCGCCGCGGGTGTAACCGGCCGCATCGGCGATGTCCTCAAGGGCGGCCGCGTCGAAACCCTTGCGCGCGAACACTTCTTCGGCGGCGTCGAGCAGCAGGTTGCGGGTGTGCTCGAGGCGGCGTTGCATCGTCCAGCGTTCGGCCATCGCTCGATTCTCCCAGCTGCTCCCACAACGCGGTCCTGCACGGTTGCATCGAATATACACCGATGTATATTAGTGGTGCCAGTCACTCGGCCCCTGCCGCCCGACACCGAGGAGAACACCGTGACCGCCGCCCCCGTACGACCCGGCGAATGGGTCGACCACGCGACCGCCCTCGACGACATTCCCGGCGACCGGTACCGGATGGAGATCCCGACGGAGCGTTACGTCGCAGCGGATTTCGTCGGCCGCGAACGGGAGGCGATCTGGATGAAGGTGTGGCAGGTGGTCGGGCGGGCCGACGAGCTTGCCAAGGCCGGCGACTGGAAGCAGTACCGACTCTTCGACCAGTCCTACATCGTCGTGCGGGGCAAGGACGACAGGATCCGCGGCTTTGTGAACGCCTGCCGGCACCGCGGCAACGTGCTGTGCCGGGAGGCCCGCGGCAACGCCAAGCGCGGCTTCCTGTGCCAGTACCATCTGTGGTCCTACGACCTGGCGGGCAACCTCAAGGGCATGCTGCGCGAGGCGCTGGCCGGCCCCATCGACAAGGACACCCACGGGCTGATCGAGGTGCCCGTCGACACGTTCGGCGGCTTCATCTTCCTCAACCCGGACCCGGACGCCGCGCCGTTGGCCGAGTTCATCGGCGACGAAGTCGCCACCATGCTGGCCCCGTACCACCTCGACGAGATGGTCACCGTCATGGACGTCACCGAGGCCATCGACTGCAACTGGAAGGTCGTCATGGACGCCTTCCAGGAGGGCTATCACATCGACGGCATCCACCCGCAGCTGCTGCGCGTCATCAACATCGACCCGAAGACCAGCCGATTCAAATTCTTCGAAAATCATTGTGTCTCAATGGCTCCGTTCGACGTCGTCGGCGCCAGCCCGCAGGCACAGGTCGACGGCGTCATGGACCTGCCGGAGACGTTCCCGTCGACCGTCGCGGTACTCCCCCGCTTCCAGGAGCTGGTCGCCGAATACCAGGTGGAGGACGGCACCCTCGACTTCCCCGAGGGGGTGACGGCCCGGACGCTGCTGCAGCGCGCGACCCGGGACACGCTGACCGGCATGGGCCTGGACGTCAGCGGCCTGACCGACGCGCAGATGAGCGACAACCACGGGTGGGTGCTGTTCCCGAACTTCTTCATGACGATTCGCGCCGGCGAGGCCACCATCGTGATGGCGCTGCCGCACCCCGACGGCGATCCCAACCGCTGCATCTGGCACGTCGCGAGCTACATGTGGCTGCCCGACGAGATGAAAGCCGCCTTCACCGCCGAGCCGGTCGTGGTCGACGAACCGGGCAGCTTCAAGTATTTCGAGGCGCTGCAACAGGATTACGAGCAGATGCCGCGCCAGCAGATCGGCCTGCGCAACACCACCCTCAAGCACATGGCGCTGGTCAAGGAGGAGGTCGTCATCGCCCACTTCCACTCGGTCGTCGACGAGTACCTGCGCGCGGCCGGGATGACGGTATGAGGGACATCGACGCGGTCGCAGCCGACTACACCGGGCGGCGACGTGCGGTTCTCGAATACGCGCTGACCACCAAACGCCTCGTCGACGCTGCCAAGGAACCGGGCTTCACCGTCGAGGGCTGGGCGCCGCTGGCCGCGCTGGTCGCGGTCGACGAGTTCGAACGGATCGGCAACTTCAAAGAGGTGATGAACTGGTCGGAATACGTCGGATTCCTGACGAACTGGGCCGCGAACTCGGAGTGGGACGGGTTGTTCAAGCGGGTCAGCGAGGTGGACGGCGTGGTGTTTCTCGAACTCGAGGAGCGCAGCAGGATCGGCGATTTCACCTCCGTGGTGAACTCGATGTCGGTGTACGAGTTCACCGACGACGATAAGATTCGGCACATCGACGTCTACCTGCAGATGGCCCTGCCGAACACCGACATGCTCGGCAGCTATGAGGGAGTTGGGATCGCGGAGTGACTGACCTGGATTCACCGGATTTCTTCACCGACAACAAACTGCTGCACGACCCGTACGCCTACCTGGCGGCGCTGCGCGACGAGTGCCCGATCCGCCGCGAGCAGCATCACGATGTGATGATGGTGACCGGCTACGACGAGGGCGTGGCGATCTACAACGACACCGAGCGGTTCTCGTCGTGCCTGTCGGTCACCGGCCCGTTCCCCGGCTTCCCGGTGTCGCTGAAAGGCCATGAGAACAGCGATATCTCGGCCATCATCGACGCACACCGCGACGAACTGCCGTTCAACGATCAGTTGCCGACGTTCGATCCGCCCAAGCACACCGATCACCGGGCACTGCTGGCGAAGATGATCACCCCGAAGCGCCTCAAAGAGAACGAGGAGTTCATCTGGAAGCTGGCCGACCGGCAATTGGACGAAGTGCTCGGGGCGGGTGAAGCCGGAAAGTGCGAGTACAACGACGGCTACGGCAGCCCGTTCGCCATGCTGGTGATCGCCGACCTGCTCGGGGTGCCCGAGTCCGACCACGCCGAGTTCCGTGCCGCACTGCTCAGTGGCCGCACCGGCACCATCGGCAGCAGCAAGGGTGACGCGCTGGAGCATTCGCCGCTGGAGTACCTCTACGGCAAGTTCACCGAGTACATCAGCGACCGCCGCGCCAATCCGCGCGACGACGTGCTGACCGGTGTCGCCACGTCCACCTTCCCGGACGGCAGCATGCCGGAGGTCATCGACGCGGTGCGGGTGGCGGCGAATCTCTTTGCGGCGGGCCAGGAAACGACGGTCCGCATCCTGTCGGCCTCAGTCATGATGCTGGCCGAGAACCAGGAACTGCAGGCCCGGCTGCGCGCCGACCGCGACCTGCTGCCGCGGTTCATCGAGGAGGCGCTGCGCGTCGAGAGCCCGGTGCGCGGCGACTTCCGGCTGGCCAAGGAACCGGTCACGGTCGGCGGCGTGGAGATCCCCGCCGGCACCATCGTGATGCTCGTCAACGCCGCCATGAACCGTGACCCGCGCAAGTTCGACGATCCGGACACGTTCGACGTCGAGCGGGCCAACTCCCGCAACCACGTGGCGTTCGGTCGCGGCGTGCACAGCTGCCCCGGGGCCCCGCTGGCCCGGACGGAGACGCTGGTGAGTCTCAACCGGCTGTTCGACCGCACCACCGAGTTCTGGATCGACGAAGAGGTGCACGGACCGCCGGGGGCCCGCCGCTACCGGTATCTGCCCACCTTCATCCTGCGCGGGCTGACCAACCTCAACATCTGCTTCAGATAGGAACTTTCATGCCGTTCGAAGGAACCGCCGCCATCGTGACGGGCGGGGCCTCGGGCCTCGGCCTGGCGATCACCGAAGCGCTGGCCGCCCGCGGCACCAAGGTGGCAATATTCGACATCCAGGCTGAGGCCATCGACACCGAGGAGGCGCGCCTGCGGGCCGGTGGCGCAACCGTATCCGGTCACATCGTCGATGTCTCCAGCCGCGAACAGGTCGCCGCGGCCGTCGCCCGGGTGCGTGACGAGTTCGGTCCGGTGCTGATCCTGGTGAACAGCGCCGGCATCGAGCAGTTCGGCAAGTTCGCCGAGATCACCGACGAGTTCTGGGATCGCGTGATGGCGGTGAACCTGCGCGGACCGTTCATCTGCGTGCAGGAAGTGCTGCCCGACATGCTCGCCGCGAAGTGGGGCCGCATCGTCAACATCTCGTCGTCGAGCGCCCAGGGCGGCCAGTCCTACATGGCGGCGTACGTGAGTTCCAAGGCCGGGCTCATCGGCTTCACCAAGGCGCTGGCCCTCGAACTCGGCCCCAAGGGCATCACCGTCAACACCATCCCGCCGGGCATGGTGGTCACGCCGATGCTCGAAAAGGCCATCGCCGAGGGCAGATTCACCGACTCGCTGGAGAACTTCGCCAAGATCACCCCGGTCCGGCGGGCCGGCCGGCCCGAGGACATCGCCAACGCCGCGATGTTCCTGATCGCCGACGAGTCGTCGTACGTCACCGGGCAGATCATCGGCGTCAACGGCGGACGCCGCACCTAGGAGCACGCCGAGCGTGCACCCATATGCAAAACCGCTCTCGGCGAATGCATATGGGTGCACGCTAATGAGTCCTGGCTGGTGTTTCGTTCGCGGGTTGTGCAGCCGGTGTGCGAGACGCTGGTGTGTTGGAGCGACTGGCCGGTGAGCACTTGTGCACGCTGGAGTTGGTGAGTCCTGGCGCG
>WBZP01001124.1_pt1 | contig 33976 bp, 29 predicted proteins | sample 5204301 | NCBI WGS metagenome assembly WBZP01 (sample SAMN12412401, study PRJNA552823) | activated sludge metagenome | isolation source: activated sludge from nitrification reactor of wastewater treatment plant... | place: USA: Pennsylvania | collected 2017 | reverse complement strand
TTAAAAGAGCAGGTTACAGGATGATAGATGTGATCCGTGCTTTTTATAAACCTATATCTTTATTTTTTACTATGCCATCCGGGAAGATCGAATCTTCTAACCAACCACAAAAATTGTCAAAGAGCCTAATTTTTTAATTGGCCGTTTTGTACATTCAGCAGGACTGACGGGCCTCTAAAGCGCGTTTGGTATCCTGAATGCGCCCAATGGCCGTCAGGTTGGTCAAAATGGCCAGAACAAAGAGGGGGAATGTGAACACGCTGATGCTTTCAAACAACGGAAAAGAAAGCCCCGGCACTGTGTAGCGCAATGGCCCCGTCCACAGGGACAGAAGACCACACAGGAACGCGGAAATGCCAATGGTAAGGATGCGTTCGGGGCGCTGCATCATGCCTTCTTTGCATTCCACACCCAAGCCTTCCGCCCGCGCCCGCACGTAGGATACCATAATGGAACCGATCATGGCCGTAAAAGCAGACAGTGCACTGATGAAATAATGCTGGGCTGCTAAGTAGTAGCATATCCCCAGAAACATCACCAATTCGCTGTAGCGATCCAGCACAGAGTCGAACAAGGCCCCAAAAGCACTTTCCTGTCCGCTTACGCGGGCTAATCGCCCGTCTATCATGTCGAAAAGCCCTCCAAACAGGATCAGTGCGCCCCCATAGCCAATGATGCGCAGGTCGCCCCGGGCGGCATTGGCTCCCCAAATGAACAGGGCCGCTGTACATAAATTGATTACGAATCCCATGACAGTGATGGCATTGGGCGTGATGCCTGCTTTTGCCAGCGTCTGAATCAGAGGGTGGATGGCTCTATAGACCAAAGGCTGGCCCACCTCTTTTAAAAAGTTGCTCATGAAGGTTCCTTTTATTCATTTTCTGCGCAATACCAGACTGTCCGGCGGATATTGTACCCGCAGGGAGTCCATGTGGGTTTGCGCCCATTGTACGAGGGTTTGGCGTTGTACATCTGTGAGGGCAGCCTCGCGGTGTATCCAAGTGTAGGAACCAAGGGGCATTTCCTTTTCTTTGACCATTTCAATGATTTCCTCGAACTTATGATTCTGAACAGCCACCCGGCGTTTGGTAAATTCCGAAAAATTCAGGTGCTGTTTTCCTTCTTTGACGTGTTGGTACAGCCACCAGCCCAGCGGCTGTATATTGGAATACCACGGATAGACAGTGGTGTTGCTGTGGCAGTCGTTGCAGGCCACTTTGAGCAGTTGTTCCACTTCCGGGGAGGTGGCATAGCGGGTACTCACTGCGTGGGTATGGTCGCCGGAATTGTTCTTAGGCGGGCGTATAAATTGCAGAATGAGCAACAGGATGCCCAAGCCATACAGGATTTTGCGCAACATAGCGGATTTTTTGATAAAAGATGGACGATGACTTTGTTTTAACAGCGGCAAATGTAGTATTTAGCAGGACAAACCCGGATAATTTTTGCAAAAAAACCTTTCGGCTTAAAAATTTTCAACCGGGTTGGTGTGTTGTAAAACCTGTCTGTGTTTCCGCTTTCTTTGTTAAAATTGTCAAAAGCCGACAAATAGGGCAAAAATTTTTGGAAATTTATTTTTTGTTCCCTATATTTGTGCCATCTTTTCACTTTTGATTTTAAATACCGTGCCATGCTTTTGGTCGCGCGTTACTTTCGGCAAAAGACGTAGAAAAACGGGGAACGATCCCTGTGCAACATCTGGCTCCCGGCACTTATTTTGTAACACTTTCCACTGCAAATCGCAGTTTGGGCAGTTGCCGCCTGCTGCGTCAATAAAGCCCCCTTCATTATGGTCTGACAAAGTTGTAATACATTTTGTCAGACATTTTTTTACTCTTTTTTTCTATTTCCATGTCCAGATTGATTATATATATACTTCTCATGGCTTTTGTCAGGGGCATGTATGCACAGGATGGATTTCTGATAAAATACTGCGACAATATAGAGGCAAATCCTACTTCCATTGTGGAAGTGGAAGATGGCTATGTGATTGTAGGAATGGGTTGCTATAAACCCTCTACCAATAATGAACTCATTGCCTTCAAAGTAAATCGTCAGGGAGTATTTCAGTGGCGTTGCGGCGTGATTCCGCTGGCACCGGGTTTTGCCGATTGCTCCATCCTCACTGCTGGCGGGGGGCTTACCCCTGACGGGACGGTGGTGCTGGGGGGCTATCTTTCAAAAACCAATCGGACAGGAGCGATCTTTATGGCCCGCATAGACCCAAAAGACGGCACCCTGCTTTCCCTGCATTTATATAAGGAATATGACATCACCCAGGAGTATTACACGACGGAACATCTGGCTATGTGTGCCAATGGTGATGTGCTTCTTTCCGGGGTATATACCAATTTTAAGCGCGATTCCATGTTTTTGCTGCGCCTCAGTCCCAACGGGAAAACGCGCCATTTTGTCAAATTCACCGCCGACCCGGATGGCAACTATGAGTGGCCCCTGAATGCCAACCCGGTGGAATTTCCCAATGGCGACATTATGGTCGGCTTTTGTCAGTACCTTCCCGGTTCGCTCGACCCCAGTCCTTTTGTGGCCTTTTTGAGCGCCGATTTACAGGTGAAGCAAGTGCAGGATGCCAAAGCGTTGGGTTCCCTGATGCTTGCGGAGGCCTCTACCGATGGTTATGCCTACACCTATATCGAAGGCACCCGCATTGGGAACACTGCGGGCTACAAAATACCCTGCCTTCAAAAGTGGACCCCTGCTGGCGATACGGTGTGGATGGTGGAAACCCATAAATACGGCGGCCCAAAAATTTACGACATGACGGTGCAGCGCAACAACAACATTGTCCTTTCTTTTAGTTTGGGGGCGGCCGATTGCAGATTGGACTTTTTTGATCCCCGTGGTAAAAAGATCAGGCAACACGTATATGGGGTATGGCATGGTAATGGGTTAGGTACAGAGTCAGAAAGGATAAAGTTGCTTGCTGTTCAGGGTACTTCGGATGGCGGGGTGATTGCGGCGGGGGAATATACCCGAATCAAACATGCACTGATACACGAGTTGTGTTTTATGGTTTGGAAAACGGACAGCCTCGGCTGTATAGAGGCGGGGTGTCAGGGCGATACGACCCGGGTTTCCACATCGGTATTTTCCCCTGCTGCTCCGCGCAAAGCGGCCTTTTGCGTACAGCCCAATCCGGTTTCGGAAGTCCTTACCATCGATTTTCAGCACACCCTGCCGTTGGGTGCTGTACATATTCGCATTCTGGATGTGTATGGTCGTTGGGTACGGGAGCTGCGCAGTTGGCGAGTGTCCTGCCCGGTCGAAATGGAGGATTTGACTCCGGGCCTTTACTTTGTAGAAGTGTCAGACAGGAGCGGTAGTCTGGGTGTGCAGCGGGTGCTGAAGGAGTGAGGGGTGCCCGCCCTGCTAACTTTCGTGCAAATACACGCGCTTGACCCGATCTGCAATATTGGTCAGCACTTCGTAGGGAATGGTATGCAGGGTCTGTGCCAATGCCTGCACCGAGGGGGTTTCGCCGAACACGACTACGGTGTCGCCTTCGCGGGCCTCCAGAATGTCCGAAACGTCAATCATGGTCATGTCCATACACACATTGCCGATGGTAGGGGCCATTTTGCCGCGCACACGCACAGCATAGCGACCGTTGCCGGCTAAGCGCAGCAGACCATCGGCATAGCCAATGCTGATGGTGGCGATGCGGCGGGGCTGTTGCAGCAGGCCGCTGTTGCGGTTGTAGCCCACGCTGTCGCCCGCTGGTACCTCCTTGATCTGACTAATGGTGGCCCGCAGGGTATGGACTGTTTGAAGTCGGGGTTGCATATCGGCACTGCCTACTCCGTACAAACCGACTCCTAACCGTACCATATCAAAGTGGTATTCGGGAAAACGGCTGATGGCGGAGGTGTTGCAGAGGTGGCGCAGGGGCGCGTAGCCCAGCGCGCTGCAAATCTGGTGGTACATCTGCACAAAACGCGCCGCCTGCTGGTGGGTGAACGCATCGTGTTGTGGATTGTCGCTGGCAGAAAGATGGGTAAAAACAGACTGCACCCGCAGTACAGGACCCAGCCGTTGCAGGCGCTCCGACAGGGCTTCCAAGTCCTGCACTTCAAAACCGAGGCGGTGCATACCGGTGTCCAACTTTAAGTGGATGGACAAGGGGGCGTTTTGCGAGGCTGCATACCGGGTCAGATCGTCCAGCAGGGCGAAGCTGTACATTTCCGGTTCTAAACGGAAGCGAAAAAGGGCCTCGAATGCAGAGGGTTCAGGGTTGAGCACCAGAATGGGCAGATTAACGCCCGCTTCCCGCAATTCGATGCCTTCGTCGGTGTAGGCCACGCCCAGATAATCGGCCCGGTGGAACTCCAGCAGTTTGGCCACTTCTGCCGAGCCGCTGCCATAGCCCGCTGCTTTCACCATTGCCATGGTTTTTACGCCGGGTGACAACAGCCGCCGGAAAGCGTGGAAGTTGTGGGCCAATGCAGAAAGGTGTACTTCCAAAACTGTCTTGTGGGCCTTTTGCTCCAGACGGGCGGCGATGCGCTCAAAAGTGAAGGGTCTGGCTCCTTTCAAAAGGATGCACGCGTCCCGGAGTTGTTCAAAAGGGTAATCTTTTAAAAACTGTTCCGTACTTTCAAAAAAATGCCGCTCCACAGCAGGCGGAAGCAGGTTTTCCAGCAGCAGAACGTCTTTGCCAATGCCGATCAGGCGGCGCAGGGGGTACTCTTTCAGGATGTCCGCCACTTTCTCGTACAGCCGCTGCGGAGGTTGTCCGCTTTGCAGGATGTCAGACAGGATGAGGGTGAGGGGGCGGTGGGCGGTTTGTCGGTGCGCGAAAGCCAGGGCGATGCGCAGGGAGGCGGTATCGTTGTTGTATGCGTCGTTGACAATGAGGGAGCGGTGAATGCCCGATTTTAACTCCAGGCGCATGGCGACCGGCTCGAAGTGTGCCATGCGCTGTCCGATGGCCACCGGATCCGTTCCCACTGCTAAGGCGGCTACGGCACTGTGCAGGGCATTTTCAATGGAGGCGGCATCCGAGAAGGGGATATCCCAATGCCACGTGTCGCACACCCGGGGGAGGCCCGGCAGGTCTATGTCCGCCTGCACGGTGAGCCGGGTAAACACCTCGGAGCGCTGTGTTTCCTGTAGCAACTGCACGGGGGCCGGTCGGCCTGTGCGCGACCACGTCAGGCGCTGACGGCCGGGGGTTTCCTTTTCCCATTGCAGGGCGGCCTGCTCTATTTTTTCGTGATCGCAGCAGTAAATCAGCAGGCGACTGTGATCGAACAGCCGCATCTTTTCCCGAATTTTGGCCGCTTTGCTTTCAAACCCCTCGCGGTGTGCCGGGCCGATATTGGTAAAAATACCGATGTCGGGCCGAATAATGGCCTCTAAATGTTCCATTTCGCCGGGTTGCGAAATGCCTGCCTCGAAAATGGCTAAGCGGTGTCGGCTTTGCAATTGCCATACCGAAAGCGGCACCCCGGTCTGGGAATTGTAGCTTTTGGGACTGCGCAGCAATTCAATGTCGGGCGTGAGCAGGGCAGAAAGCCATTCTTTGACAATGGTTTTGCCGTTGCTGCCGGTGATGCCCATGACCGGAATGGAGAACTGCGCCCGGTGGTGGGCAGCAATGGCCTGTAAAGCGCGCAAGGAAGAGGCCACCCGCAGGACGTTGGCCGCTGCCCCTGGCATCCCGATGGCCTCCTCTACGATGAAATGCCGCACCCCCGCCCGGTACATATCGGCCACATAGTGGTGTCCGTCGTGGCGGCTGCCTTTGAGGGCGAAAAACAGGCTTCCGGTGGCAGGCACGGCCTGCCTGCTGTCTAAAATTAAATGCTCTACGGGGGCTTCCGGCTGGATACACTGCAACCAGGTTCCTCCGGTAAGTGATTGAATGTCAGAAAGATGCAAGGGTTGGGACATTGGGCAGTGTAATCAAAAGTGGGCGGCTTTAAGGGGTTACTTCCAAGACTCTTTTTGAAGGGCTTTGTTGATGTGTACCCCTGCTTTTGCCCCTTCGGCAGCGGCCACCACCACAAAATGTACGTCCCGGCTGGCATCCCCTGCTACATAGAGGCCCTCCAAATGGGTTTCCTGCGTGCGTTTGGTCAGCACGGTCCCCAGGCGATTGACCCGGCAGTCGAAGGTTTCGACCAGATCGCATTGCTGCTTGTAGCCGTTGACAAAAAAGAGGCCGACGCAAGGCTTCTTTTCGCCATTGCGCAGCACTAAGGTGCGCAGTCGGTGGGCATCGCCTTCTACTGCGGCTACCCGCTGCGTAATCACTGATACGCCGTTTGTCTCCATCAGTTTGCTTTGGTGGGGAGTCAGGTATTTTTTTCCGTCGGTGTACAGGGTGACCTGCGTGCTCCAGGTCAGCAGGGAAAGGGCCGGCTCATGGCCGTTTTTATTGCGTGCGTACACGCCCAAAGGCTGGTCACTCACTTCCCACGCATCACAATAGGGGCAGTGCCAGACTCCTTTTCCATAGTAGGCATCCATGCCGGGTACAGCAGGCAGTTGGTCTTTCAAGCCAGTGGCTATCAGCAACTTACGCGCCTGAAACAGATTGTCTTCGGCATCGCGCACTTCAAACAAACCGTCTTTGTTGCGGCGCGCCCGTTTTACGCCCCGGTCTATGAGGCGCACGCCGTAGTGTACTGCTTCTGCCCGGGCCTGTTGCAGGAAATCGGGAGGCGCAATGCCATCGCGGGTTAGATAATTGTGCATCCCGTGCGACATGCGGTTGCGCTGTTGGCCGGTGTCGAACAGCAGAACCCGACGGCGGCAACGCCCCAACACCACCGCTGCATTCAAACCTGCGGGGCCGCCGCCCACAATGATAACGTCTTCTATTTCCATGCCGCAAAGAAAAGGAAAAAGCCGATGCGCTTTTGTCTTTCTGCAATTTTTCCCGGATTTTTTCCTGCTGTAGTGACTCTGAAACGGTTTTGCAGGCGCTTCTGAAATTTTCACAAAAAATTTTGTGCAGGTATTGGGGAAGTCTGTACCTTGTGCGCGTTATTTTGGAATTTTTTATCTGATGCATGATACTCGGTACATCAGAATTGCTCCCAACACCATGAAAAAACACATTTCCTTCTTTTGTCTTATTGCTTTTCTTCTGAATTGCTCTTCTCCGAAATCATATACGGACAAGGGAGTCTATTTTGAAGCGGGCAAGGATGGCAACTATACTTTTGATCCGGCAGAATTTCCGTGCTGGAAATGGGGGTTGGTGGCATCGGACAATACCCTGGACGATACCATTAAGGTGGGTAGTTTTCATGTTCCTCCCGGTGTGAATGGCAGGTTGTATCAATTAGACTGTGCAGAAGAGCTGAATGTCAAAATGAGTGTTCCCATTCGTTCTTATAAGGCAAAGAAGGGACATGTTTACCTTAAGTTTATGAGGGGGGCTTTTTAGTGAAGTACGTAATGGTGCAAGAGTTAATAAAAACGTATAATCATGTTATGGCTCGTTTTTTTCTTACATTTCTTTTGGCTTTGTGTTTTTCTTGCGCTCATGCCCAATGGCATATCGGTTTGGATGCGGGATATGGGCTTCCATGGAGCATTCGCCGTATTGGAGATGCCAGTTTCGACGTGACCGGGTCTGTCCCGACCAAATCCGTTTTTGCCACCTCCTTTGGGCAGGGTGTCCAGTATGGTGCCACGGTTTCTTATGCGAAGAAAAAATATGTCGAGGTGGAATTGGGCCTTTCTTATCTAAGCGGCAAGTTTACCGAGGTGACGGATAAAGACTTTACAGAAAGCACAGTGGAAGATTACACCACGGAGATGTTTCGCGTGACCCCCTCTCTAAAATTGAAAGCGGGGCAAAAAAAGTTGATGGTATTTGGCCGTTTGGGCCTTGGTTTAGGTTTTGGGGGAAGTATCAGCTACCAACCCCAACGCCTTGTGAACAGCGGAAGGGTAATTTCTTCGACCACTTGGGTATATTCGGGCGGCACGATGCGGCATTTGGTGGCGGGATTGGGACTGGAGCGCAGTGTGGGCAAAACTTCCCGATACCGCTTTTTTTCCGAAATCAGGTTGTTTAGCGGTGTGTACAGCCCCAATAAGGGCGAGATGACAAAAAGCGAGCAAAACGGGCAAGATCGCCTGTCTGCGCTTAGCGTCAGAGAAAAGCATATAGTGTTTCAGTCAAGTATCAAAGCTCCGAGAGTAGCGCCTGACCCAAACCAGGCTGAAATACTATTGCGCTGGCGTTTGCCATTTAGCAGCGTTGGTTTAAACATAGGGGTCGCCTACAAACTTTGATATTAGATTCTTAATTTTTACGCCATTCAACGTCAAGCATTATTGAATGTCCATGTCCATGCAGCATTTTTTGATACCGTTTTGTGCCTTTTTTTGTTTGTGCAGGGTCGCTGCCCAAACCAGCATCGGTTTTGAAACTGGTTTCGGCGGGAGATGGGCTGCCGATAACACGCTGGGCGCGACTGTCAGGTCAACGGAAGACTTCTACGAATCCAGTATCAAAGCGCGTTCTCTGGGGCAAGGCTCCCTGTTTGGCATTCAGATTTCCCATGCCCTCAACAGTGCCTTTGCGTTGGAGTTGGGTATTTCCTACTTTTATGGTACCCCTCAACGCAGGCACTTATATACCCCCGAGCCTACTGCCGAGATCAGCAGTCGCGCCACCCTTTTCCGACTCACCCCTTCTCTCAAATGGACGGTGGCAGGCCAGGAGCATTTTCAATACTTTTGTCGGGTTGGGGGTGGCATAGGGGTCGGCAGCCGCAAGGGATATGCTAAAAAAATGATCGCTGCCGAATTGGACATCAGCATCAACACCGTGAAAACACACCTCAAGCGTGTCTATGAAAAGATGCAGGTGCGATCGGCTCCGGAGGCGGTGGCTAAGGCGATCCGGGAAAGATGGGTGTAAGGGAAGTGTCAGGGCCATTTTTTGAAACCAGTCAATTGATTTTTATGCGTCCAAAGAATTTTAAATTTCCAATCTTCAGCGGCTTTTTTAATTTTGTACGCCTTGCCTTTGAAAAAGCGCACTGGAAGTCTGAAACAAAACAGGTGTACATTTTTTGTGTACAGTCCGGCTTTATCCTGCCTTCTGCCCTGACATTGCGGACCGTCTGCATGGTCTGTGGCCTTTGCTTCGCCCTACTGTGCGGTGCCCAATCGGCAGAAGACGATATGCCTGTGTTTACTGTTGCCACTTCGCCGATTGACATGCTGCCCGATGCGCTGTTGCAAACGGCTTTTTTGCCCGACTCCCTGCCGTTGGAAATGGTTCGGCACCGGCGTTTCAGTACATTCGACCAATTGACGCTGCCCGTGCGCAGGGCACATGTATTGTTTTGGTTCCGCTACAAGCTCTATAACCCCACGACCGATACGGTACAACTTTATATTGAAAAAGGGGTGCAGAATGAAGCGGCCTATTGGCAAATAAAAGCGCGTACCATCCTCCAAAGCGGTGAATACGGGCGGTGGCCCACTTACGCCGGAACTGCCGATATGTATCCTGGTTTTCAGATCAGTGTACGCATTCCTCCGCAGGATACGTTGTTGCTCTATCATTGTTTTTCCTATGCCCGCCACATGCATGCCCTCCATGCGCCTTTAGAACTGTACCTGTCAACAGAGTGGCGCATCCATAGGAACCAAGACGAAAGGCTGCTTCAGGAAGCACGCACCGTGTATTGGGTGGTTTGTGGCATTTTGGGCTTTATGGGTTTGTTTTTCAGCCTGCAGTATTGGCAAACGGGGCTTGCCACACAGGGCTGGTACGCCGCCTATTTGTTTGCGCTGTTTTTGTTTTTTCTCTATCACTTAGAGCGTCTGTTCAACGCTCCGTTCCTGATAAGCCGGTGGCCGAAGCTGCTGACCTTTAGCGAGCAACTTTTTGTGATACCGGTCAATATCACCTATGTGCAATTTCTGATTGTCTTTTTCGACCTCCGGCAGCGTGCGCCCCGGAAAACATCCCTGCTTTACGTCCTGATGGGACTGATCGGGTTGATCGGGTTGGTGCTATTGGCGGCAGAAATTGGGTTTTACGACTAAAATTATGCCTATTCCATAGGGAAATGGACAGAGGAGATAACAGAAGGTGTGTTGCCTGTTGCCGGTTTCTCCATGATTGTCACGCAAAAAGGCAAAGCCGAGCGTCTGGTCATTTTCGGCAGCGCCTGTTTACTGGCAGGGGTCATCCTGACGAGCCTCATCCCTTTTGAACTGCGCCAAGCCTTGTGGCATTGGAACCAGCTTTGTCTTTTGCAAATCGGGGTCTTGTTGGAGACCCTGTTTTTGGCCACTGCCCTCGGCATCCGCGCCCAACAGACGGCGTTGTCCTTATATCAGTCGGAACAGGCCCGCAGCCGCCTCTCCCGCGACCTCCACGACGATCTCGGCTCCACCCTCAGCAGTATTGCGCTCAACAGCACGCTGGCAGGCACCTTAGACTCGCCCGACAAAATGCGCGAAACCCTCCGACGCATCAGTCAGGAGGCCCGCGAAGCCTCGGCCAATGTGAAAGACCTGATATGGGCCATGTATCCCGGCTCCAATTCGACGGCGGAAGTACTGGCCCGTATGCGTCAATTCGCGCAAAATACCCTTGATCCCCAGGGCATTGAGTACCGATTCGACGTGGGCGAAGGTGTGGAAAACCTCCAATTGGACATGGAGTCCCGCCGACACCTCTATCTTATCTTCAAAGAGGCCGTCAACAACGCCGCCAAATACGCCAAATCTACCCACATAGGCATTCGGATTGAACGGGAGGGTGATAAAATCCGCTTAGAAATCGCCGATAACGGCAAGGGGTTTGACCCCCAAGCGCCGCACAGGGGGAACGGGTTGGCCAACATGGCGGCAAGGGCGTTGCTGTTGGGTGGGGCCTTGCGGCTGGAAAGCGGGGAGGGGAAGGGGGCGCGGGTGGTGGTGGAATGGGCAGGGTAAACTACCAAGGCTAAACACCTGCTTATTTTTATTATGTATGCCTTCGCCGGATGACACACGCTCTGCATGAATTGCCTAAGCGGCAGCTATTTTACGCCAATCATCCCTCATTTCGGGCTGTCGGAACCCAAGTATAATGTCATGTTGAGGTACCCCTTTTTCAATCAGCCAGTATGCTACTTTTCGATCAGTGCCGTCGTGTTGTATCCAAATGGTGCCGTCCTGTCTTACATCAAGGTGCAAAAAGGCATTATACTCCCGGTGCATATCGTACCAGCCAACTGAGAACAAAATATAATGCCCCCGCTCATCGTCTAAAACAAGCTGCGTTTCAACCTCGTCCTCCGGAGGTATCATCGCACATACTTCTTCAACAATTTCCCGGGCAGCCTTTTTATATTTTGCTAGTTTATCCATTTTACTACTTCGTCTGTTTTAAAGTTGAAAATAATCAATCGAACTTGGAACCGCTTCGCAACATCTTGAAAAAAAGGGTCGTCAAAAAAAGTTTCATAAAATGGCTGGGGGACGGCCAAATAAAGCACCCTGCTTGCATCTTTGCGTTCAAGTGCCACAAGATAAATCAAAAACTGCCCAAGTGCATCCTCAAATTCATCAAGATCGGATGCCCCGGAAAAGCTTTTTATTTCGACAGCGATTTTTTCGGAATCTTTTTGGGCTGCAATTATTTCCGCTCCTAAATCTATGAACCCCTTGCGTCGGCCAACACGCAAATAATAAGGGTCATGCGTAATTTCCCACCCCGATTTTTCAAGGGCACGGCGAACGTTGTCGTGATATTTATCTCTTGCAGGCATACGCTATTTCAAACGCAAAATTAGGGCGAAATATTGAATCGGAAGTAAAAAAAATGGCTCTTTGACAATTTTTGCGGAGCAATCTGTTTCAAATATTGGCATTCGGATTGAACGGGAGCATGATAAAATCCGCTTAGAAATCGCCGATAACGGCAAGGGGTTTGACCCCCAAGCGCCGTACAGGGGGAATGGGTTGGCCAACATGGAGGCAAGGGCGACGCTGTTGGGTGGGGCCTTGCGGCTGGAAAGCGGGGAGGGGAAGGGGGCGCGGGTAGTGGTGGAATGGGCAGGGTAAACTACCTCTTCCAATTTTCAATTCCTCTTTACCTTTGCGTACCTTGTCTTTGAAGAAGTGCATTGAATGGCTAAAATAAAACGAATTTACTTCTCATGCTCAATCCATATACCTGCATAGTGTTTTTCTGCTGGTTCGCCACGTCGGCTTTTGGCCAGGTGCCGCTCCAAACCCTGCGCGGCACCGCCCGCGACCGCGATACCAAACAGGTACTCACCGGTGTGCGTCTGCGGTTGGAAGACACGGACCTCGGGGCCGTGAGCGATAGCAACGGGGTATTCGTGTTCCCCTCTGTTCCGGTCGGCAGGGTGCGGTTAAGTGCCGAACGGATGGGCTATGCGCCCTACCTTTCAGAGGACGTACTGTTGCTGAGTGCCAAAACATTGGTATTGGACATTGAGTTGCAGCAGGATGGTTTACCCTTGGGCGAGGCTCTGGTCACTGCCCATGCCAACGCTTTCGAGCCGGTTAACCCATTGTCGGTGGTAAGCGCAAGGGCTGTCACGGTGGAAGAAACCGAACGGGTAGCCGCTGCGGTGAACGATCCCGGACGGGCGGCTCTGTCGTATTCGGGGGTACAAAAAGGAGAAGACGACGCGGAGAACCAGATTGTGGTGCGCGGCAATGCCCCCACTGGCATCCTGTGGCGTTTGGAAGGCATGGATATTCCCAATCCCAACCACTTTGCGCTGATTGGCTCTTCGGGCGGTGGCATTACGGCGTTTAGTGCCCAGTTGCTGTCGCGTTCCGACTTTTTGACGGGGGGAATGCCTGCGGAATACGGCAATGTTCTATCCGGGGTTTTCGATATTCGGTTCCGGCACGGCAACGATCAGCGTCGGGAATACCGCGTTAAAACCGGTATTTTGGGGCTTGATTTTGCCGCCGAAGGACCCATTCAGAAAGGAAGGGCTTCTTATTTGGTCAATTATCGGTATTCCACCCTCGGCCTTTTGAATACATTGGGGTTTAATCTCGTGGGAGAGCGCGTCAGCAATGGTTTTCAGGATGTCTCGTTTAACCTTGTTTTTAAAAGCAGCAGTCAACGGCGCACGACTACTGTTTTTGGTTTCGGGGGGAACAGCGAGGAACATTATGTTCCGGTGGCGGCCCCGGAAGAGCGGGACCCGGCGGTGCCGGATCACCGGGAAGAACGGCTCAGACCTGCCAGCGTGGGGGTTGTGGGCAGCACTTGTACGTGGCAATTGGGCGGGCAATCTTATCTGAAAGCGGTGGTAGCGCTCATGGGCAACGACATACGGCGCATCAGCGACACCTTAGACGGGGCTGATGTGCGTTTTCGATACGAAAACCAACATTTTCGGGATGGCCGTGTGGCGGCCAGTCTGACGTACCACAAAACCTTTTCGCCTCGTTTCAGTCTCAAGGCCGGATTGACTGCCCAACAGGTGTTTTTCGATTTTTTTAAACAAAGTTTTCCGCGCTATTCCGGCGATCCGCTGCCTGTGGAGGGCAGGGTGTACGTGCAGGGCAGGGGCCACACCCGGCAATGGCAACAGTACGCTCAGGTGCAGTGGCAACCCGCCCCCCGTTGGACGGTGCAGACGGGTTGCCACACCCTGTTTCTGGCAGCCAATGGGCGCTTTTCCGCCGATCCGCGCTTTTCTGTCCAATACCGTCCCGCCGAACGCCACCGCCTGAGTGCGGCCATCGGGCTTTACCATAAAACCCTGCCCCTGATAGCCTATTACGTCCGCGATACGCCGGGAAATTTCCTGCATCAACGCCTGCCGTTTCTGCAAAGCACCCATTTTGTCGGTGCCTGGTATTGGTACGCGCTGCCGGGTATGCGTTTAAGTGTGGAGGCATACGCCCAACGTCTGGGCAAAGTGCCCGTCTCGGCCAACCCGGCAGAGCGCTATTGGATGTTGAACTTTAGCGAGGGATTCCCGGAATTCCCCGTGGTTTCTGAAGGAAAAGGGTTGAATTACGGTACCGATGTGGCTTTGGAACAGCGTTTCCGGAAAAAATGGTTTTTCCTGCTCAATGGTTCCCTGTATCGCTCCCGCTTCCGCCTTGCCGAAGCCCCCTGGTATCCGACCCGCTTCGACAGCCGTTTTTCCACTGCCGCCACAGCGGGGCGGGAGTTTTCGCTCACCGCCCGGGATGTGTTGCAGGTGGGCGGGCGTTGGCTGTTCAGCGGCGGGCTTCGCTATACGCCCCACGATCCTGCTTTATCTGCTTTTTATAACCGCTACGTCCCCTCGGAAAACGCCATCCATCAGGGACAAAACAGCCCCTACTGCCGTTTGGATGCGCGGGTTGCCTGGCGCTTCAATCGGAAACACCTCTCCGGCGCGCTCAGCCTTGATATCCAAAATGTGTTTAATCGGGCCAATGCCTACCGCGTGCTGTACAATCCTGCCACCCGGCTTGTTTTTGAGGACTTTCGCGGAGAACTGGTACCGGTATTGGCTTTTCAGGTGGATTTTTGAGGGCAGCCGGGGCGCTTATTTTACTGACCAAACTTTAAAAACACATGACGGCCTTTTCTTCGGTTTGAGTTGTATCCGCAACCGCAGGTGCCGTTTTGCCTGCACTTGTTTTATCGTTTGTTTGCGCGCAGGCACCGGCAAATAGCCACAGGATTATGATGAAGGATCGTATGGACATACTTTCAGCATCCTACTTGCGAGCATTCGCCAAAATAGCGCACCAACTCGTTTTTGCCGGCTTTTGAGGATAAAAAAACGGCTATTCTGGATTGATTATAATGGTCCGACACGTCAATGATTAAGTCTATTTTGTCGTCTTTGTCTATGTCTCCAATCCATATGATTCTTATTTCGCTATCGTCAAATTGGGGCATGGCCACAATGACTTGCTCGGTTTGACGGCCGTTTGCGCTTGCTTTAAGGGTCAATTTGTAATTATGCTTGGGAAACCAGTACCCTTGTTCTTCATATTTTGTTCCAGTTGCAAAAAGGCTGTATGCAATATTTTTAAAAGTAAAATCAATTTGCTCGCCTGGCAATATCGAAAACGAAGGCTGTCGGATGTTCTCATAAGATTCAGGGTCGGTTTTTTTCGCATAATGCAGGTTTTTCAGATTGATGGCTGCATCTTCAACCCGCCCTTCTGCGAGCTTGATTTTTGAAAGCAGTACATAACTTGTATCGCTGTTTTTCGTTTTTACCTCCCAGCCCGTTTTTGCTCCATTTTCGTCCCCAATCGGGTCTTCTATATTTTGTAGATTCAACTTGGTCTCCGAAATATAAAAACCGTTTTTGTCTTCAAAGAGGCCGTACCATCGTTGTTTTTTTGCTTCGGCCCAAACTTCGTCGGCATGAAAAATGCCGGTTGTCAATACGTTTTCTAAGGCTTGTCGGATGGGCAGGGAGATACTATCAAGTTGTTCTTCCTGTTCAATCATTGTATCCCCTTCCATGCGCCCGCTGGTAGAATTTTGCGGGGCCTCGTTGTGGGAAGCAGGCCCATAACCACAGGAAAGGAGCGCTAACAGGGCGATAGCCGTTAAAATGGATTTCATTTTCGATAAAGAAATTTTATGTATTAGCAGCATCCACCCAGCCTCCAGGTGCCGAAAGGCTTTCGTCCCCAAGTCATCTTAAAAATACGCGATGTAACGGAAAAAGAAAAAAGCTGTTTTTCATTGTGATATTGAATTGGGTTGTGACTTTTTTAATATTTGGCATTTTTATGTGAGATTGTGGTGCATTACTCTTTTTTAAATTCACAGATAAAAATCGTGTTGAATAGGCCGTTACCGGAATGTTCATTTAAGAACAAACAATATAAGTGTGCCTTTTCACTTTTTTTAATTTCTTTTTTGAAGGGTTTCTCTAATTGTTTTTGAATTGGGACCCAAAATTGAACTTCTCCAATTTGAAATAAATATTCGTTCTTGACGGCTCCGTCTAATTGCGTTGAACCGCCAAGAAAAAGTTTAAAAACGGTTTTCATTGATTGCAAAACCTGAGAATTAATTTTTCTCTTCTTCCCCAGATAGGCGGCAGTAAAGCGGAACTTATCTACCCTTGCATAACGTGCGCTTGCGCCGGACTCTGTTTCTATACTATCAGCGTATTTTTTTTCATACTCAAGTATTTCGACGATATCCACGTCCTTATAATTTCTATTCCATTTATCAAAGCCATCTTGGGAATATCCCATTGCTGTAAAAGCAATATGGAAAGCCAATGTTGCAAATAAAGATTTCATTATCAGATTTTTTTTGAAAATATAAATTTTTGTATCGAAGTCGAAACGGACTTTTCCATGGTTCCGGCGCAGCGTATTTTATCCATTGGGTCCGCTTGTCTGAATGGTCAATTTTTTCGCGCAGGTTTAACATATTTGATTTTATAATCGTCAATCGCTTCTTTTTTGCGGCGCAATTCTTCGGAAGCGGGGGCGAAGGCGGTGCCTTTTTCAAGCCATTTCTCCGCTTTGACTAGGTCGTCCTTGCGCACATAATGAGAGGAGATTGCGCCATAAACGGTACCGACGATCGCTTCAAAGTTGACGTTACGCTCTTCCATCGTTTGGATTTGTTTTTCAAACGCTGAAAACACCTGAAAACCGGCATCAATCTCTCCTTTATCAAAATAAGCGACGACGGTCATGCCGGCCTGGTACAGGCGGACATCCCGGACAACGGGATCGCTTTCCAAAAAGGGGAATTTAGACTGCCATAACGACAACTCTTCTTTTAGGCGTTCCTGATATGAACTGACCGAAAGCAACTGTTTATAAACCGCTTCTGCGATCATTTTTTGGAGTTGCAGATGATCGGGCTTTATTTGGTAAGCGCTATCCCAATGCGATAATGCCGATTTATTGTGATTCTGGTAAACAAGGCTCAAACCACTTACCTTATAGTGAATAAACCTTATTTCAGATAATAAACCAGAGTGTCTTGCTAATTTGGCAGTGAAATACCTGTAAAGCGCCCGATACTGCTTCGGCTTATTTTCGGTGGTCAGATAGCCAAAGGAGGCCTGTTCAAACTTCTCGATGATGAACTGTCTGGCATGGTCCTGTACCAATTCTTCGTCCAGCAAGGCAAACGAAGCATCATAGCTCTCCGGTTTGTCAGGAGATGCCCTGAGCAGGAGTTTTAGCAGGATCGCCAACCGCGTTTGCTCAAACGATTTAGAGGGAAAAAGACTCAATGATTTTTCAATCAACCCAAGCGCGTTGGCGTATTGCTCTGCTTCAAAAGCGAAATAAGCCGCATTATAGTACAAGACTCCGGTCAATTGCACAAAGTCTATTTTATGCTCCGATTCGGCTGTATAATCGGCGTACAATGCTTCGGTTGTCTGGGCATTGAGTTGCGCTTTAGGTATCAGTTTTTGATCCATCAGCGATTGTACGATGGCCGTTTTATTGATTTTATAAACCCCGTCAACCGGATTGGTACTTTCCAAAATGATATTTTCCTTTCCAGGATCAACGATAATCCTGACATGATCGGGGTATTCGAGCAGCGCATACGGAATCTGGTAATGTTCGAGCAATAGAGCATACAGGGCGGAAGCTGTAACGCAATTGTAAACGCCTCCGGAAAACAGGTCGTTAAATTGAGCCTGGGCGCTGTATTGCACAAGTTGTCGCTGATGCACGACTTTAAATAGGATTTCAACAGCTTTTTTATATTTTTTCCCGGCCATTTTCTGCTCGTCCAACGCTTGAATAAGGCTTGAAAGGGCCTGGCGGGCATGAGCAATCTGTTCGGGGCCATTGTCCGGTTCTACGGCCAAAAGCAAAGCCAATACCGCGTCGCTGTCAGGTTTTTTGTCGGAAAGACACCCAAAGGCTTCTTTTTCCAGAGGACTATGATAAGCCAAGGTAAAAGAGTCGCGTGTCTGTTGGGCAATGGCTGGGGCAAGAGCGCAGCATAAAGCGCAAAAGATGAAAAGCATTCGTTTTCGCATGGCGAAATAGCGTTTTTTATTGATAATATTTGTAAGGCAAATTGTAACGATGTGTACTAATCAAACCTGAAAATCACATGACCGCATGCCTGTGTTTGCTCGCCCGTTAAGGCGGCAAATTTCCATTGCGATACGTTTTTTTCGACTGACGACAAGAGTATGGCATCATCAATGGTTGTCCCCGTTTTTTCATAAGCGGCTTTGATCACATCACCCTCCCGATCGACACAGACTGCGACGCGTACCGTACCGGCTTCGGAGGATATTTCTTCAAAACGAGGGCGTTTCTTTAAAGAACGCCCTGCTAATCCGCCCCCTACCGAAACGCTGAAGCGAGTAGAAGATGGCGGTTGTGTATTTTTTACCGGTGCCTTGAAGGTGTTTTCTTCCAGCGGCGTATTTAGCAATACGTCGCCATAACTATAGATTGTGACCCCTACCCGATTGTGGGTTTCCGTAGTGAAAGGTATCATGGTACCGGATACCGGAGGAATGGAGGTTTGCACCTTATAATATCGGCTCTTTTCGAGCGTATCGGTGTTTAAAAGCGAGACGGTATAGCCCTTTTGTCGGTATTGATACAATATACCATATATGTCGCCTACTCCGAGGATTTCAAATATGCGAAGTTGTTTGTGAAAATCTGCCGGGTCATCATTGGTAGTGACCTTAACGTTTTCATTAAAAGAAAGCCAACTATCTTTTTCGGTAACACAGTATATGTTAGATATTTTCATGCCGAGTATTTCAGACTTAGTATCCATTCTGAATGATTTCATCCCCTGTCGGTAAATAATGGAGGAAGTCATAAAGCCAGGCTGATCCCTGTTGCGCATTTCGAAGTGTATTTGCGCAGTGCGTATGCTATCCATAGCAGCACCGCCTTTAGCGGCCATGTGCAGGGCGACCACTTCATCTACCGTCTGACCGCTGACGGAAAAAGCCGTTGCTGCGGCAAAAAAACAGGTCGTTAATAATTGAATTGGTTTCATTGTGATATTGAATTGGGTTGTGACTGTTTTACTGTTTGGCATTTTTCAGGAACGCTTTCTGAAATGTATATTCAAAATGTTTTTCTGCTTGATTTCGTTCCATGGTTTCGACGAACGGAGTTATTCAGGCGACGAACGAGGGTCGGTTAGCGGCAGTTTATGTGTCATTGTTTTTCTATCATGAGCTCCCGATACCCTGCCCATACCCACGCGAGCAGGATGGGCAGGGCGAGCCATGGTATGGTGTGTTTTTTGCGCTTAGAAAAGGTGTCGGGCGCATAGTCATCTGGTCCACGCCATTATAGAAAATTTGGCATTTCGCGGCATAGTATTTCTGCTTTGGTATTGGGGTTCCCATTCAAGCGCGGGTGGTTGATGGTGGTGATGTGGCCGGAAATAGTAGCGGTTTCAGCTGTGTGGACAAAGGCATTGTCACTCCGGGGTACCACCATGACATTGAATTTGGCATTTGGGGTCATCGCTGACCTATCCTGATTAAAGATTGTCCACCGATCGGCGACTTTCTCATACGTTGTTTATCTGCCATGAGTTGGCGTTGCCAAAGCGCCGGGGATTTTCTTTGTCCGCTACGCGTGCCTTGATATGGATGCCATCCCTGGAGAATCCTTGAACGAGACAGTTCCGAACGGCAATATTGGCCAGCATCCGAATCCCGTCGCAATCCGCGTTGTTCCCCGACCAATCTTTTATGTACAGGTGTTGCAGCAAAAAGAATTGACCGATGGGATTTTTACCGTTTTACGCTCTTGCCTACCGGACCTCAAAATGCACCCGGATGCTGTGTCGCCCATCGCTGGCGGCATAAGGGCCAACGACCATTTGCTTTACGGCACCCGGCTGATTTAGTACATCTCTAAGTGAGAAAACGCGTTCTTGTACGGTGGGCATAGCAGCCTCCCAGGTAAAATCGGTACATAAGTCGCAGCCCTTATGGGCGGAGCCTAGTTTGGTTTTTATGACCACTCTAATTCTATTTTGGGCAAGTAAATCACGATCAACGCCATAAATTGAGTTTATTCTCAAAGTATTAGCGATGCGTACCCCTTCTCCAGGGAATCCGCCGATTTCTCTGGCAGGGCCTCTGTCCCAGTTTACCAGCATCCCTCCGCCAGAGGTAGCGGTTACACGATTCGTGCGATTGCCAGCAGCATCTGTTTGCCATACTTCCACTTCCACAGTTCCATAAAAACGCCTACAATCGTTGTTGTGAATATCAGAACTGATTCCCGCAAGGGTTATCTCCGTAATGCCGGCGGCGGTAGTAGTGGACAAGCGCTCGCATTTCCCCCACATTTGAGCAAAATGTTCAGCGGAGGAGTTGAGATTGTTGACTACGTCTTCCCCTCCGTTTATTTTCACTTCGTGCAAAAATTCAGGCATAATGCCATAATGAGATACGCCCCCGTCTTTTACATAATCCCAAGTTCGGTTGCCCGTTGAACATTTGCTAGTAATACCCGATTGGGCAAAAAAACTTTCGTAAAAGGCACGGCTAGCCGCATCGTTGCCTTTGCCAGCAGACCGATGTGGCAGCGGCTCAAACCCGTTGACATCCGAACCAATCGCCACGCCTCTGTTGCCCATAGCGCGCCACAAATCGCGATAGGCCGAAGCGAAGCCACTGTGAGTCGCTTCAGCCGTACCAGTTCCCATCATTCCCCCCAAAGTTGCGATGCGTCTAATCAAAGCGATGGGTGCGCCTCGTTCGTTGCCCCCTGGCCCGCGGATGCCATTATGGCCCATATTCAAAGGATAGCCACCAGACCTCCGCTCGGCAAGCTCTATGGTGCGGGTCATAGATCGCTCTGACATGTGGTCAATGTCAATCATCATGCCCAGCTTCATCATTTCGTCAATCGCCGCCTCTCCTAAAGGGGTAAGCCCGTTGCTATTGACGTGTCCTCCTGATACAAACTTATAAGCATCAAATTCAGCGGCAGGAGACAATATTCCCAATATGCGCTCAAAACTACCACAACACCGAACTTTTCCGGGCGGCGGAAAACATTTGATTGCGTCATTGAAACACGGTGCTGGTATTTGTCCTAATCCTTCGAGAAATCCACGCATACCCAGTATCAAGCCGTTTTCAAGCCCTAATGGACCATCTGTCGCATTGGCCCGGTACTGTACGTTAGGGTCTGAACTGGTTGTTACGCTAAAATGCCGTCCGTTAGCATGTTTATTGGCGAAGTTGAAGAGCATTTCGTACACGGCGGCCCCGCCAAAACTATTATCAACCAAGTGAATGGGAAAAACATATCGAATACCCTTATTGTATAGACGCTGTATCTCGGCACGCACGGTTGCTTCATTAGTGACAACGCCAGACTTGCCAAAATTGCCGATTTTGTCCACTTCCATGCCCAACACAACCGCAATTTTATTGGCTCGGACAATTCGCTCTAGGTCTGCTTTGGAGTAGGCTATTTCCATAAAACTCCGATTATTATTCACGAACCTTACCGTCTCGTCAATTTGTATGTCTGCTACGGTTTTATCGTCGTAAGGGCCATCTCCATTGATAATTTCGGCTAACAATTCGCTGTTCACCGTGAGCGCCACCATGACTCTCAATCCACCGTCTCGCGCTCGGCGTATCCAGTCGGACCACATCTGTTGGTGCAAGATGGAAGTATGATTAGGCCAAAAACTAAGCGCCGGGTACCCGGCATGATGGTGGTCTCCGTGCGGATTATCAGACTTATGCTCAAATTTATCATCTAGGGCATAATTAATAATTCCTGCCCTTATGTAATCGCCGCAATCATTGTCCGTTCCCCAGCCACCGTGCGTACTGTTGCAATTACCAAGTGCTTGGTCTATGCTGGTAGCCCTAAACTCATCTCTGTTACAATTGTGGGTTCCTGCCGGAATGATGCAACCCAAGCCGGGTGCTCCGTGCATGGCTTTCCGCCCAAATCCCAAATGGCTCATCGGGTGGGTGTGCATATCTACCCAGCCGCGCAGGGGCATGGCACAGCTGTTTTGCGGCGAAAATACATATCCCGACATTTCCTCTCCTGCATAATCTTTAATAGCCGGCCCTGTCGTGACAAAGCCATGCCAATTTACATTTTCGTACCATACGGATAAATTTGACGGAATGTATTTGCTTTTATACCGATGGGTGACGAATAGAAAAATATCTTTCTTACTGTCCGTTGCCGCGTTTCTGATAATGGAGGTAGAAGGCCAACTCGGATGGCTGTTGGTCGTCGTGATGATGTGCGTAAATCCTTTGTCCGCAACGAAGACATTAAATTGCGTCTTGGCGGGAATGGTGGAACCGTCTTCATTCAGGATATGCCAACGGCTATTTTCGTATTTTACCCCCACAAACTTGGCATTGCGCACGCCATTCGTAAAGTCCTGCGTAATGACCAAGGTAGCATTCGGATTGCCATTGATCAGGGGATTGTCCAATGGGGTGCTTTGGCCAGATTGCGTGACTGTATGTTTGAAGGCGCATGCGGACGCTGTAGGCACCACCATTATGTTAAAAAGGGTGGCATCGGGAATTGCTGCATCGGCCAGTAAACATTCTAGATTCCATTTGCCACTTTTGTAGGAAACACCTACCGGATACCCGCAATTTGCCGAAGATTTTCCAGGAGACAAATTCTGGTGTGTCTGCTGGATAAACACCAGCGCTTTAGGCTTCCCATCGGTTGCCGTATGCCCGACGGGAGTCACATTGGCATTGTTGGTGCGGGCAAGAAAGGCAACGGCCTGCGCGAACAGTGTTTGATATACGCTTAAAAACAACACAACTGCGACCATCAGATGCCTAATCAGAACGGTTTTCCGGTTGTGCGTACTAAAACAGAGCAGCAGGCTCCATAAAGGGGATGTATGGTTCATGGTCAGATTGCTTTTTAGTGTGAATGAGCAGAGGTTGATTTTCCGAAGAATTATGACTATCCTGGCAAATCCCAGGCTTCGGGTTTGAGCGTAATGGTGAAAAAGTTGGCATTATTGCCCGAAAACTGAATGACAAACCCGCCATGTGCTGTTTTGGCGATAACCGCATCGTGTTTCGTGATGGCGTTGCCCCACGTAAGCACTTTGATATCCACTTTTACCTTTCCTCCGGTCATATAAATTTTAATGTCCAACTCGTCGCGTTTGCCCTTGAAAAGATCGCGGTCGCTAAAAAGTTGCTCCACTTTTTTGTATTCCAAAAAAGTGCGGGCCGGAGAAACCCTCAATTCACGGGATGACGGCGACATCGGACTATTGGCATCGGCCTTGGCATACGAGGCGTACTGAATGATTTTTCCTCCCTGACCCGGGCGGATTGTGTTGTTGGTCATCAACAATTCGTACCCCCTGTAATCGCTCCTGTCGTCTGTCTGGGCGGGATTATCGTTGAGCCATTTCAACATATCCTCATAAATTTGTTTTTGCGTCTGGGCGCTTAGAAAAGTGCTAAAACAGAGCAACAGGCTCCATAAAAATGTTGTTTTTTTCATTGTAGGATCGCTTTTTAGTGTGAATGTATGAAAAGGGTGTGATTTAGTTGAAGGAGGATCGCGAGGAGGGTGGTGATATAGCAGGTGTGTTATACGTATATTATTTTTTTAAAAACATTCATGTTGTTTTATTCCAAAACAATACGCAACCATTGGGCATGCCGCTCCGACTGTAGGTGTAGCCAATACACGCCCGCAGGCAGTCCGAACATATCCATTGGCAAGGCTTGTTCGCCTTTCGAGACAGCGGCTTCGGGCATTTTCTTCACCACCCGCCCCTGGCTGTCAACTATTCGGAACGAGTACATGGCCTCTTCATCTGAATTAATCCGTAAGGATACATTGCCCTTACTCGGGTTGGGTACAATCTCGGCCAAACAGCGGAGCGGCAGATTCACTGACCGGATGGGGCTGTACGTATAGCCCTTTCCATCGGCATCTTCCTGGCGGAGGCGATAGTAAAGTACGGGGGAGGCAGGCAATATCTTGTCCTCATAGCGGTACGCCGTGGACACAGCAGCCGTACCCGCGCCTCTGACATAGCCGATTTCCGAAAATGCACGGCCATCCGTGGAGCGCTCTATGGCAAAGCCCTTGTTTTCGGCCTCCGTGGCGGTTTTCCACGCAAGGAGGACGTAGGCATCCTGTTTTTTTGCTTCAAAATGAGTCAGTTCGATGGGTAATGGAGTGGTAGAGTAGTGCAGTCGAACCCGTGTTGCAGAGTACAGTATCTCGAAATACATACCAGGTATGACGGGCCAGATCACGTTGGAAAAAGTACCCACGACCTGGCTGGCTTCAATCACCGTAGAGATATGATCTTGTGTGATCTGATTAGACATGACCTCCAGTGTGCCATCCAGAAATATGGGGTCCTGAATGGTGAAATTATCGTGGTAGCCAATATTGCAACCATTTAGGGGCTGGGCTACTTTAACGCGGAAGGTACCTGTCGGCGCGCAAATGATGCTGTCCGCGAAGATCGGACAACCATTGTGGCCTTGCGTGTCGCCGTTCGTAATCAACCCATTATTGGTCAACGGACCATATACCAGCGAAGAGGACCTTTGATCAAAGGTGCCATTTTGGTTAAATATACCGCCTGCCAGATTGGCACCTCCCCCGCCAAACGACTCGTTCTGAAAGGTTGCGCCGGAATAGTTATTGAAAGTCCCTTTGTTGATGAAGTTGTTGTTGAAGTCGGTGTTGATATAGATGCCATAGTTCTCAAATGTGCTACCGACATGATTTGTGAAAGTTTTGGGTGTTTCAAAGGAGGCCGTATTCTCAATAATGCCATAATTGCTAAAAGCGGTTGTACCAATCTCATTGTTTCCATCTATTACTCCTTGGTTCACGATATGGTCATGATTGACTACTGCGCCTCTTATGAACCAATTGGAACCCGCACTAACGAGGATATCACCGTTGGGTGCGTAGTTGGTCAGGATGCCGTCATTGTGGTAAAAGTCTGTGCCTTGGAGTACAAGATTCTTGTAGTTTTTTAAGGTTGGTGAAGTGCCGCTCATAAACATTTGTGAAGTTACATCAAGCTGATCGTTATTTGTCAGGGATGCACTGTTAGCGATCTCTAATTTTTCGGTCTGCAAAACTTCGTTGTTCGTACAGGAGGAATTGTCATTTAACTCTAACTCTCCGATCTGACACTGGTTATTGTTGATAAAAGAACCGCTTAGGTATCCTCGAATAAAAGAAAAAGCAAATGGCCCTGCCTGCTCTATAATACCGTTGTTAATCAGCGTGCCATATATCTCCCAATTATTGCCTGTTAATGTGAATGTACTGCCACTACTGATGGTCAATGTTCGGCCTGCAAACACCCTGACGGCACATCCGGTGGTACTGAAAGATGCTGTGGAACTGGACCTCACTCCAAGCGTGACGTTCTCAACCAGGCCTGTGGTGATCAGGCTGCCACCCATCAGGATCAGGCTGTCAGTCTGACTGCCTGAACTCCCGTGTATCTCTCCGAGACTGGAGCAGTTTATCGTTCCTCCGGATTGAAGTTCCAATCTGCCGTAATCGTTGATGTACAGTTGGCTGTAGTTGTAAAGTATGCCACCTGCCTGTACTTTAGATGTGTTATTGCTAATGCTTATGCTGCCCGAATTGGTGATGGTTCCAGCGTTATCGAATCTGCTCATGCCACTGCCCGCCGCAATGTTGCAGGTGGCACCGCTTTCATTCACGAGATTAGATAAAAAACCGGAGGCCACCGTGACTAATCCCCCGGATTTGTTGGTCAAAATCTGAGAGATGTTCCCACCGCTCTCGACACTGACCTGACCATAATTGTGGAACGGTGTGCCAAAGGTCGCGAGTTCCCCACCAGCAACGCGAATCACTCCATTATTCACCAGCGTGGGTCCACCCGAATTAAAAAAACAATAACCATGAGTAATAGCCGTATCGCCTGTAGCGATGGTAGTGCCAGGATAAGAAGGGGACCAAAGCGCAGTATTTGTCCATGCCCCGCCGCCACTAAATATATAAGTATTGGCTTTGGCGGGGCTGCTCCATAAGAAGGTACATACCACCATTATACCGCAGTATATGATGGTTTTGGAGACAATTTTTGTAGGAAGGAAGGGTATATAAAAAGATTTAAACCGTGATTTAGAGGCAGCGTTATATTCGTGAAAAAAAGTCTGCTCATTTGGTTCTTTGGGCGCATGGTACAAGAGTGTTTGGGTAATGATCGCATCCGATTTTGTCATCTGTACGTCATTCCGACTGCAAAGGTGCAGCCTTCTCCCTGCACCCACAATCGCCCGAAAGGGTGAGTGTCCGTCACCTGTTAGGGTGACAGGGTGTTGCAGGAAGAGCGTATTTCACTGTCTGAGTAAGAACGCTCATTCTACTGTTCCTGCCCTTTTACACCCCTTTTACGTTTTTTGTAACCCATGTTACCAAACGACAGCGATTTTTTACCTACCTTTGTGTCCGATCTAAAAAAGTGTTGCCCTGTCATGTTTAAAAAAGGTTCCAAACTGTACAGTATTTTCAAATTAAAATGTCCGCGTTGCCACGAAGGAGAAATGTTCGAAACGGGCAGCTGGTCTTTTGTCAAACCCTTTGATATGCTCCAGCGTTGTCCGAAGTGCGATTTGAACTATTTCCCCGAACCCGGTTACTATTACGGAGCCATGTTCATTTCCTATGTCTGGACGGGGTGGTTCTGCTTGTTCTTTCTCGGCGTTTTTTACGGCTTTCTGGGGTGGTCGCAGTTGGCCTCTTTTGCCCTGCTCATCGGTTTCATGGTCATTAATTTTGTTTATGTTTTTCGTCTTTCGCGGTTGATGTGGATCAACATCAATGTGAAATACGATCCACACGTTTTGGATAAAAAAGTACTATAAAGCATTCGACGGACACGCGTCGGCAGGAAGCATTCCTACTTATGGCTGAAACGATAGAACCAGGTTTGTTGCGCCGTTTGATGCAGGACGACGAGGTGCGCGTTGTGCCTGCGGGCGAGGTCATTGTAAAATTTCATTCCTATATTCGGAACATCCCGATTGTGGTCAGGGGACACGTAAAAGTCACCGGCGAAGACGATCAGGGCAACGAAATATTGCTGTATTATCTGGAACCGGGCGACAGCTGTGTGATGTCCGTGTTGGGCGCACTCAACGGGCAGACCTCCAAAGTGAAAGCCACTACTGTGGACGAAACGGAAATTCTTTTCATCCGGCCTGAACGGGCAGCTGCGTTGGTGCGCGAACACCCTGGCTGGGCAGAATACATTTTCAAACTGTACCAAAGCCGCTTTGAGGAGCTGTTGGAGACGGTGACCCGCGTCAACTTCAAGCGCCTTGACGACCGTATCATGGCTTTGATGGAACAAAAGGCCAAAGTATTCGGCAGCAAAACTATCACCGTTACGCATCAGGAAATAGCCGACGAAATCGGCAGCCCGCGCGAAGCCATTTCGCGGGTACTCAAGCGATTGGAAAATGAGGGAATGCTGCGCTTATACCGGGGAAAAATTGTGCTGGCCTGAATCCTTTACCGCTTTTGCGCCATCGGCATGCCCGAGCGCATCATCTGGAGGGCCTTTTGTACGGCGCTGTCCGACCGGTTCGTCACCTGATACATCGCTTCGTCGCCAAACAGCAATTTGGCAAACCGCGCTTCAATTTGCCGGTTGATTTCAGCGCGGTGACGAAACAACTGCGCGGGATTGGATGATACCCCGTGTTTCTCCGCATACTGCGCCAATTGTTCGGGCATATCGGCCAGTCCTTTATAATAGTTGGTAAAATCCGCAAGCGTTTTGGGCAGCTGTCCTTCGGCGTGGATTTCCTTCCAGCGTGCGGCGAACTGCGGCAAATGTTTGCGCAAATCCGTGAAATAGGGGTGTAGCCACGCCGTATCTAAGGGCACAAAAACATCGGGCGTGATGCCCCCGCCGCCATAGACTACGCGCCCCTGACCCGTGTAGTAGCGCGTGGTGTCGGCGGGCAGAATCAGGCGCTCGCCGGTGAGTTCGCCCCGTTCGAGGCGCTCGCGTTCTTCTTCGCGGTAATGGCTGTTGTTGGCATAGGCGCGCTGGATACAGCGCCCGCTGGGCGTAAAATAGCGCGCAATGGTCAGGCGCAGGCCGCCGCCGTTGGTCAGCGGGTATTGCTCCTGCACCAAGCCTTTCCCGTAGGAGCGTCTGCCCACAATCCAGCCCCGGTCGTAGTCCTGAATGGCCCCGGCCACAATCTCGCTGGCCGACGCAGAGCCTTCGTCTATCAGTACCGCCATGTTCCGGATATTGAACCGCGCCCGTCCGTTGCTTTTGTATTCCCGTTTCGGATCGGTGCGCCCCTGGGTATAAACCAGCAGTTTTCCCTCCGGAAACAGCTGGCTCAACAGGTCTGTTGCCTCATTCAGGTAGCCCCCGGGATTGCCGCGCAGGTCCAGTACCAAATGCTGCATACCCTGCTTTTCGCACAATTGTTGCAGGCCCTCCATAAATTCCTGATAGGTGCGGTCGGTAAACCGGTTGATTTTGATATAGCCTGTTTTTTCGTCCAACATGCAGGCGGCATCCACGCTTTTCACCGGAATAATATTGCGGATTACTTCTATAAAACGCAGGTTTTTGTCCGCGCCGCGCAAAATGCCCAATTTGGCCGTAGTGCCTTTGGCTCCGCGCAGTTTTTTATAAATGGCCCCGTTGTCCATTTTGACTCCCGCGATGGTGGTGTCATTGATGGAGACAATTTTGTCGCCCGCCAAAATGCCTGCACTTTCGGAAGGGCCGCCCGCCAGCGGAGCCACCACCTGAAGCGTGTCATCCACAATCAAAAACTCGATGCCCACGCCTTCAAAACCACCGCTCATGTCTTCCTGAACCGCCTGTATTTCTTCGGGACTGATGTAAGTAGAATGGGGGTCGAGCTGATCGAGCAGATAGGTCATGGCCTTGGCCTGCAAGGCTTCGGTATTGACCGTATCCACATAGCGGACCTGCACATAGCGGACAATTTCGTCGAAAGCACTCCACGCAGCAGCGTCGCTGCCCGGAATAAAACGCACAGGGGCCGTCGGGGGCGGCAATTGCCGCCCGATGAACATGCCCGCCGCCAGGGTGAGGGCAAAAAGCAGGGGGAGGCGTATTTGAAGGGTAGAAGGTGAATCGGACACGGAAAGAAAAATACAGGTAAAAAATGAAAAAACGCAAAAAATCGCCGGATCGGGCTGCTTATGGGTGTTTTAAAAAGTCAGTCAGACCCTTCATATACGTTTTCTGATCGTCCCACATGCACATGTGCCCGCCGTCGGGACACAACAAAAAGCGGCCTTTTTGCACCGCCGTGGACATCCATTGCATGTGGGCGGGGTCCATGGTGTCGTGTGTGGCCCCGATCACCAGCGTGGGTACTGCGATTTCAGACAGGCGGTTTTTAACGCTCCACGTTTTCAGCTTGCCCGAAATGCCAAATTCGCTGGGGCCTTGCATGGTGACGTACAAATCCCGGTTGATCTTGCCCAAAGAGCGGTTCACCGCATTGGGCCATTGTTCAAGGGGCATCCGGCACACGTGTCGGGTGTAGAAATGTTCCATCAGCAGGCCGGTATAGCGGGTATTTTCGAAATCTCCTTTTGCTTCATACTCCCGCAGTTCGGCCAGTACCTTCGGATCCATTTGTTTGGAAAGTACTTCCTCCGCGTAGCGGTCGTACTCCGGGCAGTCCGACATCATATTGGAAATAATCAGCCCTTTCAGGTGCTGTTGGTATTTCAGGGCATATTCCATGGCCAGAATGCCGCCCCACGAATGGCCCAGCAGGTAAAAATTGTCTTTATGCAGGCCCAGCGCCTGCCGCACCGTTTCCACCTCTTCCACATAGCGGGGCAGGTCCCACAGGGCGCTGTCCTGTGGATGATCCGAGTGGCCCGTGCCGAGCTGGTCGTAATAAATAAATTCGATGCCTTCGGGCGGCAGGTAACTTTCCATGCACTCCCAATATTCGTGGGTGCAGCCGGGGCCGCCCTGCAAGAGCAGCAATTTAATGGTGGGATGGTGGCCAAACCGTTTGGTCCACACCTGAAAAGGACCTCTCGGCGTGGAAATGGTCACCATTTGCACACCGCCCGTCTGTATGCCCGCGCCGGGGGCAGGAAAATAGGCCGCATCGGGGGTCGGGCCACAGGCGCACAGGCCGACGGTACAGGCAAAAAGCAGTAAAAAACAACGCATGATCTGAATGGACGCTTGCCTGTAAGTTCAGCAGGCGCTGCAAAGATAAGGCAATCTGCTAAAATTTTCTTTTTTCCCTCTGCCATGTCATAACTTTGCGCCCTTTCTGCCCGCATTTTCAGGCACACAGGCGTTTTGCCCGTTTCACCTGTGCCTTTGCGTGCCTTTATCCGGTCATTTTATGAATCCTGCTAAAAAAATACGCGTCGGCCTCCTCGGCAGCGCCGGTTATACGGGCGGCGAACTGCTGCGCCTGCTGCTGCGCCACCCTTTTGCAGAAATTGCTTTTGCCCACAGCCACAGCCAGGCGGGTAAAAAATGGTACGAAGTACACACCGACCTGTTTGGCGACACCGAAGCGGCTTTTACTGACACCCTCCAAACCGATATAGAGGCCCTGTTTCTCTGCGTCGGCCACGGCGAGGCCAAAAAAATCATGCAGCAGTACGATTTTCCCGACACCCTGCGCATCATTGACCTCAGTCAGGATTTCCGCCACCAAAACACCCACCATCGGGGCCACTGCCTGACCACGCCCGGCGGCACAGAGCGCTGCTTTGTATATGGCCTCCCCGAACTGCAACGCGAAAAAATACGCACTGCCCGTTCCATTGCCAATCCGGGCTGTTTTGCCACTTCCATTCAGCTGGCCCTGCTGCCGCTGGCCGCCGCCGGGCTACTTTCCGATGCCGTACACGTGTCGGCCACCACCGGCTCTACCGGAGCGGGCCAATCCCTGTCCGAAACATCCCACTTCACCTGGCGACACGCCAACCTCTCGGTCTATAAAGCCCTAGAACACCAGCACATCGCGGAAATAGAGCAAAGCCTGCGCAGTTTGCAACCCGACTTTGCAGCGCCCATCCTGTTTGTGCCACAGCGCGGTGCCTTTGCGCGGGGCATTCTGGCCGCCCTGCACACGGCTTTTGAGGGTACCACCGCCGATGCTTTGCGCCTGTACCGCGATTTCTATGCCGACCACCCTTTCACCCATGTCAGCCCCGTTGCCATAGACCTGAAACAAGTGGTCAACACCAATAAATGCCTGCTCCACGTGACCGTACATGAGCAGACCCTGCTGATCGTATCCGTCATTGACAACCTGCTGAAAGGCGCTTCCGGTCAGGCCCTGCACAATTTCAATCTGTTGTTCGGGCTGCCCGAAACCACGGGCCTGCTGCTCAAAGGGGGCTGAAGGGGGGGGGCATGGTTCCCAAACGACCGCCCCGGAAGAAACACGGCACCACCTATACCAAAACTTTAAAAATAAGTTGTATCTTTGTCGCCCCAATCCTATACATCAAACGCCTGCTATGACCACTGAACAACCCGCAGAAATACCTGCCACTGAAAATACACTGGCCGCTTCCCCCGAAAATGCCCTGAACAGCCACCCTCCGCCCCCATCTGCTGCCCCGGAAGAGGAAACCGAAACTGAAGAGGAGGCAGGCAGCGACGAACTGTACGAAACCCAGCAAATCCGCACAGATGCCAATCAGTCGCAAATTCGTTTAGACAAATTCCTGATGAATCGCCTGAGCGACCGCTCGCGCAGTAAAATTCAGGATGCCATCCGGGCCGGTTCTGTCAAAGTGGACGATGCCGCCGTAAAACCCAACTTCAAACTCCGGGGTGGAAACGTCATCAGCATCATCCTGCCCAAATCCTTAGAAGACGTATATGACATCAAGCCCCAGAATATCCCTTTGGATATCGTTTATGAGGATGAAGACGTGATTGTTCTGAACAAACCCTACAAAATGGCCGTTCATCCGGGCGTGGGCATCCCCAACGGCACCTTGGTGAATGCGCTGACGTGGCACCTCCAGCAGCAGGCCCGGCAACTGCCCGTCAGGGAAGGCGGCGAACAGGAGCGCGAGCGCGCCGGCGTGGTACACCGCATAGACAAAGACACCACCGGCCTGATGGTGGTGGCCAAAAACCAATATGCCATGACCGATCTGGCCCGGCAGTTCTTCTACCACAGCATCGAACGGCGCTACTATGCCTTAGTCTGGGGCGATCCCGAGGGCGATTCCGGCACCGTGGTGGGCAACATTGGGCGCAACCCCAACGACCGCAAGCTCTTCATGGTCTTCCCGGAGGGCGAAGAGGGCAAATTTGCGGTCACCCACTGGCGGGTTCTGGAGCGCTTCTATTACGTGGCCCTGGTTGAATGCCGTTTGGAAACCGGACGCACCCACCAGATTCGCGTACACATGAAATACGCCGGACACACCCTGTTTGGCGATCCGCGCTATGGCGGCGATCAGATTTTGAAAGGCACCTTATATTCCAAATACCGGCAATTTGTAGAAAACTGCTTCGAACTGCTGCCCCGACAGGCCCTCCATGCCAAAGTCCTCGGCTTCGAGCATCCCCGCACCAAAGAATTCATGCGTTTCGAATCCGACCTCCCTGCCGACATGCAGGCGGTCATAGAAAAATGGCGCACGTATGTGCAGGCAAGAAAAGAATTATTATAATGAAGGAGGCCCATCCATATAGCAAAAACCCCTTGTTAGACGCACTGCTACAGCCCAAGCGCATCGTCTTTATTGTCAATCCCAAAGCGGGTACCAACATGCAGCGCCGCATCAGCGAGAGCGTGGATAAACACCTGAATCATCAGAAGTTTGTCTATGGCATCTGGTACACAGAACACGTGGGCCATGCCGCCGAACTGACCCGCAAAGCCCGGGAAGAAGGCTACGATATTGTGGTGGCCGTCGGCGGCGACGGCTCCATCAACGAAGTGGCTTCGGCCCTGCTCCACACCGACACCGTGCTGGGCGTGGTACCGGCCGGTTCCGGCAACGGCCTCGCCATGCACTTGGGCTACGGGCGCGTGCTGGATGCCGCCGTACGCAAAATCAATACCGCCGTGGCCCGCCCCATGGACGCGGGCCTCCTGAACGGGCGGCCTTTTTTCAATCTGGCTGGCGTGGGCTACGACGGGCGGGTGTCCAACATGATGAAAGGCAGCAAATGGCGCGGCTTTTTCCCCTATTTCCTGAAGTCGGTGGAGGCCGGTTTCACCCACCACTCCCTGCTCTGCACCATTGAGATGGACGACCACACCTTCGAAGGCGATGTTTTCGCGGTCACGGTGGCCAATGGCCCCATGTGGGGCTACAACTTCGTAGTGGCCCCCGATGCCCGCATAGACGATGGTCTGTTGCGGGTGGTCATTCTGAAAGATGCGCCCCGCTGGCAATACTTTGCTGCGGTGCCTTCCACCCTGCACGGCAGGCTGTACGAGGCCGAATTTGTGGAACACTTCACGACCCGCCGGGTGAAAATCACCGCTCCCGGCACCCACTACGTCCACGTGGATGGCGAGGGCTACCAGACCCCCGGGCCGCTGTCTTTTGAAGTCCTTCCCCATGCCCTGCGCGTTCTGGTGCCTGCCAAAACCGAAGCGGGGCAGGGTAGAGGGACGTGAAAAAAAGCGCGTTTTGAATTTTTTCCTTATCTTTGCCCCGCGCACGCTCCGACCAGCGGCACAAGAGGCTTCAATTTCTTCGACATTCGGTTTTTGTTAACGATTTGTGAATTGTCGTTTTATGACAATTCAGCAGTAGAAACACTATTGATAATCAATTAGTTAAATGACCTACTGTCGGAGCGCTATCCATTTTAAGGCAGGATTGCGACCTTGAAATTCATGTTGTCGCAAAAGTTGGTGAAAGTCGGAGCGCTATCCATTTTAAGGCAGGATTGCGACGTGTTTTGAGATATTACCAATTTAGTTTTGGCTCTTTGACAATTTTTGTGGTTGGTTAGAAAATTCGATCT
>WBZP01001123.1_pt1 | contig 33983 bp, 39 predicted proteins | sample 5204301 | NCBI WGS metagenome assembly WBZP01 (sample SAMN12412401, study PRJNA552823) | activated sludge metagenome | isolation source: activated sludge from nitrification reactor of wastewater treatment plant... | place: USA: Pennsylvania | collected 2017 | reverse complement strand
CAGAAGTACAGCGAAATTGCCCTGCAGGATAAAACAACCAATCAGTCTTCCTGCTGTGGCTCGGGTTGTTGTTCGACAGAGGTATATAACATTATGACCGACGAGTATAATGATATAAATGGTTACAACCCTGATGCAGACCTTGGACTGGGTTGTGGCTTGCCTACACAGTTTGCAAAAATTAAGAAAGGTGATACCGTAATTGACCTTGGCAGCGGAGCCGGTAACGACTGTTTTGTAGCAAGGGCCGAAACCGGCGAAACAGGAAAGGTGATTGGCATTGACTTTACTGAAGCTATGATAGACAAAGCAAGACATAACGCAGAAAAACTGGGCTATAACAATGTCGAGTTTCGTTTTGGCGATATTGAAAAAATACCTGTTACGGCAAATGCAGCTGATGTAATAGTGAGTAACTGTGTACTAAATCTTGTGCCGGATAAAGACAATGTATTTAAAGAAATCTATAGAGTGCTGAAGCCCGGCGGGCATTTTAGTATCTCTGATGTGGTGCTGGTGGGACTACTTCCCGTTGAGCTGCAGCATGATGCCGTAATGTATGCAGGATGTGTGTCAGGTGCTGTGCAAAAAAGTGAATACTTAGGTCTTATAGAAAAGAATGGATTTAAAAATATAACACTGCAGAAGGAAAAGGCGATTATTTTGCCTGATGATATTCTCAAAAATTATTTTGATGAAGAAGGGCTTGAAAAATTCAAAGCTGGTGATACAGGAATATTTTCAATAACCGTGTATGCAGAAAAACCAGAGGCTTGCTGCGAGCCCGGATGTTGTTCTTAAAAAAGACCTTATGCAGAAAAAACTCTCATTTCTTGACAGGTATCTTACACTCTGGATTTTTCTGGCCATGGCTGTGGGTGTAATGACAGGCCGGTTTATTCCGGGAACAGAATCGTTTATTAATTCATTTCAATCTGGTACAACCAATATTCCCATCGCCATCGGGCTGATACTGATGATGTATCCGCCACTGGCTAAAGTGAAGTATGAAGAACTGCCTAAAGTGTTTGCCAATAAAAAAATACTGGCACTTTCGCTGGTTCAAAACTGGATTATTGGCCCGCTGCTGATGTTTATTCTTGCTATTGTGTTTTTAAGAAATGAACCGGGATACATGACAGGGCTTATTCTTATCGGTATAGCCCGTTGTATTGCGATGGTAATTGTATGGAACGATCTGGCCAATGGCGACCGGTTGTATGCCGCAGGGCTTGTGGCGTTCAACAGTATTTTCCAGGTATTATTTTATAGCTTTTACGCCTGGGTCTTTATTACCAAACTGCCGCCTCTCTTTGGACTGAAGGGCTATGAAGTTGATATTACTATTGGCGAAGTGGCTAAAAGCGTTTTCATCTATTTGGGAATACCATTCTTTGCAGGAATGATTTCGAGGTATGTGCTTATTAAGTGGAAGGGCGAAGAGTGGTTTAACCACAAATATCTTCCAGCGGTTAGTCCTGTTACCTTGGTTGCTCTTTTGTTTACTATCGTTGTAATGTTCAGCCTGAAAGGAAATATGATTGTGGAAATTCCCGGTGATGTGCTGCTGATTGCAGCGCCGCTTACTATCTATTTTGCCATTATGTTTTTCTCTGCTTTCTTTTTGTCGCAGAAAGCAGGTGCTGATTATGCAAAATCCACATCGTTGGCTTTTACGGCTGCCGGTAACAACTTTGAACTGGGGATAGCTGTGGCGGTATCTGTTTTCAGTATCCACTCACCCGCTGCTTTTGCAGCAGTGATTGGTCCGCTGATAGAAGTGCCGGTGCTCTTACTGCTTGTCCGGTTTGCACTGAGCCAGCAAAAGAAATTTAAACTAACTGCAGATAAATGAAAAAGAAACTTCTTTTTGTATGTATTGAAAACAGCAACCGCAGCCAGATGAGCCAGGCATTTGCTGTTATGTTTGGCGGCGATGCTGTGGAAGCATATAGTGCCGGCAGCAGACCAAGCGGCATCGTAAACCCGAAGGCCATTGCCGCCATGAAAGAGCTGGGTTATGACCTGAGTACACATGACAGTAAGAGCCTTGATGAAGTGAAACAATATGCACCATTTGATGCGGTGGTAACTATGGGCTGCGGTGACGCCTGCCCCTGGATGCCCGCCAAACGGTTTGTTGACTGGCAGATACCCGACCCCAAACACATGGACCCGGAGGAGTTTAATAAAGTAAGAGACTTTATCGGCGAACAGGTGCAAAGCCTGCTTGATGAGGTCCTCACAGATACAATAAGTTAGCACAGAAAAAATTGACTTAATGCACAAGAGACAAACAACAAACTGTTTATCTGTGAAAAAATCTGTGGTTATACATTTCACTTCAGCATTGCCGCTACTTTTTTGTAGCCCGCAGTATTTTCTTCATTCATTACTGATAAGCGGATATTGTTCAACTCCCGTTTGGTTAAGTGAAAGTTCAGGGCGGCTTTGTCTTCCTGGTTGCCGGTGGCATACTGGAATACAATCTTGTGCACCGGGAATACACTGCTGCGGCTGTAATAATGCAGCATATCGTTCTGGTTATACTCCATCATCTTAAACCAGTTGTGCTGCAACAGCAGAAAAGGCTTTGTAACATGGCTGCCGATATCTTCCGACACATAGGGCATCTCCCATCCTCCTGCACCACGGTCCCGTATCTGCACAATCAGCACCCCGGCAGTATTGTCTTTTATCCATGTTTCAAAAGAAGTGAGGAACCGCAATGATGTTTCCATACCGAAATTATCCCGCAGGCCGGCATCCATTACATCTATCACCGGCTCGGAGGGCAGCCACACATTCGGCAGCACAACCGGGAAGGTGGCATTCATCCGCAGGGCGGTGAGCATACGGGTGCTGTACGGATCCTGCTTTGTAAAGAAGGAAACATAATCCACCACATCCGGGTCGGGCATTGGGATATCGGTTGTGTCCTGCGGGGCCTGCATCATAAACCTGACAGGCTGTGTGCTGATGAGCATCTTGCGGCTGTCTCTTGTGATAACCGAGTTGAAAAACATGAGTGGTATGCGGGCTGCTTTTTCGTCGGCCACATAATCTTTCAGTTGCTTGTTCAGGTAGCCCCTTGAGTTGTCGTTCAGTTTTTGTTCAAAGGCATAGGCCCTGTCTTTTACATAGCGGTAAGGGCCTACGGAAAATTTTTGTGCAGGTGCAGTAAGATCTCTTGCAAAGAAAGATGTAAAAAGAGGGTTGAGCAGATCGCCGGCAACATCGTTAGTGTACTGAATATCCTGCAGGTGAATTTTATGACCCTGTTGTTTCCGCAGGTACAGTTCCCGGAAATAAGCTGCGCCAATCATGCCGCCGGATGCACCGTTAATCAGGAACGTATTTTTCATCATGCCGCCATTGGTGATGCTGTCTAACTGTTGCAGCACACTCATGGTAAAGGAGGCGCTGCGATGGCCACCACCACTTGTGTTGATAATGACCAGCAGGGGTTTCTCCTTGCCCTGTTTTTGTTTCCAGGCATCGAGGATGGTGAGCATATTTTTTTTGTCGGCAGTCACACTGTCTTTGTTGCAAAGTTTCAGCAGACCATCACGGGTATAAGCAGGTCGTTCACTTTTGTTCCAGTAGTTAATGCCGTAGGCCTTGTTGCGGGGGTCAATCCATTCTAATTTATAAAACAGGTTAAGCAGCAGGAAGAAGATGACAAGGTAGGGAATGCTCCATGTTTGCAGAAAATAGCTGATGGCACCGGCCACACCCATCAGGATAGAAAACAGGATGGTGATGCTGGCAGCAGCAGGCAACTGGAAAATGGGATAGTCGAGCAGGAAACCAATACCCAGCAAAAACAGAAAGGCGACAAACACAGAAATAATAGCTGCAAAGTGGTGCCGCTTGAAAACAGACTCTACAAACTCTTCGGTGTAATGCGATACATTCCTGACCGGCTTAACAGAAACCGGCGAATCGAAATAGCTTTCCACCTCGATAAGTGATGAACCGAAATGCACTTCCTTCACCGGCTGCAGGTGGGTGATATAGGACCGGGGGTCGTTATACACCGGCATCATCTTGCGGAAGATAGACCTGTCGGCCCGGAAGAAATAAATAAACGAAGCTGACAGCATAAAAACCAGCCCGGCTATAAAGCCACCAAACAGGAACAGTATTTCTGTATTGCTGATTAACTGTTTGAAGTGTGCATACTGATATGCTTTAAAAAAGAAAAAGAGAATAAATGCCAGCGGAATGATGGCGTTGTTGATACAATATTTCAAAAAAGGATTGGTGGTGGCTGCCAGGAAACGGAACTGCTTGCAGAAAAGAATGAAAGTGGCAATATTCCAGCTCATGATAAACATGCCCACCGCAATGCCCACTATCGCCATACTGAAAGAGTTGACATTGCCAAGATACTCAGGAGCCAGGTAAAGCGAATCGGCACCGAATGTTTTCATGAATGTGCCGTTCACCGTACTGAACAGAACAAACCAGAATATCAGCAGCGCCTGGTACTTTCTGAAATGCAGAAACACCAGTTGCACAGCAAAAGAGTGATAAATACCGGAGAGACGGGCTTTCATGAAAATGGTGAATGGTTACGGATAAAATTAGTGATTAATGAGCACCATTTCAATACAACGGCTTGTTCTGACAGATTCTTAACAGAATTACCTCCGCTTCAGCACATACAATACCCAGACCAGCGAAAGCAGCAGCAGCATGGCTACAAGCTGGTGCAGTTGCGCCAGCCATTCAAATGGTCCCCATTGATTGGGCACTATCTTCAAACTGCTGAGTACAGCCAAAACACCCAATAACAATTGCATGCTTACAAATAACAGCGGCAACCATCTTGTTTTGTTAAACAAGGAAGAACCATTTGTTTTATACAACTTAACCGACAGCACTATCACTAACACAAAGAGTAAGTATGCCAGCCCACGGTGAATAAAATGAATAGTGGTAAAGTTTTCAAACAGGTTCACCCAGCCGCCATCCATCCGCATCATTCCCGATGGAATCAATGCGCCATTTATATCGGGCCAGGTAGGCGCAGCCGTGGCGGCTTTATATCCTGCCATCAATGCACCATACACTAACTGCACACCCAGCAGGGCAATAATGTAAAGGGATAATTTTTTTGCTGATGCCTGAAGCACTTTCTTTTCTTCGGGCACTAATAGTTTTAAAGCAAACCAAAAGGTATAACACAGCAGCCCCAGTGCAAATACAAAATGCAGGGCCAGTCTTGCCGGCTTTACATAAATGGCATCGCCAGTCAGGCCGCTGGCCACCATAATCCATCCGATGATGCCCTGCAGAAATCCGAGGAAGAACAATATCAGCATGGGCTGCACCATTGAAGGCTTAAACCTTTTTTGCACCAGGAATATGACAAAGGGAATTAAAAACACCACCCCAATAAGCCTTGCCCATAGGCGGTGAAACCACTCCCAGAAGAAAATGAATTTAAAATCCGCTAACGTAAAATCGGTATTCAGCAGGTTGAACTGTGGCGTTTGCCGGTATTTGTCAAACTCAGCAATCCATTGCTGTTCATTAAGCGGAGGCAAAGTGCCGGTAACCACATTCCATTCGGTAATAGACAGGCCCGAACCGGTGAGTCTTGTAATACCGCCCAGAACAATCTGTACGATAATCATCCCCACACCCACCAGCAACCAGATGGCAACAGGGCGGTTACTTCGCTGCAATGTATTTTCCATTTACTTGCAAAATTAAAGAGAGTATTGGTTGTTTATAAAAGCAGCAACTTACGGTAAAATCATGTCATAGAGTTAAAATTCTCACATGAAAAGAACCTTATTCTTCTTTTTAATGCTGCTCAATCTGACCGGTGCTGCTGCACAAAAAAAGAAATTCTTTTTTGACGACATTTATTTTTCGGTAATGGCAGGTAACGAATCGTTCGAACCAGCATTATCCGAATGGAAAAAAATGTATACAGACAGAATAACTATTCCTTATTTTTTGGATACGATGAAAGTTGATTTTATGCCTAAGTGCGGAATTTTTATAAACTTCAATATAAAAGGCGGCGGGGCACTAATGGCATCAAAGCGGCTAATAAATAAAACCCAAGGCTGGTTTGCCAACAAAGACCTTGAATGGCGCACAGGATTGTATTATAAGCAAAGCAACAATTCGCCATCAAGACCCGGCTTATTATCAGACTTTACGTATCCCTACGACACTACCCGCCAGCATGTGGGCAATTATGTGAAACTTAGCCAGGAAAAGCAAATACTCGAATGGCAAAATATTATCAACTTTAAGACGGGTAGTTTTTTGAGGGAAAAACTCAGGTTCAATATTGGCAGCGGGTTGGGCATCAGCCGTACAGTGAAGAACACCATTCATGAAACATACTGGCAAACCGTTTATTCCTGGGACAGCAATTCGCATAATTTTATACAGCAATCAGCACCTGCGGAGAACAACAGTTTCAAAGCAAAAGCAGAAACTAATTTTTCCTATGTGCTTTACCTGGGCACAGAACTCAACCTCTCAAAGCATATAGGATTATTGTCAGATTTTCATTATACCATTGCGCATTATAAATACTCGCATCACTCTCCCAAAATTGAGAGTTTTTGGGTAGGGCTTACATGCTGCTATCACATTAATTGATAACTTTAGAAAAAAACATTGCTTCTTTCTTATTATGACAAGCAATTAACAGAAGCTGGTTGCGATGAAGCTGGCCGGGGCTGCTATGCGGGGCCGGTGGTGGCGGCAGCGGTTATTTTGCCAAAAGATTTTTATCATCCTTTGCTCAACGACTCCAAACAGGTAACAGAAAAACACCGGGAAGAACTGCGCCCAATTATCGAAGCCGCCGCCATTTCATATGGCGTTGCCTTTGTAGATAACGAGGAGATTGACCAGATTAATATCCTGAAAGCTTCTTTTAAAGCCATGCACCTGGCATTGGATAAACTGAAAAAGAAACCACAACTGCTGCTTATAGATGGTAACAGGTTTATTCCCTATAAAAAAGTACCGCACCAGTGCTTTGTAAAAGGCGACGGACGATTTGCTTCGATTGCTGCAGCCAGCATACTGGCAAAAACCTGGCGGGACGCTTATATGCACCAGTTGCATGAAGAGTTTCCGCAGTACAACTGGAAAAAGAATAAAGGGTATGGTACTGCCGAACACCGCAAGGCAATAGAGCAGGTTGGTCTTTGTAAATACCATCGCAAAAGTTTCCGGTTGTTGCCGGTGCAGCCAGAACTGTTTTAACAAATCCTTTCTCCAGGACATTAAACTTTCAATACTTTTTTTCTTCTTACTACCATTAAGCTGCTTCCGGAAAGCAGGTAACCATTTAAAAGATTAAAAAGTATAGTTATGAAAAAGATATTATTCGCTACCCTCGCATTGCTTGTTTTATCAGTAACCATATCTGCCCAGGGCGGACTTCGCCGGGGTGTTTGCCGCAATGGCGATTCAAGAATAACCCGTGTGGAAAGAATGCAGCTGAGAAAAGATGTGGTTCGCCAAGGTGTGGCCAGAAGAATGGCAACCAGAGACGGCATAGTAACACCTATGGAAAGGAGAAAACTGAATGCCCTGAAAAGAGATACCCGAAGAGATGCCTTCCGTTACAGGCACAACGGCCGCAACCGGATTATCTGAGTATTATCAGCAAACCAATATATATCCTGAAGAATTGTGTTTCCGGAAAGCACTGCAGTTGGCGGTGCTTTCTTTTTATTTCCATTCTCCTAATCCTTCCCTTATAACTTCTGGTTCTTCACCGGTGCAGTCAACAATAGTTGAAGGTATCATTCCGCCGATGCCGCCGTCAATTACATAATCAACTTCATTTTTAAAGTTTTCATACATCACTTCCGGGTCGGTGTATTCTTCCACCATTTCGCCGGGCATGGAAGCACTGAGTACCGGCCTTCCTAATTCTTTGATAATGGCCATTGCAATGTTGTTATCCGGAATACGGAGGCCGATAGTGTCTTTCTTGCTTTGCAGAATCTTTGGTGTCAGTTTACTGGCCTTTAAAATAAACGTATAAGGGCCAGGCAGGTATTCTTTTAATAAGCGATACACCGGGTTCGATAAAGGTTTGGCATATTCACTCAGGTGCGACAGATCGCTGCACACAAAAGAGAGCCGCACTTTCTTAGGATCCACTTTCTTAATGCGGCAAATCCTTTCAATGGCTTTTGGCTGCATTATATCACATCCCAGTCCATAGACAGTATCAGTTGGATAAATGATAATGCCTCCATCCTGCAGGCAGCCGGCCACCTGCTTTATCAGCCTTGGCTGAGGATTATCGGGATGTATGTGCAGCAGCATATTGAAAAATGAAGTTTTTAAAAGTACTGCGAATTAAGTAATTGCCGCATGACAAACTTCATACCACCATAAACAACAAAGCCTCCAATGCGGAGGCTTTGTAAAAACAATCCATACATTTTTAATTGATAGTCCACACTTCGCCACCACGGAGGATGCGGTCTAAGTCGGCAGGTTTCTTAGCTTTCGCCGTTTCAATCTGCATACCCATCATGTCCTCGTAGCAAGGGCGGTTGTTTTCGTAGAATACACCAAACGGTCTTGGCAGGTGTCCTTCTTTGCGTGGGTTATCAAAAATGCGGGTTAATATCTGTGCTTTGTAAATGTCCTTTTCGTCATGTACCCAGCAGTCATCAGCGCTATAGCCGTTGTTCAGGTCAATAACCACCGGCTGGAAGCCTTCAAGTTTCAGGCCCTTGTCGTTATTAGCTCCAAAGATCAATGGCTTGCCCTGCTCAAGGAATAATGTTTCATCAGCCTTGGTTGCTTTTTCTGTAAATATTTCAAAAGTACCATCGTTGAAGATGGGGCAGTTCTGGTATATTTCTACAAAAGAAGTACCCTTATGCTGATGCGCCCTTGTAAGAATGGTTTGCATATGCTTGGGGTCACGGTCCATCGTACGGGCTACAAAACTTCCATCGGCACCCAATGCCAGTGCAGCAGGGTTAAACGGATGGTCGATAGTTCCCATCGGGCTACTCTTCGTTATTTTGTTTTCTTCCGATGTGGGAGAATATTGTCCTTTTGTCAACCCATAAATCTGGTTGTTAAACATCAGTACATTGATGTCAAAATTTCTGCGGAGCAAATGAATAGTATGGTTACCACCAATACTCAGGCAGTCGCCGTCGCCGGTTACCACCCACACACTCAGTTCTGGTCTTGCTGCTTTTAAGCCTGAGGCAATAGCAGTGGCACGGCCATGAATCGAGTGCATGCCATACGTATTCATGTAGTAAGGGAAGCGGCTGCTGCAGCCAATTCCTGAAATTATGGCAATATTCTCTTTTGAAACACCCAGCGAGGGCATCACTTTTTGAACCTGTGCCAGGATAGAATAGTCTCCACAACCGGGACACCACCTTACTTCCTGGTCTGTTGCAAAATCTTTAGCGGTCAGGGCCGGGGCAATTACTTGTTCGCTCATAATCTGATTCTGAATTAATCATGCAAATTTAATGCTTATCGCCTTCGCTTTTTGCGGTGAAAAGCATGATTTTTAGCAGGGGGGCTTATTTGGCCAGTTCTTCCCAATATTCGGCTGCACGGCGGGTGTGTGGTATCACAATCGTTCCGCCCACGATATTGGCCACGGCAAAAACCTCGTACATTTCTTCGGTGGAAACACCCAGTTCATGGCTTTTGCCGAGGTGATATTTGATACAGTCGTCGCAGCGGAGCACCATACTGGCCACCAGCCCAAGCAGTTCTTTTGTTTTTACATCCAAAGCACCGGCGGCGTAGGTGTTTGTATCCAGGTTCCAGAGACGCTTAATAACCAGGTTGTCTTTACTTAATATCACCTCGTTCATCCGGGTGCGGTAATCGTTGAATTCTTTCACTAATGGACTCATGCTGTTCTGTTTTTGGGGTCAAAAGTAGAGGAAATACGGTAGTAACAAATATTTGCAGCCTTTATTGTAGAATTAGTGTTTCAAAAACAAAATCGCCATTTTTGTCACCAATTCATTGAGTAACCCGTCAAAGTAAAATATGTTCAAAAACAAAACCACATTAATCTTATTGGCCTGTGCGGCATTTGTTGTGCTGGGCGTTGCGGCTGCAAAAGCTCCCGGCCAGAAACCCCGGAACCTGAAAGTGTTGCCGCAGGACATCAGCGATACGAGGCTGGACAGTATTATGCAATCTTACAATAAAGCACTTGGAGTAAGCTGTTCTTTTTGCCATGTGAAAACAAAATCATTTACAGACAGTCTTGATTTTGTTTCAGATGCAGAGCCCATGAAGGAAAATGCCCGGGAAATGATGCGGATGACGATCGAAATCAACAAAAACCATTTCTATTTTGATAAAAAGGAAAGACCGGAATATCTGACCACAATAACCTGCAAAACCTGTCACCGGGGCGAGCCTTTTCCGCCAGAAAACTAATCAACCTCCCTACAGGCTTTCAGCCAGTCTTTTATACCTGCTGTAATTTTTTCGGCCACATCTTTTCTGAACTCCGGATCGAGTATTCGTTTTTCATCCTCCGTATTACTGAGAAATGCCACCTCCACCAGGCAGTTGGGATACTCTGTCGGGCCGCTGAGTGAAAAGTTAAACCCTCCCACATTGCCAAAATCGCCCAGTCCAAGTTCAAGCATATTTTGCTGCACATACTGCGTCAATGGCCTGAAACCTATATAACGGTAATATGTGCTTACGCCATTTACACTGTCCTTGGATGAAGAGTTGAGATGGATACTGATTAGCAAATCCGGTTCGGCCTGCTTTATCATTTCCAGCCTTTCGGCCATGCTGAGTGTGGTGTCTTTAGTGCGGGTCATAAATACAACCGCATGGTTTTTATAGAGCTCTTTTTCCAGTTCTTTAGCGATAAGCAGGTTGTAATCTTTTTCCAGAATTCCTGTTTTCTTACCCTTTGCTCCCGTATTGTCTCCGCCATGGCCAGCGTCTATGGCCACTTTCATTTTCTTCAGATACAGTTCTTCCGGCTGGGGCTTAATTTTAACAACCAGCCTTTTTCCTTCATAATAAATACTGTAGCCCCAATGTTGCTGCTGTTTAAGTTCAATGGTAAATCTGTACACATCATCTTCGGTCTGTTCGTAATAAATATTCTTTATTTCCTTCGCTGAATTCCGCTGGGTTATCCAGTTAGTGTTACTGGCTGCGCCAAAGACGTCCACCACTATCCGTGATGGATTTATTTGCTGAATGCTTCTGTAGGGAAGCTTCTCATCAAGCGATAGAATGGCATAGTCATAGCAACTATCGCCGTTTATAAGCATACTTCCGGCAAGATGATAATCCTTGATTTGCAGAGTACTGTCCGCGGTGAAGCTGCTCTTTGGCAGGTATGCGGAATGATTACCAGAAAGCTGCACTTTATAACTCATCAGGGTACTGTCTGTTACCTTCATTATAATCCCTGTATCCAGAAAGGTCATCTTCGCCCCTCCCAGCCTGTCGGTGCCTAAACCGTACTCCAGGTAAGGATTATTTCCAGTTGTTTTTCCTGTTATAAATGGCCTTTGGGCAGTACTCTGGAAAGAAGGTATAAACCAGCATATCAATAATATAACTCGTATCATTCCACCAAGTTACAGCAAAAGCACTTATACGTCATTTCGCAGATTTACGATTATTTTCTTCGCTTTCCGAGAATTTTGGGAGAATGAGCCGAAAAGAAAGAATACACACAATTTCTCCACGTTAATATTGCAGACTGCTTTGTAAAGCCAAAAAGAGCAGCAATCCATATCCTAAGAAAAAAAACTGACTATGAACCTGAATTTTACTATTGGTATCGCTTCTACAGTCTCATTAGTATTGCCTGTGATACTAATTGCAGCACTGAGACTAATCCGGCAAAAGAGTTTTCTGGCTCTTTTTGCCTATTATTTATCTGTGGTTATTTATAACCTGCTTACACTAAAAGTAATTCCGGTAAAACCAGAGCCAGTTTACTATTGGGGGCTGGTAAACAACCTGCTTGACACCCCATTGATGCTGTATTTCTTTCTATACTTCAGTCCTTCTATCAAGTTCTACAAGAACCTCAGGTACCTGATCGCCTTTTTTATTTTGTTTGAAGTAATAACAATCGGAGTTAATGGCTTCAATAGTGCTTCTGTATCAATAATAATGGCTCCGGGTATTCTGCTGGTATTTGCACTCAGCCTTCGTTTCTTTGGCAAACATGCAAAACTGGCCATTCGCCACAACAAATCAATGGGAAAGGCCATGATTGCCTCCTCTCTGGTATTTGCATATGGGTGTTATCTTTTACTATACCTGATGTACTATGTATTTAAAATTCAGGTTGTTGACGGTGTCGTAAATCCGGAAGCGGTAGAAAATACTTTCCTGGTTTATTATATAGGGACCATTTTTTCTTCATGGGTTCTCTCAGGTGGTATTTATTTTGAAAGCCAACGGGTGCATAAACTGAAAGAACTTAAAATTACCCGCCAGGAGTTAAAAGATATATATATTAATTCACCAAAAATGGCCACCCCTTTCAGGACAGCCATGCTTGATTTTGATAAAGAACACTGGAATTAAAAACAGTACTTTCCTGTTTCAATCATTTTATCGGCAATTCGTCTGCGGGCATCTTTGCTGTTGAAGGGCTCCGCTTTGGTAAACCGTTTCAGCCCCATCAGTATCATCCGCTGCTCATCGCCTTCGGCAAAAGAGTTGATAGCATCTTTTCCTGATTTGTTTACTTTATCAGCAGCATCGTACAGGTAGGTGTGCATAATGTCAAGCTGGTATGCACTGGCTGCTTCTCCCTTTTGTCCGGCCAGTTTCATCACCCGCAGTAATACGCTTTCGGCATTAAAGGTTTCTATCGCCATATCGGCAATATTCATCAGCACTTCCTGTTCGCTTTCAATTTTCATCATTAGTTTTTGAACTGCTGCCCCGGCTGTCATCAGGATGGCCTTCTTCAGGTTGGCTACGAGTTTTTGTTCTTTTGCAAAAGGCTGTTCTTCCTCCGCACCAAAGTCAGGAATGCTCATCAGTTCTTTTTGCACTGCCATAGCAGGACCCATCAGGTCGAGCCGTCCACCCATTGCTCTTTTCAGTGTCATATCAAGTGTAAGCAGGCGATTTATTTCGTTGGTGCCTTCATAAATGCGGTTGATGCGGCTGTCACGATATGCTCTTGAAATATTATACTCCGCACTAAAACCGTTGCCACCATGTATCTGCACCCCTTCATCAACAATAAAATCAAGCACTTCGCTTCCATATACTTTTAATGCGGCACATTCAATAGCATATTCTTCGGCCCCGCCCAGCAATGCATCTGCAAATGATTTGCCTTCAGCCAGCAGTTCATGTTCCTTTTCATCAATCCATTTTGCTGTTCTGTATAGTGATGATTCGGCCACATAAAGCCGGATAGCCATCTCGGCCAGTTTATGTTTGATGGCCCCAAAATTTGAAATAGGTTGTTTGAACTGCTCTCTTGTTTTGGCATACTCAACAGAAAGATTCAAAGCCATGCGGGCACCTCCGATAGCGGCAGCGCAAAGTTTCAAACGGCCAATATTGAGAATGTTGAAAGCTATTCTATGGCCCTTTCCTATTTCACCCAAAACATTTTCAACCGGTACTTTACAATCCTGGAAATATAACTGCACGGTAGAAGAACCTTTAATGCCCATTTTATTTTCTTCTGGCCCCTGTGTAAACCCTTCGGTTCCTCTTTCAACAATAAAACCTGTGAACTTGTCTCCGTCCACTTTAGCAAATACTGTATATACATGTGCAAAGCCACCATTGGTTATCCAGCATTTCTGTCCGTTAAGTATGTAGTACTTTCCGTCATCGCTCAGCCTAGCAGTGGTTTTTGCGCTCAGCGCATCACTGCCGCTGTTGGGCTCTGTTAATCCGTAAGCACCAGCCCATTCGCCGGTGATGAGTTTTGGAATATACTTTTCTTTTTGTTCTGCTGTTCCAAAATATAAAATAGGCAGTGTGCCAATACCTGTGTGTGCGGCAATAGCAACCGAGAAAGAGTGACCGGCACCGAGGTACTCATTAATCATTGTGGATGTAACAAAATCTTTTCCCAGTCCACCATATTCTTCAGGAAAAGATGTTGCAAGCAAACCCTGTTCTCCGGCTTTTTCAACAAGAGATTTCATCAGGCCGGGTTCAAGGCTATCGATTTTCTCCAGGTTTGGATAAATTTCGCTGTCAAGAAACTGATTGCACATATCCTTTATCATCAATTGTTCTTCATTAAATTCTTCGGGAGTAAATGTTTCGGAAGGCAGCGACTGTTTAATCAGCCATTCTCCGCCTTTTGCTGTTTTTGTTGCTGTTGACATACTATAAGTTTTAGAGTTTTTAGTTATTGGTTTATCAGGAAATCAATCGTTGCAGTTTACTAAGTTGTCGTAAACAATTTGCAATACTTCTTTACATACATCCACTTTATCAGGAGGAACGGATAGCAACGCCTCGTTGAGTGTTTCGTCTGCCAGTTGCATGGTTTCTTCTTCCAGTTTCTGGCCTTGCTTTGTAAGGTAAATACGGTTAATACGGCGGTCTGTTTCAGATGCAACCCTTCTTACAAGACTTAACTTTTCCAAATTGTCAACCAGCCGGGTAATACTCGGCTTGTCACGGTAAGTGGCGTTACAAAGCTCCTGCTGGCTGATGCCATCCTGTTTCCATAAATGATATAACACACTCCATTGTTCTATTGTAAGGTGAAGTCCTGATGTATTAAACTTCTTTTGCAGCCGCCGGGCTATGGCCGTTGAAGCCTTACCAGTAATGAAACTGTATAGTTCGCCTTTTTTAAATTGGTTGTTTGGCATATAGTTGTTTGTGCAACTATTCAAAAATAGTATATATTTGGATTCGTTGAAATAATTTTTTCACTATTTCTTTCATGACTGAATACCAACTTTCATACGGACAGTCGGTGCTGGCTTACAGGATATTTGGCAATGGCCCGGAACTGGTTTTTTGTTTTCACGGATACGGGGAAAGTGCGGCAGTTTTTTATTTTTTAGAGAAATATGCAGGTAACGGGGTTTCTTTTATTTCCTTAGACCTTCCTTTTCATGGAAATACGATTTGGAACCGGAAACAGAGTTTTGAGCCAGATGACTTAAAAAAAATAGTCCTTGAAATAGCAAACAATCACATTTCTGTTTCTCAATCTCCCGTCACCCTCATCGGCTTCAGCCTTGGCGGCAGGATGGCTCTTAACCTTTATCAGTCAATGCCTGAAAAAATAAAAAGACTGGTTTTACTTGCACCCGATGGGCTGAAGGTTAATTTCTGGTACTGGCTTGCAACACAAACATGGGCGGGTAATAAACTTTTTGCCTTTACAATGAAACACCCAGCCTGGTTTTTTGCCATGCTTAAATTGCTCAACAAATTAAAGCTGGTCAATGCAAGCATATTCAAGTTTGTCCGCTATTATATTGGTGATAAAAATGCAAGGTCGTTGCTGTTCAAAAGGTGGACATCGCTGCGGCGCATAAAGCCTCATTTGTCAATTATTAAACAGGCGATTAATAAAAATAAAACTGCCACAGTATTGCTATATGGCAAACATGACCGTATCATCCTTCCCTCGACAGGTAAAAAATTCAGCAGGAGTATAGAGCAATACTGCACCCTGAAGATTATTGCCTCGGGTCACCAGGTGCTGCACGAAAAACATGCGGCTGATATTGTAAAGGCGCTGTTTTCAGAAGAAAACTAACTATCAATTGCCTGAGACTTTTCCTGCTGCCAGGTAAAAGAGGCAAAAAAGCTTTGTCAATAAAGGGTAAAATAGTGCATGATTGTTATAAGTTGCTTTAATTTTATATAGCTTTCAATACATTTATTACTATTATCAACCCGGTATTGTTTTACCTGCGAATACAAATACTTTATGAAACCGTTTATAAGTCTTTTGCTGATTTTGATATTATCTTTCCCCAATGCTTCATTGAATGCGCAGCTTCGCCAAACTGATTTGCAAAAAGCCGGCTTAAAAGGGAAGGTTAAGAAAGTAATTTCGGTTATTGGCATTCTAAGCCCAAAAGAAGAAAACTATAATGAGCAAGGAAACCTGGTTTCTGAAACTGAAGCATATATGGACGAATCCGTCAAAAGAGAACTTTCATATAATACTAAGGGGCTGAAAACAGAAGAGAAAGAAATTAACAGTAATGGAAAGATTGAAAGACGGGCTATTACTAAATATGATGCAAAAAACAACCCCATTTCGGAAACTTCCTTTAATCAATATGGAAAAACAGAATTCCTTACTTCTTATGTAAACATGTACAACAAAAAAGGGATGCTAACCCAGGTTACTGAAAAAACCGTCTTCTATGATGAAAAGGGGAAAGTAAGAGATATGTGGACCCTATTAACCAAATATGATGAAACGGGAAAAATGATTGAGCAAACCAGGAGGGATAAAGCCGGAAAGATAATTTTTCAGCAAACAAGAAAGTACGACAGCAGGGGCACTATGATTGAAAATACCGAAAAGAATGAATGGAAAAAAACAATAACGAAATCCTTCCCGCAATACAACGAAGATGGCAGGATAGAGGAACTCATTTCGTATATCACCAATAGTAACGGGGGCAAAACAGACACCATCATTCAAAAAAATTTTTACGAAAATCAAAAGCTCAGCAAAAAAATTACCAATAATGCAGGAACGATTTGGACTGAACTGTACAACGAAAATGAATATCTCCTCTCACAACAAATTGGCGACGACCTGTACATCACTTTCAAATATGATGAACATGGAAACTGGATTGAACAGGTGTCAACCAACTCAAATAAAGTTTTTGGCACCCCCAAAGTTGTAGAGAGTTTCCGGGAAATAGAATATTACTAAAACCCCGGGGCTGCTGACAATTAATATCCGATTATTGTTTTTAATATCCCCCACACTTCATTGTCAAAACTGGATACAGCTAAATGTGGGGTTCCTGCTGCTTCACCCATACGAACAACAACAACCTTTTGTGATGGAACCACATAAATTCTTTGTTCGTTCTTTCCCATGGCTGCATACATATCAGCAGGCGCATTGGGTGCAATGCTTCCGTTGAATACAAGTTGCGACTGAGGAAGCATATGGCTCGCCTTTCCATTTAACCAGGTAAGATACCCGTAGGACAGATTCATGTTTTGCGATGTGTTTACCTGGGTATTGAAATAATTGGTGTCGCTTAAAACTGCCGTTTGATCCCATTTACCCTTATTCAGCAAAAGCAATCCAAACCGGGCCATACTTCGTGGTGTGCTGTAGTAAATATTGTTGTATCCTGATGGAAGCCATAGACCATTCATGCCAATCTTATTCCTGATTTTTTGCTGAAAATAATTGTTGTAAGTAGTGGCTGTTGCATTTTCCACCACCTTGTCCAGCAAAGTATAAGGGGCATTATGATAAGCCCATCTTGTACCGGCATCAGCTTTGTAAATAAGGCAGGATGGAGTGGTACAGTAGTCATCGGGCACACCGTCATCTAAACCGGTGGTCATGGTAAGCTGATGTTTAACTGTAATCAGGTTTTCTTTTGCCAGTGGCAGCGAGGTCCATCCGGTGCCAATGTATTGCGATGTTTTGTTATTAATATTCAGTAATCCCTCCTGCTGGGCAATCCCTGCCAGCATAGCCGTCATGGTTTTGCCGGCAGAAGCCCAATACCAGTTACTGTCAGCAGTAAAAGTGCCAAAATATTTTTCTGCAACAATTCTTCCATTCTTAAGTATTAGAAATGCTTTGGTGTTTTTTTGCTGCAGATAAGTGTACAGGTTATTCAGCTCGGTCTCGTTCCAGCCAAGAGAGGAAATCGTCTTAGTTTGCCACTCCGTTCCGCTCACAGGCGGAAAATACATCGTCTCCGGCACAGGAGCAGGCGGATTATCTGAATTATTATCTTTTCCACAGGATGAAATAAACAGTACTGCGAAAATGAAAAAGTGCAAGGTTTTTTTCATGGTCTGAAATTGGTTTGATTGGACGGAATCCGGACAGCAAAGTTTAACGCATGAAAAGATAAAATATTGGCTTGCAGCGCAGGAAAATATTAACTCTTTCAATTATTCATTTCAAAGTCACGCATCATGAGTGTTGCAGCATTCAGCTGATAAGAAGAAAGAGCTTTACGCAGATAAATTAAAGCTTCCTCCGGCTGATTCTTCTTTTCGAACAGGACAGCACAATTATAATAAGCTTTAGCAGCCTTTGTATCCTTTTTGTTTGTTGTTATCTTCAGGCTTTCCGTCAAGGCTGCTTCAAAATCTGATTTTTCAATGGCCAGTTTTACTCCTTCAAACCCTTTGCCACAGAAAACAATCCGGGTACGGTCAATTTCAGAAGGAAAATAATAGCCGATATACCTGTGTATATTCTCTAACGAAATTCTTTCAGCATCCTTTCGTTGAACTACAACATTGGGACCTGTAGCAAGCAGTCCGCTCAAAACGGTTCTTGAGGAGTGAAACCGGTTTATAGTGTTTTTTGTTTTTTTCAGCAAAGAATCTTTTGTGTACAGTTTATATTCAACCGCCGACACAATATCATAGAAGGCCTCCCTGTTCTTTTTGCCGTCATAGCCTTTCGTTACTTCTACATGAGTTTGGCTAAAGAAAACATCAAATGATGATATTACAATAGCATGGGTGGCAGTATACTTTTCAAGCAAAATACTAACCGTGCTGTCCGTATTCTTTGCACTGCTTATTGTATCGGGAATTACTTCTGCCTTAATCATTGTTTTACTGCGAATATTGTCACTTGCCCGGTTCATCAATTCCTTAATAAGATCAATAAAAAGTTCTTCTTTATTGTCCCTGTAGTGTTTTATCGCAATATCACAACCATTGATGAACAACAATTTCTCTGGTTCCGGGTTAAGATGATAGAGTGGTTTTGTGCTGGTACTGTATGACAGGTATTTGTTTGGCAATACGCAGGAGGAGAATAAAAAGAGCACTATCATAAACCTTATTATCATACAAGTACATATTGCGCCCTGTAACTTCCTTTACTTAAGCAAGTAACTAAGGTAATGTAAGTGCTGAGGCTATTCCAATGACATGCGTCATCTCTGTCGCCGGCATTCTGAGTTAACTTGTGTCAAATCTGTAAAACAATGAAACAGGTCGTTGTGTTTATTTTTATGGCTGTTTGGGGAAACGATGCTCTGTCACAACCTTACGTTGATCCTGTTCAGGTAAGATATACTTATGCCTTTACTGCACAGCAAAAAAACAGGGCCACTCCTTTTACTCACTTGTGGGCAGGCAGCGACCTTCCCATAAAAATTAATAAAAGCTACCTGCTTCTCAGCCCTTATTTTGAAAACTGGCAGTTTGATTCTGCCTTGGTTCTTCAAGATGGCCTTCTGCCAGTAGTAAAAAATCTGACAGGAGTAAAAGGACTGGTGATGCCAGTGGGTTTGATGATGCCGTTGAATAACCCAAAATGGTCGCTTGCTATTAATGCGATGATAAGAACGAACGGAGAACAGCTTTTTGCAGATAAAACATACCAGATTGGTGGTGCTGGTTTTTTAAGTTATGAAAAATCAAAAGGCCAAAAACTCCGGTTAGGAGCTTATATAAACGGCGATTTCTTCGGATTGTTTGTAATGCCTTTGCTGGGAGCTGACTGGCGAATGGATGAAAAGAATTATTTCTTTGGATTACTGCCCGGTCGTTTTACCTGGGAACATAAATTCAGCAAATCAATTTATGGCGGTATCACCTTCAGGGCTTTAACAAACAGCTATCGGCTGCAAGCCGGGAGTTTTTTACGACTTGATGACAACCAATTGTCGGCTTTTATAGATTTGTATCCATCAAAAAATATTTGTTTTACCGTTGAGCCGGGATATGGCATCATGAGAAAATTCCGGACTGGTTATGAAAAAAGAAAGTATGATTCATATAAAGACTGGGGCGACGGGCCCTTTATTAAGGTGAGTGCCGCATACCGCATCAGGCTTGAAGAAAAGAAGTGAAACTGCGCTTTAAGCATTGTATTTTCGTAAAAAAATATGGCAAGGGATATTGAAAACAGGGATGACCTCTTACTGCTCGTTACAAAATTTTATGAGAAACTGCTTTCTGATGACACCATCAGTTACATCTTTACCGATGTGGCACAAATAGACCTGAAACACCACCTTCCTGTCCTGGTTGATTTTTGGGATGCCATACTTTTCCAGTCGGATACTTACAGGAAAAATGCTATGCAACCGCATCTTGACCTGCACCTCAAATCACCATTGCAGAAACATCACTTTGAAACATGGCTCCGCTACTTTAAAGAATCGGTAGATGAAAATTTTGAAGGCGAAACTGCTTTTCTTGCCAAAGAAAGGGCTACCAGCATTGCCACGGTTATGCAAATAAAAACCAGTCAGTTAGGGTAAATTATTTCTCCGTTCATCAAAGAGTGGAATTTTTCCTTGCAAGGCCTGCAGGATTTTGTATCTTGATATTATCAAAACAAAACAACATGAAACAAAAACTATCAATCTTCTGTGCTGCCGCTCTTTTGCTGGCAGCATGCAACAATGAGAAAAAAACGGAAGAAGGAAAAACAAATCCTGAAGCCACTGCAACAGGTGAAGTAAAAAAAGAGACAGCACCGGTGCTTGATTCTGCTACAAAAATGCAGAATATGATTGCTTATGGCACACCCGGTGCTATGCATAAAATGATGGCAAGCTGGGATGGCAACTGGTCTTCTGAAGTTAAATTCTGGATGGCTCCTGATGCACCGCCTTCAACAATGCAATCAAAGGCAGTTAATAAAATGATCAATAATGGGCTTATTCAGCTTAGTACTCATACAGGATCGTGGGATGGAATGCCTTTCAACGGAGTAAGCCAAACCGGGTATGATAATCATCGTGGAATATTCTGGAGTACCTGGTATGATAATTTTGGCAGTGGTTTAATGTATTGTGAAGGTCCGTGGGATGAAGCCACTAAAACAATAAACCTAAAAGGAAAAATGACAGACCCTGAATCCAAGCAACTTGTTGATTTCAGAGAAACAATGAAAATTGTAGATAATAATACCCAGGTAATGGAGCAATATCTTACACACGACGGCAAGGAAATGAAGTCAATGGAAATAACTTTTAAAAGAACAAAATAAATGAAGGAGCCCCGGAAATTACGACCGGGGCTTTTTTTGATTTCGATTTACTCTTTTTCGACTTTTCCATAGGCAGCCCTGGTAATATGGCCATCTCTCGGATTACAGGTGCATGGTCTTGCGATTCAGTAGCGCAGTGGATGGCACCGGATGCACCTCGATCATACAGTAAAGCCAGCAGCGTAGAAAAGGTAATTATGGATGGCCTTTATATGGAAGGCGATTTTAGCAGTACTATGATGGGTATGCCCATGACCGGCAAATCATTAACAGGATATGATAATGCAAAAAAGAAATTTGTATCCTCCTGGATTGATAACCTGGGCTCAGGCATTGTACGCATGGAGGGCTCCTATGATGAAACTACAAAAACCCTTCACCTGAAAGGGAAACAAAGCGACCCCGGAACTGGTGGAGAAAGTGATATTCGCCAGGAACAAAAATGGATTGATGACGACACATATGTGCTGTCTATGTATGGAACCGGGCATGACGGGAAAGAACAAAAATTTATGGAAGGAACATTTAAGCGAAAAAAGAAATAGTAACCCATTAAAGCAAAGCCCTGAAACATCAGGGCTTTTCAATTTCTACTATTACCGGGGCCTGTTCAAATTTTGCATCATCAGTTAACTGAATTGTCTTTTTTGTACGGTAATTCATCAGGTAAATATCATAGCTTTTTTCATCAGCGGTACTCTTATCCATGGCCAGCCATTTTCCATCACTGCTCCAGCTATGCCAGCCGCTGCCCATTTCTCCTGAAGTAACTTGCCATTGCTTTTTGCCGTTTGGCGTTACCGCATAAATCTGGTGTTGCCCTTTTTGTCTTGACAGATAACTGATGAATTTATATTTACTGTTCCATTGTGGTGGCCCGGCATGGTATTCAAACCATTTCGTTGTTGTATCTTCCTTTGGGAAATGAGTGAGCTGATACCTCCAAGAACCGTAGGGGCCTAAAGGATTAGAACCACAGGCTTTGAAATTAAAGCAAAACCTCCATAGCTCATCTGGTACAGTTTCCTTTAGTGTTTTGTCAGGCCGGTAAGCCATTACAACTTGTTCCCAATAAGGTATATACAACGGGTCTCGTTTTGAAGAAATTGTATCATCAGTTAATTGTTTGTATATGCCATCGTCTATATTAACCTGAAATAACTGATTCCTGACCGATTTCCCGATTCTTCCCATTACTAACAGATAATTTCCTGTTGCATTGTCATACCGGCTCATCCAGCTGTCTTCTACCTGCAGGGTTGATAGTTTTCTTTTATTATTCCCTTCAGCATCCATTTCGTATAAGAAATAACAACGGTGGCAGGTGTCTTTGTCGCTGATGTAATACACTTTGTCTTTGTAAGCATAATACACCCATTCCACACCGGGAGTATTGGTGATATTCTTCTTATCGCTCCCGTCCATATTCATGCTGTAAATGTCATAGTTGTCCTTCTCCCTGTTTTCTAAAACGTTGTAAACAATTTTGTACTGCTTTTTTTGCGCCGTGGTTTCATGCTGAAAACACAGAAGCGTCAAAAGAAGTATTATACAGCGTACCGTTATCATAAGCAGCAGGGTTGATAATTAATTGCATTTGCTAACAGCAACCGCATAAGGAAATACTTTTGCCTGCATGATTTTTGCTTTTACTGCAGGGTCTTCTTCCATTATTTGCAAAGCCTCCTTCTCGTCTTTTGCATAGAAAATCACCAGGCCTTTCATTTCGGCATCATTCATGGGCAGTTGCATTCTTCCGGCGAGTATTATAACTCCATCTTCTTTCATTTTTACCAGCCGTTGAAAATGCTGGCCCACAACTGCCTGGTCGTCCTTCGTCCAGTTTTTTTCATCCTGGTACTTTTCGGTTAGCGTAAGCACTCCCAGCCATTCTTTTGGTTTTGCTTTGGTACTATCCTGCGCCGCAGCCTGAAAGCTGATAAATAGTATCGAGATGAAAATCAGTTTCTTCATATAGATTATTTTTTTTCCCGGCTTCTGAAAGCCGATTCATACATTTCAATCCATTCTTGCGGAGTAATTTTTGAGGCCAGTTCGCCAATTAACCTATAAGGAATGTCTTCAGCCTTTTTGTACCGAATACAACTTTTGCCCATATCTAGTTTTTTAGGACTTGCTTTTGCATGTTCATCCTGAAACCATTTGAGCAATTTAGGGTTTGCATAAATCCCCATATGATACAGGTTGATGGAATTTTTTTGCGAAGCCAGTCCCATAAAAGGCAATGGATCCTGGGGGTTACAATGATAGCCGGCCGGATAAAGACTGTGCGGCACACTCCAGCCCATCATACCATAACCCATTCCTTCTTTAAATCCTTTGGGCAGGTTTTTCTTAATTACTTTTCGCAATTCACTTACGGCCTTCTGCCTGTCTTCCGGCAGTTCTGCAATGTATTGTTCAACGGTGGTTGCTTTAGATTGCATGATGTCTATTTTTCGAGGATTGCTTTTAGGTTGACCAAACCAGTACTGAAATCTTTCCCAATCATTTCGCTCATATTCATAAACACTTTCATAATATTCATGGGATAGTTCATCTGACTTTCAAAACCCCAGCTAACTTTTGTACTGTTAGCATCAATGGCTTCTGTTGTCATAGTTGATTTTGCAAAAGATTTAAACGGCTTGATGAAACGTAAATCAGTATGAAGCGCCTTCCCTTCTTCTATGGCAGTTATTTCTTGTTCGCCTTCGCCTACTTTTTTATTGCCTACCCAATGGTTTACAAATCCGGGCCGGCCATCTGTACCATGGAATTCATTTTTGATATTCGGGTCCAGCGTTGCCCACTTGCTGTAGTTCTGCTGATTCTTCAAATACTTTATGTAGTTGAAAACTTCATCTTTTGGCTTATTGATGACGATCTCTTTTGTTGCTTTTATTTCTTTTGAAATAATAAGGCCTGCAAGCAGCAGGGCGGCAATTATGCCGAGAATGATGTACACTACTATCATATTGGTTTGATTTTAATGAATCAGGAATTAAGATATTTTGCCGGAACATTGTGCAGGGCTATCCGGTTGCCCTCAGTATCAATAATTACGGCCATATCGCCATATTCATCTGATATGGTTGTTTTAGGAACAACAATTTTTCCACCGGCAGCCTCCACCCGGTCGAGTATAATCTGAACATCGGGATTGCCGTTCAGGTAGAGGAGTGTGCCGTCTGTTTCCGATGATTTATAAAAACCTTCTGTGTGTACCAGTGCGCCACCTACACCTTCCATCGGGTTGTCAAGCGGAAACATTCTCATTTTAAAATTCTGGAACTCCAGGGGCATCATTTTTATTTCAAGAATGGTTTCATAAAATTGCTGTGCCCTGTCAATATCGGTGGTTGGTATTTCAAACCAGCTTATTGCATGTTTCATGTTGTTGGTATTGTTTAAAATAAAGTTCAGGAATATTTTTTGAAAGACGATACCGTTTATCAGCCATTTAAACTTTTGGCAAAAAAAAGCCCCGCATAAGCGGGGCATTCTAACTAAAAAACTAATCACTGCTAATTATTTCCTCCTCCGGGGAACCCTCCACCACCCTGCGGACGCTGCGGCCTCATAGAAGGTTCAATCGTATCTCTCCAAATGGCATACTGTTCTTCTGTAAGCATGGCTTTCAGAATTTCTTCTCTCGCATCTGTATATTTTTTTCTTTCTGCCTGCATAGTTTCACGGTCGGGCCTTTCACCACTGGCAAATATTTCTTTCATCCTTTCGTCCTGTTTTTTGTACAAAACGGTGAGTGCTGTATCAATTTTGGCTAAGTCCTCGGCTGGCAGTTTAAATGCACTGTCTAATTTGGCATGTATGGCCGCCACTCTTTGCTCGGGTGTTTGGCGTTGAAAACCGCCACCGCCGGGCTGGGCACTTGCCGATAATACAACAAAGGCTGCAGCGGCAAAAAGGAATAAACGTTTCATGTGTTTGAATTTTAAGATTATGCTAAAGTATTTGTTATGACGTAAGTAAGCTGTAAAACGTTCGCAAAAAAGTAATTTATTTGATAAAATGCCCCATTTGCCCGAACTCAATTATCTTGCAAGCCCAAAATTCAAAATTTTATATGGAGTACAGTAAACTTGTAGCGATTACCGGCCTGCCGGGTTTGTTTGAATTGCTTAACAGCAAAACGGAAGGCGCTATTGTCCGTTCACTTGATGATAAGTCAACCCGGTTTGTTTCAAGCCGCATTCATAACTTCTCACACCTTGAGGCGATTGAAATTTATACTATCCGGGATAATGTTAATATGGTGGATGTGCTTAATGCTATGGATCAAGCCGGAGGCAGCCTGCCTGACGAGAAAGATGCTGCAGCCATTAAAAAGTACTTTGAGAAGGTGTACCCGGACATGGATTTTGAAAGAGTGTATGCCAGTGATATGAAGAAAATGGTCAAGTGGTTCAGCATACTGAAGAAAAATAACGTGGAAATAAAACTTTCTGAACTTCTGGAAGAAGAGCCGGTAGCTGAAGAACAGCAACAGCCTGCCGCGGAGGAAACAAAACCAGCTAAAAAAGCAACAAAGAAAAAGGAAGAAGTTGCCCCGGCAGAAGAAGCTCCCAAGAAGAAAGCCACCCGTAAGAAAAAAGAAGAGTAGCAAACTATAAAGCAAGTGTGGGAATGTGGAAGTGCCTTTTATTTCCATATTCTCACATTTTCATTTTCATACATTCCTTATTATGACATACAGCGCCGATATAAAAAAATTGCCCCGCCACTTTCTGCCAGCAGATTTTGTTATTACAAACTGGGAGAGCCTGGAGCCTTATTTCAAAAACCTGGAGGAAAGAGAAATCAACTCTCTTACTGAACTTGAAAAGTGGATGAAAGAGGCCAGCGAACTGGAATCTATAATCAATGAGGATGTATGCTGGCGGCAAATAAAAATGACCTGTGATACAGAAAACAAAGAACTGGAGGAATCCTTTACCTATTTCATGATGGAGATACAGCCAAAAGTGCAGCCCTTTTCCGACAGGCTGAACAAAAAGCTGATTAGCTCTCCGTTTATCAGGCAACTGGACGAAAAGAAATATTTCACTCTTCTGCGTAACGTAAAGAAAAACATTGACCTGTTCAGAGAAGAAAACATATCGATTAACGCAGAGCTGAACGTAATGCAGCAGCAGTTCGGTGTTATTTCGGGTAAAATGATGGTAGAGGTAAATGGTCAGGAGTACACCTTGCAGCAGGCCGCAAAATTTCTGGAAGACCCTGACCGTACCCTTCGTGAAGAAGTGTACCGGAAAATAAACGAGAGAAGGCTGCAGGATAAAGAAGAAGTGAATACGCTTTTTTCCAGTTTATTGGAAAAAAGGCACCGGATTGCCTTGAATACTGGCTTTGACAATTACCGGGATTTTCGCTTTGCCGAACTTGGACGCTTTGATTATGACAAAGAAGCCTGTTTCCAATTTCATGAAGCGGTAAAACTCCATGTAATGCCGCTGGTGAATCAGTTGTATGAAGCGAAAAAGAAAAAATTGGGGCTCGAAACTCTTCGTCCATGGGATGTGGATGCTGAACCGGCAGGTATTCAGCCACTTCGGCCTTTTAAAACCGGCGATGAGCTAACCGAAAAGACAATTGCCTGTTTTGATAAACTGAGGCCTTTCTTTGGAGATTGTATCCGCAAAATGAAAGAAATGGGCCACCTTGACCTTGAGAGCCGCAAAGGCAAAGCTCCGGGCGGATACAACTGCCCGCTGGCAGAAAGCGGAGCCCCGTTTATATTTATGAATGCTGCAGGTACGCTGGATGATGTAACGACCATGGTGCATGAAGGCGGCCACGCTGTTCACTCTTTTCTGGCACACGAACTGGAATTGTTTGGTTTTAAAGAATATCCCACCGAAATAGCAGAAGTGGCCAGTATGGAAATGGAGTTGTTCAGTATGGACAACTGGGATGTGTTTTTTGAAAACAAAGAAGAGCTGAAAAGAGCCAAAGAACAGCAGCTCGAACGGGTAATTACGATTTTCCCGTGGATAGCAACAATTGATAAGTTCCAGCATTGGGTGTATGAAAATCCAAATCATACCATAGAAGAAAGGGCACAGCAATGGCTATATATCCTGGATGAGTTTTCATCGCCGGTAATAGATTTTTCAGGTTTAGACGAATACCGTCTGTATGGCTGGCAAAGGCAGTTGCACCTGTTTGAAGTACCTTTTTACTACATAGAATATGGAATTGCACAGTTAGGCGCTATCGGTTTGTGGCGGCAGTACAAACAGAGTCCTGACGTGGCAATAAATAATTATATCGGCGCATTAAACAAAGGAGGCACTCTTACATTACCACAACTATTTGAGTCGGCAGGATTGAAATTCGACTTTTCACCCTCACACATTAGAGAATTAATGAATTTCGTTGAAAATGAATTGGTAAAAAATACGTAAATACTACTAAAATGGTATGCCCGAAATTCGGAAAATTCAAACCAAGAGTATATTTTTGATTTCTGAATACAACGATGTACCTGCAAAGGGCATCTCTAAAATAGCTACTAATCAGAGCCTTAACCAAAAAGTCCCGATGTTTCCACACCGGGGCTTTCTTTTTATGTCGAGCCTTAAATATCAGCTTTCGCTTTCAAGTTCCACAGTTTTTGCAAATGCCATCCACTACCACCTCCACATGGCTAATTGTATATCCTTTAGGCAGTTTTATTTCGGGAGTTACCACATCATCCAGGCAGTAGGTATTATTACATTTAATACACAGAAAATGTATGTGATGGTCGTGGTGGTGCCCCTCTTCACAGTCATCTTTGCACAGGGCATATCTCACTGAGTTGTCAGCAGTGGGAATTGTATGAATAATCCCTTTATCAACAAAAGCCTGTAACGTTCGGTAAACGGTAACCCGGTCAAACCTTTCTCCGGCTTTTTTTTCAATATCGCCATGCGCCAGTGCGCCAGCTTGTTCCAGAAAAAGTTGCAGTATCTTTTTCCGGCTGTCTGTTACACTCAGGTGGTTGCGTTTCAGCAATGTTTCCACCTGTTCTGTTGTATTGATTTCTTTTTGCTTTGGCATTTTCACTATCTATTTTTCATTCAGATACTCAGGAATGTCTTTGATAAGCTGCTCCACTTCGGCGTTTTTCAGGCCATCATATATTTTACGAACATCTCCGTTCTTATCTACTAATGCCCAATGCTGGGTGTGTATGAAGTCATCTTCAATCCTTGTCATTACCTTTTGCGGATCGTCAATCGTATAGCTTACCCTTGCCATATTGTAAAGACTGTCTTTTCTGCCCGTCAGAAAAATCCATTTTTTAGTATCTACATTCATTTTTTCTGAAAAAGCTTTCATTACTGCGACACTGTCTATCTCGGGCATACAAGTATGAGAGAGCAGCAGGAAGTCCTTTTCGTTTTTATACTTTTCATACACTTTTCTCAGGTTGTTATTCATCGGCGGACAAATGGAATTACAGGTTGTGAAAAAGAAAGAAGCCACATATACTTTACCTGCCACATCTTTCTCAGTAACAGTTTGTCCATCCTGATTTAGGAAACTGAACGGCCGCACATAGCTGATGGGGGCGAACCTTCGTTCTTTGAAGCCGGGTACAAATTCTCTTAATCCAAAATAAAACCCTGTAATAAGCACTGCAAAGAAAAACAGGTAGAATAATCCTTTCTTAGACATAATCTCATCTTTATCCGGCAAAGTTAGGTAGCCGGGGCAGTTTTCAAATATTTTGCAACAGTGTTGCTTTTTGTTAACTTTGTCCCCCTTTACAAAAAATGAGAATTAACTGGGATGCATTAGGGATTGGGGCTTCACTGGCCTGTGCGATACATTGCGCTATGCTGCCATTGTTTATGAGCAGCCTGCCTTTATTTGGGATAAATATCATTGAAAATCTTGCTTTTGAGGTAGGTATGATAGCCCTTGCTTTTTTGATTGGCTCCTATTCTTTTTACCATGGTTATAAAAAACATCATCATAGCCTTGTGCCCTTCTTAATATTCATTGCCGGATTTATTTTGCTGGTACTGAAACAAATTTTTCATCACTACCAGTTGTGGTTGCTGATACCGGCAGTTCTGCTTATTGTAACGGCACACCTTCGCAACTACAGTTCCTGCCGGGTACATAACCATGCACATGCTGATGATTGTAATCATTAATTCCTATAAAACAGATCATAGGAATTTCCGGGTGTTCAGGGAACAGAACAGGCTACCTTTACTATAAATCAAACAGTTTTTTATGGTATTAATAGTACTGGGTGTCCTGATATTTATTGTCAGCTACGCAATAAGAAAGAATATTGATTTTGGAAAATTCTTCAGGCCCTTGCGCCTGCTTGGAATGCTGCTTGTGTTTGCCGGCATTTTTTCAAAGTGTATCGTACAGATAAATGCGGGACAGATTGGCGTTAAAACACTTTTTGGAAAAGTACAGAACGATGTACTGGCAAGCGGTCTTCATTTTGTTAACCCGCTTCTTGAAATAAGGCGGCTGGATATCAAGACGCAGAACTACACCATGAGCGGCATTCATGATGAAGGCGAGAAGGCAGGTGATGATGCCATAAGAGTACTTACAGCCGATGGGCTGGAAGTAACAATAGACCTTACAGTACTCTATAAGTTGCTGCCCTCCGAAGCGCCGAGACTGGTAAGAGAAACCGGAGAAGATTATACCGATAAGATTGTACGTCCATTAACCAGAACAAAAATCAGGGACAATTCTGTTTATTATGAAGCTGTAGCGCTATACTCAACCAAGAGAGACGAGTTTCAGCAACGGATTTTTAAAAGTATAGAAGATGATTTTAAGAAAAGAGGATTAATCCTGGAACAGCTATTGGTAAGAAATATCACATTGCCACAATCAGTAAAAACCACCATTGAGCAAAAAATAAATGCCGAACAGGATGCTCAGAAAATGCAATTTGTACTGTTGAAAGAAAAACAGGAGGCTGAACGAAAAAGAGTAGAGGCGCAGGGTATTGCCGACTACCAACGGATAATAAATACAGGGTTAACCGATCAGCAACTACAATATGAACAAATAAAAGCTTACCTGGAACTGGCAAAATCTCCTAATTCAAAGGTTATTGTAATGGGAAAGGGTAATGCGCCGATAATATTGGATACAAAAAATTAATTAAGAAATACTAAAAAAATATTTCTTCATTGTGTATCGTTGCTCCATTTTTTGAAATACTAATAGTCGCTTTCCGTTTGGCAAGAAAGATATTGAATGTAGCACCAATGCTCGTAGTCATTTTCCACCTGTATAAAACCAGTTCTGTAGAAGTATTACCTGTTTGATAACTTCCTTTATCCTTCCTTACGGGAATGTTTACTGAATGATTAAATTCAGGATTCAAACCCCGCCTGTACTCAGTTTTCTGTAATTTATTATGCTGCCATGATATAAAGAGAATAGCAGAATTGGATAATATTTTCTGTTTATAAATCCAAATACTTCTCGTTGATTGCCCGCCATTAGGAAATAAACTGCCGTATAAAAAGCAATCGGGGTTTATAATACTGTCAACACCCGGAAGAATTGTGTATTTGGCAATAATCCCAAAATCAATCGGCTTACCGTCGCATGTAAAACGGATATCAAAAGTAAAATGCAGTTTGTCAGAACTGTCTTTCCAGTGAGAGAACCGGGCTTTGTTTTTGCTGCCAAACTCTTCAAATATTCGCAACCGCTCCAGATACTCCTGCTTGTCATTTGTAAAAAAATCATTTACCGACACAAACCTGTTGTTTGTGTCAATAACAGGAGTAGAAAAAATATAATACAGATTGCTTTTTTGTTTGCATCCGGCCAACAAAGTAATTAACGAAACGAACAGAATGATAAGGCGCATTTGAAATTTTGATGAACAAATCTACACCAGTTGCATTTTCCGCATTAGTTTACCATAAACAAAATACGAAAGACTGAGCCCGGTAAAAGAGAAGAAGATATCGAAATAGTCGAATGTGCGGCCAAAAACCGGTATTAATTGCAGGTATTCGTTTATTACCAGCATTCCAAAACCCATCAAGCATACCATCCTCAGGTCGGTATCTGTTTCAAGCCTGAAAACCCTTGCCACCAGGTGGCTTCTGCCACTAAAAAACCAGCAGGCCCCGAAGGGTATGAGAAATGAACCCAGAAAATTCGGCGCTATGCCCAGTATAAAATCAACTGGCCAGTCAAATAACTGCATCGGCCTGATCAGGAACTTAACAGTCCATATAACCAGCGTTCCGGAAATAACTAAAAATCTGCTAAGTTGTTTCATGTCTGCTTCTATTGCTCAAAAGCCTAAAGTACTTTTTTTAACTGAACTCAGTATCAGTGGTGTTGGGTATTTTACAAAAAGTTTAGCGGCTTTTCCAGGTTTTGGCCAGGTAACGCAGCAGTACCAATAAGGTGATGAAGGCAATTAAATAGAAGCACACTACAGGAAAAACAGGTCTTATACTTCCGGTATAACCAAGCCTGAACCAGATTCCGGCAACAGCACAACCAATAATCCACAACAACCCATAAGAGATGGAGTTGAGTATTTTTTTAAAGAATGTTTTTATTTGAGGATCCCAGCCCTGTTCCATAAATGCTAAAGTAGCGAATGTTGGTTCCTACTTAACCAGCATTTTTTCAAAGTCGTAAATATTACCGTTAAAAACATTAAAGTCAACCGGGGAAGTGATGCCGTTTACCCGACCCTCATCGCTGTGTTGCCAAAAATTCCAGTTACGGCTGATGCGTGGTTCCTCCGGCTGGTAGTAATGAGCTGCCCAAAGAGGATAACTGTCAAATTCAGAACCAAGATTGCGGGAATAAAAATCTACATTGGTATAAATAATGGGCTTTACGCCATAATGTTCCTCTACAATATCAAGCCATTCTTTGGCCTCCTTTTTCAGCACTTCAGGAGTAGTACCGTTTAGTTGCTCAATATCCAACACAGGAGGCAGGTCGCCTTTTTCCAGCTCTGCTTTATCAATAAAATTTTCTGCCTGCAGCCGTCCGTCTTTTGATGCGATAAAGAAATGATAAGCCCCACGGTACAGTCCGGCTTCTTTTGCTTTTTTCCAGTTGCGTTTAAATTGCGGGTCGGTGTTTCCAATGCCCTCGGTTGCCTTCATAAAGGCAAAACTCATTTCAACTTCTTTCACTTTCATGGCTTTCACTTCCTCCCAGGCGATAGTGTGCTGGTATTTCGATACATCGATGCCATGCAGTTCGTAGCCCGTAGGAATATTGATGCCAAACTCCGGGTAACGGGCAAATTTTGCCTTACGGTATTGCATCCATTTATAGGTCATCCAGCCACCTGTTGTTAACACAACAAGGACAATGACCAGCAATAAAAATCTCCTTATTCTTTTTTTCTGGCGGCCTGATAGCATTTCTCCGGAATGATAAATTTGAAAACAAAAATAGCGGTGCAGTTCGTTTCTGTTTGTTAATGTTAACTTATTCTACAATCCTAAGTTTCGCATAATTCAACATAATTTTTTTCTCTCCATTCAATTCAAACTTAACGGTTGCAATAGGATTATGTGCAGCACCTTCCATTTTAAGCACTTCGCCAAAACCAAACTTCTGGTGCTCCACTTTTTGTCCCACCTGCAGGCCGGATGTATCACTTGCCACAAAATCAGCGGAAGGATTGTGCTCTACCACTTTAGGCTGCGATGGCTTAGGTGGCAGGTACTCAGGCCGTTGATTTTTTGTTGCAGGCTTTTCGTTAAAATAGGTGCCGCTTTGTTTTTGGGCAAATCCAGATTCGCCATCGTTATTATTGCCCCAGCCCTTCATCCGGTTAAAACCACTGCCGCCGCCCCACTTGCTTCCTGCATGATTTTTGGAACCACTGCCTGCAAAACTTCTGTCAAGGTACTGCTCAGGTATTTCTTCTATAAAACGGCTGGGCTCATTTTGCACTAACTGCCCGAAGCGGTAACGGGTATTGGCATATGTAACCCATAACCGTTGCTTGGCCCGTGTAATCACCACATAAAACAACCGCCTTTCTTCTTCTAATTCTTCCCTCGTATTAATAGCCATTGCATTAGGGAAAAGCATCTCCTCCAGGCCCGCCGCAAACACACATCCAAACTCAAGTCCTTTGGCAGCATGTATCGTCATTAGTTTTACAGTGTCTGCATCCGGGTCTTTTTCGTCAGCATCAGTAAGCAGTGTGATTTGCTGTAAATAAGCAGCCAAAGATTTGTCCACCAGTTCTCCTTCGTCATTATCCGGGCTTTCCGTCCATTCTTTAACAGAGTTGAGCAACTCTTGTATGTTCTCGTATCGCTGTACACCTTCAGTACTCTTGTCGTTGAACAGTTCCCGCACCAGGTTGGTTTGTTTGCCCACATGAAAAGCCACTTCATAAGCATTGTGCTTTTCCAGCATGCTGGCAAAACTCCTAATCATGATTACAAACTCATCCAGCAATTCTTTTGTACCTGACCGGAAACCCAGCTCGCCAGCCTTGCAAAGAGCTTCCCACATAGAAATGTTTTGCTCGTTTGCCATTAGTATCAACTTGTCAATAGTGGTTTTACCTATGCCCCTTGCAGGATAGTTGATGATGCGCTTCAGGGCTTCTTCATCTCTCGGATTTACAATAATACGCAGGTAAGCAACAAGGTCTTTTATTTCTTTTCGCTGATAAAAACTTATGCCGCCATAAATAGTATAAGCAATCCCCATGCGGCGCAACGCTTCTTCAAATGCACGGCTCTGTGCATTGGTTCGGTAAAGAATGGCAAAATCCTTATTGCTG
>WBZP01001122.1_pt1 | contig 34000 bp, 35 predicted proteins | sample 5204301 | NCBI WGS metagenome assembly WBZP01 (sample SAMN12412401, study PRJNA552823) | activated sludge metagenome | isolation source: activated sludge from nitrification reactor of wastewater treatment plant... | place: USA: Pennsylvania | collected 2017 | reverse complement strand
CGCCGGCACCCGGGCCTACGTCGACTTCACCGCGGTCTTCATCGATCACGCGAAAAGTGCTGCGGCACAGGGCGATCTGCGCACCGACGTGGTGCCCGAGGAGGCCGGTGAGGCGATCTGGGTGGCCGTGCTCGGCTGCCATCTGTTGTCGGACGCGATCGGCGACGACCTCTTCGCGCGGCTCGCCCGGGCGTGGCGGGTGTTGATCGTCGGCGTCGTCGCCGAAGAGTCAGTGACGTTCTTCGAGGATTTCCTGGTCCGCACCGCTGCGCAGTACGGGCCGGCGCCCGGCTAGTCCAGGTAGTCGCGCACTAGGGACTGATATGCGCTGTGCTTGACCAGGGAAAACGGTGGTGGTAGGGGAGCGTAAGCGGTCCCAATATCTTGGACTGAATGCACGCTGGCGGGATGGCCCTTCGCTTGTCACACCGTCGACGAATGGGCTGCTATTCCGTCGAAATATTTACGCCTCTGTCAGACTTAGTCGATCTGCCTGTAGACCACCGGGGGGATTGCGGTCATGACGAACGGGCCTGGGCGCGCCCGGTCAGAGGAACGGCTCGGGCCACACGACGTCACTGATGAGACTATGGTCGTCGATCCTCGCGTAGGCGGAGCCGGGGGCAACTACCAGCAGGGCGTGCCCGTGGATCACGCTGTGGATCATGCACATCCCAGAACAGGTGTGTCCGTGTCCGGGTCGCGCTGGCAATCTGCGGCAGTCTCGGTGGTCTACGTCTTCGCAGCGTTGGACTGGGTCGGTTGGGCAACCGGCCATGAAGTACTGACCCGCGTCTATCCGACCTGGCCGCAGATGGTTCCCTGGACCAGCCTGTTTCTGGCTGCTCTCGGTACGGCGATCTTGCTGCAATCCGGTAAGCCCTCTCGCCGCAGAGTCCGGATGGGACGGACTGTCGCGACGATGGTGGTTGTTCTTACGGTTTTGGTGGTCGCCGAGTACGCAGCAGGTCGCGGCTTGGGCATTGATCGGGTGTGGTTCAGAAACGCTGTCGGGGCGGCGCAGGCTACTTGGCCTGGACGCCCGAGTCCGCAGACTGCGCTGTCTGCTGGTCTGCTGGCCGCAGCGATTTTGCTCTCACGAAATCACCGCCGTGGGGTTCGATGGTTGTGGTCTTTGACCTGGACCATCGCGATGACCGCGCCGGCCATCACCGTTATCGCTTATGCGTTCGGCGCGAGCCATTTGGTGGGTGTCACACCGTCAACCGGTATGGCCTTGGTGACGGCCCTATGTCTGCTGCTGCTGGGTATGGCTACCGTGTTGATATGTCCTGAGTACGAGCCGGCAGCATCGCTATTGTCCCGTCCGGATCTGGGAACGTTGGTTCGGCTCGCTTCGGTGGTCGCCGGCTTTCCGATACTGTTGGGCCTGGTCAGGTGGGCCTTCGTCGGGCTTGGTGCAACGGATGAGTCGGCACTGACACTCTCGGTAGCTTTGTGCACCGGGCTGCTCGGTTTGGCGACAATGTTCGTGAGTCAGCGTGAGTCGATACAACGTGCAAGGTTGCGCACCGCTGCTGAGGCGATGCTCGACCCGCAGGTGCTTCTGGAGGCAGCTAGGGACTCCTCGGGGCAGGTCGTTGACTTCGTCTACCGCGAGGTCAACCGGGCGACCTGTGACTACCTCGGGATGGCCCGCGAGGACTTGCTGGGTCGCGGGGTGGTCGAGACCATGCCGGGCCTTAAAGGCGCACTGCTCGCCGATTACATCCGGTGCCTGGAGACCGGTGAGCCGTTGATCCTCAACGATTTCTCCTACGACAACGAGATTCTGGCGGACACCCGCCGCTATGACCTTCGGGTGACCCGGGCCTCGCGATCGGCCATCACGCTGACGTGGCGCGACATCACCGACCGCTTCCAGGCGACGCAGGAGCTGGCCCGCAGCCGCGATCTGCTGCGGGCATCCGCCGATGCGATGTTCAACCCGCAGGCCTTGGTGGAAATGGTAACCACCCCCGACGGGGAGGCCGATCTGGTTCTTCGCGATGTCAACCGAGCCTTCTGTGAGTACATCTCCCAAGATCGGACCGCCCTCCTGGACCGGAGCCTGCTGGGGTTGTTTCCGGGTATAGCCGGCGCGGGACTGATGGAGCGCTATGTGGAGTGCGCTGAAACCGGTGTACCGGTGGTGCTCGACGACATCGAGTACTTCACCGAGTTCATCAACCAGCCGCGCCGCTTCGATATCCGCGCGGCTCAGGTTGATATCAGCCTGATCTCTCTGACCATTCGGGACACCACCGCACGGTTCGAGACTGCACGAAGGGTGGCTGAGTCGGAGCGCAGGTTCCGGCTGCTGGTTGAAAGCTCAAGTGTCGCCACCTTTCTGGCCCGCCCCGACGGGAGTTGCCTGATGGTCAACCCGGCGATGAGCGCGTTCACCGGTTACGGCACCGACCAACTGTTGGGCATGAACTGGTCGGAGCTGACGGCTCCTGACGACATTGCCAAGGGTGCTCAAGCGGTCGCCGAGATGGCGGCGGGCCGATCTGACTCCTATCGCATCACCAAGCGGTACGTGCATGCCGATGGGCACCTGTTGTGGGGCGAGCTGGCCCTCAGTGCCGTGCGTGACGAAGACGGCGAGCTTGAGGCGGTTCTCGCCCAGATCGTCGATATCAGTGAGCAGATGGAGCTGCGTGCCGCGCAGCAGCGCAACCAGGAGCTGCACCGCCGGTCGATGGAGAGCGCGGCGGTCGGCATGTGCCTGGCCCGCCCCGAGGGGGCCTTCCTGGAGGTCAACGAGGCACTGTGCGAGTTCTTCGGCTACGACGCCGAAACCTTGTTGACGAAGACCTGGATCGAGTTGACGGCCCCGGACTATCTCCAGGCCGACCTCGACAAGGTGGCTGATCTGGTGGCAGGCCGCATCGACTCCTACCGGATGGTCAAACAGTTCCTCCACGCCGACGGCCACCGAATCTGGGGTGACCTCACCGTGGGCTGTCTGCGAGCCGACGACGGCAGCATCGAGGTCACCATCGGTCAGATCGCCGACATCACCGAACGTATCGAGGCCGAGCAACGCATCGCTCAATCGGAAGAGCGGTATCGGCTGCTGGCCGCGAACACCGACGACGTGGTCATCCACGGACACAACGGCAAGTTCGTGTGGGTCTCCCCGTCCATCGAGAACCTTCTCGGCGCACCACCTCAGCACTGGGTCGGACGAGAACTGAGCGAGATACTGCCCCCGGAGGACCGTGCGGCGTTCGCTGAGCGGCTCACGCTGCTCGAAGCAGGCAGCACCATCCAGCGACGCGGTCAGGTGGTCTCGGTGGACGGCACCACCCACTGGGTCCACATCCACGCCTCCCCCTTTTGTGACGCCGACGGCCAGATGAACGGCTTCATCTCCGCGCTGCGCGTGATCGACGAAGAAGTCGCCGCCGAGACTGCCGCCGAGGAAGCCCGAGTGCAGCAGGCCCGGGCCGACGCACTGTACCGACGCACGATAGATAACTCCGCAGTCGGAATGTGCCTCATCGCCCCCGATGGCCGATTCATGGAAGTCAACGACGCGCTGTGCCGCTTCTTCGGCTACGACGCCGACACGTTGCAGGCCAAGACCTGGCAGCAATTGACCGCGCCGGATTACCTGGAATCGGACCTGCACAAGGTCAACGACGTCCTGGGTGGCCGCCTGGAGTCCTACCGGATGCTCAAGCAGTACATCAACGCCGACGGCCAATACATCTGGGGCGATCTATCGGTGAGTTGCATCCGCGACGAGCACGGCGGTGTGGAGTTCTTCATCTCCCAGATCACCGATGTCACGGCGCGGGTGGAAGCCGATGAGTGGAATCGTCATCTCGCCCAAGAACTCCAGCGGCAGAACACCGTGATCGCCGACTCGGAGGAGAAATATCGCCTGCTGGCCGAGAACACCGGCGACGTGGTCACACACGTTCGGGACGGCATCGTCGTGTGGGCCTCCCCCTCGGTGCGGCATGTACTCGGCGCACCCGCCGAGTACTGGGTCGGGCGGGAGGTCCAGGAGGTTGTCCCCCCAGAAGACCGCCCAGGATTCGCCAACAGACTGGCCGCGCTCGCGCGAGGAGAATCTGTGATGCAGCGGGTTCGTGTGGTGTCGCGGGACGGCGTCACGCACTGGATGCACCTGCACTCCCGACCGTTCTATGACGCCGACGGTCGCTGGGACGGTTTTATCGGTTCCCTGCGAGTGATCGACGAGGAAGTCGCCGCCGAGACTGCCGCCGAGCAGGCCCGAGTGCAGCAGGCCCGCGCCGATGCCCTCTACCGGCGTTCGGTGGAAAGTGCGGCGATTGGCATGTGTCTGGCCCGCCCCGAAGGTCCCCTGCTGGAAGTCAACGAGGCACTGTGCGAGTTCTTCGGCCTTGACACCGAGACCCTGTTGCAGAAGACCTGGATGGAGCTGACCGCCCCGGAATACCTCCAGGCCGATCTGCAGAACGTCGCCGACCTGGAGGCGGGCCGCAGCGACTCCTACCGAATGGTCAAGCAGTACGTCCACTCCGACGGCCACAAGCTGTGGGGCGATCTGTCGGTGGGCTGCATCCGCCGCGCCGACGGCAGCGTCGAAGTCCTCATCAAACAGATCACTGACATCACCGCCCAAGTGGCCGCCGAGCAACAACTCGAACGTCTAGCGCGGGTCGATACCCTTACCGGCCTGGCCAACCGTGGCGAGGTGATTGCCCGCATGGAGTCCGCACTGGAAGTGACCGAAGGCTCACAGTCCTATCTGGGCGTGTTGTTCTGCGACGTTGACGGCTTCAAGGGAATTAACGACAAACTCGGCCACGCCGCCGGCGACACGGTGCTCAGCACCCTGGCATCCCGCATCCGCCACTGCGTCCGCGATGGGGACACCGTGGGCCGCATGGGCGGAGACGAGATACTGGTCCTCATGCCCGGAATGCCAAGCATTGATCAGGTCACCCGGGTAGCCGAGAAGATTCGCCGCCACGCCGCCGACCCCCTGCGTGTAGCCGGCCAGTCCATCACGGTCACCCTCAGCATCGGGGCCGTCCTCGCAACATCCGGACAAACCACTTCCGCCGTCCTGGCCCGCGCCGATTCCGCCATGTACGCCGCCAAGACCCGCAGAAATGCCGTTAGAACCTTTCCTGGCGACTAGTCGTTCGGTTCGGATCATTACCTGAAAGGGACCGAACAACTGCGGTGATGCGGTGTCGTGAAAAAAACTCCGGGGGAGGTAACCACCTATGCCCTGGGAAGCAGGCGCGGTTTCCCCATAGGGTCATCGCCCCTGGCCCTGTGGAGCGGCAGGTTGTTCTCTCCTGCCGCCTATGCCCGGGAGGCGACTGGTGACCGGGCCTGGGGTTACGGCCCTGGGCCGGTGACGGAGCGTGAGCCGCCTGGTCGCGGGAACCACGTGAACCGACGACCAGGCCGCCGCACCCGTGAGGCGTGCCGAGGTGCTCATCCCTTCGCACTGCGCTCGCGGTGCCCGAGCACGGGAGATGCGCGGGCAGTTCTGTAGCTGAGTTCACCGCAGCGCGGCCTTACGGTCGTGCTCGCGCTGCTCGTCGGCGGCGAGCTGCTGCTCGCACAGCATGGCCTCGTGGCGGTGTACGCGCTGGTGGTATTCGCTTGGTGTGGCCAGGCTGAGCGGTGCCCCGGCGCGGGCCAGCGCCCACACGTCGATGTCGCGGCCGAGGGTGACGCCGTCGGGTGCTGTGTCGGTGAGGGCGAACAGTTCGTGGTCGCTGCTGCGTGGGAGTGCGGTGGCGGTGGCCACGATGCGCCAACCTTCGATGGCGATCTTGAAGCGTTCGACGGCGGTGCGGGCTTTGGCCCACACGGCGACCAGCTTGCGCCGGCTGAGGTCGGGCACGTCGGCGGCGGCGAGGTCGGCGATGGTGATCTTCTCGGCGGCCTCGGCCAGGGCGGCGGTGTCAGGTTCGAGTGAGTTCGCCCAGGCGCCGATGATGGCGTCGGCGTGTTGGGCCACAGCGGTGGTCACCATGTCCTCGGCGGCGTCGATGCCGGCCTGCCGGATGCCGTTGGCGGCGGCGACCCGCTCGAACATGAGGGCCTGTAGTTCGGTGTCGGTGCGCCAGTCCTTGCCGTTGCGTAGGCAGGTGATGATGTGGGCGTTGACCGCGACGGCTGAGCCTTCGATGCGGTCGGTGGCTTCGCGGATGGCGCGGGCCTCGTCGAGGGCGGCGTCGAACTTGGCGGGCAGTGCGGTGTCGAGTTTGTCGGCGGTTCTGCGGATCAGGCTGGAATAGGCAGAGCTGGTGATTGAGCGGGTCATGGCGGGTTCTCCTGGTTGTTAGAGGCGTTGTTCGTAGAACGAGGCGGGGCTGCCGAGCAGGTCTTGCAGGAATTGGCGGTTGAGCGCGTCGGGACCGGCCGGGGCGATGGGGCCGGGGTTTCGGCCTTCGCGCGGAACGACGTTGCGGGGCTGCGGGCCGTCGTCGGGTGCGGCGTCGGGTTCGGCGTCAGGCTCGCCGAATATCTGGTCGCGTAGTTGTCTGAGGGCGATCTCCTGCTCGGTCATCGAGGCCAGCATGTGGGTGTGTTCGTCGCGGTTCACGGTTGTGTCCCTTCGATGTGTTCGCGTAGGGCGAGCTCGTCGATGAGCCATCGCCCACCGATCCTTCGGCCGCCCAGCCGGGGCGCCAGCCGGCGGCACTGTCGGGTCGAGACGCCGAGGCGGTCGGACGCCTCGGTGATCGGGACGGTTGGTCGCTCCATTGGATGATGTTCGCCCACAGTCGATATGCGGACGTCCGACTGTCCGGTTGCGGCCATCGCGTCACGTAGCTCACAGGCCAAGACCTCGAATGTGCCGTTGGGCAAGCCCGCTATGCCCCGGTGAATGATGGCTCGCAGAGTGCAGTCCAGCGCGGCGCGCAGCGCCGGCCCGGTGAGCACCACGACACCGCCGACGCGCTGTAGGCCGGGCAGGGCAGGTTCGTTGCCGCTCATGCGATCTGGCGCTTGCGGCCGGGTTTGGGGATATGCACTCGGCCCGCACACGCGGCGTTGGGTAGGTGTGGGATCGCTCCGAGGGCGTCGAACAGGCCGAGGGTCATGCTGGGGTTCGCCTTTCGGTGCGGGGTCGGAGAATGAGCGCCACCTGTGTCCAGTCGCCGGCGGTGCAGTCGTCGCGGTGGTCGTCGTAGACCGCGTAGTGCAGGCCGCAGCCGGGGCAGAACGGGCGTCGGCGGATCACACTGGTACCGGCGACCATCACCTGGCGACCCGGTTAGCCGCAGCCCCGCATCCGGCCGCTCCGCAGTAGCCGCGAGCGCGTTGAGACTTCATGTGCGCAGGGATCGCCTTACCGCAGTAGCGGCAGGGAAGATTAGATGCGCGATCCTGACTCGCATCACTCGCAAACTCGTCTTCGCTGTTCAGGGTGATGTTTTTGCGCGAGTTACCCGTTTTCGGCTGACTCGCGCCCGGCTCGCGGCCAAATTCGCCGTCTACCAGCACAGACGAGTCACGCGAGTATCGCGAGTCTGATCTACCTTCTCCATCTGCTTCCGTCGGTTCCGGCGGTGGCTTGAGGGTCCACGTCACAGTGTTGCGGTGATTGCGACCGTCGTCGTTCTCGACGATCCAGCCGAGGGTGCGCAGCGCCGGGCCGTTGCGCCGCAGCAGCGCGGTCACTTCGCGGCCGTTGCGGGGCCAGTCGCGCGGCCGACGCCAGTCGTCATACGGCGTTAGAAGCTCGAGCAGTTCGGCTCCGGTGCGCGGCCGGCTGTCGAGTTGGTAGTGGCAGGTGCGCAGCCGGTCGAGGAATTCGTTGGCCGACAGGGTGTCCTCGGTCAGGTGCTCGGCGCGCTGGCGGTAGCGGTCGGTGCCTGTCATGTCGAGCTCGGCGTCGACGGCGGCGAGCACCTTGGCGAAGTCAGCCATGCGGGGCGAGTCGTCGACCGTGGTGTGGGGCAGCCGGTGATGCACGGCGGCGGCCAGGTCGAGCAGCCCGCCGAGCACGTCGGGCAGGGCGTCCTGCCAGGCTTGCGCCAGTTGCGATTCCGGCCGTCGCTGCTGGCGCTCGATGCGCTTGAGGTCGACCACGGCCAGGCGCTCGGCGAGGTCGGGGCGCACCGCGCCAACGTCGATGCCGTTGAGGATGACGCAGCGACGGAACCGAACCACCGCTAGGCCGGCGTCGGTGTACAGGGCGCGCTTGACGTTGCCGTCTCCGGTTGAGGCCCGGCACAACGAGTCCGACAGCCACGCCGGGATACCCGACAGGTTGTCGAGGGCGACCACCCACGAGCCGGCCGCCGCCGTCGTCCATGAGTCGGGGTCGCGCGGTGCCTGTCGCAGCGGAACGGGTGACGGGTCGATCAACTCGACGAGGAACCGCGTGATCGTCGATTTCGCCGAGCCCTGCTCGGCGAACAGGGCTAGCACCGGGTGCGGCACGTCGGCTTGCACCAGTGCGGCCACCAGCACCGCGAGCAGCACCGGGCGGTCGTCGGCGGCCACGTTCACGAAATCCCATAGCCGCGCCAGGTTTCCGGCCCGGCCGGGTCTGGTCATCGGCCCGGTCAGTTTGGTGCGCAGGAACCGCACCGGGGCGGTGTCGGTGAGTTCCCACTGCCCGGCGGTGATGCGGATGACGTTGCCCTCCGCGTCCCCGGTGTCGATGTACACCGTGCCGTCGTGCTCGGCGACCCGCAGGTGCAGCCGCTCGGGCGTCGAGGTGGCGGCGATACCTTCGAGGATCAGCGTGGCATCGGTGAGCGCCTGCCCGCCGGCCGCCGCGCCAGTGTCGGCGAAGTAGCGCGCGGCCAGGTCGGCACGCAGCCCGGTGCGGCCACCGCGCAGCAGCAGCGCCAGGTGCGGCTGGCGGGTCGGGGCACCGAACGGTTCGCCGTCGTCAGTGACGCCCAGCACGTAATCGGCCTGAGCCATATCGACGAGTCGGGCCGCAACCGAGCGCCGGCCGGGCTGGCCATCGTCGGGGCTGATGTCCGGCTCGGCCTCGGGCAGGGGAGTGTCGTCGGGTGTCGGGGTGTGCTTGCCGCTCTCGGCCAGCGCCCTGCCCTTGTCGATGTCGTCTGTCGTCACGATGCTGTCCGTTTCAGCCACGGCTTGGCGGCGTAGAACTCGGTAGTGCGGCGAATGCGTTGCGCGGTGGCCGGCCAGTCCTCGGCCGCTTCGATGGCGCGGCTCGCCTCGGCACGCGCTTCTTGGGCCGTTTCGATACGCAGGGCGTGGTGCTGCGCGGCGTCGAGCAGTGCAGCCCATTTGCGCGGGTCATCGTGGGCCAGCGAGCACCACGCGGGCGTGCCGAGCATCGGCCAATCGTTGGATTGCGTCAGCACGGCGGCCACGAACTCGCGCACCGACCACCAGCTCACCTGTTGGGAGTCAACGGTGGTCACTACGCCACCGCCTCATCGGCACGGGAACGGCACACCGGCCCCATGTGCGCGAGCAGGCTGGCGCGCGCGGACAGCACGCGGCCGCAGGACACGCACCAGGTGGCGAGCCGGTAGCCGCGCTCGGCGGCGGCGGCGAGCACCTGGTCATCGAGGCGGTCCTCGGCCGAGGGCGCTAGATAACCATCCTGTGCCATGTGTCCGTTAGGCTGGGCGTATCCGGTGATGTTTGGAGAGGGCCGGTCCTGTGGCGGGGCCGGCCTTTTCGCTGACTGCGTCATGCCACGACACCGCCCCGACGCCGGCGCGCCTGGGCGCTCTTGAGCGCCAGTCGCTTGAAGTGAGCTTTGCGGGCGTGCTCGGCACGCTTAGCCCGTTCGGCCGGGCTCAGTTCGCCGTTCGGGTCGACCTGCTGCTCGAACTTGTCGAGCATTGCCTTGCGCGCGTTAGCGGTTCGCGCGGTGCGGTCTTCGGTGTATGCCCAGGAATCGTGCGCGGCGATCTGCGCGCGCAACGAGCGTTCCGATTTGTTCATTGGACGGCCTTCGATTACTCGAAGGCCCGTACCAGACCTGCCCTAGGGGCGTACGCCTCGGTGGTGAAGTCGTAGCCGGGGCGGGCGACTAAAGCACAGCGTACCGTGCACAACGCACATCACTGCGTCAATCGGTACTCCGCATGTCCGCCGAGTGCAGCTTTCGCCAGCTCGACCCCGAGTGCGTCCAAGTTGAATGCGCCCGAATATCGGCACTTGGTCCGCATGCAGTGGAGCTTCACTCGGAATGTCTGAGGCACCGAGTGGATGTCCATACGGAATCCGTGGTTGCCCGCGTGCACGTCTCCCACGTACGTCTGGTTCGCCCCCCCGCGTGGGTGCATCAAGATGCCGCCCCCTGGCCCTTGCGCATGCAGGGCAAGGTGAACGATGAAATGCCCGCGAGGGCACAGGACTCGAATCTCTTTCGGCTCGGCGACGATGCGGTCCCGTATCGCGTGAGCTTCTTCGTCCTTCACAGATCCCCCAGGTTCAGCCCGCGTGCCTCGTCGGCGGCCCGCTCGGCCGCCGTCGAGCGGGTGTAGCGGTCGATCATGTCGCGCGTCGACCACCCGGCGACGGCCATCAGGCCGCCCTCGGACCCGCCGGCGGCCAGCCAGCGTGAGGCGGCGGTGTGGCGCAGTAGGTGCGGGTGGAACTTGGTCAGCCCGGCCAGATCGGCGCGGCGCTTGAGTGCGGCGTGCAGCCCGTAGTAGCTCAGCCCTTTGCCACGGTCGCCGAGCCACAGTGCGGTGGTGTCAGCGAGGCGGTGGGCGCGGCGCTGGCGTAGGTAGCGGTCGATGGCGCGCCCAGTCTGCGGGCCGAACGGGGCGATACGGCCCTTGCCGCCCTTGCCCCGGTAGACGGTGGCCAGCCCGCGTTCGAGGTTGACCGAGCCGACCGTCAGTCCGCAGACCTCCCCGGCCCGCATCCCGGTTTCGGCCATCAGCCGAACGATGGCCTCATCACGACGGTCGCGGAACTCCTTACCTCCGCACGCTTTGATTAGGCGCCGCAGTTCATCCTCGCTCAGCGACTCGGTGACCTTGGTGTCGAGTTTGGGCGATTTGAGTCCGAGCAATGGATCGTCGTCGATCTCGCCCTCCTCGGCCAGCCAGGCCGAGAACCGCCGTACGCCGAGTTGGCGGGAGCGGGCGGTCGACGGTTCGGCGCCCGCGTCGAGTAGGGCGGCGACGAATCCCTTCATCAGGTCGCGATTCAGGGAAGGGGAGTGGTCGTGTTCGTCACACCAGCGCAGGAACGCCCGTACGCCGTCGCCGTAGGACTTGATGGTCTGCGGTGACTTCCGCTCGGCGCGAAGCGCCAACTCCCAGGACGGCAGCAAGGCGGCTAGATCGAGGGCAGCAGGCTTCCGGCGGGGCACACTGATATCTTGACTAAGTGCGCTGTACTTGTCGATTATTTCTGAATTGACAAGTAAATCTGCTGCTCAGAAGGTTAAAGGTGCCTGTCGCTCAGTCCAGGTAGTCGCGCAGGACCTGGGAGCGGCTGGGGTGGCGCAGCTTCGACATGGTCTTCGACTCGATCTGGCGGATCCGCTCGCGGGTCACGCCGTACACCTGACCGATCTCGTCGAGGGTGCGCGGCTGGCCGTCGGTGAGGCCGAACCGCAGCCGCACCACGCCGGCTTCGCGCTCGGACAGCGTCTCGAGCACCGACTGCAACTGATCCTGCAGCAGCGTGAAGGACACCGCGTCGACGGCCACCACGGCCTCGGAGTCCTCGATGAAGTCGCCGAGTTGGCTGTCGCCCTCGTCGCCGATGGTCTGGTCCAGCGAAATCGGCTCACGCGCGTACTGCTGGATCTCCAGCACCTTCTCCGGCGTGATGTCCATCTCCTTGGCGAGTTCCTCCGGGGTGGGCTCGCGGCCCAGGTCCTGCAGCAGCTCACGCTGGATACGACCCAGCTTGTTGATGACCTCGACCATGTGCACTGGGATGCGGATGGTTCGGGCCTGGTCGGCCATGGCGCGGGTGATGGCCTGGCGGATCCACCAGGTGGCGTAGGTGGAGAACTTGTAGCCCTTGGTGTAGTCGAACTTCTCCACGGCGCGGATCAGGCCGAGGTTGCCCTCCTGAATGAGGTCCAGGAACGCCATGCCGCGGCCGGTGTAGCGCTTGGCCAGCGAGACCACCAGGCGGAGGTTGGCCTCCAGCAGGTGGTTCTTCGCGCGGTCGCCGTCGCGGCAGATCCACTGCATGTCGCGGCGCTGCTGCACCGGTAGCTTCTCGCCCTTGTCGGCGAGCTCGGTGAGTTTCTGGGTCGCGTACAGGCCGGCCTCGATGCGCTTGGCCAGCTCCACCTCTTCCTCGGCGTTGAGCAGCGCGACCTTGCCGATCTGCTTGAGGTAGGCGCGCACCGAGTCGGCCGAGGCGGTGAGCTCGGCATCTTTGCGGGCCTGCCGCAGCGCCTCGGACTCCTCCTCGTCCCAGACGAAGTCGCCGGACGCCTTGTCCTTCTCGCTGGGTTCGGCGATGTCGTCGTCCTCGGCTGCCTCCTCGGCGGCCGGGGCGGCTTCGGCGGCACCCTCCTCGTCGCCGGCGACCTCGTCGGCGACCACTTCCAGGTCGTCGAGGACGATCTCCTCGGCGACGTCGAGATCCGGATCGACGTCGAGATCGGCGTCGAGATCCTCGGCTACCTCGACGTCGCCTTCGACGGCCTCGGTCTCGGCCGGTGCGGTGGCCTTCTTCGCCCGGGTCCGCGGTGCGGGTCCGGCGGCCTCGGCCTTTGCGGCACGCGGCGCCCTGGTCGCCTTGGTCGCCTTGGCCGGAGCGACGGCCTCGGCTGCGGCCTTCGGGGCAGCGGTCTTGGCGGCGCTCTTGGTGGTGGGCTTGGTGACCGGGGCGGCCTTGGCAGCGGTCTTGGTCGCAGCCTTGGCCGGCGCCTTGGCGGGCGCGGCGGCCTTGGTGGCGTCAGTCTTGGTGGAGTGAGCCTTGGCTGGGGCCTTGGCGGCTGGGGCCTTGGCGGCCGGGGCCTTGACAGCGGGCGCGGCGGTCTTGGCGGCCCGCTTGGCAGGCGCAGAACCGTTGGCGGCCTGCTTGGTTGGGCCGGCCGGCGCCTTCTTGGCGGGGGTCTTGGTGGCGGTGCGCTTCACCGGCTGGTCGGTTGCCGGGCTTGCCTTGGTCGCGGCCACGTACACCCTTTCGGTCGTGCTGGGTTCCGGTGGGCGTGGACGTGCCCGACCGAAAGCGTCGGCTATGAGGAATATCGGCGTGCTCTCGCTGTGGATATCTGCCGCTATCCGGTAGGCGGCCGCCGTCGACCATTGTAACGACTACCTGGCCGTGCACCGCGCCAGCAGCGGAAAATCAGCCCTGGCCGCCGCCCTGCGCGGCCATCGCAGCGCCGACGATCCCGGCCTCGTTGAGCAGTTCGGCGGGCACCACCGGGGTGCGGTTCTTCAACAGCGGAATCCATTTCTCGGACTTCCGGCTGATGCCGCCGCCGGCGATGAACAGGTCGGGCCAGATCAGGTTCTCGATCGTGATGAGCACCTTGGTGACCTCCTCGCTCCACCGCGGGTAGCTCCAGTCCTTGCGCTCCTTCACCGAGGACGCCGCCCGGTGCTCGGCCTCCTTGCCGTCCACCTCGAGGTGGCCGAACTCGGTGTTGGGCAGCAGCACGCCCTTGTGGATCACCGCCGAGCCGATCCCGGTGCCGAAGGTCAGCAGCACCACGACACCGCTCTCCTTGCGGCCGGCGCCGTAGCGCTCCTCGGCCAGTCCGGCCGCGTCGGCGTCGTTGAGGACCGTCACCCGCTGGCCGCCCAGGGCCGCACTGATGACATCGTCGGCGTCGGTCCCGATCCACGACTTGTCGACGTTGGCCGCCGTCTGCACCACACCGTTGACGACCACGCCGGGGTAGGTGACGCCGAGTGGTCCGGTCCAGTCGAAGTGCCGGACGACCTCCGCCACCGTCTTCGCGATCGCCGCCGGGGTCGCCGGCTGGGGGGTGAGCACCTTGTAGCGCTCGCCGATCAGTTGGCCGGTGTCCAGATCGACGATGCCGCCCTTCACCCCGCTGCCGCCGACGTCGACGCCGAACCCCCGGCGCTGTCCTGCGGTGCTGGCTTCCGTCCCGGTCATGGCTTCTCCTCGGCGAGGGTGGTGATCGGCGCGATGCACACACTAATGGGTGGGCGGCCCTTTGGTGGCGGTGTCGAGATGTGCTGCGATAGCGGGGTGAGCGACCGGCCCGAGCAACTTCGTGCGGTCGCTGAGCAGTTGGCCGCGGACGCCGCGGCGTTCGTGCGGCGCCGGCGCGCGGAGTTGTTCGGAGGCGGCGCACACCCGATCCCGCGGGGCGCGGTGCAGGCCAAGAGCACCCCCACCGATCCGGTCACCCTCGCGGACACCGAAACCGAAGCGCTGCTGCGGGATCGGCTCGCTCAATTGCGCCCCGGCGAGGCGATCCTCGGCGAGGAGGGCGGCGGCCCGGGGCTCGCCGCGGCCGGCGCCGTGCGGTGGGTGCTCGACCCGATCGACGGAACGGTGAACTTCCTCTACGGCGTGCCGGCCTACGCCGTCTCGGTGGCCGCCCAGGTCGACGGGGTGTCGGTGGCGGGCGCGGTGGCCGACGTGGTGGCCCGCGACGTCTACTCCGCGGCCACGGGTCTCGGCGCCGATGTGCTTCGCGACGGCGTGCGCAGCCGGCTGCACTGCAGCACCGTCGACGACCTGTCGATGGCCCTGGTGGGCACCGGATTCGGCTACGCGGCGCGGCGGCGGGCCGAGCAGGCCGCGCTGCTGGCCCGGATCCTGCCGATGGTGCGCGATGTCCGGCGCATCGGTTCGGCGGCGCTGGACCTGTGCCTGGTCGCGGCCGGACGCCTCGACGCCCACTACGAGCACGGGCTGCATGTCTGGGACTGGGCGGCGGCCGCGTTGATCGCCACCGAGGCCGGCGCGGTGCTGGTAATGCCCGAGCCCGATGAGGAGGACCGGGCCGGGTTACTGGTGGCCGCCGCGCCGGGTATCGCCGCGCAACTGCTCGACGCGCTGGACCGGTGCGGGGGATTGGCGCCGCTGGACTGAACGGTCCGGCGTTGATTCAGACCGCACGCACAGGCTTACTCGCACTTCGTGTGCGTGAGTTCTGACCGAACGATCGTTGTGGGCGCTCAGCAGGTGCCGTTGTGGATCTTGGCCAGCAGTGCCGAGTCGGCCGGCTCGGTGGCGTCCGGGCGCAGCCCGGCCAGCACCGCGTCGATGTCGTCGCTATGCGCGAGCGTGGTGAACTCGGTCCCGATGGCCAGGTCCACCGAATCGTCCTGGCGGTCGTCCTGGTAGAGCTCGACGCAGGGCGCGACCAGCCAGACCGCCGCGGCGCCGGGCCGGCCCGCGGCGCCAAACCTGATCTGGCCCTGGCAGGTCAGCCGGGTGCCGGCGTAGAGCGGGTCGTTCGCGGCGGTCGGCTGGGCGAAGCCGAGGTCGCGTAGCGCGCCGGCGACCTCGCCGGCCTGACCGCCCTGGCCGCTGGCGTTGAGCACCCGGATCCTGGTGTCGGCCAGCTTGGCCGGCGCCACGTCGACCATCGACGACAGTGACACCGGGTTGCCCAGCTTGGGGGCGGCCGCGTCGGTCGGGGCCGGCGGCTCGTTGCAGGCCTCGGCCTGATGCACGTCTACCGGCCTGGTCAGGACGATTCCCCAGATGAGAGCAGTGATCGCGAAGAGCGCGCCCGCGGCGATGATCCCCGGCAGGTAGTTGCGCCGTCGGAACGGCTGACCGTGCTTGTCGAAGGCGGTACCTTCGGTGATTTGAGCGACCACGTCTGCACTCTAGAGGCAGGGGACAGGCGGCGGAGGAACACGCCCGTCGACGAATGCCAATAGTTGTGATGTAAATCACACTTGAACATCTTGTGATCTGGGCACGAATCGTTTGGCGGATGCGTTCGACGCTGATACAAAGCCTTGCTGAGGTTACGAGGGGACTACGACGATGGCTACCGACTATGACGCTCCGAGGCGTACCGAGACCGACGAGGTGTCCGAGGACTCTCTCGAGGAACTCAAGGCGCGGCGGAACGAGGCGCAGTCCGCGGTTGTCGACGTCGACGAGACCGATTCCGCCGAGAATTTCGAGCTGCCCGGTGCCGATCTGTCCGGCGAGGAGCTGTCGGTGCGGGTCATTCCCAAGCAGGCCGACGAGTTCACCTGTTCCAGCTGTTTCCTGGTGCATCACCGCAGCCGGCTGGCCAGTGAGAAGAACGGTGTCATGATCTGCACCGACTGCGCGGCCTGACCGGTTCGGCCCGCCTTCCTCAGCTCTGCAGCGCGGCAAGCACCCGATCCGGTCGCCGGCAGCTCACCAGCCAGTACGGCGTCGGATCGTCGCGATCGTCGAGAACGACCAGAACCATCGGCCCCACCCAGCCCCGGTGCAGCACATAGGCGGCCGGATCGAGCTGGCGTCCCAGCGCCGCCGACTTCGCGCTACGCGGAATCTCCGCCGAGCGCCGCACCACCGACATCGGCAGATGCGCCTGGCCGGCCCGCAGTTCGACATCGGACCCGGTGCCGGCCACCACGACCTCGGTGCGGCCCAGCCACAGCAGCACACCGGCCGCCACCGCGCCGAGCACCGCGTACGGCAGCCATTCGGGCAGCGTCCGGATGCCCATGTTGACTTCCTTGGCCAGGATGGCGGCCAGTCCGAAGCCCAGCGGCCACCACCACCACGGCACCCACAACCGTTCGCGGTACCGCACCGTTTGCGAGGTCACACGCGAGTCGGACACGGGCCCAAGGGTAGTCTGTGGCACCGTGCCCACCAGTCTTGCGGTGGTTCGTCTGGACCGCGATCTTCCCCTGCCCAGCCGTGCCCATGACGGCGATGCGGGCGTCGATCTGTACAGCGCCGAGGACCTCGACCTGCCACCGGGCCGGCGCGCCCTGGTCGGCACCGGCATCGCCGTCGCCATCCCGCACGGCATGGTGGGATTGGTGCACCCGCGCTCCGGTTTGGCTGCGCGCGTTGGCCTTTCGATCGTCAACAGCCCCGGCACCATCGACGCGGGCTACCGCGGCGAGATCAAGGTGGCGCTGATCAACCTCGACCCCAGTACGCCGATCACGATTCGGCGCGGTGACCGCATCGCCCAGTTGCTGGTCCAGCGGGTCGAACTACCCGAGTTGGTCGAGGTGGCCTCGTTCGACGAGGCCGGCCTGGCCGACACCACCCGTGGCGACGGCGGCCACGGTTCCTCCGGCGGACATGCGAGTTTGTGATGGCATTCGGCAGACGTAAGAACAACCCCGGCCCCACCGCCGACGAGACCCCGGTCGACACCCCGGAGCCGACCACCGAAGCCGCGAACGGGTCCGATGACAGCGAGCGGCCCGACGGCCCGTTCGACATCGAGGACTTCGACAGCGCGGAGGACGCCGCGACCGCCCGGCTCGACCTGGGTTCGGTGCTGATCCCGATGCCTCCCGGCGGCCAGGTTCAGGTGGAGCTCAACGAGGTCGGTGTGCCCAGCGCGATCTGGGTGGTGACCCCGAACGGCCGGTTCACCATCGCCGCCTACGCGGCGCCGAAGTCGCCCGGCCTGTGGCGTGAGGTGGCCTCCGAGCTGGCCGACTCGCTGCGTAAGGACCAGGCCGCGGTCTCCATCGAGGACGGCCCCTGGGGCCGGGAGGTGGTGGGCGTCGGCGCCGGCGTGGTGCGGTTCATCGGCGTCGACGGGTACCGCTGGATGATCCGCTGTGTCGTCAACGGCGCGCAGGAGACCATCGACACGCTCGCGGTCGAAGCCCGGGATGCCCTCGCGGACACCGTCGTTCGCCGCGGCGACACGGCTATGCCGGTGCGCACCCCGCTGCCGGTGGAACTGCCGGAGCCGATGGCCGCCCAGCTTCGTGAGGCCGCGGCACAGCAGGCCGCGATGCTCGCCGCCCAGCAGGCCGGCACCGAGCAGCAGGCGCCGCAGGACACCGCCGAGCGGCGCAGCGCGGCAGGCTCGGCGATGCAGCAGCTGCGCAGTTCCAGCACCGGCGGCTGATCCTCAGGGGCCGGCGGCGTCCGCCAGGGCCGCCAGGCACGCCGCGCCCAGCAGCGCCGGTTGGGGTCCGAACTCGGCGAGCGTCACCGTCCGCAACGCCGCGTGCGGTGCGGCGGACACCCATTCCAGCGCCACCTTCAGCGGATGGACGAAATCGTCGGGGGCGGCGACGACCCCCATCGGCGCGTCGAGGTGCTCCAACTCCGCGGTGCGTGGCGCGGCGTAGGCGGCGACCTCCTCCATGGCGTCGGGCAGTTCGGGCCACTGCTCGAGCCATGAGCGACTCAGCTCGTCGGCCAGCCACGCCGGGCTCGACGCTCGCATCGCCGCGGTGGTGGCCGTCAGGCCGTCGCGGCGCAGCGCGGCCGCGGTGTGCCGGGCCGACAGCGCGGCCGGTGCGGAGTCCGGTTCGCCGGTCCAGGGCGGCAGTGCGGCCAGCACCGCGACGGCGCGCCCGGGACGCGCCAGCGCCCAGGCGACCGCCACGGCCGCCCCGATGGAAACCCCGCCGACGGCGATCGGGCCCTGCCGGGCGGCCTCGTCGAGGGCCTCGAGGTAGCCGGCGACAAGCCGGGACGGCTCCGGGCGCTGCGCCAGCACGACGGCCCCGGCGTCGTGCAGCGGGCCGGCGAACGCCCGGTAGACGTAATCGTCGTCGGAGCCGGTGCCGGGCAGCAGCACGGTCGCAACGCCGCTCAGGTTCAACGCCATCGATTGATCGTGCACCGGTGGACCGGGGGCCCGGTCAGTGGGTAGGCCGCGTGGCATCGGGGAACCAACAGGTCTACCGTTGCGTTGGCAGAGTGATCGAAGATCAGGAGAGACCATGGCTGCGGCCGAAGGTTTTGTGCGCCGCCTCACCCGGAGGTTGACGGAGGACCCTGAACAGCGCGACGTCGAGGAACTCACCGACGAAGCCGCGCTCACCGGTGCGCAGCGAGCGATCGATTGCCAGCGCGGCCAGGAAGTCACCATGGTCGGCACCCTGCGCAGCGTCGAGATGAACGCCAAGGGCTGCGCGGGCGGCGTGCGCGCCGAACTGTTCGACGGCACCGACACCGTCATGCTGGTGTGGCTCGGCCAGCGGCGCATCCCCGGTATCGAGTCCGGGCGCACCCTGCGGGTGCGCGGCCGCCTCGGCACCCTGGAGAACGGCGCCAAGGCCGTCTACAACCCGCACTACGAGATCCAGCGTTGACCCCTCCCGCCCCCTCGCGGCCGGTCCCGGCCGCGGCGTGAAACGTGTCTGAGGACAAGCCGACTCCCGCCCAGGCGCTGATGGCCCAGATGGGCGGCGTCCGCGGCCTGATCTATTCGGCGCTGCCGGTGGCGGTTCTGGTCCCGGTCAACACCGCCTTCGGACTGGTGCCGGCCATCAGCGCCGCGCTGGGCGTAGCCGCCCTAATCCTGGCCTGGCGGCTGTTTCGGCACGACTCGATCCAGCCCGCGGTGTCGGGGTTCATCGGCGTCGGGCTGAGCGCCCTGATCGCCTGGGTGGTCGGGGCGTCGAAGGGCTACTTCCTGCTCGGCATCTGGTCGTCGCTGGTGTGGGCCGCGGTGTTCGCGGTGTCGGTGCTGATCCGCCGGCCGATCGTGGGCTACGTCTGGAGCTGGGTCAACGGGCACGACCGGGCCTGGCGCAACGCCCGCCGGGCGGTGCTGGCCTTCGACATCGCCACCCTGACCTGGGTGCTGGTGTTCGGCTCCCGGTTCCTGGTGCAGCGGCACCTCTACGACGCGGACCAGACCGGCTGGCTGGGCGTCGCGCGCATAGCCATGGGGTGGCCGCTGACCGCGGTCGCCGCGCTGGTCACCTACCTCGCGATCCGCTCGGCCCAGCGGGCCATCCACAGTGCGCACCACCACGAGACCCACGAGCATCCGGCGGTCGATCAGACCGGTGACGACGCCGTCCTGGGCACCGAGGAGAACTAGCCGGAACGGGCCGCGAGCAGCGCCGCGCGGAGTTCCTCCTCGACTTCCGGCGCCGCGACGAACAGCAGCTCGTCGCCACCCTCCAGCGGCTCGTCGGGCTCCGGCACGATGACGCGCTGGCCGCGCAGGATGGTCACCAGGGCGGCGTCGCGGGGAAGTGCCAGCTTGCGCACCGGGCGGCCGCCCCACGGGGTGTCGTCGGGCAGGGTGATCTCGACCAGGTTGGCATGGCCCTGCCGGAACTGCATGAGTCGCACCAGATCTCCGACCGCGACCGCCTCCTCCACCAGGGAGGCCAGCATCCGCGGGGTGGACACCGCGACGTCGACGCCCCAGGCGCTGTCGAACAGCCACTCGTTGCGCGGATCGTTGACCCGGGCCACCACGCGGGACACCGCGAACTCGGTCTTGGCCAGCAGCGACAGCACCACGTTGGCCTTGTCGTCGCCGGTTGCGGCGATCACGACGTCGAACTCCTCGAGATGCACCGACTCCAGCAGGCTGATCTCGCAGGCGTCGCCGAGCCGCCAGTGCGCGGCCGGAATGGCGTCGACGTCGATGTGCTCGGCGTTGCGCTCGATGAGCGTCACCTCGTGCTCGTTCTCGAGCAGCTCACGGGCGATCGAGCGGCCGACCGCCCCGGCCCCGGCGATGGCTACCTTCATGACCGCAGCTCCTGGATCTCGGCGCCCGTCATTTCTTGCGCTCCTCGGCGTCCTCGGTGGGCGGCAGCGCGGCGATCGCCAGCGCCTCGGCGGCGTGGCCCGAGACCGCCGCGACGTACACCTGGTCGCCGGCCTGCACGACGGTCTTGGCGTCGGGCAGGATGCCGGTGCCGAACCGGATCACGAACGCGACCCGGGCGCCGGTGGCCTCCTCGAGGTCGGTGACCCGTCGGCCCACCCACTCCTCGTGCAGCGCCACCTCGGCGACGGCGACGGTCCCGGTCGGATCGCGCCACTTGGTGGTCTCGGTGTCCCCGACGAGCGAGTTCAGCAGCCGGTCGGTCGTCCAGGGCACCGTCGCCACGGTGGGGATCCCCAGCCGCTCGTAGACCGCCGCCCGTTTGGCATCGTAGATGCGGGCCACCACGCGCTGCACCCCGAACGTTTCACGCGCCACCCGTGCCGAGATGATGTTGGAGTTGTCACCGGAGGACACCGCCGCGAACGCACCGGCGTCCTCGATTCCGGAGCGCAGCAACACTTCCCGGTCGAATCCCATGCCCAGCACCCGCTGGCCGCTGAACTCCGGCGACAGGCGGTGGAAGGCCGCCGGGTCGCGGTCGATGATGGCCACCTCGTGGCCGATCCGGGACAGCGCGTCGGCCAGCGAGGCGCCGACCCGGCCGCACCCCATCACCACTACCCGCACTTGAGGTCCTTTCGGCTCCGTCATGCGCCGACGCGCCGGATCCGGGGCCGCAACATGGCCGACCGATCCCGTGGGCACCGACCGTTCGGGTGGAACGCTACAGCCAAACCCGGATGGGCTTACCCTTGGCACTCGTGTCTAAGCTTTCGACCGCCGCGCGCCGGCTGGTCCTAGGGCGCCCGTTCCGCAGCGACACGCTCAGCCACACCCTGCTGCCGAAGCGCATCGCCCTCCCGGTGTTCGCCTCCGACGCCATGTCATCGGTCGCCTACGCACCCGAGGAAATCTTCCTGGTGCTCTCGGTGGCGGGGTTGGCGGCGTATTCGATGGCGCCGTGGATCGGCCTGGCGGTGGCGTTCGTGATGCTCATCGTGGTGGCCTCCTACCGACAGAACGTGCACGCCTACCCCTCGGGCGGCGGCGACTACGAGGTGGTGACCACCAACCTGGGGCCCACCGCGGGCCTCACGGTGGCCAGCGCGCTGCTGGTGGACTACGTGCTCACGGTGGCGGTGTCGATGGCCTCGGCGATGTCCAACATCGGCTCGGCGGTGCCGTTCATCGCCCACCACAAGGTGGCGTTCGCGGTCACCGCGATCGCGCTGCTGACCGCGGCGAACCTGCGCGGCATCCGCGAGTCCGGCACGGCATTCGCGATCCCGACCTACGCGTTCATGTTCGGCATGTTCGCGATGCTGATCTGGGGCTTCTTCCAGATCTACGTGCTGGGGCACCCGCTGAAGGCGGAGTCGGCGTCGTTCTCGGTGCGCTCCGAGCACGGCGACGTCCTGGGGGTGGCGCTGGTGTTCCTGGTCGCCAGGGCGTTCTCGTCCGGCTGTGCGGCGCTGACCGGTGTGGAGGCGATCAGCAACGGCGTTCCGGCGTTCCGCAAGCCCAAGTCCCGCAACGCGGCGACCACGCTGGCCATGCTCGGTGGCATTGCGGTCGCGCTGTTCATGGGAATGATCGTGCTGGCCAAGGAGACCGGCGCGAAGGTCGCCGAGCGCCCGGACGAGCAACTGGTCGGCGCGCCGGAGGGTTATCAGCAGAAAACCCTGGTGGCCCAGCTGGCCGACTCGGTATTCCACGACTTCCCGGCCGGGCTGTTCCTGATCACCGGGGTCACCGCACTGATCCTGGTGCTGGCGGCCAACACCGCGTTCAACGGCTTCCCGGTGCTGGGCTCGATCCTGGCCCAGGACCGTTTCCTGCCCCGGCAGTTGCACACCCGCGGCGACCGGCTGGCCTTCTCCAACGGCATCCTGTTCCTGGCGCTGGCGGCCATCGCGTTCGTGGTCGCCTTCCGCGCCGAGGTGACCGCGCTGATCCAGCTGTACATCGTGGGTGTGTTCATCTCGTTCACACTCAGCCAGATCGGCATGGTGCGGCACTGGACCCGGCACCTGCGCACCGAGACCAACCCGGCCGAGCGCCGCCGGATGATGCGCTCGCGGGTGATCAACACCATCGGGTTCATCTGCACCGGCGCGGTGCTGGTCGTCGTGCTGGTCACCAAGTTCATGGCCGGCGCGTGGATCGCGATCGTGGCGATGTCGGCGCTGTTCGTGTTGATGCGGGCCATCCACCGGCACTACGAGACGGTCGCCCGGGAACTGGCCTCCCAGGAGGCCGAGGAGGGCGACATCGTGCTGCCCAGCCGCAACCACGCCGTGGTGCTGGTGTCCAAGCTGCACCTGCCGACGCTGCGGGCGCTGTCCTACGCCAGGGCCACCCGGCCCGACGTGCTGGAGGCCATCACCGTCAGCGTCGACGACGCCGAGACCCGGCAGCTGGTGCACAAGTGGGAGGCCAGCGACATCACCGTGCCGCTGAAGGTGGTGGCCTCGCCGTACCGCGAGGTGACCCGGCCGGTGCTGGACTACGTCAAGCGGATCAGCAAGGAGGCCCCGCGCACGGTGGTGACGGTGTTCATCCCCGAATACGTGGTGGGCCACTGGTGGGAGCAACTGCTGCACAACCAGAGCGCGCTGCGGCTCAAGACCCGACTGCTGTTCATGAACAACGTCATGGTGACCTCGGTGCCCTGGCAGCTGACCTCCTCGGAGCGGGTGCACGAGCTGGCGGAGCACAACGCGCCCGGCGACGTGCGCCGCGGCTTCCTGGAGTGACCGGGACGCCCGCGCCGACCCCGCCCGCGGCCACCGAGCTGGTGCTGACCACCGGTGCGGCCGCCAACGGCGGCAGCTGCGTGGCCCGGCACGAGGGCCGCGTGGTGTTCGTGCGGTACGCCCTGCCGGGGGAGACGGTGCGCGCCCGCATCACCGGGTACCGCGGAACCTATTGGCATGCAGAGGCTTTCGAGATCCTCGAGCCGTCATCAGACCGCGTCGACCCGCTGTGCCCGATCGCCGGTGTCGACGGGGCCGGCTGTTGCGACCTGGCGTTCGTCGATCCGACGGCCGCCCGGCGGCTCAAGGGCCAGGTGGTGGCCAACCAGCTGGCCCGGCTCGGGGGCTTCGAATGGGAGGGGGCGGCCGAGCCGGTCGGTTCCGGCGCGGCGGGCGGCTGGCGCACCCGGGTGCGGCTGGCCGTCGGCGCCGACGGGCGTCCCGGTTTCCACCGCTACCACAGCACCGAACTGGTCACCGACCTGCGCTGCGGGCAGCTGCCCGACGGCATGCTCGACGGGATCGACGAACTGCGGGCCGCCCCGGGCGACCAGTTCCACGTCGTCCTCGACGACGACGGCCGCAGGCATGTCGTCGCCACGACCCGTCGGCAGCGCGGCAGCCGGGCCGTCGAAGGCTCCCGGGAAGCGGTGCAACGCGTCGGGGAGCGGGTGTGGCGGCTGCCGGTCACGGCGTTCTGGCAGTCCCACCGCGACGCGGCCGCCACCTACAGCGCGCTGGTGGCGCACTGGGCGGGCGGCCCCGGCGCGGCCGACCCGCCGTCCACGGCGTGGGACCTCTACGGCGGCGCCGGCCTGTTCGCCGCCGCGCTGGCCGGCGTGGTGGGGGAGCACGGCACGGTGCTGAGCGTCGACACCGCGCGGGCGGCGTCGCGGGCGGCGGCGGCCGCGCTGGCCGACCTGCCGCAGGTGCGGGTGCTCACCGACTCGGTGCGCCGCGCCCTCGGAGCGGGGCGCGGCGGCGCCGATGTCGCGGTGCTCGACCCGCCGCGCTCCGGTGCCGGTCGAGAGGTGGTCGCCCAGCTCGCCGGCGCCGGGGTGCCCCGGGTGATCCACATCGGTTGCGAGGCGGCGGCGTTCGCCCGCGACATCGGCCTGTACCGGGCGGCCGGGTACACCGTCGAGCAGATCCGGGTCTTCGACTCGTTCCCGCTGACCCACCACGTCGAATGCGTGGCGCTGTTGACGAGGTGAGATAGCTCACCCACGATTACACTCCTGTCACGAGGCGCGCCGGGAAGTCTGGTCGGCAAGATGATCCGCGATCTTCAGACCCCGAGGTGATGTGTGGCCGAGCCCAGTCGATTGCTGCCCCGCAGGTTGTTCTCCCGCGGTTCGTGGTCGGAGACCGCCCGCATCTCCGGCATCCTGCGCAAGGAGACCGTCGGCGGCGGACTGCTGCTGCTGGCCGCCACCGTCGCCCTCGTCTGGGCCAACTCGCCGTGGTCGGCGTCCTACCACGCGCTGACCAACTTCCACGTCGGCACCGACCGGTTGGGCGTGCACCTGGACCTGTCGCTGGGCGGCTGGGCGGCCGACGGGCTGCTGGCCATCTTCTTCTTCGTCGTCGGCCTGGAACTCAAGCGCGAGTTCGTCGCCGGGGACCTGAGAGACCCCGGCCGCGCGGCGCTGCCGATCGCCGCGGCGGTCGGCGGGATGGTGCTGCCCGCGGTCATCTTCGTCGCGTTCACCCACAACGCTGGCGACGGCGCGATGCGGGGCTGGGCGATCCCGACCGCCACCGACATCGCCTTCGCGGTCGCGGTGCTGGCGGTGATCTCCACCCATCTGCCGTCGGCGCTGCGCACCTTCCTGCTCACCCTGGCCGTGGTCGACGACCTGCTCGCGATCACCGTGATCGCGGTGTTCTACACCGACAAGATCAAGGTCATCCCGCTGCTCGCGGCGCTAATCCCGCTGCTGATCTTCGCGCTGCTGGTGCAGAGGCGGATCCGGTTCTGGTGGCTGCTGATCCCGCTGGCGATGCTCACCTGGGTCTTCGTGCACGAGTCCGGGGTGCACGCCACCGTGGCGGGTGTGCTGCTGGGCTTCACGGTGCCGGTGCTGCGCAGCGAACGCGACGGCGGTGACGCTCGCGGAATCGGCGAAACGGCTGGGGTTGGGCCGGATGCCGAGCCCGGGCTGGCCGAGCACTTCGAGCACCTGATGCGCCCCATCTCGGCCGGTGTGGCGGTGCCGGTGTTCGCGTTCTTCGCCGCCGGGGTGACCCTGGGCGGCTATGACGGTTTGGTGACCGCGCTGAGCGACCCGATCGCGCTCGGCGTCGTGGCGGGGCTGCTGATCGGCAAGACGTTCGGGGTGTTCGGCACCACCTGGGCGCTGGCCGCAGCCACCCGCGCCAGCCTGGACTCGGCGTTGCGCTGGATCGACGTCTTCGGCATGTCCATGCTGGCCGGCGTCGGGTTCACGGTATCCCTGCTGATCGGGGATTTGGCGTACGAATACGGGTCGGCGCGCAACGACATCGTGAAGGTCGCGGTGCTCGTCGGAAGTTTGCTGGCCGCCCTGCTGGCGGCGATCGTGCTGCGGCTGCGCAACCGGCACTACCGGTCGGTCTGGCTGATGGAAACCCGGGATCTCGACCACGACGGTGTGCCCGACGTCTACGAGTCTCGACCGGACTGACCGGGGTCGCGGTGCGTAGACTGACCTGATGCTTGAGAAGGTCCGCGGCCCCGCTGATCTGCAGCACCTCTCGCAGCAGCAGCTGACCGACCTGGCCGCCGAGATTCGCCAGGTTCTGATCCACAAGGTGGCTGCCACGGGCGGCCACCTGGGGCCCAACCTCGGTGTCGTCGAGCTCACGCTCGCCCTGCACCGGGTGTTCGACTCCCCGCACGACCCGATCGTCTTCGACACCGGTCATCAGGCCTACGTGCACAAGATGCTCACCGGGCGCCAGGCCGACTTCGACACCCTGCGCAAGAAGGGCGGCCTGTCGGGCTATCCGTCGCGGGCCGAGAGCGAGCACGACTGGGTCGAGTCCAGCCACGCGTCGGCGGCGCTGTCCTATGCCGACGGCCTGGCCAAGGCCTTCGAGTTGACCGGTCACCGCAACCGGCATGTGGTGGCGGTGGTCGGCGACGGCGCGCTGACCGGCGGCATGTGCTGGGAGGCGCTGAACAACATCGCCGCCGCCCGCCGCCCGGTGGTGATCGTCGTCAACGACAACGGCCGCAGCTACGCCCCGACCATCGGCGGGTTCGCCGACCACCTGGCCGGCCTGCGGCTGCAGCCCGGCTACGAGCGGGTGCTCGAGCGGGGCCGGGCCGCGGTCCGCGGCGTGCCACTCGTCGGCGAGGTGGCCTACCAGGCGATGCACAGCATCAAGGCCGGCATCAAGGACGCGTTGTCCCCGCAGTTCATGTTCACCGATCTGGGCCTGAAGTACGTCGGCCCGATCGACGGGCACGACGAGGCCGCCGTGGAGAACGCGCTGCGGCACGCCCGCGGCTTCAACGCCCCGGTGATCGTGCACGTCGTCACCCGCAAGGGCATGGGCTATCCGCCCGCCGAGAACGACGAGGCCGAGCAGATGCACTCCTGCGGGGTCATCGACCCCGACACCGGGCTGGCCCGCACGGCCTCGGCGCCGGGCTGGACCTCGGTGTTCTCCGACGAGCTGATCCGGAGCGCCACCAAGCGCCGCGACATCGTCGCGATCACCGCCGCGATGCCGGGTCCCACCGGCCTGTCGGCGTTCGGGCAGCGGTTCCCGGACCGGCTGTTCGACGTCGGGATCGCCGAGCAGCACGCGATGACCTCGGCGGCCGGCCTGGCGATGGGCGGCATGCACCCGGTGGTGGCCATCTATTCGACGTTCCTCAACCGGGCGTTCGACCAGATGATGATGGACGTCGCGCTGCACAAGCTGCCGGTCACCATGGTGCTGGACCGGGCCGGTATCACCGGTTCCGACGGCGCCAGCCACAACGGCATGTGGGACCTCTCGGTGCTGAGCATCGTGCCGGGGATGCGGGTCGCCGCCCCGCGCGACGGTGCGCGGCTGCGCGAGGAGCTCGGTGAGGCGCTGGACGTCTCCGACGGTCCGACCGCCATCCGGTTCCCGAAAGGTGATGTCGGCGAGGACATTCCGGCCCTCGAGCGGGTCGAGGGCATCGACGTGCTGGCCCGCGCCGCCGACGGCCTCGGCGACGATGTGCTGTTGATCGCGGTGGGCGCGCTGGCGCCGATGGCGCTGGCGGTCGCCGAACGCCTGCGCACGCAGGGCATCGGCGTGACGGTCGTCGACCCGCGCTGGGTGGTGCCGGTGCCGCAGGCGCTGTGCCCGCTGGCGCGCACGCACAAGCTGGTCGTCACTCTGGAGGACAACGGGGTGCGCGGCGGGGTCGGCTCGGAGGTGTCGGCGACGCTGCGCGCCGCCGAGATCGACGTCCCGTGCCGCGATCTCGGTGTGCCGCAGGAGTTTTTGGACCACGCGTCCCGCTCCGAGGTGCTCGAGCAGGTCGGACTGACCGAGCGCAACGTCGCCCGCCGGGTCACCGGCTGGGTGGCCGCGCTCGGTGCCCTCGACGAGTCCGGGGTCACCGAGCAGATCGACTGACCGCAGAGTCGGCGGGTTAGGCCGTCCCCGGTGCCGTGCCCGGTGCCGTGCCCAGCGCCCGCGCCAATGCCGGCACCGCCAGCTCGCGCTGCCACGAGCGGGCACCGCCTTCGCGCAGGAATGTCGCCACCGCGCCGGTGGTGTCGGCGGTCTCCTTCCAGTCCCAGCACAGCCTGCGCACCAGCTCGGGGGAGACCAGGTTCTCGATCGGCACGTTCACCCGCGCGGCGACCTCGGCCAGCGCCGAGCGGGCGGCCTCCAGCCGGGCGGCGGCCTCGGGTTTGCGCTTGCTCCACCGCGCCGCGGGCGGCGGCCCGTTCTGCGGTTCGGCGGTGTCGGGCGGATCGGGGTTGGCCCGGGCCGCCTCGAGCGCGGCCAGCCACACCTTGGCGCTGCGACGCTGCTTGTGCCCGCCGAAGATCGGCAGCGCGGTGAGCTCCTCGACCGTCTTCGGGTTGGCGATCGCGGCGGCGACGATTGCGGAGTCCGGCAGGATGCGTCCCGGCGCGATGTCGCGGCTGCGGGCGATCTGGTCGCGCACCGTCCACAGTTCGCGCACCGCGGCCAGCGCCTCGGGCTTGCGGACCTTGTGGATGCCCGAGGTGCGCCGCCAGCGGTCGCGCCGCGTCGGGGTCGCCTCGGCGCAGCGCAGATACTCGAATTCCTCTGTGGCCCAACCGGTCTTGTCCTGCTCTGCCAGGATGTCGGCGATGGCGTGCCGCAGCTCGACGAGCACCTCGACGTCGAGGGCGGCATAATTCAGCCAGGCGTCCGGCAGCGGCCGCTTCGACCAGTCCGCCGCGCCGTGCCCCTTGGCCAGGCCCAGGCCCAGCAGGCGCTGCACCATGGCGGCGAGGTTGACCCGCTCGAAACCGGCCAGCCGGCCGGCCAGTTCGGTGTCGTAGAGCGCGGGCGGGCGCAGCCCGACCTCGGCCAGGCAGGGCAGGTCCTGATCGGCGGCGTGCAGGATCCACTCGTCGTCGGCCAGCACCTCGGCGACGGGGGCAAGGGCGTCGATCGGAGACCCGCCGTGGTTGACCGGGTCGATCAGCACCGTGCCCGCCCCGGTGCGGCGGATCTGGATCAGGTAGGCGCGGTTCGAGTAGCGAAAGCCCGACGCCCGCTCGGCGTCGACCGCGAAGGGACCGGTGCCCGAGGCGAGCCTGTCGGCGGCGGCGGCGATGTCGTCCGCGGTCACCGACAGCGCGGGCACCCCTTCGGCCGGGCACAGCAGCGGGGTGGGCTCGGGTCCCTCGTCGGTGACCACGTCGGGTTCCGGGGTCTCCGGGGCCTCGATGATGTCGGATCCGGACATCTCAGGCGCGGGAGCGGGTGCTCAGATCGGTCACGCCCACCGGGGGCAGGCCCGCGGCATGCTCGAGCACCTCGCAGAACGCCTGGACGTGGGTGCCCAGCGTCAGGTTGGTCGCCGTCCAGGACGCCCGCATCTCGAGCTGGTGGGCCCGCGGCGGTCCGGAGATGTCGCCGTAGCGGACCGAGGTGGTGGCGGTCACGGTGCCGCCCAGCGCGGTGACGTGCTCGGCGCGCGCATCCAGGGCGTCGACCAGCCAGCTCCACGCCACCTCCGGCAGCAGGGGATCCACCGCCTCGCTGGGGTCCAGGTCGGCCTGGATGTAGGCGACCAGCCGCATGGTGCCGTCCCAGGCTTCGGAGCCGTCGGGGTCGTGCAGCAGGATCAGCCGGCCGAACGCGTCACCCTCGGACCGTTCCGGGACGATCTCGGTTTCCGGATGCTTGACCTCGGCGCCCAGCGCATAGCTGTACGGCGCGAGACGTTGGGGTGGGCGGATCGGCCCCAGCTCGATCTCCGCCCGCACCTCCGCGGCATTCATCGCCGCCACCGCCTCGCGGAATTGCGCCGGTTCCGCAGGTGTCACGTCGATTGACGCTAGCCCTCCCGCTGAGGTCTCGGGGGCAGGCGCGCCGAATTCGTACCTCTGGTCGGAACTCGGCCGTTCCGGCCGTGGCAGCATGGACGCGATGAGTACCCGTCGCGACCTACCCGAGGCGCCGTACCTGGCGGCCGCGAGCGGTCGCAAACCCAGCCGCATCCCGGTCTGGTTCATGCGCCAGGCCGGCCGGTCGCTGCCCGAGTACCGCGCGCTGCGCGCCAAGAACACCATGATGCAGGCCTGTTTCGACGCCGAGCTGATCTGCGAGATCACCCTGCAGCCGGTGCACCGGCACGGGGTGGACGCCGCGATCCTGTTCTCCGACATCGTTGTCCCGTTGCGCGGCGCCGGCATCGATCTGGACATCGTGCCCGACGTGGGGCCGGTGATCGCCCATCCGGTGCGCACCGCGCGCGACGTCGCCGCGCTGCGATCGGATGTGCTCGACGGTGTCGGCGCCGTCGCGGACGCGGTTGGGCTGCTGGCCGCGGCGCTGGGGGAGGTGCCGCTGATCGGGTTCGCCGGGGCGCCCTTCACGCTGGCGTCCTATCTCGTCGAGGGCGGCCCCAGCAAGCTGCACGAACGCACCAAGGCGATGATGTTCGGCGAACCGGCCACCTGGCATGCGCTGATGGAGTTCCTCACCGACCTGACCATCGCGTTCCTGCGGCTGCAACTCGACGCCGGGGTGGACGCCATCCAGGTTTTCGACTCGTGGGCGGGGACGCTGTCGCAGGCCGACTACCGCAGCTACGTGCTGCCGCACAGCACCCGGGTGTTCGCCGAGCTCGCCGGCTACGGGGTGCCGATGACCCATTTCGGGGTGGGCACCGCCGAACTGCTGGGCGCGATGTCCGAGGCGGTCGCCGGGCGCGGGACCGGAGCCGTCGTCGGCGTGGACTGGCGCACCTCGCTGACCGACGCCGCCGCCCGAGTCGGGCCCGGCGCGGCGCTGCAGGGCAACCTGGATCCGGTCGTGCTGCTGACCGGCTGGCCGGTGTTGGAGAAGGCGGCCCGCGCGGTGGTGGACGACGGTAGGGCCGCGATCGACGCCGGCGCGGCCGGCCACATCTTCAACCTCGGCCACGGCGTACTGCCCGCGACCGACCCGCAGCTGCTGACCGACCTGGTGTCGCTGGTGCACTCGCTGTGAGCGTCATCGCGGCGGGCAGGAGCGGAGCGACTCGGGAATGAGCCGAGCCTATTGCGTTGTGGGGGGCGGTATTTCGGGCCTCGTCGCCGCCTACCGGCTGCGTGCTGCGGTCGGCGCCGACGCAACGATCACCGTCTTCGATCCGGCCGACCGGCTCGGGGGCATCCTGCGCACCGAGACGCTGGCCGGCCAGGCGATGGACATCGGCGCCGAGGCATTCGTGGTGCGCCGCCCGGAGGTGCCGGCGCTGCTCGCCGAGCTCGGGCTGGGCGGCCTGCAGATCGGCACCACCGGGGTGCGCCCGACCGTCTACGCCGGGGGCCGCATTCATCCGTTGCCGCCCGACACCGTCAACGGCGTCCCCAGCTCGGCGCGGTCGGTCACCGGATTGGTCGACGACGCGACGATCGCCCGGATCGCCGCCGAGCCCGACCGGCCGATGTCGTGGCGGCCCGGTGCCGATCCGGCGGTCGGCGCGGTGGTCGCCGACCGGTTCGGCGAGCAGGTGGTGGCCCGCTCGGTGGACCCGATGCTGGCCGGGGTGTACGCCGGCTCGGCGGCTACGATCGGCATCCGCGCGGCGGTGCCCACGGTGGCCGCCGCGCTGGACGCCGGGGCGACAAGCCTGACCGAGGCGTGCCGTCGGGCGCTGCCCGGCGGCACCCGCGGCCCGGTGTTCGGAGCCATCGAGGGTGGCTACCGGGTGCTGCTCGACGAGTTGGTGCGCCGCACCGGGCTGCGCTGGGTGCAGACCGCCGTGCGGCACATCGCCGCCGACGGGCCCGGGTGGGTGTTGCGCGACGACGAGGGCTCGTCGTTGCGCGCGGATGCGGTGATCGTGGCCGTGCCCGCCCCGCAGCTGCCCGGCCTGGTCGGCGAAATCGCGCCGCGCGCCGCCGCGGCGGCGGCCCGGATACCAGTCGCCTCGGCGGCCGTGCTGGCGATGGCCGTGCCCGGCGGAACCCCGCTGCCGCCGCAGTCCGGGGTGCTGGTGGCCAGCGGAGAGCGCCTGCACACCAAGGCGATCACGCTGTCCAGCCGCAAGTGGGGCTCGCGCGGGAACACCGAGCTGCTGCGAATGTCCTTCGGCCGGTTCGGTGATGCGATCGCGCACACCACCGCCGACGCCGAACTGCAGTCGTGGGCGGTGTCGGATTTGCGCACGGTGTTCGGCATCGCCGTCGACCCGGTCGACGTGCTGGTGTACCGCTGGCTCGATGCCATGCCGCAGTACGGCCCCGGACACGGCGAACTGGCGGCCGAGTTGCGCGCCGACCTGCCGCCCGGGCTGGCCATCACCGGCAACTACATCGACGGGGTGGGGGTGCCGGCGTGTGTGGCCGCCGCGGGCCGCGCCGCCGCGAGCGTGGTGGCCGCCACCGCGCGCCGCTAGCCGTCGGTCCGCGTGGCACCATGGGTGCCATGGCCCGACTGGACTACGACGAGCTCAACGCCACCATCCGCTACGTCATGTTCTCGGCGTTCGCGGTGCAGCCGGGGGCGCTGGGCTATGACGAGGAGGCCCGCGCCGCCGTCGTCGACGAGACCGCCACCTTCCTCAAGCGGCACGAGGACACCGGCGTGGTGGTGCGCGGCATCTACGACGTGGCCGGAATGCGCGCCGACGCCGACTTCATGTTCTGGACCCACGCCGAGCGGGTGGAGTCGCTGCAGGCGCTCTACAGCGACTTCCGCCGCACCACGACGCTGGGCCGCGCCACCCGGCCGGTGTGGAGCAGCGTCGCCCTGCACCGCCCCGCGGAGTTCAACAAGAGCCACGTGCCGGCGTTCCTCGCCGGCGAGGAGCCGGGCAACTACGTCTGCGTGTATCCGTTCGTGCGCTCGCTGGACTGGTATCTGCTGCCCGACGAGGAGCGCCGCAAGATGCTGGCCGACCACGGCATGGCCGCCCGCGGCTACAAGGACGTGCGGGCCAACACGGTGCCGGCGTTCGCCCTCGGCGACTACGAGTGGATTCTGGCCTTCGAGGCGCCCGAGCTGCACCGCATCGTCGACCTGATGCGTGATCTGCGGGCCACCGAGGCGCGCAGGCATGTTCGCGAGGAGATCCCGTTCTTCACCGGCCCGCGCGTCGGGGTGGAGGAGCTGGTCGCGCGGTTGCCGTAGCCCCGGCGGCGCGCTGGCGGCGAACCCGCACTCGGCGCCCCCACGTCGTTTAAAATCCCCTTGCCAGGGGCAGCAACTGCCGGCGACGATCGGGGGCCGAGTGGCGCGGCTGAGTACGACGTCGAAGGTGGCCGCCGCGGCGGGGCTGGCCTCCCTTGCGGTGCTGGCCGGTCTGGGGTTGCTTACCGGTGGCGGGTCCCCCGCGTCGATCCGGACGTTTTTCACCGACTCCGACACCTACATGGTGGCGGTCGCGGTGGTGGCGTCGGGTGTCGCGGCGGTCAGCGCCCGGATGGCCCGGGGCCGGATGCGCGCCGCCTGGGTGTCACTCGTGGTGGGACTCCTGGGATTCGCGGTCGGGTCGGCGATCTGGCTCGGTTACGTGCTCACCCGGCGCGTCCCGCCGTATCCCTCGGTGGCCGACGCCGCCTACCTCGTGCTGCCGATCGCCGTGGGGACGACGCTGGTGCTGCTGGCCACCGGACTGAGCCGGTCGTCGCGCACCCGGCTGATCCTGGACGGGCTGATGGTGGCCGCTTCTTTCGCCATCGTGGTGTGGGCCGGGTTCCTGGACGAGGTCTGGAGGGCGGCCGCGCAGGACGAGTTCAAGATCGCGGTGTCGATGACCTACCCGGTGCTCGACGCGGCGGTGCTCACGATCGCCATTCTGATACTGGCCCGCGCCCAGTCGGGGCAGCGGCTCACGCTGGCACTGCTGGCCGCCGCGGTGGCCAGCATCGCCGTCGCGGACGGCTACTTCGTCTACCTGGCGGCGACGAACAAGCAGGAGAGCAACGGTTGCTCTCCTGCTTGTTCG
>WBZP01001120.1_pt1 | contig 34020 bp, 27 predicted proteins | sample 5204301 | NCBI WGS metagenome assembly WBZP01 (sample SAMN12412401, study PRJNA552823) | activated sludge metagenome | isolation source: activated sludge from nitrification reactor of wastewater treatment plant... | place: USA: Pennsylvania | collected 2017 | reverse complement strand
ATCCCAACACCCCCACCGGCCCGATCAAGGACCGCTGGACCAACCGCAAGTTCGACAACCGTCTGGTCAACCCCGCCAACCGGCGCAAGTTGAGCGTGATCGTGGTGGGCACCGGCCTGGCTGGCGCTTCGGCCGGCGCCACCTTGGGTGAAGCTGGCTACCACGTGAAGACGTTCTTCTACCAAGATTCCCCACGACGCGCGCACTCAATTGCCGCCCAAGGCGGCATCAACGCGGCCAAGAACTACATGGAGGACGGCGACTCGACGTTCCGCCTCTTCTACGACACGGTCAAAGGCGGCGACTACCGCAGCCGCGAATCCAACGTGTATCGACTGGCCGAGGTCAGCGCCAACATCATCGATCAGTGCGTGGCTCAAGGCGTGCCGTTCGCGCGTGACTACGGCGGCCTGCTCGACAACCGCTCGTTTGGTGGTGTGCAGGTCTCCCGCACCTTCTATGCCCGTGGTCAGACCGGACAGCAGTTGCTGATCGGTGCCTACCAGGCCTTGGAGCGCCAGGTGGCTGCCGGCACGGTCGAGCCCTACAGCCGCCACGAGATGCTGGAACTGATCGTGGTTGACGGTCGGGCGCGCGGCATCGTGGCCCGCGACATGGTCAGCGGCGAGATCGAGACTCACCTCGCCGACGTCGTCGTACTCGCCACCGGCGGCTACGGCAACGTCTTCTTCCTGTCCACCAACGCAATGGGCTGCAACGTGACTGCCACATGGCGGGCCCACCGCAAGGGCGCCTACATGGCCAACCCCTGCTACACCCAGATCCACCCGACCTGCATTCCGGTCTCCGGCGACCACCAGTCGAAGTTGACCTTGATGAGTGAGTCACTGCGCAACGACGGCCGCATCTGGGTGCCCAAGAACGCCGAGGACCGCGACAAGGACCCCCGCCAGATTCCCGAGGAGGACCGCGACTACTACCTGGAGCGGATCTATCCGGCCTTCGGCAACCTGGTCCCCCGCGACATCGCCTCTCGTGCGGCGAAATACCAGTGCGACGACGGCAAGGGCGTCGGGCCTGGCGGCCTGGGTGTTTATCTCGACTTCGCCGACGCGATCGCGCGCCTGGGCCGCGATGCGGTCGAGGCGAAGTACGGCAACCTCTTCGACATGTATCAGCGGATCACCGGGGAGAACCCCTATGAGGTGCCGATGCGGATCTACCCGGCTGTCCACTACGTGATGGGCGGCCTGTGGGTGGACTACGACCTGCAGTCGAACCTGACCGGGCTCTATGTCACCGGTGAAGCCAACTTCTCCGATCACGGCGCCAACCGCCTCGGTGCTTCGGCGCTGATGCAGGGTCTGGCCGACGGCTACTTCGTGTTGCCCAACACCATCCGTGACTATCTCGCCGACGGACCATTCGACCCGATCGATGAGACTCACCCCGATGTCGTGGCGGCTCGCCAGTCGGTCGAGGACCGGATCCAGCGGTTCATGTCGATCGGCGGCACTCGCTCGGCTGACAGCTATCACAAGGAACTCGGCCACATCATGTGGGAGTACTGCGGGATGGAGCGCACCAAGGAGGGCCTGATCCACGCGATCGAGAAGATCCGCGAACTCAAGGCCGACTTCTGGAGCAACCTGCGCGTGCTGGGCACAGCCGACAGCCTGAACCAATCGCTGGAGAAGGCTGGCCGAGTCGCTGACTTCTTGGAGTTGGGCGAACTCATGTGCATCGACGCCCTCAACCGGCGCGAGTCCTGCGGCGGCCACTTCCGCGCCGAGTCGCAGACCGAAGACGGCGAGGCGCTGCGTCACGACGACGAGTTCGCCTATGTGGCGGCCTGGGAGTTCGGTGGCGGCGCTGACGGAGAGCAGATGGCGGCTCCGGTGTTGCACAAGGAAGATCTGATCTACACGGCGATCGAGATGAAGCAGAGGTCCTACAAGTGAAGTTGACGCTCAAGATCTGGCGGCAGGCCAACGCGTCGGCCACGGGTGCGATGCACACCTACAAGTTGGACAACGTGTCCCCGGACATGTCGTTCTTGGAGATGCTCGACGTACTCAACGAGGACCTGAACGCCAAGGGCGAGGAGCCGATCGCGTTCGACTCTGACTGTCGTGAAGGCATCTGCGGGATGTGTGGCCTGATGATCAACGGCCACGCCCACGGCCCTGAGGTGACCACCACCTGTCAGTTGCACATGCGGTCCTTCAAGGACGGCGACGTGATCACGATCGAGCCTTGGCGTGCCGACGCCTTCCCGGTGCTCAAGGACCTGTGTGTCGATCGCTCCGCTTTCGATCGGATCATCCAGCAGGGTGGCTTCATCTCCGCCAACACCGGTGCTGCACCGGAGGCCAACAACTTGCCGGTCAACAAAGCCGATGCAGACCGCGCCTTCAGCGTGGCGACCTGCATCGGGTGCGGCGCCTGCGTGGCAGCGTGCCCGAACGGATCGGCGTCGCTGTTTATGGGCGCAAAGGTGACCCACTTGGGCCTCCTCCCCCAGGGCCAACCGGAGCGCGAGACCCGCGTGGTCAACATGGCGGCTCAGCACGACCACGAAGGCTTCGGCGGCTGCACCAACATCGGTGAGTGCGCGGCGGCGTGCCCCAAGGAGATCCCGCTCGACGTGATCAGCCAGCTCAACAAAGACTTGCGCACGGCGATCAAGCGCGGCCACTGACACAGCTCACTTCCGTCGGTTGAGCTCGGCCGTCGATCAAACCCGTCGGTTGAGCCTGTCGAAACCACTCGGTTGAGCTGGGCCGTCGGTTGAGCCTGTCGAAACCACGACTGACCCGTCGGTTGAGCCTGTCGAAACCACGTCGGTTGAGCTCGGCCGTGGGTTGAGCTGGGTCTTCGGTTGAGCTGGGCCGTCGGTTGAGCCTGTCGAAACCACGTCGGTTGAGCTGGGTCGTCGGTTGAGCCTGTCGAAACCAACGGCCCCTCATCCCGCACCATCTGTTCAGCGTCCACCCCCTGGTTTCGACACGGCGGCTCCGCCGCCTGCTCAACCGACGGGGGCTCGTACGCCGCCTGCTCAACCGACGGGGGCTCGCCCCCTCCGTCGATTAAACCCGTCGAAACCACGACTGACCCGTCGGTTGAGCTCGGCCGTCGGTTGAGCTGGGCCGTCGGTTGAGCCTGTCGAAACCATCGGCCCCTCGTCCCGCACCAGCTGTTCAGCGTCCACCCCCTGGTTTCGACACGGCGGCTCCGCCGCCTGCTCAACCGACGGGGGCTCGTACGTCGGTTGAGCCTGTCGCAACCACGCTGCGTCGGTTAAGCCGCTGCGTCGGGTGAGCCTGCCGAAACCACTCCCAATTTCCCGTCGGTTGAGCCGCCGCCGAGGGCGGCGTGTCGAAACCACGGCCACAGATGGGGCGAAGTGTGTCCCTATTGTCCGAAGTTGTAATCCGACTTAGGATCAGATTCGCCGCGGGCGCCGGGCCCGCCGCTGCAATCTGTGGGGGCACCATGCAGCAACGTCGTACGCCTGCGTTCCTGTTGAGCCTGATGCTGCTGCTCACTGTGGGGTGGCTTGTGCCCGGCGCTGCGACCGCTCAGACCGACCACGGCGAGCGCGACGTGATCAGGATCGACAACTCCAACCGGGTGAGGGGCGAGACCAAATTTGTCCGGGGCACGGTCAACGCCGCGGTGATCGATGGCCGCAAAGGCAGTCGCACCCTCTATGCGGTGCAGACCGACTCCGCGCTGGTGCGGATCAAGACCAATCGCCAACTCCCTGACGGCGCCACATTCGCAGGCTGGGTGACCACCGGCCAGACCAGTCGAGTCATGAGCGCCCAAGTCACTGCGACGGCTGCCGCACCTGTGTCGAGTGTGGGCCACACCGCCTATGTCGCGATGCCCAACGGGGTCGGGACCTACCCGACCAACTCCGAGATCGCGTCCTACGTCGACACCGCGCTGGGCCACTGGGCCGCCGACTTGCCGACGGGAATCAGCTCATTCACCCGCAGTGGCGCGATCACTTCCTACGACTCCACCCAGATCACGGCCGCGAACTGCGGCAACGCGATCTCCTCACCCAACGCAGTCTGGGCTGAGGCCGCTGCGGCCTTCCCAGGCGTGGATTTCGCCAGCGGGACCAACCACCTCGTCGTACTCCTTCCGCAAAGCTGTGAGGGTGGCCTGGAATACGGCGCCGGCTCCCCCGGCTCGGCCAATGGCGGCGGCAAGGTGTTGACCTTCGCGAGCACGAAGTACCTCAACACGCTGATTCATACCCTGGGCCACAATCTCGGTTTCGGGCACGGCAACCTCTACAACAACCTCACGATGAGCGAAGACGACGCCTGTGACGTCTATTCGGTGATGGGCTTGGATCTCTTCAAGACGAACCTCACCAGCCTCGACACCGGCCACCGCGTGCTCTTGGGGTACGACGGCACCGGCGAGGTGCAAACGTTTCCGTCATCCACTGTGGGCTCGACCACCGTCACGCTGACCGCTCGTGGCGAGGCGAGTGGATTGCGTGGGCTGAGGCTGGTCGAACCAGGCACCAACAAGGAATTCTTCGTCGACTACCGCGGCGCGACTGGCCGGGATGCGGGATCGCTCTATGCGCCCGGCACTGATTCGGTGTGCCAGAAGCGGTTCGCCCCTGGCCTCTCCCTGACCGCCGCGGGCGCGAAGGGTGGCGAGACGGCGCTGTTTGCTGCTCCGGGCGGACAGGCTTTCATCGGAGTTGGACAGTCGATCAGTTCGCCGAGCCAGCAGATCACGGTGTCGCTCAACTCCATGTCGGGCGCCACCGCATCGGTCACCGTCAACTACACACCGCTGGCCAACTTCAGCGCGGCCCCGAAGCCCACCATCGTCGGCACAGTAGCCAAAGGCAACACGGTCACCGCCAGCGCCGCCGGTTGGTCACCGACGCCTGAGGGTCAGACCTATCAGTGGTTGATCTATGGCACTCCGGCCTACACCGAGACCGGCGAGTTGGCCACCGGCCCCAGCTTCACCATCTTGGACAGCGACGTGGGCCAAGAGTTGTCTGTGCGGGTGACGAGCACGAAGTCCGGCTATATCCCGACCACGACTACCTCCAACCCGGTCGTCATCGCAGGGCCGGCGGTGATCGCGAGTGCTCCGAAGCCCACCGTGACGGGATACCCACGCGTGGCGGAAGTGTTGACCGCAAACCCGGGCACCTACCCCGTGGGAGCCGACGTCGGTATCGAATGGCAACAAAGCGTCGGCACTGGATGGGAACTTGTCGGCTACGGCAACACGCTGACCTTGACTCCGGCCCTGCTCGGCAAGACCCTCCGGGTGCGGGTGGTGGCCACCATGAGTGGCTTCACGAGCACCGAGGCGTTCTCGGCCAACGTCGGCCCGATCCTGGAGCCGTTCAAGCAACTCACCGTTGGCTCGCCGTACTTCACTGGCCGGTTGAAGACCTACCGGTACCTCACCGCATACCCAGGCACCTGGACCACCAGCACCACCTTCAAATATCAGTGGAACGCCGACGGAGTCCCGATCTACAAAGCCACCGGCAAGCGGCTCTATCTGCGCAAAGCCCAACGCGGCAAGATGATCACAGTCACCGTGACCGGCTCCAAGAGCGGCTACAAGACGGCGACTGCGACCTCTCCCGCACGCGGGCCGGTGCTGCGCTAGGCGGGCTGGCCCAGAGCGAACTCCGTGAGTTTGGTCCACCCGATCTCAGGATCAAAGGCATAGAGCCAGAAGCTCCTGACCTCGAAGGTGCACTCGAAGTCGGCCATCTCATCAAACGCGCGGTCCATGGCGGCCCCGTCGATGCCGTGGGCGATGGTGACGTGCGGGTGGTAGGGAAATTCGATATCGACGGCCAAGGGCCCAGTCGCAACAGCGCCGGCTAGCTGTTCGCATTCGGAGATGCCGCTGGCGAGTGCGATGAAGACGACCGGAGACACCGGGCGGAAGGTGCCGGTGCCACGCAGGTGGACCTCGAAGGGAGCGATTGTGCTGGCGACCCCGCGCAAGTGCTCGATGACGTGATCCAACTCGCCGCTGATTTGGACCGGCGGAACCAGAGTGACGTGACTCGGGATCTGCCGGGCAGCCTCATCACCGAGGGAGAGCCGATAGCTCTGCAACTCGATGCCGCACTCGTCAGGCAACGCGATCGAGACCCCGATCATTGACATGACAGGCAACTTAGCGAACTACTGGCTGCGCGGGATGAATCCCAGCCGGTCATAGACATCAGCCAAGGTGCGTTCAGCAACTTCATTGGCTTTGTCGGCACCCTTGCGCAGGATGTGGTCCAATTCCGCGCGGTCGGCCAGCAGTTCAGTGGTCCGGTTGCGGATCGGGGTGACGAACTCGACCACCACGTCGGCGAGATCCTTCTTCAATGCGCCGTATCCGGCTCCGTCGTACGACGAGACGAGGTCGTCGATCGCGCGGCCGCTCAACGCTGAATAGATGGTCAACAGGTTGGAGACCCCTGGCTTGGCCTCCTCGTCAAAGCGGACCTCGGTGTCGGAGTCAGTCACGGCCGATCGGATCTTCTTTGCCGAGACCGACGGCTGCTCCAGCAGATCGATGATGCCGGTGGGCGAGGACGAAGACTTGCTCATCTTCTTGGTCGGATCCTGCAGGTCCAGAATCTTGGCGGTCTCCTTGAGGATGTAGGGCTCGGGGAGACGGAAGGTCTTCTTGAAGCGGTGGTTGAACCGCTGCGCCAGATCGCGGGTGAGTTCGAGGTGCTGGCGCTGGTCCTCCCCCACCGGGACGTATTGCGGTCGGTAGAGCAAGATATCGGCGGCCTGCAGGATCGGGTAGGTAAACAGCCCAACCGATGCGGCCCCCTCGCCGCCCTTGGCGGCCTTGTCTTTGAACTGAGTCATGCGCCGCGCCTCGCCGAAGGCGGTGATGCACTGCAGGACCCAACCCAACTGCGCGTGCGCAGGCACATGCGACTGCACAAACAGCGCGCAACGATCTGGGTCCAAGCCGACGGCGATCAGTTGTGCCGTGGCCGCATAGACGCGCTCCCGCAGCGCCTTGGGGTCGAAATCGACCGTGATCGCGTGCTGGTCGACAACGGTGTAGAAAGTGTCGAACTCATCCTGCAACGCCACCCACTGCCGCACCGCACCCAGGTAGTTGCCGAAGTGAAACGAGTCGGCGGTCGGCTGGATCCCGGAGAGCACGCGCGGACGCGCAGTAGGAGTCGTGGACATAGGGGCCATCTTCTCAGCCGTGCCGCACCGAGTGCCAACCGCCCGACTGAATCCCCCCAAAGGGTTATGTCCGCCGCCGTGGTCCCTCCTTAGAGTGCATTGCGGCGAGTGCGAACTCGCCCGCGTCCTGGAGGCTTTGAGCATGCACCCTCGCCGATCGATCGCACTACTCGTTGCGCTTCTCATGGCACTGGCTACCTGGCTCACCCCGGGGGCAGCCACCGCTGATCCGCCCGATGACCAGCGCAAGGTCGTCAAGATCGACAACCGGGGCAAGGTCAAAGGGCCGGCTCAGGTCTTGCGTGGCACCTTGCTCGCGGCCGCGATCGAGGGGCGCAAGGGCAAGCGCACGGTCTATGCCGTCCACAGCCAGGGGCGTGCCCACCCCCTCAAAGTCGCAAAGGGGCAGAAACTGCCGGCCAATGGTGACTTCGAGGGATTGGTCACCGTTGGATCCGACCCTGGTCAGATCGTGACCGCGACGATCACCGAGGCCGCAGTCGCGAATGCGGTCAGTGCCCGAGCCCACGCGTCGTACGTCGCCTACCCAGCCGGAGTGGGCACCTACCCAACCGAGAGCGCCATGGCCGCCACCGTCGACCAGGCTGACGCTCACCTAGCGTCGGATCTGCCCACAGGCATTAGTTCCTTCGCCCGCAACGGTCTGAAGACCTACACCTCCACGAAGGTGACGGCGGCGAACTGCCAGGAGGCGATGTCGAGCCCGTTCACCGCCTGGAACGAGGCTGCTGCTGTGGCCTATCCGGGTGTGGATTTCGTCAATGGAGCCGCCAACCACCTGGTCATGTTGTTGCCTGAATCATGTGCGGCGGGCGGGATCCTCGGCGTTGGGACGATGGGTCTGCCCAACGAGGGCGGCTTCACCATGGCGTTTGCCAGCGACACCGACACGGTCATTCACGAGTTGGGGCACAACCTGGGTTTTGGCCACGCCAACCTCTACAACACCGACAACGCAACAGAGTCCGCGTACTGCGACATCTATTCGGTCATGGGATTCGGACTGGATGTGCCCAATCACACCGCGCTCGGCACCGGGCACCGATCGTTGCTGGGCTTTGCCTCAGCGAGTGAGATGACCACGCTGCCCGCGACGACCGTGGGGTCGACCACCTACACCTTGACCGGGCGAGGTGAGAGTTCAGGCCTGCGCGGCCTCAAACTCATCGAGCCAGGGACCAATCGGGTCTACTACGTCGACTACCGATCCGCGACCGGACGTGACGCCGGACAGGCCTACACCAGCAATGGAGAAGCCTGTGGGCTCCAATACGCGCCGGGTGTGGCGCTGACGACGACAGGCGCGGACCCCACGGAGACCGCGCTGATCCCAGGGCCCATTGGCAGGGCCTATGCCTCGGTTGGCGAGACGCTCAGCACCTTGACTAGTCAGATCCAGGTCAAGGTCAACTCCATGAGTGGCTCGACCGCCAGTGTTACGGTCACCTACACCCCGTTGGCCAACTTCACCACGAGCCCTAAACCGACGATCGTCGGCACGGTGACCCGCGGGAGCACGGTCTCGGCCAGCGCTCCAGGTTGGTCACCCACACCTGAGACCCAGACCTTCCAATGGCGGATCGACGGCCAAGTGGTGGCAAACGGGCCGACGTACCTGATCGAGGACCACTACGTGGAGAGTGGACTCTCGGTGGCGGTCACCAGCACCAAGACAGGCTACGTCCCGACCACGACAGTCTCCGACGAGGTGCAGGTCATGGGCCCGCCCCTGATGGATAACCCGCCCGTTCCCATGGTCGTTGGGATTGCCAAGCCAGGCCAGACACTCACCGTCGATACCGGCACCTATCCCGAGGGCGCATTCACGACCCTCGATTGGTCGATCAGCAGTGCCCAGGGCTGGCAGGTTCTCGACTCCGGCGACACTCTGGTGGTCACCCCCGCGATGGAGGGCAGGATGCTCAAGGTGCGGGTCACTGCATCCAAGAGTGGATTCATGTCCACCGAGGTCTACTCCGAGCCCTTCGGCCCGATCGTGGGTGATCTCAAACCACTCACGGTCGGCACGCCGTACTTCACCGGCCGGATGAAGACCTACCGCTACTTAACCGCCTATCCAGGGACCTGGACCAGTGGCACCACGTTCAGATACCAGTGGAACGCCAATGGCGTGCCGATCCTCAACGCGACCAAGAAGAGGCTCTACCTGCGCCGAGCCCAGCGGGGTCAGATGATCACGGTGACGGTGACTGGCTCCCAGGCCGGCTACCTCACCGCATCGGCCACCAGCGCGGCGAGAGGACCCGTGCAACGTTGAGAAGTGGCCCACCCGGATCTCCATGAAGGTGGGCCACGGCTGCGCCTACAGAGCAGCCAGGGCGGCGTTGAATGTCGCCGAGGGCCGCATCACGGCCGCAGTGAGTTCGGGATCGGGGCGGTAGTAGCCGCCCAGGTCTGCGGGCGCACCTTGCACAGCCAGCAGTTCCTCGGTGATCACTGACTCGTTCTCGGCCAGTGCAACCGCCAGTGGGGCGAAGCGGGCCGCCAGATCGGCGTCGTCGGTCTGCTTGGCCAACTCGTCGGCCCAGTAGGAGGCGAGGTAGAAGTGCGAGCCGCGGTTGTCGATGGTGCCCAAACGACGTCCCGGAGAGCGGTTCTCATCGAGGAATCGCGCGTTGGCCAGGTCCAGCGTCTTGGCGAGCACGCCAGCCCCGGCGTTGCCGGTGACTTCGGCGTACTTGGCAAACGACTCGGCCAAAGCGAGGAACTCACCAAGGCTGTCCCAGCGCAGGTAGTTCTCCTTCACCAACTGCTGCACGTGCTTGGGCGCAGACCCACCCGCACCGGTCTCAAACAAGCCACCCCCCTGAATCAGAGGTACGACGGACAGCATCTTGGCGCTCGTTCCGAGTTCAAGGATCGGGAACAGATCGGTGTTGTAGTCACGCAGCACGTTGCCGGTGACCGAGATGGTGTTGAGGCCCTGGCGAATCCGCTCTACCGAACGCTTGGTGGCCTCCACCGGTGAGGCGATCGAGATGTCCAGACCCTCGGTGTCGTGGTCGGCCAGGTAGCGCTGCACCAGGGTGATCAGGTTGGCGTCGTGGGCGCGGGTGTGGTCGAGCCAGAAGATGGCCGGGTCGCCGGTTGCCCGAGCGCGGGTGACCGCCAACTTGACCCAGTCGCGGATCGGCACGTCCTTGGTCTGGCAGGCCCGCCAGATATCTCCCTCGACGACGTCGTGCTCGATCAGCATCCCGCCGGCTTGGTTGACCACACGCACAGTGCCCTCAGCCGGGATCTCGAAGGTCTTGTCGTGTGAGCCGTATTCCTCAGCGGCCTGGGCCATCAGGCCCACGTTGGGCACCGAGCCCATCGTGGCCGGGTCATAGGCGCCGTGGGCGCGGCAGTCGTCGATCACCACCTGGTAGATCCCGGCGTACGACGAGTCTGGGATCACGGCGAGGGTGTCTTGCTCTTGACCATCGGCGTTCCACATGTGCCCCGAGGTGCGGATCATGGCTGGCATCGAGGCGTCCACGATCACGTCAGAAGGCACGTGCAGGTTGGTGATGCCGCGGTCGGAATCGACCATCGCCAACGCGGGCCCCTCTGCCAGTCCACGCTCGAAGGCGGCCTTGATCTCGGCGCCGTTGGGGAGGTCGCCAAGTCCGGCGAAGATCGCGGCCAGTCCGTTGTTGGCGCTGAGTCCGGCGGCGGCCAAGTCGTCGCCGTACTCGGCGAAGACATCGGCGAAGTAGGCCTTCACCACGTGGCCGAAAATGATCGGGTCAGAGACCTTCATCATGGTGGCCTTGAGGTGGGCCGAGAACAGCACACCCTCAGCCTTGGCACGGGCTACCTGCTCGGCCAAGAATTCGTCCAAAGCGGCTGCACGCATCACGGTGCCGTCGACCACCTCGCCAGCCAGCACCGGAATTGACTCCCGCAGCACCTCGACCGTGCCGTCCGCCTTGTGGAGTTCGATCCGCAGCACGTCATCGGCAGGCAGGATCACCGACTTCTCGTTGTGCCTGAAGTCGTCGGCCGTCATCGTGGCCACGTTGGTCTTGGAGTCCGCACTCCACGCACCCATCGAGTGCGGATGCTTGCGGGCGTAGGCCTTCACCGACTCAGGCGCGCGACGGTCGGAGTTGCCTTCGCGCAGGACCGGGTTGACCGCCGACCCCTTGACCTTGTCGTACGACGCCCGCACCGCCTTCTCCTCGGCGCTGGTCGGGTTGTCGGGGTAGTCGGGGAGGTCGTAGCCCTGGCGCTGCAACTCGGCGATGGCCGCCTTTAATTGCGGGATCGAGGCAGAGACGTTGGGCAGTTTGATGATGTTGGCGTTGGGGGTTTTGGCCAGTTCGCCAAGTTCGGAGAGGGCGTCGCCCACCTGCTGCTCGGGGCTGAGTCGCTCTGGGAACTGCGCCAAGATGCGCCCCGCCAAGGAGATGTCGCGGGTCTCCACATCCACCCCGGCCGCACCGGCATAGGCCTGGATGATCGGCAAGAACGAGTAGGTCGCCAGCAGCGGCGCTTCGTCGGTGTGGGTGTAGATGATCGCGTCGCTCACGTCGTCTCCTCGTGTCTGACTGCACGACCTCGTGCAGGTCCGGGCGGATGCCGAAGATCTCTTGATATCAAGATATCGCGGATGTGCTTGGTGCGCGTAGTCGCCTGGCGTGAACTACGCTGCGGGGCCGGAAGCGCGTCATAGCCCGCCTCCCCATGCGTCACTTCTGTGCCCGATCACTCGGATCGGGCCACTCGTCAAGGAGACTCCGTGTCTGCATCAGCACCAACCACCCTTAACAAGGTGGCCGCCGAATTCCTCGGCACCTTTGTCCTCGTCTTCGGTGGCTGTGGTTCCGCCGTACTGGCCGCCAACTTCCCCGACGCCAAGACCAACACCCTCGGTATCGGCCTGGTTGGCGTGTCGATCGCCTTCGGTCTGACCGTGCTCACCATGGCCTACGCCGTCGGTCACATCTCGGGTGGCCACTTCAACCCGGCCGTGACCATCGGCACTTTCTTGGCCGGCCGCACCCCTGCCAAGGACGTCGCGGTCTACATCGTGACCCAGTTGGTCGCCGGTGTCGTGGCCGGTGGCGCCCTCTATGCCATCGCCTCCGGCAAGTCCGGCTTCGACGCCTCAGCAGGCTTCGCCGCCAACGGCTACGGCGCGCACTCCCCCGGCGGCTACACCCTGATCGCCTGCCTCTTGATCGAGGTCATCCTGACCGCTGTGTTCCTCTGGGTGATCCTGGGCACTACCGACACTCGCGCGCCGAAGGGTTTTGCCCCGATCGCGATCGGTCTGGCCCTCACCCTGATCCACCTGATCAGCATCCCGGTGACCAACACCTCGGTGAACCCGGCACGTTCCTTCGGTGTCGCTCTCTACGCCGGTGGCCCCTACCTGGGCCAGGTCTGGTTGTTCTTCGTGGCTCCGCTGATCGGCGCCGCGATTGCTGGTCTCAGCTACAAGGCACTGTTTGGTCAGCGGTCCGACGTGGCCACGCTCGAAGAGGCCATGGACTCCTGAGTTCACCTCTCCCGTGTGCCCTGGCCCCTTGGGTCGGGGCACACTGCTTTTCGCAGAGATGAGCAGAGATGATCGGGCGCAACGCACCCGGACGGCGTACGGCGAGAGCAGCGATTCCTGCTAGCGTCGGAGGTGCTCAGCACAGGTGGTGCTGAGCCTCGTTTCGTGCCGTTCGCAAGGAGTCGCGTCGTGAGCACAACCCCTCTCAAGATCGCCGTCACAGGTGCTGCTGGCCAGATCGGCTACAGCCTGCTCTTCCGTCTCGCCAGCGGATCGCTGCTCGGGCCAGACCGTCCCGTGAAACTGCAGTTGCTGGAGATCACCCCTGCGCTGAAGGCGCTGGAAGGCGTGGTCATGGAGTTGGACGACTGTGCCTTCCCCACCCTGGCTGGCGTTGAGATCGGCGATGACCCGGAGAAGATGTTTGACGGTGTGAACCTCGCCCTCCTCGTCGGTGCGCGGCCGCGCGGTCCGGGCATGGAGCGCGGTGATCTGCTGGAGGCCAACGGCGCGATCTTCACCGCTCAGGGCAAGGCGCTCAACAAGGTGGCCGCAGACGACGTACGCATCGGAGTCACCGGCAACCCGGCCAACACCAACGCCCTGATCGCGATGACCAATGCCCCTGACATCCCCAAGGAACGCTTCTCCGCGCTGACCCGCCTCGACCACAACCGCGCCATCTCGCAGTTGGCGGCCAAGACCGGCGCCTCGGTGACCGAGATCAAGAAGATGACGATCTGGGGCAACCACTCAGCCACGCAGTACCCCGACATCTTCCACGCCGAAGTCGGCGGCCAGAACGCTGCCGAATTGGTCAACGACCAGGGCTGGTTGGAGAGCAACTTCATCCCCACCGTCGCCAAGCGCGGTGCCGCCATCATCGAGGCCCGCGGGTCGTCGTCGGCGGCCTCTGCCGCCAGCGCAACCGTCGATGCCGCCCGTGACTGGCTGCTCGGCTCGGCCGCAGACGATTGGGTGTCGATGGCGGTGGTCTCCGACGGTTCCTATGGCGTGCCGGAGGGGCTGATCTCCTCCTTCCCGGTGACCACCTCCGGTGGGGACTGGTCGATCGTCCAAGGACTGGAGATCAACGACTTCTCCCGGGCCAAGATCGATGCCTCCGTCGCCGAACTCGCCGAAGAGCGCGACGCAGTCACCGAACTGGGCCTGATCTGAGATGACTGCTCAACTCCTCGACGGCACGCGCACTGCGACCACGATCAAGTCCGAGCTCACCGAGCGGGTCGCCGCGCTCAAGGCCAAAGGGGTCACCCCAGGTCTCGGCACACTGCTGGTAGGCGATGACCCTGGTAGCCGTTGGTATGTCAACGGCAAGCACAAGGACTGCGCGGAGGTCGGGATCGAGTCGATCCGCGTGGAGTTGCCCGAGGTGGCCTCGCAAGAAGAGATCGAAGCCGCCGTACGCGAACTCAACGAGGACCCTTCCTGCACCGGCTACATCGTGCAGTTGCCGCTCCCCCGTGGCCGCGATGAGAACCGTGTGCTCGGCCTGATCGATCCGGCCAAAGACGCCGACGGTCTGCACCCGACCAACCTCGGTTGGCTGGTGTTGGGCAAGCAGGCCCCGCTTCCGTGCACGCCTGCCGGAATCGTGGAGTTGCTTCGTCGGCACGACGTGCCGATCGCTGGCGCCGAGGTCTGCGTAGTCGGCCGTGGGATCACGGTTGGTCGGCCATTGGGGTTGCTGCTGACTCGACGTTCGGAGAATGCCACCGTCACGTTGTGTCACACCGGCACGCGCGACCTGGCCGAGCACGTACGTCAGGCCGACATCGTGGTGGCGGCCGCTGGTGTGCCCAGCATCATCACCGCCGAGATGGTCAAGCCTGGCGCGGCTGTGCTCGACGTGGGTGTGTCTCGAGTCGATGGCAAGATCGCGGGCGACGTCGATGACGACGTGCGCTCGGTGGCGGGCTGGGTGTCCCCCAACCCCGGTGGGGTTGGTCCGATGACCCGGGCCATGTTGTTGTCCAACATCGTCGAGATCGCCGAGCAGCGCCTCTCCTCGTGAGTCGACTGCGCAAGCCCCAGACCATCGGTGGGGTGATCTACCTCGCCGTGGTCGCGGCTGCCCTGGTCGGTCTCGCCCTGGTGCCGTGGTGGAGTTGGCGACGTGGCGTGATCGTGATCGGGGTGGCGCTGATCATTGGCGCGGTCGCCCGCGCCGCGCTGGACGAACACGCCTCGGGGATGTTGGCGGTGCGCAGCAAGTGGTTCGACCTAGCCGCCATGGTTGGCGTCGGAGTCGTTTTGATCGCACTTGCGGTGGGAATCCCGGATCAGCCAGGGCTATAGGCAGGCTCGCGGGCGACCGCCCCTTTGCATCACCCGACCGCGCCCCGGTGGGTCGCTGGTGGCTGACCCTGGATCGTGTGGACGGCTAGTAATAGAGCGAGATTGCGCCCGGACGACGTACCCCAGCGGTGTTGCCGCCATTGTTCGCCAGACCGGTGGTGAAGATCGTGGTCGTGGCCGCATTGAAGCTAGACCCGCCGCCGCCGCCAGCACCTGCCGAGGCACCCACCAGGACGCCGTTAGTGCCAGTTTGGTTGGTGTTGACGGCCATGGCAGAGCCGGATCCCCCGCCTGCGTAGCCGCCCCCGCCTGCGCCGCTGGCGAAGCTGTAACCATTGGTTGCGGTGACCAAGATGCCGTCGGCTCCACTGCCGGTAGGTGGGGCAGCACCAGCGCCACCGGCGGTGCGGGTCGTGGAGGTGACCACCGTTCCACCTCCGGTGAAGGTGGGCTGCGCGGTTGCGGCCCCTGCAGTCGCACCAGAAGCGCCATTGCCCCCGGGCAGGCTTGCGGAAAAGTTGCTGGCGTTGGTCAGGGTCAGCCCGGCAGCCGCTCCGTTGCCTTCAGCGTTCCCACCCGCACCCCCGGTATACGTCCAGGCGTAGTTGGTGGTCTGGAAGCCGGAGTATCCGCCCGCTCCGCCGCCGCCACCGGCCACCACCAACGGCGTTGACCCGCGCAGAATCGCGCTCCCCCCGCCACCGGAGCCTCCTGTGAAGCCGTTGCCGTTCGCGGTGCTGCCTCCGGCGCCGTATCCGCCGCCACCGGCGGACCCAGCAGTACCAACACTGCGGTTCCCACCAGCGCCGACGATCAGGGTCAGGACCTCACCCGGTGTCACCGGGATGCTCCCGGTCAGCAAGGCTCCAGAGCCGCCGATCCGGGTGGCGGCACTCCCGCCGCCACCGCCGCCAGCTATGGAGAAGCAGATCGAAGTCACGCCGGCGGGCACCGTCCAGTTGACGCTGGTCCTCACTGCCGAAGTCGACGAAGGCGCGGTCGCGAGATAGGTCGGGGACACCACCCCGATTAGTGCCTGGCATCCGCTCACCGCAAAGGCAGGCGCCGGCGTGGAAGCAACCACCACTGGCACGGTCCACATCAGACCGCTGGCCACCGTCCGTCGTGTTGGAGTGAATGCTGTCCGGACACCCGTCGTCACGTCTTGGTCCTTTGATCCGAGTCGTCGTTGATAGTTCAACCATTGCACTCAATAAAGCCAGTTATGTCCATATCTGTAGGGGTGTGCCCTATTTGCGGCATTCTTGATAGGTGGTGGGGGTGTGCGCAAGAGCCTGAGCCAGGCTTGCTACGAAACATTGAGAGGCGAGGATCTGCTCGGCTCAGGTTTCGAAGCGGGCCACCCAGTAGGTCACGCCGTACGGTGCATCGGCGTAATCCACTTGCACGCGCGAACGGTCCGGCAGAGAGGCCAATCCACGCAGGCCCTGGGCGAGCAGCAGATCACCGAGTAGGTGGTCGATCTGGTCGAACCCTTGGCCGGTCCGAATCGCTGCGTCGATGGCGGCATCAAACTGCTCAGCCCTGGGGTCGAAGTGCCCGGGCGCCTTCTCGGTGCGCATGGCGCTGCCCGAAGCGACCACGACCAGGTCATCGGATGTGGGGTCGATCTCGATGCCAAGGCTTTCGACGATGCGGACTCCCAGCGGAACGCGCACCCCACGTTGGCGAGCGGCCTCGTCAACGGGATCGCAGAGGACCCGCGCCGCGCCAAGCCAAGCCGCTGCCTGGCGGCACGCGGAGCGAAGTTCGGCGACCGGGTCGGTGCGACCGGAGTACGCCGAGAGCAGCGCCGGCACAGGTGGCAGCAGGATCGCTTTCACTGCAATCCCCGAATCGCTCGCTGCGGTGCCAGACGCCCGGCGATCACGTTGGCCATGTCGACGGTCTGGCGGGTTTCGCGAACCTGGTGAACCCGATAGATCCGAGCGCCAGCCAGCGCGCAGACCGTGGTCGCCGCCAACGTTCCGATCAAGCGCTCACCGACCGGCAGGTCGAGGGACTCGCCGACGAAATCCTTGTTGCTGAGCGACACCAGGACCGGCCACCCGGTGGCGACCATCTCGCCCAACCGCCTGGTCACCTCCAAAGAGTGGAAGGTGTTCTTGCCGAAGTCGTGGGCTGGATCGATCACCACACTCTCGCGGGGCACGCCGGCAGCCACGGCTCGCTCGGCATAGGCGGTGGTGTCGGCGATCGCTGCGGCCACGACATCGTCGTACTCGATCCGGAAGGGGCGGGTGCGCACCTGCACTCCACCAGTGTGCGTGCAAATCAGTCCCGCTCCGTGGGCTGCGGCAGCGTCGACCAGTTCGGGATCGGCGCCACCCCAGGCGTCGTTGAGTATGTCGGCCCCAGCAGCACACACGGCGTCGCCAACCGAAGCCCGCCACGTGTCAACCGAAATCACCAAGTCAGGGAAGGTCGCGCGCACCCTGGCCACGAAGTCGACCACCCTCGACTTCTCCTCGGCTTCGGTGATTTCGACCCCCGGGGCGGCTTTGATCCCGCCGATATCGACAATCTCAGCGCCCTCGGCCACTACCGTCTGCACCCGTTCGAAGGCCTTGTCTTCGGCCCAGGTGGCCCCTTGGTCGAAGAACGAATCCGGCGTCCGGTTGACGATCGCCATCATCAGGGTTTGGTCGTCAGCAAACGAGTGGCGTTTGAACCGCATCATGTGCGCACACTCGCCGCCGGAGGGCGCTCGACCAGACTCACCGGTCGGTCGTGCGGCGCGGGCAACCCATCGTTCAATCGCCACTGGCGCAGCGCAACGTCGTCGGCTCCAACTCCCTGAGTACGACGAGCTGCCGCCCCCATGATCTGGGTTGCCATGCCGCCGAGGTCGAGCAGGGATTGATGCCGATGGGCTCTCACGCCCAGATCGACTTGGGCGATGCTGGCATTTCCATGCTGCTGGCTCACGTCGACTAAGGCGGCCAACTCGACGGCGTACCCGGTCGGGATGGAGAGGGAGTCGAACGCACTGCGACGGATCGCCCACTCCCCGGCCAGAGGCTGCACCAGGTCGGCCAACTGTGGGAAGTGCAGGGCGATGAGAGGACGGGCTACTAACTCAGTGACGCGACCGCCGTCGAGTTCACCGCGCTCGCCGGGTCGCTCATAGAAGCCCTTGACCAACTGCACCCGTGGATCGGTCAGCAGGGGGCCGAGCAGGCCCGGCACGAAGTGGGTGTCCCAATCGTGCAGATCGGCATCCATGAAGACGATCAAGTCTCCCTGGGTGACAAACAGCGATTTCCACATCGCCTCGCCTTTGCCCGGATAGCTGCCCAGATCAGGCCGGATCTCCGCACTTCGGAAGACCTGAGCACCTGCGCCGGTGGCAACGTCATACGTCGCATCGGTGGAGTCGGAATCAATCACGATGATCTCGTCCAGCAGACGCGTCGTCTCGTGCAGTGCCTCACGAACGCGGGTCACGACGTCGCCGACCGTCGCGGCTTCGTTGCGAGCCGGAACCACCAGGCTCACCTTGTGATCGCCTTTGGCCGCGAGCAGGTCGGGCAGGGGCCACTGGGTCCAGTGGTGGGTGCCGACGGTCACCGGCCCACCCTACGGGGCAAGTAGCAACGGCTCTGCAGGGTTGTCGAAGCTTCACGATTGACCGCCAACAACGCGGCGCGTCGGCGGAACAACCGGGCGCGTCGGCGGAACAACCGGGCGCGTCGGCGGAACAACCGGGCGCGTCGGCGGAATTACTGGGCGCGTCGGCGGGCTGGGGGGCGGCCGCAGGCGACTAGTTGTCCCTGGGAAGCGGTCCAGGAGTCGAGTTCGACTACGGCAATCGCCGAGGTCTTCAGCGGCACCCATTGGCCGGTGAGGGCTTCGAGGAGTTCTTCTAGGGCGGGGTTGTGGCCGACCAGCACCACCGTGTCCACCGGCGGAAAGGCTCGGACCAAGGCCGACAGGGCTTCGCCGTCGAAGGTGTAGGCCTGGCCGACGTGATCGACAGGAGGCGTCTGGCCGAGTGCCCCCGCGGCGATCTCCCACGCTCCCGCCGCCCGCGCTGCTGGGGAGACCACCGCCAGATCGATGCTCCAGGGCTGATCCGCAAGCCACTCCCCCGCTTCACGGGCCTGCCTGCGGCCGCGATCGGTGATCGGGCGCTGACGATCACCCACCGGCACCGACCAGTCGGACTTGGCATGCCGCATCAGCACCAGGCGACGCATAGTCAGACGTCCGTCATGCGCACTCCCGCGTGCGCCTTGTAGCGACGGTTCACGCTGATCAGGTTGGCAGTCAATGCCTCAACCTGGAAGGCATTGCGCAACCTGCCGCCGAAGATTCCACGAACGCCGGGGATGGTCGCGGCCAATTCCGCCACCAGGTCAGTGGCCTCGCGGTCATCACCGAGCACCAATACGTCGGTCTCCACCGCCGCGACCTCAGGATCTTCCAGCAGAACTGCTGAGACGTTGTGGAAGGCCCCCACCACGCGACTGTCGGGCAAGATTGCGGCCGCCTCTTCGGCTGCTGAGCCAGCCTCGGGTCGGATCGCGTAGGCACCCTGCTTGTCAAAGCCGAGTGGGTTGACGCAGTCGATCACGACCTTGCCGGCCAACTGCGTGGCCAGCGATTGCAGCAGATCAGCGTGGCCGGCGTAGGGCACGGCAACAATCACCAGATCGCCTGCGGCCGCAGCACCGGCATTGTCGAGCCCTTGCACTCCCAGCATCGCGGCCGTCTCGGCCGCGCGCGCTGCGTCTCGGGAGCCGATCACAACGTGCAAACCGGCGTCTGCGAAGCGTCGCGCCAAGCCTCGGCCCTGCGGCCCGGTGCCGCCGAGTACGGCGATAGTCAGATCGGTCAGTGTGCTCAACGAATGCCCCTTGTGTGAGTTCGCCGCGGAAAGACTTAGTGGAAGAAGTGCCGAACGCCGGTGAAATACATCGTGATCCCGGCGGCTTGGGCTGCCGCGACCACTTCGTCATCGCGCACTGAGCCCCCCGGTTGCACGATTGCTCGAACCCCAGCCTCGATCAGTTTGGCGGGGCCATCGGCAAACGGGAAGAACGCGTCGGAGGCCGCGACCGAACCGGCAGCCCGCTCCCCGGCGCGCTCCACCGCGAGTTGGCAACTGTCCACTCGATTCACTTGACCCATGCCGATGCCGACCGAGGCGCCAGAGTCGGCGAGCAAGATCGCATTGGACTTCACCGAGCGCACGGCGCGCCACGCAAACTCCAGGTCGGCCATGGTGGCGGCGTCGCCCGGGTCGCCTGCGACCAGGGTCCATGCGGCGCTGGCGTCACCGCTGGCATCAAGCGCGTCGCGCTGTTGCATCAAGAGACCGCCCGAGATCGGTCGCGTCTCGATCCCGCCACGGGCGAGGGGTTCGCAACGCAGGATGCGGATGTTCTTTTTGGCGCTCAGCACGGCCACCGCGCCTTCGTCGTACGACGGCGCGACGATCACCTCGGTGAACACCTCCGCCACCTGCTCAGCCATGGCTACGCTGACCGGCACGTTGGTGGCAATCACACCACCGAAGGCCGACACCGGATCGCACGCGTGCGCCCGGCGGTGAGCTTCGGCCACGTCGTCCCCGATCGCGATCCCGCAAGGGTTGGCGTGCTTGATGATCGCCACGGCGGGCTGATCGAAGTCATAGGCCGCGCGACGGGCCGCGTCGGCATCGACATAGTTGTTGTAGGACATCTCCTTGCCGTGCAGCACCTCGGCCTGAGCCAGACCTGTGCCAAATCCGTTCAGATACAACGCTGCGGACTGGTGGGAGTTCTCCCCATATCGCAGCACTGCAGCGCGAGTCCAAGTCGCACCGACCCAGGCTGGGAATCCCTGTCCATCGGAGGTGTCGGTCACGACGTTGCCCATCCAGGAGGCAACGTTGACGTCATAGGTGGCGGTGTGCACGAATGCCTCGGCTGCCAGACGTTGCCGCTGAGCGAGCGTGAACCCGCCTTGCGCCACCGCCGCCAACGTCTCGGCGTAGCGTGCCGGAGAAGTGACCACTGCGACTGAAGGGTGGTTCTTGGCGGCCGCTCTCACCATCGACGGCCCCCCGATATCAATCTGCTCGATGCACTCATCTGGGGTAGCCCCCGTCATCACAGTGTCGAGGAACGGATAGAGGTTGACCACCACGAGGTCAAAGGGTGCAACGCCGAGGTCGGCGAGTTGATCGACGTGATCGGGCAAGCGCCGATCAGCCAGGATGCCGGCATGCACGCGCGGGTGCAGCGTCTTGACTCGACCGTCGAGACACTCGGGGAAGCCGGTGAGGTCTTCGACTTTGGTCACCGGGAGCCCGAGACCATCGATCAGCGCCGCTGACCCTCCTGTGGAGACCAACTCAACGCCAGCCTGATGCAGACCCTGCGCGAGGTCGGCGAGTCCGGTCTTGTCGTAGACCGAGATCAAGGCTCGGCGGATCGGGATCTGGTCGCTCACGTCATGCTCCTGGAACTCAAGCGCCACCCAGGCGGGCGATGGCTGCACGTCACTCCCCGGTGGTGGCCCACCTACGCCAGTCGTTTGACACCGAGCCTAATCGGCTGGGCCGATGAAGACGCGACGGCCCTCTACTCGCAGGCCACCGCGGGCGACTGCGCCGACCGAGTCAACCAACATGTCGCGCTCAGCCACCTTGATCCGCTCGTGCAAAGACTCCACGGTGTCATCGTCTTCGACTGGAACCGCGCGCTGCGCCAAGATCGCGCCGGTGTCGACGCCCCCATCGACGACAAACAATGTGCACCCGGTGATCTTGACTCCGTAGGCGAGCGCATCGGCCGGGCCATGCATGCCAGGGAACGAGGGAGACAGAGCCGGGTGAGTGTTGAGCACCACAAACTCCTGCAAGAACCTCGACCCGACCAATTTCATGAAGCCGGCCAACACCACGAGGTCCGGCTGATGGGCAGCGACCGTTTCGGTGAGCGCGGCGTCCCAGTCTGCGCGCTCTGCATAGTCCTGCACGCGACAAACAAACGTAGGGATTCCAGCCCGCTCGGCTCTGCGCAAACCCTCGATGCCGTCGCGATCGGCGCCCACAGCGACCACGTCGGCGGGGTAGTCCGGATCTGTGCAGGCATCGATGAGCGCCTGCAGATTCGTGCCAGAGCCTGACACCAGGACAACGAGGCGAGCAGTCACTCTGGCAGCGTAGTCACGCAGAAGGTCGCACTGTGGCAGAGTCCCAACGCCGCTGCACGGCGGTCGTCCCCAACGCCCCAGCCAACCCAGCCACGGCCATCGAAGCAGCCGCGATGCCTAACGGCGCCCACAGACCCGGACCCACGTGGGCCAAACGGCCGTCACCCAAAGCGCCGCCCGACAGGGCCACAAGGAGCCCGCACAGCACACCAGCGAGGCCGCCACCGATGCCGCCTCGAAGGGCAGCAGCGCGCCACGAAGTCACCGGCGAACGCACCAGATCCCGGGCCACGACGATCAGAGTCACCACCGCTGGCAGCGCAAGCAGCAGCCCAAACCACCACGAGGGGCGCCCTTCGGCAGGCAGGGCCGCCAGCAACGGGAAGCCAGGGACCGGCCCCAAGGCCACCCCGGACACGGTCACATAGGTTCCTTGGCCGACGGTGAAGCCAGGTCCAAGCAGCACGCTCAACGTCCACAACACTGCGTTGGGCAGGACGAGCAGCATCATGACGACCACGAGCGCACCCTCAGCCCAGCCGACCTCGAGTCTGCTGAATGCGGCAGCCATCTCGCCAGCATGCACCAGCATCGAGGCCACGGTGACGACGGCTGCACCGGCTAGCACCCACAGCGCCACCCGGTACGACGTACGCAGGGTGGCCGGATCCAGGCCCTCAGGCAACGACGGCGCGGTGAGCGAAATTGAAGGGCTGCCCACCCACAAACCAGCCGCACCAAACAGCAAACTGATCAGGCCACAGCCCACGACCACTTGGCCCAGTGAGGCGCTGACATCGGCACGAGCGGCAGCCACGGCCGCCACTTCGGCGATCACGGTGTAGACGCCGGCGAACACGACCGCGGCCAATCCAATGTCTCGCAGTTCCGCGCGAGGCGCGGTGCGGGCTGACCAGCGACAGGCCCGAAACACCAGCCAGCAGATCACGGTGGTGAGCGCGAGCGGGGCCAGGCTGTAGGGAGTCCCGTCGACGATCAGCCCAGCGCGGTGGCCCAGCAGCCAGGCGTTGACGCCCGCTCGGACCGCATCCCAGGTCCCACCTGTGACGCCCGACAGCAGCCACCCACCCAGCGTGACCAGCACGCAGGCCCCCAGCCCAGCGGACGCCACCAACCCGGCCACGACCGCCGCCGTCAGCGGCAAGGGACGCACCACCGGCTCACCTCGCAGGCGCGTTGGTGAGGTCGGCAACGAGAGGGGGGTCGGCTCAGACATCGCGATCCATGGTGACCCAAGCCGTGGCGACCAAACGGCAAGGCACGCCCACAGATAGGCCACACCACGCGCCCGTTGCCGCAGAGCAAGTAACCTCGTGGAGCAATGAGTACTACTGCCGAAGCCGACTTCGACGCCTTCTACGCAAGCCATTGGCGGCCACTGCTGCTGCAGACGCTTGCGATCAGCGGCGACCTCGGCAGCGCCCACGGCGCTACGCAGCATGCCTTCGCCGACTTGTGGGAGCACTGGCCGCACGCTCGCGGCGAGGATCCCGTCGACTTCGTCCGAGCCCGGGCGTGGCAGTTGTCGGCGTGGGCGCCACGCGGTCGAATGCGCACGCGCCGCAGCGAGGTGTCGGCATCTGACCGTGAGGTGCTCAAAGCGCTGCAGTCGGTCCCGCTCGCGGCTCGCAAGGCGTTGGTCTTGACCGGGCTGTCTGACTTGCCGCTCGACACCATCGCTCGCGTGATCGACGAGCCAGCAGAGCAGATCGACACGTTGCTCGACTCGGGGCTGACCAAACTGGCCGATTCCCTCGGCACCGACGTCAGCGACGCCGCGATCCGGCTTGAAGGTCTGGCCGCCGTGGCCACTGCGGCCGCTCAGCCACCGGCCAGGCAAGTACGACGAGGCGTTCAGGCGCGTTCGTGGCGACGCATCGCAACGGGCGTGGTCGCCGCACTCGGGATCACCCTGGCTGCGGGCTACCTGGTCAACACCAACATGTCGACCAAGGTGCCCACCGGCCCGGCCTTGGGCCCAGCGGTGACCAAGAGCATGCTGCTCACGCCGACCTCGCTGGCTCCCCTGGGCAATCCGGCTCGCTGGACTGAGCAGTCCACCACTGACAACACCACTGGGACCGGCCTGAATTCGCGGTGCCAGAAGCAGCGCTTCGCCGATCCCGAGGGACGCAAGGCGTTGGTGCGCACTCTCGACTTCGCTGGCCGACCACAGCGACAGGCCGTGCAGACCATTGAGGTCTCCGACTCTGAGGTTTTTGCCAAGAAGGCCTACGCCACGGCGGTCTCCTGGTTTGCCGGGTGTCAGGAAGCCAGGTTGCAACTGCTCTCGTCGTATGAGGTGTCAGGGTTGGGCGACGAGGCCGTGATCTTGCAGTTCCGCGCCGAAGGAGACCAACAGCAGCCCGCCAAGCGCAGTCAAAACATTGCCGTCGGGCTGGCCCGGGTCGGGCAGATCACCACGTGGACGACGATCACCACCAGCAGCAGTGTCGGCGCTGGAGTCAAAGCTCTCACCGAGACCCTCAACTCGGCGCTCTACAAGATCTGCGGCAGCCGACTGACCGCACGCTGTGAGCTCAACCCCACAGTCAAGGAACTCCCGCCCCCGCCAAGTGGCGAAGCGCTCGGCATGCTTGCCGTGGCCGACCTGCCACCCGTCGGGACGATCACGCGGGGCTGGGCTGGCACCGACGCCGCACCGAGTGAGGCCAACCCGGCCGCCACCAGTTGCGACGAGGCTGATTTTGTCAAGGCTGGCGCCAAACCGACCCTGACCCGCACCTTCTTGATTCCCAACGCCAAGGTCCCGGACCGGTTTGGACTCTCGGAGACGATCGGCACATTCACCAACCCGCGTCAGGCGGCCCGCTTCTTCACCAAGATCAAGACCGCCATGGACACCTGCGAGACGCGTCAACTGAGCGCGTCAGTCGGCGAGGTTGGTGGCCAGGCGAAGTCTCGCTATGGCTCCCAATGGGCCTCGTGGCGCCTTGACAGCGAGATTCGCGACGGGGTCAGCGTTCGGTTCTGGGTGGGCACTGCCCAAGTGGGACGCTTCGTCGCCCAAGTCAGCTTCGTGCCCGCTGGAGACGCCGACGTCGACAAGGCCACCTTTGAAGCGCTCGTGCAACGCGCGCGTGATCGCCTGCTCGAGCTCGCCGCGCCGGTCGTCGTGAGCCCGCAGACCCCCTCAACCTCACCGTCGGACACGGTCTCAGAGTCCGCTTCGCCCTCGCCCTGAACCAAGGTCGGCGACCAGATACGGTCTGCCCATGACGTTCACCCGCTCTGCGGCCGCGGCACTTGACGCGGTCTCACCGCTGCTCTCAGCCGGCACTCGAGAGCGCTTCGAAATCCCCGACGGACTCAACTACCTCGACGGAAACTCCCTCGGTTTGCTCCCGCGCGCGGTGCCGGGCCGGATCCGGGAAGTAGTGGAGCAGGAGTGGGGTCAGGGCCTGATCAGGTCGTGGAACACCGCGGACTGGATCGGTCTCGCGCGGCGGGTAGGTCGGTTGATTGCCCCGTTGATCGGAGCCGATGGTGCCGACGTACACGTGGGTGACAGCACCAGTGTCAGCCTCTACAAGGCCATGATCGCGGCCTGCAAACTGCGCCCGGATCGCTCAGTGATCGTCGTCGAACCAGGCACCTTCCCAACCGACGGCTACATCGCTGCTGGGGTCGCGGACCTACTGGGGATGACGGTGCGCTGGTGCGATCCTTCCGACCCGGCCGCCGCCCTCGATCGCGACGTCGCTCTGCTCAGTTTGACCCATGTGGACTTCCGCACCGGCGCGACCTTCGATCTGGCCGGAGTGACCGCAGCCGCCCACGAGGCGGGGGCGTTGGTGCTCTGGGATCTGTGCCACTCCGCAGGAGCCCTTGAGGTTGACCTCACCGGCGTCGACGCGGACTTCGCCGTCGGCTGTACCTACAAATATCTCAACGGTGGTCCCGGCGCACCGGCCTTCACCTGGGTGCATCCGCGCCTTCAAGACCAGATCACCAATCCCATCCCCGGCTGGATGGGCCATGCCCGGCCGTTTGCGATGGAGTTGGACTACGACCCCCTCCCAGGGATCGCGCGGATGGCATCCGGCACCCATCCAGTCCTGGCGCTCAGCGCTCTGGAGGCTGCCCTCGGCGCCTTTGATGGCGTGGCGCTCTCCGAACTACGTGCGCAGTCCCTGTCGTTGACCGGCCTCTTCGTCGAACTGCTCGATCAGCGAGTGCCCGGTCTTGACATCGTGACTCCGCGCGATCAGCGCCGGGGCTCCCAGGTTTCCTTCGCGCACCCGCACGCCTATGGCCTGGTCCAGGCCTTGATTGCGCGGGGCGTGATCGGTGACTACCGCGACCCGGGCCTAGCTCGCTTCGGCTTCGCCCCGCTCTATGTGCGCCACGTGGATGTCTGGGATGCCGTCGATCATCTCGTGCAGGTACTGGCCAATGAGGAGCACCTCGATCCGGCGTACTCCGCGAGGAATGCGGTCACCTGAGCCAACCAACTGTCGGGTCGAGGCGTCTGGGGAGTATGCGCATGTGGAGGCAACTGGCCGCTCTGCTGCTGCTGATCGGGTTGGCGGGCTGCGGCTCGGCCGACCCTGGGACGTCGCCGGAATCTGGCGGCCAAGCCACCTCACCTTCGGCTACTCCACTGCGCACGCTGACGTTGTCCGACGTACGCCGCAGTCTGAAGGGCTGGACCACCACGATTCACTCGGTGCCCAACTCCACCCAGCCGACCTTGGCCTGCGAGGCGGCGGCGCTGGCCTCGCTAGGTGCCGACCGCTCCGCGCTCCGGGAGTACGACGGGTCGGCGCGCTCTGGTCACCTGATCAACGTCCACGTGGCCACGGCCGTGTTGGCCTTCGAGGACTCAGACGAAGCGGCGACCGCCTTTGAGACAGTCCGCGAATGGCTGGCGACGTGTCCGGGAGCCAAGCGGGCAAAGCACCCGATCTCAGGACCAGGCACGGTTGAGCACATGCAGACCAAAGGCGGACCCCTGCTGCTGCGCACCCTGACTGCCGCGGCTCCCGAGGTCTGCAGCGACTGCGATGCGGGCTGGTTCGACACTCAAGGAGTGGCCTTGGTCAACGGCCACCGGCTAGTGCTCACCTCGGTGGGTTGGATCGGCGACCTACAGGCCGAAGTGGATCCGCGCGGTCGGCGACTGGTCCTGAGGGCGGCGACGTTGGCCGCCTCAACTGATTGAGGCGGCCAACCGCATCGCGACTTAGGAGGTGAGCAGGTCGCGCATCAACTGCGCGGTCTCGCTCGGGGTCTTGCCGACCTTCACGCCCACCGCTTCGAGGGCTTCCTTCTTGGCCTGGGCTGTGCCCGCCGAGCCGGAGACGATCGCACCAGCGTGGCCCATGGTCTTGCCTTCAGGGGCGGTGAATCCGGCCACATAGCCCACCACGGGCTTGGTGACGTGTTCGGCGATATAGGCCGCGGCCCGCTCCTCAGCGTCGCCGCCGATCTCGCCGATCATCACGATCGCCTTGGTCTCAGGGTCGTTCTCGAAGGCTTCGAGGGCGTCGATGTGCGTCGTACCGATGATCGGGTCGCCGCCGATGCCGATTGCGGTGGTGAACCCGAAGTCACGCAGTTCATACATCATCTGGTAGGTCAGCGTGCCCGACTTGGAGACCAGCCCGATCAGCCCCTTGCCAGCAATCGTGTGCGGGGTGATCCCGGCCAGCGACTCACCTGGGGTGATCACGCCTGGGCAGTTCGGACCGATCATCCGAGTGCCAGCCACGTTGGCCTCGCTCTGCAGGTAGGCAAACACCTCGGCCGTGTCCTGGACGGGCACGCCCTCAGTGATCACCACCAGCAGGCCGATGCCCGCGTCGATCGCCTCGATGCAGGCGTCCTTGGTGAAGGCCGGCGGCACGAAGACCACAGAGACGTCGGCGCCGGTCTCGGCCATCGCCTCGCCGACGGTGCCGAACACCGGCAGCTCCTTGCCGCCGAGTTCAACCGACGTGCCGGCCTTGCGCGCGTTGACGCCGCCGACGATGTTGGAACCCGACTCGACCATGAGGGTGGTGTGCTTGGAGCCCATGCCACCGGTCATGCCCTGGACGATGATCTTGGAGTCTTTGTTCAAATAGATGCTCATCAGTCGCCCCTTCAGTTCGCCAACTCGGCAGCTTTGTCAGCCGCGCCGTCCATGGTGTCGACCAACGTCACCAGCGGGTGGTTGGCCTCGTTGAGGATGCGGCGACCTTCGTCGACGTTGTTGCCGTCCAGACGTACGACGAGCGGCTTGCTGGCCTCGTCACCGAGGATCTCCAGCGCTCCAACGATGCCGTTGGCGACCTCGTCACAGGCGGTGATCCCACCGAAGACGTTGACGAACACCGACCGCACATCCGGGTCGTTGAGGATGATGTCGAGGCCGTCGGCCATCACCTGGGCGTTGGCGCCACCACCGATGTCGAGGAAGTTAGCCGGCTTCACGCCGCCGTGCCGCTCCCCGGCGTAGGCAACGACATCGAGGGTGCTCATCACCAGACCCGCGCCGTTGCCGATGATCCCGACCTGACCGTCGAGTTTGACGTAGTTCAGATTCTTGTCCTTGGCCTTGGCCTCGAGCGGATCTTCCTCGTCACGGATCACGAAGGCCTCGTGGTCGGGGTGACGGAAGTCGGCGTTCTCATCGAGTGAGACTTTGCCGTCGAGGGCCTCCAACTTGTCGCCGGTCAGGCGGGCCAGTGGGTTGACCTCAACCAAGGTGGCGTCTTCTTCGACGAAGACCTGCCACAGACGCTGCACCATTTCGATCGCTTGGTCGCGCAACGGCGCGGGGAAGCCCGCGTCGTCCACGATTTCGGCGGCCTTGGCTGCATCGACTCCGGCAATCGGGTCAATGGCGATCTTCTTCACCGCGTCGGGGTTGGTCTTGGCAACCTCTTCGATCTCGACGCCGCCTTCGACGCTGGCGATGCAGAGGTAGCCACGATTGGCCCGGTCGAGCAGGAAGGAGAAGTAGTACTCCTCCTCAATCGAGGCACCAGGGACGACGAGCACGCGGTTGACCGGAAGTCCCTTGATCTCCAGATCCAAGATGGCCCGGGCCGCGGCCTCGGCCTCCTCGGGAGTCTTGACCACCTTGACGCCACCGGCCTTGCCACGCCCGCCGGCCTTCACCTGGGCCTTGACCACAGTGACCCCACCGATCTCAGCGGCAGCCTCGCGCGCGTCTTCGGGGGTTTCGACGGTCCTTCCCAAAGTGACCGCCACACCATGCTTGGCGAACAGTTCCTTTGCCTGGTACTCCATCAAGTCCAACAGGCTCACCTGATCCTTCGCGTCAGTTGGTTCTCGGCCCCGACCTTATTCCGCTCAATACGCCGAACCGACCCCGGGTGCCTCCAGTTGCGGTCCGACGGGGTAGTTCTCGCGGTCAACGGCAGCGCAGCGCGGCCCACCGGGGCTTAAGCGTCCATCTCTGCGGACTCATAGGCAGCCACCCACTCGGTGATCTCTGTGGTGGTCGCCCCCGGGGTGAAGATCCGGGCCACCCCCATGTCGGCCAATGCTGCGAAGTCCTCCTCCGGCACGATCCCGCCACCAAAGACTCCGATATCGGCAGCACCGCGAGCCTCAAGCAGGTCGACCACGCGACGAAAGAGCGTCATATGGGCTCCAGAGAGCACCGACAGCCCCACCAGGTCAGCGTCTTCTTGGATCGCGGTCTCGACAATTTGCTCCGGGGTCTGGTGCAGACCCGTATAGACAACCTCGTGACCTGCGTCACGCAGTGCGCGAGCCACGACTTTGACTCCTCGGTCATGACCGTCCAGTCCCGGTTTGGCCACCACGATCCGCAGCATGAGTCGAGACTAACGCCTGCTGAGCAGGGGTTTTCTGGTCTGTGTCTCAGCGCTCCCCGACTTGGCTCCTGGATCACAACGGGTCGGATCTGGTGCTGGCAAAACCCGGATCCGACCCGTCGTACAAGTGGTCGGTCTGGACCAGTGAGCAGAAGATAACGGCGCCGTTATGGGCGTCGTGACTTTTCCGTTATGGTCGGCGGCGGGCTTGGACAGGGGCAAGCGAAGACAAGGGCCAGGGGAGAAGCAACTTTATGGGGAACCACCGCGCAGATCGGCGCGACACCACCTCGGTGCGCACCACTGCCCGCGCAGCGGGAGGACGCCGCAAGGCGACCCGTCGTTCCTCGATCCCGAAGCACCCCCTCACCGGCCTACCCCTCCTTCCCGCCGTTGCTGGCTCCGTCGCTGTCGCCGTCGCGGCCGGTGGAGTGCTCAGTGGCCAAGCAAGCGCCGTAGACGAGACCGTCGTCTCCACGGCGAAGCTCAACCGCCTCTCCGCTGTAGCGATCGCACCTGCGCTCAGCGACCGCGAAGTTGCGATCAGCCGCGACACCGACCGACTCGAAGCCGAGCAAGCAGTCGAAGAGAAGGTCGCTGAAGACATCGCGCAGCAGGCCTCCGCCCGAACTGACCGATTGGTGTCGATCTCGCGCAGTGCCGACCGTCAGGCCAAACTTCTCAAACTCAACCGCTGGCACCTGCCGATCGACCCCGGCTCCTATCGCCTGACGGCCACCTTCGGTCAATACGGGCTCTGGTCGAGCATGCACACGGGTCTGGATTTCGCTGGCCACACCGGCACCGAGATCGACGCCGTCGCCAACGGGACGATCACCGAAGTCGGGTGGGCCGGTGCCTACGGCTACCGCACCATCCAGACCCTCGATGACGGCACCGAGATCTGGTACTGCCACCAGTCCACCACAAACGTCAGCGCGGGCGACGTCGTGCGCGGAGGCGAACCCATCGGTCGCGTCGGCAGCACAGGGCACGTCACCGGCCCGCACCTGCACCTTGAGGTTCGACCCGGCGGCGGCGACCCGATCGACCCGTTCACCGCGCTGGTCTATCACGGCCTGCACCCCTGATCTGGGGCTCTCTGCGTCGGTCGGCGACTACAGCTTCTCCACTGGCGCATAACGCAGCAACAGACGTTTGACCCCTTGACTGCCGAAGTCAATCGAGGCCACTGCCTTGTCGGCCGCGCCTTCGACCACCACAACCGTGCCAAGCCCGAAACTGTCGTGCTGCACTCGGTCTCCAGGGACCAATGAGGGCACCTCACGGGCGGGTTTGGCCTTTGCCGCAGCGTCCAGCCGGGCCGCGGCCGCGCTAAACCGGCGGGCCCCCGAGGCGGTTGGGCGGTTGTTGGTAGCCACTCCCCCACCGGCGTACGACGGCCGATGCCACGACGTCTGCTCAGCCGCAGTCCGCCGCCAGTCGACCAGATCGATCGGCAATTCATCGAGGAAGCGGGAAGCCGGATTGTGCATCGGCGCACCCCACGCCGAACGCATCACCGCTCGGGAGACGTAGAGGCGCTGCTGAGCACGAGTCAGCCCGACGTAGGCCAAGCGCCGCTCCTCCTCCAACTCCGGTCGGTCACCCAGCGAACGCTGATGCGGAAACACCCCGTCTTCGAGACCAGTCAAGAAGACCACAGGGAACTCCAGTCCCTTGGCCGTGTGCAGGGTCATCAGCGTGACCACGCCCGGGTCGTCGACATCGGGGTGATCGGGGATCTGGTCGGAATCGGCAACCAGGGCGACTCGTTCCAAGAAGTCCGAGAGCCCCGGCGTACCAAACTCCGGCGAGGCCGGATCCGCAGACGGACCGACCACCGGATCGTCAGCGAACTCACGGGCAACTGCGACCAGTTCGCCAAGGTTCTCGACTCGGGTCTCGTCTTGCGGGTCATCGGAGGCTTCCAACTCGGACAGATAGCCCGACCGCGAAAGCACCGACTCCAACACGACGTCAACGCGCTCCCCCGCAGCCACCATCGACTGGAGTTCCTGCATCATCGCCACAAACTGCCGGATCGCGCTCAGTGAGCGGGTCGCAATCCCGGGTGCCTGTTCAGCCTGTTGCAACGCCTCCCAAAACGGGATCGACTCACGTTTGGCAAAGGACTCAACGGCTGCCTCAGCGCGTTCACCGATCCCGCGCTTGGGAGTGTTGAGGATGCGCCGCAACGACACTTCGTCGGCTGGATTGGCCAACGCGCGCAAATAGGCCAAGCCGTCGCGGACCTCGCGGCGCTCATAAAAGCGCACTCCGCCGACGACCCGATACGGCATGCCAACGCGGATGAACACCTCTTCAAACACGCGGCTTTGGGCGTTGGTGCGATAGAAGACCGCGACCTCTCCGGCCCTGGTGCCGTGCTGATCGGTCAAGCGATCGATCTCCTCGGCGATGAACCTCGCCTCGTCACGCTCGTCATCCCCGACGTATCCGACGATCTTGTCGCCCTCACCCGCGTCACTCCAGAGGTTCTTGGGCTTGCGACCCTCGTTGCGACTGATCACCGCGTTAGCTGCGGTCAGGATCGTCTGGGTAGAGCGATAGTTCTGCTCCAGCAAGATTGTGGAGGCATTAGGGAAGTCGGTTTCGAAGTCGAGGATGTTGCGGATGTTGGCGCCACGGAAGGCATAGATCGACTGGTCGGCGTCACCCACCACCATCAGTTCCGCAGCTGGGGTGCGCGGCTGGCCGTCATCTTCGAGCGGATCGGCGCAGAGTTCGTGGATCAAGGCGTACTGCGCATGATTGGTGTCTTGGTATTCATCGACCAACACGTGGCGGAATCGCCGCCGCCAGTTCTCTCGCACCTCGGGGAAGGCGCGCAGCAGGTGCACGGTCATCGTGAGCAGGTCATCGAAGTCGAGGGCATTGGCGATGCGCAGTCGGCGCTGATATTCGACGTACGCCGCGGCGTAGGTCTCCTCCTGCTGATTGCGCGCGTCGCGGGCGACGTCCTCGGGGTCTTGGAGTTCGTTCTTGGCGTTGGAGATCCAGTTCAAGATCGCCCGCGGGGGAAATCGTTTGGCATCGAGATCCAGGTCGCGGCAGACCAAGGTCATCAGACGCTTCGAATCTGCGGCGTCATAGATCGTGAAGGAAGACTTGAACCCCAATTTGTCGATCTCTTGACGCAGGATCCGTACGCACGCGCTGTGGAAGGTGCTCACCCACATGATCCGGGCCCGCCCACCCACCAACTCTTCGACGCGTTCGCGCATTTCGGCGGCAGCTTTGTTGGTGAACGTGATCGCCAAGATAGACCCCGGGTGCGCACCTCGAGCCGAAATCAGCCAGGCAATGCGCCGGGTCAACACCCGGGTCTTGCCCGAACCGGCTCCAGCGATCACCAGCAGCGGCGTCCCCTCGTGGGTGACTGCATCGCGCTGGGGTGGATTGAGCCCTTCGAGCAACGCCTCTCGCGATGGGCGCGCGGGTGCGGAACGCTCAGTGGCCGGGGTCGGCTCAGGGATATCGAAAGGCAAGTGCGTGGTCATTCTCGGCCCAACCTTACGTGCCCCCACCGACCCACCCAGCCGTCGGTCAAGCCCGTCGAAACCAAGACCCCCACGCCGTCGGTTGAGCCCGTCGAAACCACGACCCCCACGCCGTCGGTTGAGCCCGTCGAAACCACGGCCCCCACGCCGTCGGTCAAGCCCGTCGAAACCACGGCCCCCACGCCGTCGGTTGAGCCCATCGAAACCACGGCCCCACGCCGTCGGTTGAGCCCGTCGAAACCACGACCCCCCTGCCGTCGGTTGAGCCCGTCGAAACCACGACCCCCCACGCCGTCGGTTGAGCCCGTCGAAACCACGGCCCCCACGCCGTCGGTTGAGCCCGTCGAAACCACGGCCCCCACCAGCCGTCTCGTCGTACGCCACCTCCGGCGGCTGCTCGACGACCAACCCCACCAGCCGTCGGTTGAGCCCGTCGAAACCACGACCCCCCACGCCGTCGG